>Ga0180436_10001770_pt1 | contig 20924 bp, 18 predicted proteins | sample SS_ome_2_FD_132434 | JGI IMG/M metagenome (GOLD analysis project Ga0180436, IMG submission 132434) | Hypersaline lake sediment archaeal communities from the Salton Sea, California, USA - SS_3_S_2 metaG | ecosystem: Environmental > Aquatic > Non-marine Saline and Alkaline > Hypersaline >...
GCGGTACAACGGTTTTCAAGACCGCCGCATTCGACCACTCTGCCATTCCTCCGGGCGCGAAATTAATAAAATTTTGGGATTCTGTTAAAAATTTGAATTGACTTTCATGTTTGTTAGTATTGGCGTACTATTCAGACCATCTGGTCGAAAAACAGCTAAGAGGGGTAAATATGAAGTATTTCCGGGTGTTTTTTATTTGGATTATGTTTAAAAACTCAGTATTTATATACATTTCAGCGTTTTTTTTTGGGCCCTTTCTTGTGCGGCCATGAGAAAAAATTATATTTGTATAGAATTTGGCTAGAAAAGTTTGAAAACATTTACTAACCCTTAAATTTCATTTATTATGAACAAAGCACAATTAATAGATGCTATTGCTGCTGAGGCCAACCTCACTAAGGCAGATGCGAAGAGGGCGCTCGACGCTTTCATCGCTACCACTACAGGTGCATTAAAAAAAGGTGACCGTGTTGCCTTGGTTGGATTCGGATCATTCTCAGTTTCTGAAAGAGGTGCTAGAACCGGCCGTAACCCACAGACTGGAGCAGAGATTAAAATTGCTGCCAAGAAGGTTGTGAAGTTTAAAGCTGGTAGTGAGCTTGGAGACGCTGTCAAGTAACAATATTTGAACTGCACGAAAGGGGTTTGCTTCGGCGAACCCTTTTTTTTTTGCTTAATTTTGAGAATGGAAAAGTTCACAAACGATCTGATCGAGCATCTGTCTGGCTTCGTAACCGAAAACAGGTTATCGCTTTTCAAAAAAGTTCTGAGTGAACGTACCCGTTATATCACGGTTGTTCTGGAGGATATTTATCAGTCTCACAATGCCTCTGCTGTGTTGCGAACCTGCGATTGTACAGGGATTCAGGATGTTCACATCGTGGAGGAGCAAAATGAATACGAGATCAACCGGGATGTGGCACTGGGATCGAATCAATGGCTGTCGCTGAACTATTATAATGAAGGCAGTGATAATATATATACGGCTGTAAACAACTTAAAGGAGCAAGGCTATCGCATAGTTGCCACATCGCCCCATAAAACAGGTGCCAACCCTGAGACTTTTAAGCTCGAGGACGGAAAAGCTGCATTACTTTTTGGCACAGAGTTAAACGGACTTACCCCGCGTGCCCTGGAACTGGCCGATGAGTATATCCAGATCCCCATGGTTGGTTTTACGGAAAGCTTCAATATATCGGTCTCGGCCGCCCTGCTCCTATACTCCCTCAGAAAGAGGCTGGAGGCTTCTGATCTGGACTGGAGAATCGGAGAGGCTGAGAGGAAGGACTTGCTGCTAAACTGGTTGCGGACAAGTATTAAGATGTCGGAACAGATTGAACTGAAGTTTAAGGAAGACTATGGTTCAGATTTTTAATCTGCCTTTGCTCTTCTTATACATAGATTTAGCTATCTTTGGTTAACAGATACTTTCCAAGGTCAAATAACTATATTTGTTAGACTAAAATTTATTTGTGATGAATTGCATGATAATTGATGATGATACCTTGTCGAGGAGGATTATCGAGGAGTTTATTCAGAAGACTGACGGTCTGGACCTGATATCATCAAGCGGAGATCCTGTGGAAGGAATCAATCTCTTGAAAAAGCATGACGACATTCACCTGATCTTTCTGGACATAGAAATGCCTGAGATGACCGGTATTGAACTACTCAATACCCTGAAGAATCCTCCTCAGGTGATCATAGTATCTTCCAAGGGAAAATATGCAGTGGACTCCTACGAGTACGATGTAACCGATTATCTTTTGAAGCCGGTCGATTATGGCCGCTTTTACCGGGCAGTAAGCAAGGCTTTCAAACGCTTTGAACTTATGACTGCCGAACAACTGGGTAAAGATGAAATATTCATCAAGAAGAATGCCACCCTGGTAAAGCTGAAATACGACGATATCCTCTGGGTGGAAGCACTAGAGAACTATGTGATATTCAACACCTTCGCGGATAAGTATACCATACACTTTACCATGAAGGCCATTGAGCAGAAATTGCCTGCCAATAAATTTACCCGGGTACATCGTTCCTACATTGTGAATACCAGCTGCATCAATGTGATTGAGGACAATTCCGTGATCATTAAGGTTGAGGATGGCGTGAAATCCATTCCCATTGGTAAATCCTATAAAGAGAAACTGATGCGGGATATCAACCTCATCATCAAGTAGGCATGTATTCCCATCGACAGTTGTTCCTGCGTCATGTGGCGCAGACTTCTGAATCGTCCCTTCAGTTCGAAATAGATCGAGCCGAGGGGATCTTTTTTTATGATACCAGCGGCAAAGCCTATATCGATCTGGTGTCGGGCGTTTCAGTATCTGCGCTGGGACATGGTCACCCAGAAGTAGTAAAAGCCGTTAAAGAACAGGCAGATCGGTACATGCATACCATGGTGTACGGAGAATTTGTGCAGTCTCCCCAGGTGGAATATGCAGAATGGCTGGCTGACAAACTGCCCCAAGGACTTGACAATGTGTTTTTTGTCAATTCCGGCAGCGAAGCCATCGATGGGGCCATGAAGCTGGCCAAAAGGAGTACCGGAAGAGGGAATTTTGTGGCTTTTCATAAGGCTTACCATGGTGGGACCCACGGAGCCTTAAGTATTCTGGGTGATTCCAAAGCCAGATCGGGTTACCTTCCCCTATTACCGGGCATAAAGCATATCCGCTTCAATAGTGTTGAGGACCTGGAGCTTATCAATGAGGAAGTTGCCGCGGTGATCATCGAGCCCATACAGGCTGAAGCCGGAATCATTGAGCCTGAAGAGGCTTATTTAACCCTTGTGAGGGATCGCTGCCATAAGGTGGGTGCAATGATGATCCTGGATGAGATTCAGACGGGCATGGGGAGAACAGGAAAGCTGATGGCTTTTGAACATTACGGAGTGCAACCCGATATCCTTTGTCTGGCTAAAAGTTTTGGTGGCGGAATGCCCTTGGGGGCCTTCATTTCTTCCAGAGATGTAATGACAAACTTTACCTTTGATCCTCCCCTGGGTCATATTACCACTTTCGGAGGTCATCCGGTGAGTTGTGCAGCTGGATTGGCGGCACAAAGAGTAGTGGAACAGAGCGGTTTAATGGCTCGGGCTTTGCAGCTGGAATCCAGGTACCGAAAGGGCCTGAATCACTCCCTGATCAGGGGAGTCAGGGGCAGGGGATTATTCCTTGCTGTGCAGTTGACAGAGGGGGTCGATGTGGCCAGCTTCATTCATCATGCCTATAAGCAGGGCCTTATAATGGATCAGTTCCTCTTTTCGGGCGACTCATTTCGAATTGCCCCTCCGCTGGTAATTACGGAAAAAGAAGTTGATCTATCCCTGGAGCGAATCCTGGGAGCCCTTGATTTATTGATCAAATAAGAAAAAAGAAGATTCTTCGTTCATACACTAAGATGGCCAGAGCGTTCACATTTATCCTCGTAGTTTCCTTTGGACTATTTATTCAGGCCCAGGAACCGGATTATCTGGAACTGGTAAAGTCTGAATCCCAGCTCAAAAATCATTTTGACCGACTGTACTCCGACACTCTGTCAGATGCAGACCCTTTGCTGGATTCCATCCACGCAAAAATGAAAGGCGCATTGTCTAAAGTGGGTTCCATGGATTACCCCTGGAATCAATTGGATCGGATAGGGATTATTCAATCGGAAGATAAAAAGCTTAAGGTCTTTACCTGGCATGTGACCGACAACCCCAACCAGGTTCGCTACTTTGGATTTATTCAGGTAGCACTGAGGAAGGGAAAGGTCAAGGTGTATGAATTGGAAGACAACTTTAAAGCACAGCGGGGCCTTTTTAAACTGGAACAGAGTGCCGGGGACTGGTATGGCAAGCTATATTATCAGATTCTCAGTCACAAGCACAAGCGAAAAACCTATTATACCCTGCTGGGTATGGATTTTAACGATTCACGCTCTACCATCAAAAGTGTGGAGGTAATCATGCTGCAGAGAAACCAGCTTAGATTTGCAAAAGATATGTTCTTCAACGGGCGCGACAAAGTCGACCGGGTGGTGCTGGAATACAGCGACAGGGTGAGCATCTCGGTCCGCTACGATCCCGAGCTGGATATGATCACTTATGATCACCTGGTGCCGCTTCACCCGGTCTATGAGAGAAATTTTGAATTCTATGCCCCTGATGGTTCTTACGATGGGCTGAAATTCGAAGGTGGTCTCTGGAATCACCGCAAAGACATCGACGCCCGAAACATCAACTGACATTCCGTCAGTAAGCAACGATTGGCATATCATTTGTCATAAGGGTGTGCGGATGTAAAACCTAAAAATTTGTTGACAATGCAGAAAGGTAAGATCAATGTTACCACAGAGAACATTTTTCCAATCATAAAAAAATTCCTCTATTCGGACCACGAAATATTTCTTCGGGAACTAATCTCCAATGCGGTGGATGCTACCCAGAAGTTGAAAACACTTGCTTCGGTGGGAGAATTCAAAGGAGAACTGGGCGACCTGACTATCCGGGTAGACGTAAATGAGAAAAAGAAAACCCTTACCGTATCGGATGCAGGTATCGGGATGACAGCCGAAGAAGTAGAAAAGTATATCAATCAGATAGCCTTTTCCAGCGCAGAAGACTTTATGGAGAAATACAAGAAGGACAGCAATGCCATCATTGGGCATTTTGGTCTGGGATTTTATTCTTCCTTCATGGTTTCCGATAAGGTGGAGATCGACACTTTGTCTTGGAAGGAGGAGGCCAAAGGAGTAGCCTGGAGTTGCGATGGCAGTCCGGAATATACCCTGGACGAAACCAAAAGGAAAGTACGTGGCACGTCCATAACCCTCCACCTGGATGACGACAGCAAGGAATTTCTGGATGAGAGCAAAATCAGTGGATTGCTTGAAAAGTACTGCAAATTCCTGCCAGTGGAGATAGCCTTCGGAAAAGAAAAGGAATGGAAAGATGGCAAGGAAGAAGAGACTGATAAGGACAGGATCATCAACGAGACTAAGCCTTTGTGGACCCTTCCCCCCTCAGAAGTTAAGGATGAAGACTACAAGGATTTTTACCAGAAATTGTATCCCATGCAGGGAGATGAGCCTTTGTTCAACATTCACCTGAATGTGGACTATCCCTTTACCCTGACAGGTATCCTCTATTTCCCCCGCATTAAGAACAACATTGAGATACAGAAGAATAAGATTCAATTATACAGCAATCAGGTTTTTGTGACCGATTCGGTGGAAGGCATTGTGCCCGAGTTTCTTACCCTGCTTCACGGGGTGCTGGATTCACCAGATATCCCTCTGAACGTTAGCCGCTCTTACCTTCAAAGTGATTCCAATGTAAAGAAGATCTCTTCCCATATTACCAAAAAGGTGGCCGATCGCCTGGAGGAGATTTTCAAGAACGACCGTGAGCAGTTTGAAAAGAAATGGGACGATCTGAAGCTCTTCATCGAATACGGAATGCTGTCGGAAGAAAAGTTCCACGATCGGGCAGAGAAGTTCGCCCTCCTGAAGAATGTGGATGGAAAATACTTTACCCTGGCCGAATACGAAGAACTTATCAAAAAGGAGCAGACCGATAAGAACAAGACCCTGGTCTATCTTTATGCAACGGATAAGGAAGAGCAGTTTTCTTACATAGAGGCTGCCAAGGCCAAAGGATACGACGTACTTTTAATGGACGGACAGCTTGATACCCATTTCCTGAACCACCTGGAGCCCAAGCTGAAAGAATCCAGGTTTGCACGTGTCGACTCTGACATCGTTGAAAAACTTATTGAGAAGGAAGAAACCCGTGAATCCAAACTCAGTTCTGCCCAGCAGGCCGATCTGACCCCGGTCTTCCAGGCCCACCTTCCCGGACAGGAGATGACCTACCTGGTGAGCTACGAATCTCTTTCTGAGCAGGACCAGCCGGTGATGATTACCCAGAGTGAATTTATGCGCCGCATGAAGGACATGCAGGAAATGAGCGGACAGGCTTCCATGTACGGAAACTTCCCGGATTCCTATAACCTGGTAGTAAACTCCAATCATCCCCTGGTAAACAAGATCGCAGAACAGACCGAGAAGAAGCTGGGTAAAAAGCTGGAAGAACTGCGCGGCGAAAAGTCAGGTCTTTCTGAGGAGCAGCAATTGCTTGAGAAAGCCAAAGAAGGCAAGAAAGAGGAGGAGATCCCCCAGAGTGAAAAGGATCAGATGGAAGATGTGAACAAGAAGCTGGGTGAGTTGGAAAACAAGCGCATCGAGATGCTGAAAAAGCATGGTAAGGGTCAGAAGCTGGTTAAGCAACTTATTGACCTGGCCTTGCTGGCCAACAATCAGTTAAAAGGTGAAGAACTTGCTGCCTTTGTAAAAAGGAGCGTGGAGCTGATTAAGTAGATCTTAGAAAAAGAGAGTTTTAACCTCCCCTTTCAGGTAGTCAATGGCCACCTGGGATGGGGGGTTTTTTAATTCTGAAAGTCGTTCCAGGATCAGCTTGGCCAGGGTAGGACCTGGGGCATCAGGTTTAACCTCCTTGGCGGTTTCATTCACCAGATTGATTACCTGGTTCTTGGCCGACTTCATTTTGTCCCAGGCTTCGGTGCTGATGTAGGTCTGCTGGGCAATGTTGTGTTCAAACTCATGAGTGATCTGGGTCAGAAGCTCCTGATGTAATTGTCTGGCGCTATAGTCCTTATGGCTTATCCTAAGGATCATGCTATCCGGTGAAATCCTTTCCAGCAGGAGGATGCTTCGTTCATAGGCCTGCAGGCGCACGGGCAGAATATCGTCTGTGAGGTGCATGTTAAATTCGTTTTTCCGGCGCTTGTCTTCATTTCTGGACCAGTTGCGCAACATCACCAGAACTGTTAGAAAAACCACCAGTGCAGGCAGGGTATACTTAAGGATTTCAAGCAAAGCTTCCATATTTATGTATTTTTTGATACTTGATCTATGCAATATTAACGCAAATTATCACGAAAAGCGTATTTTTAATCTCTGAATTACCATTGTCCACCTTTTAAAAAATATTTGTCTATGGAACTGCTTTCAGCAAGAATTAATTCCCTGTCTCCTTCGGCTACTATCGCCATGAATCAGAAAGGCCGCGAATTAAAGGAAAAAGGAGTTGATGTGATCAACTTAAGCGTGGGTGAACCCGATTTTATGACCCCTGAGCACATCAGGGAGGCTGCCAAAAAAGCCATTGACGGACCCTGGCACGGTTATGCACCTGTAGCCGGTTACCCCGATTTGCTGAAAGCCATTGTGGAGAAATTTAAACGGGAAAACAACCTGGATTACAAGGCATCCAATATCATGGTTAGCGTTGGTGCCAAACATGCACTGGCTAATGTGATGATTTGTCTGGTTGATAAAGGAGAGGAAGTAATCGTTCCGGCACCCTACTGGGTGAGTTATGCCGAGCAGGTAAAAATTGCCGAAGGTGTAAATGTGATTGTTGACACCTCGGTAGAAGATGAATTTAAAATGTCTGCGAAGCAGCTGGAAGAGGCCATCACACCCAAGACCAAGGCTCTGCTGCTTTGTTCTCCCTCAAATCCCACTGGCAGTGTTTATACCAAAGAGGAACTTGCAGAGCTGGCAGCTGTGCTGGCCAGGCACCCTCAGGTGTATGTGATTGCGGATGAAATATACGAACACATTAATTTTGTGGGCGGACATGAATCCATTGCCCAGTTTGAAGAGATCAAGGATCGTTGCGTTATTATCAACGGGGTTTCCAAAGGATATGCCATGACCGGTTGGAGAATCGGATATATGGCCGGGCCCGAATGGCTGGTGAAAGCCTGTGGCAAACTTCAGGGTCAGATGACCTCCGGCGCCACTTCCATTGCCATGAGGGCAGCCCTTGAAGCACTTAACGGGGATCAGACCTGTGTGACAGAGATGCGTGATGTCTTTTTACGCCGCCGCGACCTCATCCTTGAACATGTAAGGCAAATTGAGGGGGTAAAATGTCCCACACCCGGTGGAGCATTTTATGTCTTCCCCGATTTCAGTTCCTATGTGGGTAAATCCATTGGGGGACGCAAGATTGAGACCGACATGGATCTATGCATTTATCTGCTGGAAGAAGGTCACATTGCCACAGTTCCCGGATCTGCCTTTGGGAAGGATGGCTGTGTGAGGATCTCTTACGCAAATTCAGATGAGAATCTGGAGAAGGCGATGCAAAGACTGAAGGATGCACTGGCAGCTCTTAAGTGAGCCTCAGGCTATTTCACTCGGTGCTTATTTTTGTTGCGAGCAACAAAAAGTAGGCACCTCGTAAAACAGCCTTTCGGCTTATAAAATGCTGACAAGTACGAAGAAATGGGAAAACCGCCTCGGGGGACCGGGCGGTTTTTCCTTTTCAGGGATTATAATAGACAGAATGGAAACGAATTCTGTTATTTTTGCGTTAAAGGAGAAGTAATCGATACCTATGTACGAAAGAAGACGGACCAAAGGAATGGCAAAAGGGGTAAAAATCTCCATGTCCATGGTATTTCTGGGACTGGTTGTAATGGTTATCCTGGTGTATAAGCTTTATGCAAGGATATTCATCAGCAATGTGACTATGGAAGCCGATCAGGAGATCATTTACATTCCCACCGGATCGGATTTTGACTTTGTCGTGAGCGAACTGGAAGAAAAAGGCATTGTGGAGAATCCCAAATCCTTTCGTTGGGTAGCACGCAAGAAGGAGTACGATGAAAACGTAAAACCGGGAAGATATAAAATACGCAACGGGCTTAGCAATAACGATCTGGTGAATATGCTGCGCCTGGGGAACCAGGATCCGGTGATGGTTGTGTTCAATAATGTACGCACCCTTAATCATGTGGCAGGTAAGGTGGCCCGTTATTTTGAAAAGGATTCCAGTGATTTCGCAGACTATTTCTCCCAAAGTGACCTGCCCTCTAAGTATGGATTTGAGGAAGCAGATTTTACCTCCATGTTTATCCCGGAAACCTACGAGTTTTACTGGACTACAACTCCCGAAGAATTTTCTGAGAGAATGCAGCGAGAGTATGAAAAATTCTGGGATGGGGAACGGGATCGTAAGGCGGAGAAACTGGAAATGACCCGCTCAGAGGTGGTGACTCTGGCCTCCATTGTGGAAGAAGAAACCCTGTACAACGATGAGAATGAAAGGGTGGCCGGTCTTTATATCAATCGACTGAACAACGGCATTCCCCTGCAGGCCGATCCTACCCTGAAGTTTGCGCTGGGCGATTTCAGCCGTCAAAGGATGCTGAACCAGGACAAACTTATTGACTCCCCTTACAATACCTACAAAAACAAAGGTCTTCCTCCCGGCCCCATAGTCATTCCTTCTGTATCAGCCATTGACGGGGTCCTGAATCACGAGAAGCACTCTTACCTGTACATGTGTGCCAAGGCTGATTTCAGCGGATATCATGCCTTTGCACGCAGTTATTCGCAACATTTGAAGAATGCTAGGGAATATCAAAGGGTCTTAAACAAACGAAGGATTTACAAATAAGCCTATACTACCTGTACTTCCCGTTCGAGGCTGATGCCAAATTTCCGGTCTACCTCTTCTTTAATGTGTTCTGAGAAGTCATAAATCTCCCGACCAGTGGCACCACCGTAGTTTACGATTACCAGCGCTTGTGTGGGCCATGTTCCCACATTCCCAATCCTTTTGTTCTTCCAGCCTGCTTTTTCTATGAGCCAGGCAGCCGGAACCTTTACCCGGTTTTCCTTATCGGGATAGTTGGGTACATTGGGATATTCCACCCTCAGGCAATTAAAAATGGCTCTTCCAACCACAGGATTTTTAAAAAAGCTGCCCCCATTTCCGAATCGTTCCGGATCGGGCAGTTTGGAGTTCCTGATGTGTATGATCAGATTGCGCAGATCGGCAGGTGTTCTTCCTTTAGCCTCGGCAAAGGCAGAACGGATCTGTCCGTAATCCAGCACCAGCTCAGGGGTTCTGGACAATCGAAAACATACGTGAGTGATTATATACCTCTTGCGGGCCTCATGCTTAAACAAGCTGTTTCGGTAAGAAAATTTGCATGCTTTCTGATCCAGTTTTACCATCTTTTGCTTCTCTAAATCCCATGCTTCCAGCCAGGCGAATCGGTCCTTGAGTTCCACCCCGTAGGCTCCGATGTTTTGAACCGGTGCGGAACCTACTGAACCCGGGATCAAACTTAGATTCTCGAGACCAAACCAGCCCTGGCCAGAGGCATAACTGACCCATCCGTCCCAATTCTCTGCAGCGCCGACACGAACAAGAAGCTCCTCGCCATTGTCCTCAAGTACCTGAATACCTTTCATGGCAGGACGAATTACCAATCCCTTAAAATCTTCTGTAAAAAGTATGTTGCTGCCTTCGCCCAACAGCAATTGGGGAAGTGTGTTGATTTTTTCTTGCTTAGCCAGTTTCATCAAAGATTCCGGGCTGGATATTTCCCAGTACCAGTCGGCATGCACGTTCAAACCAAAGGTGTTAAGTTTTCTAAGAGATTTATTCTTTTTCAGATCGGTCATAAAGGTCGAGTCTTATCCTATGCCTTAAATATAAGAAGGATTTGTTCCGATGCCATGACCTGTTTTTCATATCTTTAAAGCCTTTGCATCAGCTTTGAAAAGAGTCTACATAGCGGTAATCAATGACCTGGAAACTGACCGGCGTGTTTTTCGGGTGGCAAAACTGCTCACCGACGAAGGTGTGGAAGTGACTTGCATCGGCCGCCAGTTCAAGCATAGCATACTACCACAGAATGCACCGTGTAGCATTCATCGTTTCAAAATGATATTTACCAAAGGGCCGCTATTTTACGCCTTCTTCAATCTGCGCCTGTGGCTGAAACTATTGTTGGGCAAAAAGCCCGATCTTATCATCTCAAATGATCTGGATACCTTGCCCGCCTGTCTTCTTGTAAGCAGGATCAGAAAAATCCCTCTTATATACGACAGCCATGAGTTATTCACTCAGGTGCCGGAGCTAATCCATCGCAGGGCCGTCCAGAGGATCTGGCTTTGGATAGAGGGCATGTGTTTACCCAGGCTCCGTTATGCGCTTACAGTTAGCTTTTCCATTGCGACCATTTACCGAAGACTCTATGGCGTACCATTCAGGGTGGTAAGAAATACGCCGGAAAAAATAAGCTCTCAGGTCTTGAAGGAGGCCAGGGAAAGGAAGCAGGAAAGTCCGATGATTATATACCAGGGAGCACTTAATGTGGGCAGGGGTCTTGAACTTTTGATTGACTCCATGTTATACCTGGATAATACACAGCTGCTTATAGCAGGTAGCGGTGATATCGAAGAAGATCTAAAACTGAGGGTTGATGAGAAGGGACTGGATAAGCGCGTAGTCTTCAAAGGAAGGATGCAGCCGGCCGACTTGCTAAGGTTAACTGCGCAGGCTGATCTGGGAATATCCCTGGAAGAGGATTTGGGATTAAATTACCGTTATGCCCTGCCAAACAAATTGTTTGATTATATCCAGTGTCGTGTGCCAGTTCTGTGTTCCTCGCTGCCGGAGATGGCAAGGATAGTGGAATCTTACGGCGTCGGTGTTTGTACCCTGGAGAAGGATCCGGAAAAGCTGGCAGGGATTATCCGGTATATGTTGAAAGAACGCCAGGGTGGAAGCTGGAAGGAGGCACTGGAAAAGGCAGCAGAAGAGCTTTGCTGGGAAAAGGAATCTGTGGTATACCGCGAAATGCTTCAGGAGTGTGGAGTGATCCTTGCAGCCCGATAACAAAAGCCAAGTCCCTGCGTTATATTCCTGTAACAAAATTCTGATGATGAATTCCGTAAAAATTAGCATGCTGTTCCTGTTCTTCTTCTCCACAGCGCTTTTATCGCAGGTCCAGTTTATCGAAGTAAAAACTCAGGAGGAGATGGAGGAGGCCCAGAAGCTGGCTTCTGACCAGATGCGCTTGCTGTTCGTTGATGTCTACGCTACCTGGTGTGGTCCCTGCAAGATGATGGACCAGCAAGTCTATACCGATCCGGCAGTAGCAGATTGGATGAATGAGCACTTTGTAAACGTTCGCCTTGATGGAGAATGTGACTATGGAATGGAATATGTAACTGAACAAAAGCTTGAAGGTTATCCTACCATGTATGTATTCGATGATGACGGCGAAAGGATCAGCAAAATAGTAGGATTCACTCCCGCTGAAGAGTTATTGCTATCCCTGGAGCTTACAGATGAAGGATACCAGAGAGTAAAAAAATTCCGGGCCAGAAAGGACCAGGGAACACTTGATGCGGATGCTTTTGCCGAGTATATTTCTGTGGTTCGGGAGATGGGAAATCTGGAGGAAGCAAACAAATTGGCAGATGAATACCTGGAAAGGGTCATAGATCCCAAGCTGTCAGATTCAGATATCAGGGTGGTGGCCTTTCACATGGATCTGGACGATGTCTGGTGGGACGCTTTTGCTTCAGATAAGGAACGTCTGAAACGAATACTGGATAAAGACTACCTGGGTGCCCTGGAGAATATTTACAGCTCTACCCTGTCCTTAGCTCTGGAGGAAGCTCGCATAGATCTCATTAGTAAGATGGCCAACGAGCTGAGCCCCCTGGTGGAAACGGAGACTGCCTCCTGGGATCTTCGTTCTCTTCCTTTTATACAGTATTACTATTATTCGGGACAGAACGAGGAATTGATCTCTTATGTAAATCAACGTTTCGAAAGCGATCGAAAGGGCGATCATCGCTGGCTCTTTGGTGCAGCATCTCAAATCACCGACATGGATCAGCAGAGCCAGACCGAAATGCTTCTGACACAGGAGGCCCTTTGGTTTGAGGCTTGTATTGAGTTGGAAGAGCATTTTGATTACTTTTTTTACCACGGTATGGTGCAATTTTTCCTGAAGGATCGCGAGAAGGCCAATGTCTCCTTCCATAAGGCTGAATCCCTGGCAGATACCAAAGAGCAACAGGATCTCATTGCCCAGGTTCTTGGCTTTGTGAGTGGTCAGTAAGGGTATTGTGATTGTGGAGGGGATGAGCTATTTTTAGGCACTTCTATACCTAAATAAGCTTACGATGAAATGTAGCCCAGTGTTTTCAACCGTTCTTTTAAGTGTATTACTTATCTCCTGCTCAGGCGGATCCGAAGATCTTGCCCGCTACGGGCTGAAGGGAGATGTAATGCTGATTAAGGAGTATCAGTGTGATCCCACCTATGAGAACCAGCAATGGGTGGCAAGCTCTGCCTGTTCCCGGGAATACAGACAGGTGGAATTTGATGCTGATGGGAACTTTGTACATTCTTTAACAATGAGTGAACAAGGGGACACCCTGGTGATGAATACGGTTCGGAGAGAAAATGGAGAAATCGTTGAAGAAGTGTTTTATGTAAGGCAACAACTGACACCCAAACATTCGAGGCTTGTGCCCGTATCACGCACCATTAAAGACAGGGTATCTGAGAGGCAGGTGAATTTTGAGATCTGGCAGGAGGATCGCCTGACCTTTGAGGGAGCAAGCTATTACGATGCAAAAGGCAGGGTAGAGCGTCAGGTACAGGTGGTAAATAACCGGGAGGTTATGGTTCACAATGTTTATGAAAAAGACCTTCGGGTAGAAATGTACCAGGAAGAGAGTGATGGAACCCGTTCAGGAACTCAGCTGTATGAATACGGAGATTATGACGACAAAGGGAACTGGACCCTTCGCCTGGTTTATACCGGTGAGGAGAAGATAAGCCCGGAACTGGCCATAACCCGGAAGATCGAATACAGGTAACTGGGAACTAAAGACCCAGTAAAAATTGTTCGGGCGACTGATCACCAAAAATCATCCCCACGGGCTCTTCCAGCAATTCTTTAACCGTCTTCAGGAAACCGACGGAATCTTTGCCGTCGATCACTCTGTGATCATAACTCAGGGCTATATACATCATGGGTCTGATTTCCACCTTTCCATCAATGGCCACAGGTCGTTGCAGGATATTATGCATGCCCAAAATACCCGATTGAGGGGGGTTTAGGATTGGGGTGGAAAGCATGGATCCGTATATACCTCCGTTGGAAATGGTAAAGGTTCCCCCGCTCATTTCTTCAATGCTGAGGCGTGCTTTCCGGGCCCTGGCAGCCAGATCGGCAATCTTCAGCTCAATTTCTGCCAGGCTGAGGATTTCTGCATTTCGCATGACCGGTACCATTAAGCCCTTATCTGTTTGAACGGCAATGCCAATGTCGCAAAATTTGGGACTGACCACCTCTTCTCCGTCCAGAAAGGAATTAACAGCAGGAAACTGCTTCAATGCTTCCGTAACCGCCTTGGTGAAAAAGGACATAAATCCGATCTTGATTCCATGTGTTTTTACGAATTCCTCCTGGTATTTTTTTCGAATGGCCATGATGGCACTCATATCAGCCTCATTGAAAGTGGTGAGCATGGCGGTTTCATTCTTTACGGCCACCAGTCTTTCTGATATTTTCTTACGGAGCTGACTCACTTTTTTTCGTTCTTCCTCGCGACTGGCTACCACCTGATTCGTTGCTATTCCCGGGGAAGCCTTGTCGGCCATTACGTCTTTCACATGGCTCGCAGTAATTTTTTTCAGGCCACTGATTATATCATCCACCGATAGCCCTTCCTTCTCCATCATCTGCCTGGCCACCGGGGTAAGCTTTACGGCTTCATGTCCGGATTGTGCTTCGGCAACAGGCTTGCTTTCCGGGGCTGGGCTGGACTCTTTCGATTCCGCTGCTGCAGCTGCTGCTACAGGTGCAGGAGTGGGATCCGCAGGGCTTTCTTCCGGTGCATCAGGGACCTCCACAGAGGTATCGATGGATGCTACCACGGTACCAACCTTCAGGGTCTCACCCTCCTTCACCAGAATGCTAAGTTTCCCTGCCTGCGTGGCAATCAGGGGCAAGGTGGCTTTTTCGGATTCGATTTCGCCAAGCTCCTGGTTTTTGTTTACCAGTGCACCGTCCTCCACAAACCAGGATGTTAGTTCGACTTCGCTGATGGATTCGCCAGGACTCGGTATTTTAATCTCCAGGGCCATTATTACTTGCTTTTGGGTTTCTCTTTATCAAAATAGTGATGCTGCTTAAGGATCTCCTTCCGCGAACTACCAATAACACATTGCAGACCGCAGTATACATTTAGCAATTCGCAGGTACACTCGCGGAAGACTTTGTCAATGATTTCCTTTTGACTGATCTCGTGAAGCTTAAATAGTCCGGTGGCCGGACTGCCTGAGGGCTGTCGGGTAACCGGAATGATCTCAATGTCTTTCAATGCATTCCTAATGTAGTACCAGGCACCCATGTTTTCGGGTTCTTCCTGTACCCATAAGGTGAGCATATTATTGTGGTATTTCTTTAAGATCTTTTCTACCTCTTTCTCCGGAAATGGGAAAATCTGCTCGAGTCGAATCAGAGCAATATCCTTTACCCCCAGTTTCTGTTTACGCGCCAGCAGGTCGTAATAGACCTTACCGCTGCAAAACACTACCCTCCGAACCTCATCCACATCATGGTCGGTGTCGTCATATACTTGTGTAAACTTCCCATGTTCCAGCTCATCCAGGTTTGAAATGCACTGCGGATGACGAAGCAAGCTTTTAGGCGAGAATACTATGAGCGGAACCCTGGAAGACTTGTGCATGTGGTTTCTCAGGGCATGAAACAGGTTGGCGGGAGATGTGGGATTGATGATATGCATGTTGAGGTTGGCTGCCAGGCTAAGAAATCTTTCAATCCTTGCACTGGAGTGTTCAGGACCCTGTCCCTCAAAGCCATGTGGCAGGTACAATACCAGGCCGTTCATTACGCCCCATTTTTCCTCCGCACTGGAAATATACTGGTCCAGGATCACCTGGGCCACATTCACAAAATCACCGAATTGAGCTTCCCAGATGGTAAGATTATTCGGACAGGCCATGGCATAGCCGTATTCAAATCCCAGTACACCGTATTCGTTTAACGGTGAATTGTAAATATGGAACGGAGCCTGGTCTTCCTTCAGGTATTTCAGTGGGAAATAGATTTCTGTGGTTTCAGACATCACCACCCCGGCATGCCGGTGGGAAAAGGTGCCCCTGATGGAGTCCTGACCACTTATCCTTACCGGAAAATCCTCCAGCAAAAGCGATCCGTAAGCCAATAATTCCCCCAGGGCCCAATCCACCCTTCTTTCGCTGATCATCTTCCTGCGCTCTTCCACCAGCTTGATGGTTTTTTTGAAAAACACCAGGTCAGCCGGCAGGGAGTTTATCTGCTTGGCAATTTGCTGCAGCTTTGCCTCAGGTAATCCGGTTTCAAGGGGTTGATCAAATTCCTTTTCAGTGGCATACTGCTTATCTTTCCACTGTTCCTCCATAAATTGCTGGATGGTTACCTTATGCTCTTTTCTGGCGGCTGCCAGGTCCTTTTCCAGCTTGCTATCGAGGGCGGATTCCGCCTCTCTTAAATCTTTCTGACTTAGCACACCCTGCTTCACAAGTTCCTGGGCGTAAATATCTCTTGGATTGGGATGCCTGGCAATGGCTTTGTACAAGGTGGGCTGTGTAAACCTGGGTTCATCGCCTTCGTTGTGACCGTATTTCCGGTAGGCAAGTATATCGATGAATACATCCGAATGAAACAGCTGCCTGTATTCAATAGCCATGCGAATCACATGCACCAGTCCCTCCACGTCGTCGCCGTTCACATGCCAGATGGGAGCTTTGGTTACTTTGCCCACATCGGTACAGTAAGTGCTGGATCGGCCATCCACGTAACTGGTGGTAAATCCCACCTGGTTATTTATCACCAGGTGGATGGTCCCGCCGGTTTTGTAGCCTTCAAGCTCCGACATCTGAACCACCTCATAGACCACACCCTGACCGGATATGGCCGCATCGCCATGGATAATAATGGGAACCAGTTTTTTATTGTCGCCCCCATAGATGTGTTCGATCCTGGCCCTGGAAACCCCTTCGATTACGGGCGCTGAAGATTCGAGGTGTGAAGGATTGGGGACGATGTTTAAAACCACTTCCTTCCCTTCGGGTGTGGTAATATTGTTGCCATAACCCAAATGATATTTGACGTCACCCAGGCTGATATTATCCTCGTACGATTCTCCTTCAAATTCTTTAAAAATGTTAGCTGCAGGCTTACGTAGAACATTAGCCAGTACATTGAGGCGCCCTCGATGGGCCATGCCGATATTAAATTCCTTCACTCCGAGCCCGGCTCCCGTATCTATGAGATCGTTGAGAGCGGGAATCAGGATTTCTGCACCTTCCAGCGAAAACCGCTTCTGTCCCACAAAACTGTTGTGGATGAATTTTTCAAATCCTACAGCATCTTTCAGGTGATGCCAGATCCGTTTCTTTTCTTCTGGGGTGAATTGTGTTTTGTTGGAGTCTTTTTCAATACGCTCGGTAAGCCATGCTGTTTTCTGAGGATTCCGGATAAACATAAATTCCGATCCCACATGTCCGCAATAAGTCTGCTTCAGGAAATCGACAATATCACGAAGTTTGGCTCTGCCGCATCCTATTTCCCTGCCAGCATGGTAACTGGTGTCCAGGTTAGCATCTGAAAGCCCATAATTTTCCAGGTCGAGTGTGGGGAAATACTTCCTGCGGGTGCGAACCGGGTTAGTCTCAGTGAAGAGGTGCCCTCTTTTCCGGTAACCATTGATCAGGTTTATGACCTTAAATTCTTCATCAAAGGTGAGGGACTCGGATTCGGGGTGACTGAAGTCGCGACGGGCCAGGTCAAAGCCCTGAAAAAAGTGATGCCAGCTGGGATCGATAGAATTGGGATCTTCCCTGTATTTTTGATATAACTCGTCTACTGCTTCCGTGTCGAGGTGCTGCAAAAACGATAGGTCATCCATGTTACAATGTGTCCGGATTTTAAAGGTAACAAACCTGCTTAAGATTTGTTCCTAAAGATCGACTATTTACCCGATTTCACTGAAATATTTCATGAATTGCATCCGCTCAAAAGCAGACGGATCTTCCCCATATCCAGCGGCCACCTTTCCTCTGAATTGATCCAGGGAAGAGAATCCCTTGTCACTCATCCAGGAGTTGAGCCTGGTAAGCATCTTTTGAATCTGACCGGGCCCATTCTTATAAAGGGTCGAAGCCAGCTGAACGGTGTTTGCTCCTGCAAGCAGCAACTTTATGACATCGTCGCCCGAATGTATGCCAGTGGTAGCCGCCAGGTCACAATTTATTCTCTGCGACATGATGGCCACCCAGCGCAGGGTTTCATATAGCTCATCGGGAGAAGAAAACATACGCCCTCCTGTGAGTTCCATCTTGTCAATGTCAATGTCGGGGACATAAAACCTGTTGAACATGACCAGGGCTGAAATTCCTGTTTCGGAAAGAGCCTTCAGCGATAGTCCCATTCGGGTAAAGTATTTACTTACTTTGATTGCCACGGGAATATCCACCTTTGCCAGTACCTTCTCAATGATCTTGAAATATGCTTTTTCAAATTCCTTATTGGAAAAATCAGCTGGATTGAGGAAGATGTTTAGCTCCAGGGCATCGGCTCCGGCTTCTTCCATTTTTTTGGTGAAATACAACCAATCCTCACTGGAAAGGCAATTGATGCTCCCGATGATGGGTATGGAGCAAGTTTTTTTTGCTTCACCAATCAGCTGCAGAAATTTTTTGAGCTTATCTTCCCTCACATGCAGATCAATGTAATCCAGAGTTTCAGACAGTTCTGAATAAATTAGTGGATTTTCCTTCGCTTCTTTGGAGGATTGATTGGCATCCAGAAGAATTTCCTCTTCGAAAATGGATTTGACCACCACGGCACCTGCCCCTTTTTTTTCCAGGTTTTGAATACCGTCGAGGGTGCCAGTTAAACCACTGCTGGCCGCAATGATGGGATTTTTCAATTTCAATCCCATGTATTCTACTGAAAGGTCATTCATAGCTAGCTTATCTGGATTTTAGTGATTCTGGCATACTGAGTGCATAAAAATATGAAATATAATTTTTATTCTTTAGAACATATAGCTGTCAAACGACACAGGAATTGATGTTTTTTTCATGTATTATTATGGCCTTATTAGAGACCCTGACAAAACTGCCGAAGTATGAGTAAAATTATCGAGAAGGAGTTCTTTTCCGATGCTGTGGTTAAGCTGGTCCTTCATGCTCCCCATATTGCCAGGAGCAGAAAAGCAGGACATTTTGTAATCGTTCGAACTGGAGAGAAGGGAGAACGAATCCCTCTGACCATAGCTGCTGCCGACACCAGCAAAGGCACTATTACCCTTATCATTCAAAAGGTAGGTGTCACCTCGGCCAAACTTTGTGAGCTGGAGGTGGGTGATACGATTACGGATGTGGTGGGCCCCCTGGGAAAGCCTACCCATATCGAAAAAGTCGGAACCATTCTAGCCTCAGGAGGAGGTGTGGGTGTGGCACCACTTTTACCCATCGTGGAGGCCTTCAAGCAGGCAGGTAACCGCGTCATTACTGTTCTGGCTGCCCGGAGGAAGGACCTGATCATTCTGGAAGAGCAAATGCGTCAGCACTCCGATGAAGTGATCATCATGACCGATGACGGATCCTACGGGAACAAGGGTTTGGTCACCCAGGGCATGGAGGAGGTCATTCAACGTGAGAAGGTAGACCTTTCAGTGACCGTGGGACCAGCCATCATGATGAAGTTTACTACCCTGCTTTGTGGGAAATATGATATACCCACCGTGGCCAGCCTGAATACGCTTATGGTGGATGGTACGGGTATGTGCGGTGCGTGCAGGGTCACTGTTGGAGGGGAAACAAAATTTGTCTGTGTCGACGGACCCGAGTTTGATGCCCACCAGGTGGATTTTGATGAAATGCTTTTAAGGCTGGATTCCTATAAGCCTTCTGAAGCAGAAGCCTTTGAAAGTTTTTTAAGTAGTCACCCCAAATCAGTTTAGGACAATGGCCGAAGTATCAGAATATTTAAAGAACGAAAGGGCGCAGGAGTGGAGAGTAGCTTTAAGGGCGAAAATGAAAAACAAAGAGCGCACTCAGCTCGAACGAGTTGAGATGAGCGAACAGGCTGCAGGGAAGCGGAACAAAGATTTCACCGAAGTAAATTGTGGCCTTGGAATGGAAGATGCCCGCAATGAGGCCTTACGTTGTCTGGATTGCGTAAATCCTACCTGCATCACAGGTTGCCCGGTAGGTATCAATATTCCCAAGTTTATTAAAAAAATTGAGGAGGGCGATTTGTTAGAATCGGCACGTGTCCTCAAAGAAACCAATGCCCTACCTGCGGTTTGTGGTCGGGTGTGTCCGCAGGAGGTTCAATGCGAAGAGGCCTGCTTTTATACACAAAAACTGAAAAAGCCACCTGTGGCCATCGGACATCTGGAAAGGTTTGTGGCCGATTTTGAGCAGAACAGCGGAGAAATGTCCGTTCCCCTAATTCCAAAGAAAAACGGAATTAAAGTGGCTTCCATCGGATCGGGTCCTGCCGGACTTGCCTTCGCAGGCGATATGGCCAAAATGGGCTACGATGTAACCGTTTTTGAGGCACTTCACGAAATAGGCGGAGTGCTGAAATATGGCATCCCCGAATTCCGTCTTCCCAATCAGATAGTGGACATTGAGATTGATGTACTGGAGAAGATGGGTGTGAAGTTCGTTAAAAACTTCATAGTCGGTGCCACTGCTTCGGTGGAGGATCTGCGTTCGGAAGGATTCGAAGCATTTTTAGTCGGAAGTGGAGCTGGCTTGCCCAATTTCATGCACATTCCGGGGGAGAATTACATTGGGATCTATTCATCCAACGAATACCTTACCCGGGTAAACCTGATGAATGCTGCTGATCCGGAATATGATACTCCGGTAATTTCCGGAAAGAAGGTAGCAGTTATAGGGGGGGGTAATACGGCTATGGATGCAGTCAGGACCTCAAAAAGACTTGGAGCTGAACGGTCCATGATCATATACCGAAGATCCATTGAGGAGA
>Ga0180436_10001772_pt1 | contig 20912 bp, 16 predicted proteins | sample SS_ome_2_FD_132434 | JGI IMG/M metagenome (GOLD analysis project Ga0180436, IMG submission 132434) | Hypersaline lake sediment archaeal communities from the Salton Sea, California, USA - SS_3_S_2 metaG | ecosystem: Environmental > Aquatic > Non-marine Saline and Alkaline > Hypersaline >...
GGTCCGGACCTGGTGGAAGAGCTACAACGAGGAGCGACCTCACAGCTCATTGGGTGGGCTGACGCCGAGGGAGTTCGCAGCAGGACTGGCATAGCGAGTGGTCCCTAAGAGGGGGTCACGTCAATTTGTGGCGAGCAATCTCTGCTCGAGCCACCTCAGTGGCGGTGAACCGAGTAGTGGGGCCACTGGTCTCTGCTTCCGCTACCCGGCAGTCCAAACCGAACCGCACTCCCAGCAGGTGGGGGGAGTCGCGCCCGTACTGGTCTCTGAGGACGATTCCCTGAAAAGAAGGGAAAATACAGGGAATTTCTTCAGTTCCCGTGCTTGTGGAGCTGTCGGTTCCCGGGTTTTCGCAATGTTTTCGAGACGTTACCCCGAAGTTCCCTACGTTCTGGAACAGGGAATCAGTTCGCGCGAACAGGGAACTCATCGAGCGAAACAGGGAGTTGAGACTCCCTGCTTCGCGTGCGCTTCCCGATCGGCCGCCCTCTCGACCTCACTCCGCCAAGACCAGGCATGTGGCACGTTGGACCATCGAGATGACCTCATCTCGCGTCCGCGAGCTCTCAGGTACCCGCGGCGGGTCGAAAAAAGCACGGGCCATCTCCGACTTTACGGCCCAGTTGACGTTTTGCGGCAGCGACCCGGTTGTCGAGAGGAAACGCAGCGCTGCCGCCGTCGACGTTACTACGCCAACCACACGGCCCTGTTCGTCCACTAGTGCACCGCCGCTATTCCCTGGTTGAATCGGAACGGAGATCTGAAGGAATGAAGCCTCTCCACCCAGACCGGATAGCCCGCTGATCGTGCCATCGGAGTATTTGGGCTCCGCCCCCAGGACGTCGGTTACAGGGTATCCGATCGTGAACACACGCTGCCCCAGGCGAGTCGATCGAGCTGGTGCCAGAGGCAAAAAGTTGGACGTCCGGTCGCTCGCCTCTAGCACTGCTAGATCGCTGGCAGGACTCTCCTTCAGCACGTTGGCGTCGGCTGGAGCTTGTCCCTCGAACTTCACACGAACTCGAGAAGCGCCCGAGACAACATGGTGCGCCGTGAGAATCAGACCGTCAGCATTCACTGCGAAACATGTCCCCGTACGCGCCCCTCGCTTGGCGCGCTCACCTTCCTCCTCGGACGACGCAACGTCGCCATCGAATCCGGAAAGCACTTCATAAACGATCCCGTCCGTCGTCTTCTCCACGATTCGCAGGGCGACCTGCGTCCCAGAGAGAGTCGCGCCTGGCTCGGCAGGAATTCGCGCCACCCGATCTTTCGTAGTCGACCCGGAATCTTCTCGAAGCGTGAACTCCCAATGCCCTGACGATTCCCCATCGAAGCGAACCCACTGTGCCGGCAAGCCGTCACGTGTGGTAGTCACATGGGATCTTTCGATCCGATCTACCTCATCAGATCGAATATTTCGATGCCATCGGGCGTATCCCCGCGACGGCAGGCCGTTGTATCGACTGTTGTCAACGAACCATTCTCGATTTGCGTTATCTGACTTTGATACACGAATCCCCGCTTCATCTTCGCTGGCAAACACAGAGGTGCCGTTGTACCAGGCGGCGGCATTCCCCGGATCAGCCACAAAGTACAGCCACTTCTCGTCTTGATACGAAAGCACCAGGTCGCCGGGCGAGATCCGAAAGGTGAAGTTGACGCCAAGGGTTCCCGGGATCTTCGCTTCGAACGGTTCCCTCAGCACAAAGGCATCGATTCGGTAGAGCGGTCGATCAGAAACGAGAATCGCCCCGCGATCGGCAACGAGCGATCCATCCTCCTGTTTCTCGGGACTCGCCGGCTTCAGGTGTTCATCCACTCGTAGCGAGAGTCCGGGACCCGAAACGCATCCAGAGCTTGTCATCAACAAACAGAAGACCACGAGAAGAACATGCGTTCGATTACCAACCATGATTACCCCGTACCGCCTGCCATGCCGACGAAGCTCTGATAGAGCACTCTACTATTACGTCTTCAACGCGAGGAGAAAACCGTCCAGAGTGATTCGGGCATCGATTGGGACAGGCGCCATCGAATCGTGATCGGCTGATCTCCTTCCCAATCAAAGAACTCGACCGATCCGCAGTTCACGAAGGGCGCCCCCCGCCCGTCGATCTTCGAGTGCTTCCGTACAAACAGCCGAATCGTGATCCCACGCTCCGCGTGAAGCCGGATATTCTGGCCCGTCTCGGAATCCTGCTTCGTCCGATTCTGACTCTGCCACTCGAATAGATCTCGCGACAAGAAACGATCTCCGTACCGATGCTGCTCCGGCAGATTCCCCTTCTCAAGCGTCACGAAGAGGAAGTACTCGGAGCCCCGCCGCACGACACCCTGCCCCCAGTTCCGCGAATAGTCGTGTCCGAATCGTTCTGCGATCTCCTGACGCGGATAGCTCTCCCAGAGCGCGACACCCGTCGTCCCCTCCCCGATTGGTCGAAGCTGCCAGGTACCTTCGACCTTCGAGAACTGCACCTGATGGCGAGTCCCCGGCTGGCCCGCGTCCGCACCGAACCAGCTACGCATGACCTCAGGAAGGACGTTGTCGTCGCCATCCGGTCGATGCATCACGTTCACCGCGATCTTCACGAAGTTCGCCTGAACCACTTCATCTCCGACGTCGACGTCGACCCAGCCCTCCGGAATCCCCTCCACGCGCTCTCGATCGGGGAGCCGGATGATGGGATTCCCACCGGAGTGGCTCACTCTGCATTGGAAGCCGACGCCATCCCGCTCAGCGACAGAGGGCCGCATCAAGTACTCAGCAAGTCGAAACTCCGCGAGCTCTCGGACTAGCTCCCGGTAGTCCTCTGCCAGGCCCTCAGAGACCTCGAAGGTGCTCTCGAAGAAGCCGTCGTCATAGGCGAAGTACTGGCGCCCTTCGGTCCCGCGACCTCCCGTCCACGCCGCAATCGGATTCGTCTCCAGGTGACGACGTAGCTCCGCACTCGAGTCAATCGCGGTACCGACATCCGCGATCAGCACCGGAGACCGCCGGGCGACTCTCTCGACTGCCGACGTCAGCTCGTCGATCTCGATCCGTCCTGGAAAGCGCTCCTCCTCGATCATCGCGAGCAAGACCAGCATCTTGTAGCTGCGAGTCATTTGGGTCGTTTCGAGAGCCTCGAGGAAAGCTCCACCCGGCTGGTCGTTCGATAGAAGGCTCGACGCTTCCGACAGATCCCCCATGGCTTCGACGAAACGCAGCCAAGAGCCGTAGCCGCGCCCGACGGACCGAGGCGAGTATCCGTCGTGGAGCGCTTCCGAGGCGGTCGGTCGGCGGCCATGAAGCTCCCGGAATGTCTCGTAGTAGCTCCGAACCACGTCACCACCGGTCGGCTCCCGGAGAATTGAGTTGAGGAGATCGACCGCCTCGAGCTCGTAGGTCACCTCACAACCCGGAGGAAGATCGACCTCTCCTGCTTGCAGACGTTCGAGAACATCTCGCACGTGCTGGTCGCCAGGGACAAGATCGAAGAGCGCCTGGACCTTCAGCAGGAATGATCGGTGGTTTCCGATGTAGTCGATGACCGCAAGGTCTTCCTTGCCTTCAGCCTTGCGAAGTCCTCGCCCGAACTGCTGCGTCCATAGCAGCTGCGACTCGGTCGGTCGCAGCATGAGAACCGTGTCGATGTGGGGGATATCAACGCCCTCGTTGAACATATCGACAGCGAAGACGACCTGGAGCTCACCCGACTCAAGCTTCTCGAGGGAGCCGGCACGGGGGTCGCTGCCTTCGCCGGAATGCACTGAGGCGGATGGAATCCCGGACTCCAGGAAGAAGTCGCGCATGTAGTCGGCGTGACGCTTAGAGCAGCAGAAGGCGATGGTCTTGTCGCCACCGTGCTTCTGAAGCTGTTCGAGCGCGTTTTCGGCTCGGTCGCGGGTGGCGACAGCCGTCGTGAGCTGCTCCTCGTCGAAACGGTGGCTCCGCCATGGGATATTCGAGTAGTCGACCAGATCGGGGACGCCGAAGTAGCGGAAGCTCGACAGGAATCCGCGCTCGATGGCCTCCCGGAGGCCGCAGCGGTAGACGAGGTTCTCGCCACAGAGGGAGAGGAGGTCGCCCCCGTCTGTCCGCTCCGGGGTGGCGGTGAGTCCCAGAAGAAACTTCGGCTCGAAGTAGTCGATGAGCCGCCGGTAGGTGCGGGCCGAGGCGTGGTGGAACTCGTCGACGACCACATAGTCGAAATCGCGGCGATCGAATCGGCGCAGATGGGCTTCGCGGCTGAGGGTTTGAACCGAAGCAAACAGGACGTCCGCGTTCTCGTCCTTCTGTGTGCCGGTATACAAACCGAGCTTTGCCGCAGGCCGAATCCGACGGAACGTCTTCATGGCCTGGCCGAGAATCTCTTCGCGATGGGCCACAAAGAGCACCCGCTGGAACTCGGGTCGGTGGCTGTCGAAGGCCGAGAGCCAGGTCTTGCCCAGGCCCGTGGCTAAGACGACGAGGCCTGCTCGGGCGCCCTTCTCACGCGTTTCCTCGAGCGCCGCGAGTGCCTCCTTCTGGACGTCATGGGGTTCCGGCGGCGGCTCGGGAGGCTCTGCCGTGACTTCAACGCGGTCTCCGGTCGCAGAAGCCTTTTCGTCGGGACGTCGCTGTCGATAGGCGTCGATCCATTCCTGATCGAGGGCGACCGTTGCAGGTCCCCGGAATAGCTCCTCAAATCCGCTCACTACCTCGGCGAAGCCGGCCGCGTCTCGACTCGGCACTACCCGGTAGTTCCACTCGACGCCGTGGCTGAGCGCCGTGCGGGTGAGATTGGAGCTTCCTACAAAAGCGACGCCGCCCTCAGCGGCCCCCTCAAAAATGTAGGTCTTCGGATGGAACGAGCGGTCGGCGGTTGAATAGACGCGAAGGTCGACTTGGTCTTCGCGTTGCGCTTTCAGGTCGAGAAGTCGTTCGAGCGCATCCGGATCGGTAACGCCTTGGTAGTCGCCAGTCAGGAACTCGAGACGGCCACCTCGCGCCAAGAGATCGCGCAAGTGCTCGTCGAGCAGATCAACCCCACTGGGCAGGACGAAGGCCACGGCAAGCCGAGCGACATTCGCGGCATCAAGATGCGTCTTGAGATGAGGGAGGAGCGGATCCTCCTCGCCCCCTCGGATCAGCGCCCGAAGCTCGGCCGAGGAAGGGAGCGGCTCAGCATCCCGCGCCAACGAACTCCCGTCCGGAGTGTCTCGGAGGTAGTTCTGCATCTGTGGGATCACACCGCGAACTCCGCCCGTCGGATCGGCCATGTCGCCCTCGTATCGGGGAATCACGTGGACGTGCAGGTGAGGCACGGTCTGGCCAGCCGCGGCGCCGACGTTCACGCCGATATTGAATCCGTGGGGCTGGTGGTCACGTTCGATCGCGGCTCGTGCGACCTCGATCGCGGCGATGAGCTCCCGCTGCTCTTCCCCCGTGGCCTCGAACCAGTCCGCGAAGTGTCGTTTGGGAACAAGAAGCGCGTGACCGGGACTCACCGGATATCCGTCCCATATACCAAGGACGCTCTCGCCGAGGTGGAAGAGCCGACCGACGGCGGGGCGACAGAAGGGGCAGTCTTCGCTCATGCGTCCACCGCGATCGGGCTCGGGACCCGTTCGATCACAAGCTCGCCCGATCGGCCGGCAGACCGACAGCGGCTGCACCGCCAACGCGTGACTCGGGTGCGTGCGAGACGGGTGGCCTGGCAAACGGGGCAGCGGTGCTCCCAGGAACGGGATTGAGCGATGAGCTTCTGGCGAGACTCCGGCAGCTCCTTGAAAGGAACGCGAACTCGCGGTTCGAACCCTGCCTGAGTCATAAAGTCACGCCATTCGGGGCCATGCGGTCTCGGAGCTCGTCCGAATGCGAGACTGACCGCCGCGTGAGCAGCTTCATGACAGAGGACCTCATCGCGGAGAGCGACCGGACCTTCCACGAGCCAGTCAGCCAGCGTGATCTCGTTGCGCCGGGCGCAATAGCTTCCGAGAGAGCGCCGAAATCTTGAGCTCGTACGAAACGTCAATTCGTCGCTCAGCTTACGAAGTCCCCAGAGCTCACTCCATTGGACCGCCAGCTCGTAAAGGGGCTGATAGATCTTCGCGTCTCTCAGCTTCACAGAACCGATGCGACCTCATCTCGGGGAACCTGGACCTACCCGCCCCCGTCCGCTGCATGGTGCCAAACCAGGGATGCCGGGAAAACTCCCTGAGGGCTCAACCTGGTCGCAAAGATCCAGCCCCCTAACACACCCCTGCGCTTGCCATCCTGCGTGCCAGTCTGCCAGCATTCATAATCACCTTGGCCGATTGGGGTCAGCGAATGGGACTCGCAGAAGACGTCTTGGCGCTCATACGAGCAGAACCCGGGCTGAAGGCCCGGGATATCGGGAGACGTCTGGGCGTCGATCGACGCGACGTGAACGCGGTTCTCTATGGACAGCTCAAGGGTCACATTCGACAGGATGAGAGCTACGGGGGGTCATCCCTATCCGGTGAGACGGGACCCAGCTCCTCAGAGAAGACCAAGACCACGTCCGAAGGGGGCAGCGCCGACGCTGCCTCTGGGTCGCGCCGAATCGCAGAGACAGTCGTAGGACGGCTCTGCCGGTACTACCTCGAATGCATCAGCCTCGACGATCAGTTCGGCGTCGGGTTCTTCGCTTCCAGCAAGTTCGATCTGGACTACGTCGAACTCGTCCATCACCCTGCGATCTCTGGCGACCTCGAGGTTCTCAGCGACACCGAAGAAGCGCGCCGACTCGTCGGAACGGCGGCCTCTCCGCGCAGTGCGAAATCCGTCTTCCTCGGGCATGTGATCGTCGCCAAAAAGATTCGTTCCAATCGAGGGTGGGAGGGCTTCATTCTTCAGCCGCTCCTCATCCACACGCTCTCGACGCCAGCGGGCGAGAGTGGATCCAATCTCCAAGTCGATGACGAGCTTCCGGTCTGGAACCTGGAGGCGCTCCGCACGATCACGGGCCAATCTGGCGCCGCTGTCATGGATGAGCTGGCGGCTCTCCAGCAGGCCCTTGGACTGACTGGTGAAGCCGCCGAGTATCCTCCCTATGACGAGCTACTCCTGAGACTCCGAGAAGTAAGACCCGACTGGCCTTGGGTCGAAGTCTTGGAGCCCCACGAGCCTTGCCGCAGCGGCCCGCTCGCCAAGATCTCGTAACCCGGGATCTACAACCGAGCGCTCTTGTTCGTAGCCGAGCGGCCCCCGTTCACGCGCGGTCTCGAGGCCGAGCTGAATTCACTCTGCGAGCACCCGGCGGCCAGCCTGCGCGGAACAGCGCTGGGAAGCCTTGTTGGCGTACGTATCGATGATGAGGGCCGACACCCCGATCATGCAGGGCCCCCGCTCGAGGTACTTCCCCTCAATCACGAACAGAAGAGCGCGGTCGAACGCAGCCTGAGGTCTCCGCTCACAGTCATCACCGGCCCGCCCGGAACCGGGAAGTCGCAAGTAGTCAGCTCAATTCTGCTCAATGCTGCACATCAGGGGCAGCGCGTACTCTTCGCGAGCAAGAACAACAAGGCAGTCGACGTCGTCGAAGCCCGAGTGAACTCCCTCGGACCGCGACCGCTTCTTATGCGGCTCGGGGCGAACGCGTATCAAGACAAGATCGTTGACTTCCTGACTAAGATTCTCTCTGTGTCGTGCAGTGAGCAGGATGAGCTGGCCTACGATGCGCAGCTCCGCATCCACGCCAGAATCGCCGAACGCATCGAGAAGATGCAATCAGACGTCGATTCCTATGCTGAAATCCTATCGGCTCTCAGCGAACGTGCGCGGCAGCTCGAGCTGGAACGCAGCGTTCGCGGTGCGAACACCCTCGAGAGACTTGCGGATCTCGATTCCGAGCGTCTCCCAGCCATCGCGACTGAGCTTCGTCGCACCCTGGTCCTGCTGAGCCCTTCCCCTTCAGGTGTGCTCAGGAAGCTGAGCGCGAGGTTCTTGGGTGCCCGCCGCGTAGAGAAATTCGAGGCTCGAGCGGATTCTTGGCGTTCCGAGCTCGACGCTCTCGGCGTCCGACTGCCCGAGGGATTTCAGGTCGACGAACTCTCTCGATGGGAAGACGCTGCGGACGAGATAGAAGACCTCGCGGGCGTCCAGCACCTTCTTCGCGCACAGGAGCGCGATCTAGCCAGCTTCTCCTCTCTAACGTCGCTCGAAGAGCTGGCGAAGCAGGAGAGCGAGCTGGCCGAACAGATTGAGGAAGTGTCTGACCGTCTATGGCGCCTCTGGCTCGTGCTTCAGCCGGCGCGTCTCACCCAGGAACAGCGGCGATTGGTAGGAGAGTACGCGTCAACGCTGCGTACTCTCCAGGAGCAGGCTCGGGAGTCCGGTCGACGAGCCACAGGTTTCGCGAAGAAGTACTCGGAGCTCTTCCCCCAGATCAGCGAAGTCTTGCCGTGCTGGGCGGTGACCTCGCTCTCGGTACATCGACGAGTGCCGCTGAGTCCCGGATTCTTCGACCTGGTTGTGATCGACGAGGCGAGCCAATGCGACATCGCCTCCATCGTCCCTCTGCTCTACCGAGCCAGACGGGCGGTGATCATTGGCGATCCCCAACAGCTGCGGCACATCTCCGCGCTGCGACAGGATCAGAACGGCCGCCTCCTGGAGAAACACGGCCTGGCTGACAACCACTTGTTGTGGGACTACGTGAATAGCTCCCTCTACGACCTCGGGGCGCCCCTGGCCGCGGCGGAAGACGTCGTTGATCTGCGCGAACACCACAGGTCTCACTCTGACATCATCGAGTTCTCGAATCGGGCGTTCTACGAAGGCAAGCTTCGAGTCGCGACGCGCTACAGCAAGCTAAAACCGACTCCTGGCGAAGCGGCGGTCCGCTGGGTGCAGGCCTCAGGGCGGGTAGAGCGGGTGGCAACAGGCGGGTCCCGAAACTGAGCCGAAGCAGACGCGGTTATTGGCGAGCTGCGGAGACTGCTCGTCGAGCAGGAGTACGACGGAACCGTTGGTGTCATCAGCCCGTTCCGTGCTCAAGCCAACCTGATTCGCGAGATGGTGACCTCAGATCCTGACCTCAGCTCGCTGGCCCCCTCGTCCGAGCTACTCGTCGACACCGTTCACCGATTTCAGGGTGACGAGCGGGACGTGATGATCTTCTCGCCGGTCGTCAGCGAGGGTATCCGAGAAGGAAGTATTCACTTCCTTCGACGCTCTCCCAATCTGTTCAACGTGGCTATTACCCGCGCGCGATCGGCACTCGTCGTAGTGGGAGACAAGGCAGCCGCGGAGTCTTCTGGGGTGGACTATCTCGCGGCTTTCGCCCGGTACGTCACCGACCTGTCTTCTGAAGAGAACCAGCGGGGCCCCACGGGTGATGTCGACGGTCCGGGCTATCCCGCGGTGACGCGCCCCGAGCTGGTTTCGGATTGGGAACGCAATTTCTACGCGCGAATGTATGAGTCTGGGCTGCGCCCTATTCCTCAGTACGACGTCGAGAAATATACCTTGGATTTCGCGCTCATCGACGGCGAACGACGTCTCAATATCGAGGTCGATGGCGAGCACCATCGCGACTGGACGGGTGATCTGTGCCGTCGAGACATCATGCGGAACCAGCGGATGATCGAGCTCGGCTGGGATGTGATGCGGTTTTGGGTCTACGAGCTTGATTCCGATCTGGATGCCTGCGTGTGCCGAGTGCAGGCTTGGTTATCGAAATCCATCTCGAGAGTCTGAGGTCACAGCGAGCAGGCGACTAGCACTTTTCCTAATCGCGGGGGCATACTGAGGTAGAGCCGGAAAGCAGCTCGAAGTTTCCGCCCGATCTGCGGCTGGCCAGTTAAGAAACATCTCCGATACTCGGCGGCCGCAGCCAGATCGCCTCTGAGATGGGAGTATTCGGATCCGAAACGGAATCTTTCTAGAACCGCCGAAAGCTTCGAGCGTGATTCGAATCAATCTGTCGCTTGTCATCAACGTGCAACCTGGATATCTGAAATGAGCCTCGAGAATCACGTGAACGTTGACTGCCCGCAGTGCGGGCTGGACCAGCCCTATACAGCATGGGCGAGCATCAACACTCATGAGAGTCCGGCGCTGCGACTGAAAGTCCTTGAAGGTACGTCGCATAGATTCCAATGCATCAGATGCCAGTACGTGTCGTACATGCCCTACGATGTTCTTTATAACGATCCCCATCGCAGGTTCAAGATCTGGCTAAAACACCCAGACGAAGCGGGAGTGTCCGCAGTCGACCCCGCCGCGACGCGCCTATTTGATGCATTTAGCGAGGGCTGGATACATCGAGTAGTTCGGTCACTCGGCGAGCTGCGGGAGAAAGTCCTAGTGCTCGAGGATGGATACTCAGACGTCGAGATGGAGGCTCTCAAGCTGCTGGTCACAATGGCGAACAAGCTAGATATCGCCGTACCGCTAGCGTACGAGGGTTTCGTCGAGAAGAGGAAGCTATTCAAGAGCGACAGACTGATACAGCTCCGACAATACTTCGAGGACGAGAGCTACAGAGATTTTGAAGTCTCCGAGAAGCAGCATCTAGCCGCCGCTGAGAAGCAGTCGAAGGGAGTGATTGCGAACTCTAGTGACTGGCCGATCGTCGATCGGGAGTTCATCCTTCAGGCTTGGATCGCGATGGGGCGCCTTGCTCCAGCGTAGTTGTCGGACTGGCTGCCTAGCCGGTGCCATACACGCGAGGCATGATCGTCAAATACTGATATCGGCAGGAGCACCGCGACGAATAGAGACATCTGAGCCTCGTCGACGCCCCCTAGCCTCCGGAATATTCTATTCAAGGCGATAGAATCAGGCGGGGCTCGCGATTCTGTGAGCACATGAGGTAGGTCTTGTTCGGACGCGGCAAGAAGATCAATAGGTCCCAGCTCTCAATCTGCATTGCCTCATGCGCGATTGATGCTCGGCGAACGTCGCTTGAGGAAGGGATCGAAGTCACGCCGACGATCGTTGCACAGATGTTTGATTTCCAGGTCGGCCTACTTTGGACCCGATCCAAGCTTCGCGTTAGCACTCGGCAGCGCAACGTCGGGATAAAGTCGGTCCTGCTCTTACTTATCGAGGAGCAACTTGTCGACTACCTGATCAACTGGATGGACCAGAATCCCGGACAGGACATCGATTGGAGTTCGATGGTCCCTGTGGTCCAACAAACGATGCACTCAACCGAGCGCGATGTGGGCCGTGAAGATCCTCAGTTCGCGAGCTTTCTATTGGACATTGGTGACGGGAAGATTGTGTAGAGAGCTCCATCCAATGAGACCCCAATCATTCTCAACATCTCAGAGACGTGCCGAATACCAGACTCGACGCGTATCAGCATGTTGTACTTGCCGAGAAGCGAATCCATTGACGCGCGCAGGCATACCAGACGCCATTTTGACCTCTCTGTCGACGACTTGAGTTAGCGCAGGAAAATCCCAGAGTGTTCGGCAGAAGACGAAAAGCCAAGAAGCTCGCCGCGATGCAGAAGCGTATTCTCAGCGGTGTGGCATCGTCGGTCTCCTGGCTCTCAGAGCAGGGCGTGCCGCAGGAAGTCGCGCTGCGAGGTATGAACGACGCACAAGATGCGGTCAACGCTCGTATGCGCGACCCCGACTACGCCGGAACGATCTCGCCAGACCCCGAAGACCCAGTCCTGATTCGAGCCGACGGAGACGGTGAATGGAGAATCGCTGGAAGAAGTCAGGCTCTCCAGATTCTTGGAGAAGGGAGCGGTTCGACGATTGATCTAGTCGAGCTGTACATCCGTTCAATCTCCAACTGACTATCGGCGGACATGGTTCCCTTGCGCCTCATGACCTCAGGCGATGTCGATCCGTACCCAGTTGCTAAACGGTTGGATGTACCGGGGCCGAAGGACTGCTCCCAAGAATTCGCGGCATGGTTCAGGAGAGAGGAGACGCTCTATACGCATCTCCCGCTTCGTTCCGTACCACAGTCGTAGATATCCAGCCTGCGCACGGACCGAACTCAGGTCTAAAACGATGTGCACTGAGTCGAGAACTCAGTACACGACGCCGTGATCGTCCAGGGCACATCCCTGACAGATCACTTCGTCATGCATCCAGCCAAGTGGATTGCGCTCTGCACATTCCCGACAGACACGAAAATGGCGTTCGTCCTCGAGAATTGCGCGTGCCGCGGTCTCGGCTTCGGCCTGTGTGGTAGCCGGGTGCAGATCCTTTGCGACCGCCCAGTCAGATACTGACTCCGCTGGTCCATTCCAACTAATCTGCCGTACCGAGATTCGAACTCCGCCTTCGGCGCGTTCGACCTTCACGAACTCCTTGAACAGTTCTCCGTCATCCAATGAAGTCGCTCCGATGAGTGAATCCCCGTTCAAGTGGGGGAGACTGCGTCGATACTGATTGAGTCATGCCGACAATACGCTCTGCGAGCGTTCTGTGCCCGACAACGATTGCGATGCCCAACAAAGCTCCGAAAGCCACGGCGTCCAACACAGGATGCCGGAAAGCTTGAGGCGTATGCTGGGCGAAAGACCGGATCTGACACGGCATCGAGCGATCATCATCCAACATTGGTATCCGTTCCGATCGAATTCTCGGAAGCTCTAGCTGACATGGCATCTAGCGGCTCATGCTGCGGTGGACGATTCGTCCACACGCGCCGCCGCCAAACAAGTTGACTTAGGTACGCTTCAACGGCTGGTTCAGACGCCTCGATCTTGTCCCAGGTGAAACTCGAACTCGGATATGCCCTTTCTCACGCTCGAAGACCCCAACGCGAAGATCAAGGGCTCGCGGGACCCACTCGGCGCACAGCCTATCTGGAGCCACTTCGCGCGACATTTCGTGACCAACGTAACCGGCTCTGCCAACTCGGTTCGCGGCTTCACACTTCTCCTCCTCGGCAGATACTTCGCGGACAGGCTGGTCTCGTCTGGAGACGCGCAGACGGAAGACACGCTCGATATCGCCCTTCGCATGGAGCAAATCGGGGCGTACGCTCGTCACGTAGGGCACGGAGTCGACGCAGACATTCGTGGAATCGAGCGAGTGAAGGTGCTGCTTCAGGAGCACCAGGGTCGTCCCTTCATCGAGACTGGCCCGCGTGGTCGGATCCTGTCCGATCAGAGGGTGAATGGGCTCTGGGGCCTCTATACCGTCTCCGCCCGAGCTTCGGGGCTCCTCCCCGAGGGTCCGACCGGGGTCACTACGGCGTCTGCCGACCTAATCGAACGCGCATACCGTCCGATTCTCGAGCCTGTCGAGTCGCAGCTCCTGAAGATTCTCGCCTCTGGCGGGCGGATCCAGACCTCAAAGAAGGATCCGCTCTTTCGGTCGCTGTGTCGTCTACTCCCAGAGACCCTGTCCCAAGAAGAATCTCTCTTCTATGCACACCATCTCCGGGATGCAAGAGAGACTGATGGGGCAGGTCGTCGAGGCAGGCAGGCAAACTTTGTCGATCTGCTTGGCGCACACACCGATCTCGACGTTGCGCTCACACGCGCCGAGGCGATCTCGCTTCGTGAAGGCGCTACAGCGACCGACCCGAGCCTCGCGCGAGCCCTGAGTCGAACGATCCACCTCGAGTCCTGCCTAGCCCCGGCGGATGCTCTCTTCGACCACGTCCTCGCTCGGGGCGGAAACACTCCGGAGGAAATCGACGCTGAACTGAAAGAGCGTTGGGGGCCAACCGTTCCGAACCTCGACTCCTCAGCCTTCGGGGAGCTCCTACCTGAAATCGAGTCTGTCGCCTCGAAGCCGAGGACCGAAAAGATTCTCCGGTGCCAGAACGCACTAGCAGCCGGTCAGTACGCTGATGCCGTTCGAGCGCTTCTCGATTGGAATGAGGATCTGATGAAGTCGCGAAAAGCGGCGCCATGGGCCCGATTGTCGCCAGACGGACGGGTCGAGGTCCGGTATCGAGGAACGGAATCGCGTCTTCCGACGGGTGACGAAATCGCGACGCTTTGGAAGAACCAGTACTACGTCGACTCCCTCAAACGGATCACGCGTCAGGTAGCGAACACGGCATGAGCGACGCAGCAGACATCCCGAGGAAGGTGCTTTCTGGAGCTCTTAGCGAAGCGATTGAAGGCAGGATCGTTCGCGCGGCCGTATTCACGACGTTCACGTTCGATCCAGGCTTCTTCGAGCTGAACATCCTTCCCTTTCTCTTCGATCAGTCCTTCAGTCAAGTCGACAAGGTAAAACGCATTCAGCTCGAAGACGCCATGCGCGGGCTTGATCATCTGGCCGTCTACTATGACCGGAGCGGGCTTTCGCAAGATGCCGAGCCGGCTCTACTCGACTACGAACGACATGACGTTCGACGACCGAATGGTGTTTTTCATCCGAAGGTCATCATGCTTCTTGTCGACGAGCCTGTAGAGGACGAACTCGGAGAGCAAGACGGCTACGGCGAGTCCTACCAGTCACTGATCGTTGGAATCGCGTCGGCTAACCTCACCCGATCCGGCTGGTGGGAGAACGTCGAATGTGCCCACTTCGAGGTGATCTCCGACCGCGATCTCGACCGAAGCCGCGTGTCATTTCGCAGCGATCTGCTCTCACTGATACGACAGATTCGAGAATCTGCGCCTCGGGACGAGGACCACGTCGCCCTGGATACGATCCATGAGTTCGTCCTCTCCAGAACGGAGAAAGGCCGATTCCAGAGTTCACGCGGCGCGGGTGCTTGGCGAACGCGAATCTTCGCGGGACAGAAACGCCAAAGCCTCGCTGAGTTCCTGTCTTCGGCGCGGTTGGACACTGAGGAATGGAACCTCGAGATTCTCTCGCCATTCTTCGACGCAGAGGGCGCCGCTCCGCTTCGTGCTCTAGAGGAAGCGCTGCCGATACGCGAGACAAGAGTTCTGTTGCCAAGAGACGCCGACGGCGCCCCGACGGTCACGGAGAGCTGCTACGAGGCGATTGCGGCACGTGCGCAGTGGAGCGAGCTCCCGACTGAGATCACTAGTCGAGGTCGCAATGATCAAGCTGACCGCGTCACCCCACGTCGCGTCCATGCGAAGGTCTATCGGCTCTGGCAAAGACGGGGGCGAGACCTTCTTATCGTCGGATCGGCGAACCTGACGTCGCCTGGGACGAGCCACGCCGCGGCCGGAAACCTCGAGGCCTGCTTCCTCGTCGACGCGACGGACGAGGGATACCCTCGGCGATGGTGGTTGGAGCCTTTGGATCGAGAGGCCGAAGCGTTCGTGGACGTCGGCCCAGATGAAAGCGACGGGCTCGACCAGACAGTCGTTCATGTCAGCTTCCGTTTCGACTGGAAGACTCAGCATCTCTCCTACCGAATCGACGGCGGCGCCGAGGGGCCCATTGAGCTCTATGACACCACGGGGCGAGCGCTTGGCCGCATCGACCCGATCAATACAGACGATTGGTCAGACTGCGGAAAAGGCGTATCCGCCGAGATGGTCGAGCTGTTGAAGTCGACGAGCTTCCTGTTACTCCGACACACTCGAGGGGAATGGCGCGCACTCGTGCGCGAGGAAAACATGGCGTTCAAGCCATCGCGACTCCAAGACCTCTCGGCGGCCGAGATTCTGGAGTACTGGTCGCTCCTGAGCCCCAATCAGCGAGCGTCATTTATCGAGCTGCACGTAGGCGGGGCGCTCGATGGGTTGCCCGTTCATGAACGAGAGAAGCTCGACAGTCGCGATACGCTGTTCGACCGATTTGCCGGCATCTATCACGCATTTGGGTGTCTAGAACGATACGTCTGCGCAGCCCTCGAAGATGGCAGGACGGCCGAGGCAGAAGCGCGACTTCTGGGATCGCAGTACGACTCTCTCCCCGTTCTCCTCGAGAAGAGTCTCGACCAGGATGACGCGGACCCGGTCGCGCTCTATGTGACCTTTCTTTGTGCACGTCTGATCCGAAAAACTGCCGAACAGCAGTTTCCTGATTTTATTGTCGAGGCCGGAAGTGCGACGCACACCCTGGATGACCTCCTCGTCACCTCGGATCGTCTTCGCGATTCCATCGGTCTGGACGGCGGCGAAGACGCTTTCTTTGAGTGGTTCGAAGAAGCATTCCTGATGCCTGCGGTCCCGCCGGAGGACCGCCCATGACCACGGTGAGCCCCGAGTTCGTCCAGGAGCTGATCGACTTCGCACCGACCGAGGAGGCCAAGAAGCGCGGCTTCGCGGAGGCTCAGCTTCACGGCACGACCGCCCTCTACAACATGCTCTCGGCCAACGACATTGCATATCTCGCCGATGAGGTCGGCGTCGGAAAGACCTACATCGCTCTCGGAGTGATGGGGTTGGTTCGACACTTCAACCCGAGCGCACGGATCGTCGTCATTGCACCGCGCGAGAACATTCAACGGAAATGGATCAAGGAGCTTCGCAACTTCGTCCGCTCCAATTGGCGAGTCAGCGGAAACCGCGTGAAGTCGCTGAGCGGCGAACCAGCTTGGGAGCCCGTGCTCTGTGCCTCGCTGATGGACTTTGCGCACGAAGCGCTGCTGCACTCTGATCGAGACTTCTTTCTTCGAAGCACGAGTTTCAGTCTGGCTGTCAGGCAGGCGAAGACTCGAAAGAAACTGATCAAACGTCTAAGAGATCTGATTCCATGGGCTTCGACTAGCGAGCAGCTTTCTTCCCGATCTCCGGAGGTGTTCCGAGATGCGTTCGGTGCCGCGATCAACGCGGCGCTTCCGGACGCAGACCTTGTGATCGTGGACGAGGGCCACAATCTAAAACACGGATTCAAACAAAAAGGGGCGACGAGGAACCGTGTACTTGGAATGAGCTTTGGCCATCCCGACGGCGCTGCGCTGGCCGGAGACTGGTATGGCCAGCGCGCCAAGAAGCTGCTCGTTCTCTCTGCGACACCATTCGAAGAGGACTACAGCGCACTGCGGCGTCAGTTCGAAATCTTTGGATTCGGTGACGCGAAGCTGACCGATGGTCGAGGAAGTCCTCGCGTTTCGATCGCCAAGCTTTCAGATCCTGACGTGGCGGAGAACGAGAAGCGAGAAATCGTGGGGCGACTGATGGTTCGTCGCGTCTCTGGTCTCAACATTGGGGACGAGTTCCACACGAAGAACATGTACCGAAGGGAGTGGCGAACCGGGGGCTACAGCGACCCCAATACCCCGATGCGGGTCGACGATCCCAGACAGCGGCTGATCGTTGCCCTGATGCAGAAGAAGGTGGCGGAGATTCTTCGCGACGAGCGCTTCAACAACAGCTTCCAGATAGGAATGCTCTCATCGTTCGAGTCCTTTCTCGAGTCGATCGGACGCAGCAAGTACCTAGCCCAGAAGGCGGCTGTCAAGAACGCATCGACCGGAGATTCCGAAGAAGAGGCCGAGGTCAAGTACTTCGACGGCGACCAGTCGGATGACTCGCTCGAGCGAAAGGGGATCGATACCGACGCGATCGCGGCCATTGCCGAATCCTATCGAGAGCGATTCGGAAGCTCCCTACCTCACCCGAAGCTCGACGCGACAGCGACCGCTCTCGCCGAGGCCTTCGAGACAGGCGAAAAGGCGCTGGTTTTCGTGAGACGCGTCCGTACCGTCGAAGAGCTTGGCGCGAAGCTCGATCGATTGTACGACCAGACTTTGCAGCACCGGATGAACGAGGCGCTCCCCGGCCTCCGACCCGAAATCGATGACCTCTTCAACCGATACGAACGCGAACGAAGAGGCGACGATTCGAGTTGGATGCCGGAACAAGAGGTCGATTCGGACGAGCTCGAACCCGCTGACCGGCTAGAGGAACGGGACGCACTCGAAAGCGACGACGAGAGCGATTCGGCGACTTTCTTCTCATGGTTCTTCCGCGGCGAAGGTCCGAAGGGCGTGCTCTCCGGGGCAAGATTTCAGCGCAATCGGCTCTCGGGCCAATCCTCCGCCTATTCGGTCTTCTTCGAGGAAGACTACGTCTCCTCGCTGCTTGGCAGACCCGATGACCTGTTGACCGCGCTGGCAAGCGAAACGGGATTGAGCCTGGATGTGCTCAGGTCCGAGCTACGCGAACACGCCTACGGGCAGTTTCGTGAGCTAAGTCAGCAGGCGACCGGGTATCCCCGGCGTATTGTCTTCGAGTCCTACCAGATGGCGGGGCTGATCCTGCTGACTCGGTCGGCTAGCGAGACCGCGGAACAGGCTCAGATCATCCTTCAAGAGCGGTTGCGCTCGTCGACCGAGGTGACCAAGTCTCCGCCGACCGGATTCCCCGGGCCAGAAGCTGGACTGGGGGTCAAGACCTTCTTCACGAGCCTCGCGCTCCGAGACGAGCTCCGCGCGCGAATCTGGCCCCATGAACCCGCCGAGGACTTTCGCGCGGAGTTCAGGCGCTCGGAGCAGCGCAGGGAGCTTCTGAGCGCGATGGCTCGCCTGGGCGTCGCCTATGTGGACCTCTACCTCCTCGCGATACACCAGCTGGGCTCGTTCGACATGGGCGCCGAAGCGGGCGCTACGGACGTCGTCGCGGAGCTGGCTAGGTCATTTCTTGGACTCCTCGAGCAACAGATGGATACGCCAGGACTCCATGCGTTCTCCGAGCTTTCGAAAGCTGGCGAGAACTTCGATCTGCTGCTGAACCTGAACTTTCCGGAGGTACCCGGGGCGCCGCTCCATGAACTGACGAGCCTCTACGGCGCAACACTCCAGAAACAGGTCCCTGTCGGACGAATGGCGGGCGGCGTCAGCAAGCGTCTCGTACGGCAGTTTCGAATGCCTGGATATCCGCTCGTGTTGGCGACGACCGACGTTCTACAAGAGGGAGAAGATCTCCATACGTTCTGCCGGCGTGTCATCCACTACGGAATCACGTGGACCCCCTCTGCAATGGAGCAGCGCACCGGCCGGGTCGACAGAATCGGCGGGTTGGCTCAGAGGGAACTCGATGGCGCTACGGAGAAGCCTCGACCGGATCAGTGGATCCAGGTCTACTACCCGCACCTACGGGATACAGTCGAAGTTCTCCAGGTCCAACGCGTTCTCAAGCGACTCAATCGCTTCCTCGAGCTGATTCATGAAAAGAGCGGAGATCGGGCAGAAACCGATAGCCGAATCGACACTGCCCGTGAAATGCTGGAGGGCATCGAAGTCGTGAAGCCGATCGAAGGCCCACTCGAGTCCGCCTTCCCGATTCGCGAAGAGTTCCTTCGGGGTGAGCTCGGAAAAGAAGACGTCGAGCTACCGAGCGTCGGGAATCAGGTCGACCACCTAGAGCGACACTGGCGCGAACTGCTCAATGCCTATGCGATCGAGACCCTGATCGCGAAGAACGAACTCAGCAGAAGAGGACGCCTTCGCGCTGTCCTCGATCGCGATGCAGACGACGACGAAGCCGCTGCCGGCTTCGAGTTCATGTTGGAGCTCAGATCGCAATCCGCCGGAGACGCCACTCTGCTTCGATGCGAGAGTTTCGTAGGCTCTCTCGATCTTCGCGATGACGACGTCCTGGACTCGCTGTATGAGCTTCAGATCGCCCTCGACCATCCCCGGATCTGCATCGAGCCCGACGAGCGAAGGCGACTCGATCAGGTCTCAATTCACCATGAGATCCTCTTCCATCCTACGGCGACCCAAACTTCGGAGATCTATGCCGCGATCGAGCGGACCGTACGAGCAGCTAGCCACATCCATGACAAGCTCGTCACAGGAAGCGGAGATACTCGCGAAGGCGGAAGTCGAAGAGGACGACGGCGATGAACAACCTGCTGGACCAAGTTGATACCGCGATCTCGTCCGAATCTCTTCCCTGGCGTCGCGAGGGAAGGATCATCGACGTGGAGCTCTGGCCGAACGGACGCCGCCAGAAAGTCCGCCTCGAGCAACGAGGCGATCTGTATCGATTCTGGTCTGTAGTCGCGACCGCAAGCTTTGTGACGAGCGACGATGCGTCGTGGCGGCAACTTGCGTACCGCGCCTGGCGAAAGAACGATCTGAAAGAGATCGTGACCTTCTCGTTCGATCGACGTGACCGACTTATCGGACTGATTGATCAACCCGCGTCTTCCCTCGATCAAGAAGAACTCGTGTTGTATATCGGTACTTTGGCGCGAGAGTGTGATCGCTTCGAGTACAAGCTCATGGGGCGAGATCGCGAGTAGTCGAGCGGCTATCGCAACGTCAATGCGGACGCCCACCTACGCGCCCCCTGCGGCCCGCTGCCAACCCCGCTACACCGGCTAGCAGCGCTGAGAGAGCAATCCGGCCCACGGGCCCCAGCCCTGTAACCGCGATCGTCGGCAGGCTTAACGGGTCAGTCGGGTCGCTTCCCGCCGCCACTTCATTGCCGTCGCTAAAGCCATCACCGTCACTGTCCGCGTCTAGCGGGCTTGTCCGGTCTCGCTCGAACTCACGAAGAAGCCCGTATCGTTTTCTATAGAGTCTGAGAGGCCATCGCGGTCCTTGTCGAAATCCAGCAGCAGAACAGTCGTCTGCCCGATATGGTCGAGGCCCCAGCAATGCATACCTGTGGGTTCGCAAAATCAGAACGCCCGGGAACCCCGGATCTTGCGGCCCGAATAGTCAGTAGGCCGGAAAAGCTCGGGATCGTGGACTCCGCAGGGCATGAGAATCCGACTCTTAATCGCCAGTGATCGCCGCCATGGAGCTTCTTCAACCCAGTTCCCAGTAGCGGTCTGACGAGATGTGGTGCTTTTGCTACCACCGCCCGCATGACGATTCTACCTCTCGATCACCCGGAACCCTTCGCCGCCACCCTCGGGCTGATGCTCTACCCAGGCGAGGACAACGCCAGCCAATCGCGAGCTCGAGCCTTCGCCTCGCAGTACCTCGCCGAGCCGCTCCGCCGTTTCCTCGCGGACGGCGGCGTCCTGTCCTACGAGGCACTCGTGCAGATCACGTGCAACTCCGGAGTACCCCTCGACGACCTGAAGGACCGCTGGTGGGACGGGCTCACGACTGGCGAGACCCTGAAGCTGTATTTCTGCCTCACGAACTCAGCCCCCGA
>Ga0180436_10001774_pt1 | contig 20908 bp, 20 predicted proteins | sample SS_ome_2_FD_132434 | JGI IMG/M metagenome (GOLD analysis project Ga0180436, IMG submission 132434) | Hypersaline lake sediment archaeal communities from the Salton Sea, California, USA - SS_3_S_2 metaG | ecosystem: Environmental > Aquatic > Non-marine Saline and Alkaline > Hypersaline >...
ATGGTACGATAGATCATGTCGCTGTGGTACCAGTGGTTGGTGCCGGCCCCTAAAAAGATCATGGATTTGCCGCGGGTCTTTTCGGCATTGTCAGCAAATTCGCGGGCCACCCGAATGACATCGTCCGCCGGTACGCCGGTAATGGCTTCCTGCCAGGCGGGTGTGTAAGGTTTGGGATCGCTGTAATCACTTGGATAGTCTGATAGGTCGTCTGAAAAACCAGAGGGTGTGTGCTTGGACACCACGCCCAGCTGGGCCGTCATCAAATCGAGCACCGTGACCACACGCCGTTCACCCGAGGCGGTGGCAAGCGTTTTGAACGGCACCAAGCCTTTTCTGGTTGCGACGCCGGCGGCCGCAAAAACCGGAAAGGAGACCGTTTGCCATCCATCTGCCTGCTCGGCAAAACTGAGCAACGGATCGATGTGCCGGCCATCTTCCTCCAGCTTCAGGTTCCAGCGTCCTTCTTCGTTCCAGCGAAACCCGATACTGCCGTTGGGGACATGAAAATCACCACTGACCGCGTCAACCACCACGGTTTTCCACTGGGCATTGTTGGTCTCGGCACCCAGATCCGCGGCACGCAGGAACCGACCGGGCGCATGCGTATCCCCACTCGTTTCGAGCACCACCACGAATGGCAGATCGGTGTACTGCTTGGCGTAGTCAATGAAATAGGGCACCTGTCGGTCAATGTAGAACTCCTTGACGATGACGTGGGTCATGGCCATGGCCAGGGCCGCGTCTGTGCCCGCCTTGGCCGGCAGCCAGGTGTCGGCAAACTTCACATACTCGGCGTAATCGGGTGCCACCGCCGCCACGCGGGCACCCCGATAACGCGCTTCGGTGTAAAAATGGGCATCGGGCGTTCGTGTCATGGGCAGGTTGGCGCCCCAGACGATAAAATAGCTCGATTCGTACCAGTCGGCACTTTCGGGTACGTCGGTCTGTTCCCCCCAAATTTGGGGCGAGGCTGGCGGTAAGTCGCAGTACCAGTCGTAGAAGCTGATCATGGACGCGCCGATCAGCGACAGGAAGCGTGAACCCGAGGCATAGCAAACCATGGACATGGCCGGAATCGGCGAAAACCCGAAGATGCGGTCGGGGCCGTACTTTTTAATGGTGTGGATCAACCCGGCTGCGATGATCGTGGCAGCCTGATCCCAGGTGGCTCTCACGAACCCGCCCTTGCCGCGCTCTTTGTGAAACCGGTTTCGTTTTTCCTCATCAGCGACAATGCTTTCCCAGGCCGCAACGGGATCGTTATGACGCGCCAATGCTTCATGCCACATTTTCATCAAACTGGATCGGATCAAGGGGTATTTCAACCGCACCGGGCTGTAGGTATACCATGAGTAGGTGGCCCCACGCGGACACCCACGGGGCTCATGGTTTGGAAACCCTTCGCCGCAGGCCGGGTAGTCTGTGGCCTGGGTCTCCCACACCAGGATGCCGTCTTTGACATACACATCCCAGGAACAGGAACCGGTGCAGTTAACCCCGTGGGTGGAGCGAACCTTTTTGTCGTACTGCCAGCGGCGGCGATATAAATCTTCCCATTCTCGTTGCCCGCATCGGGTCTCGACCCATTCATCTGCGGTCTTTTCCTCACTGCAGGCATGATTTTTCCCGCGTGGTCTAAAAAAGCGAAGAGACGATAATATGGCGCTTTGCGACATGTGTCACCCCCCATGTTAAAGGATATTTTGCATATCTCCTGATCCATCTGCTAAACTGCAAAAACGCTATTCACAGCGAATCATTACCATAGGCAATATAGGTTTTACACTGTGATATTCGGTCACCTGTTGTGGTTCCCTGCTCTCAATTGTGCGATCAAAATAGCGGCTTTATTTTTATGGCCATGTCTTTTTCGAAATCCGGCAAAGGTATTTCCAGGCTGTTACCGTCTGTTGTTTCCTGAATGGTTCCTATCAAACCACCGGGTTGCCGGGTCAGCCCTGGGGTGATTGAAAGATCGGAAGTTTGGGATACACCGGATACGGTTGCAAACACCGAAGACAGGCCCAACGCGGCGGGATCTTCTCCTTCCCAGGCCACATTGTGACCGATCGGTATAAACGGCTGACCATTATCGTACTGCATGAATCGACCGTCTCGTGTATCGATTCGAATAAAGCCCTTGTCAGAACTTGGTATCACCGTGAAACGATCTTCGTTTCCAATCTGCCGAATGCCATCATTATCCGACAGTGTGATCGAATAAACATGTTCACCCAGCTGAAAAGGTGTAAACCGGGCTTTCCAGTTCGGGGCGCTGCCGTTGCCATAGCGCTCCGGTCCGATCGCAACGATCTCGAAATCCTGGTTGTAAAAGGCCGGCACCAGCATTTGTGAGCCATCAGGAAGTTGAAAATTCGCATTAACGTCCACCTCGTCGACATCAAATGGGTTGGCGTATATCTCGGGAATGTCAAAGGTGATCTCGTGCTTTTCAAATAACATCACAGCATCGTCGTCCATTATCCGACCGGTCAATGTATCATTTCATCATATTCGGTTTTGATTATTTTTTTCCAATGCATTCTTCATCGGAGCAGGAATCTTTATCTCCGAAATTCATTGAGGATTGGGTTGATTGGTTCCTGTGTTCCGCATCTTCCTGGACACCAAAATTAACGACTTCGGAGTTTGCCTTTGTCAATTTGCCGATACATTCCGACCCCTTGCATATAGTTTTGGACGCACTCGACATGGAAGTTTTTGACTCTTTACCTTTTGATCTCTTTTCCGATGCTTTTTTTTCCATACCTTACCCCCCATCTGCAACGCTTCATTCGTTAAAATATCAGACGCTGGCAATCGATTCATCTGGACCAGAATTCAATCCGATTGCCCTCAGGATCAAGCATATAGAACTGCTTGGATTCCCAAATTTGTTTGATCGTTGTGGGTTTCGCTCCCGATTTTTTCATTCGAGCGTGCATGGCTTCAATGTCTTCAACCTCGAGGCTAATCGTAAGGCCGTGACCCTGACAGCTTTTTATGGATGCATCCTTTTCGTTGGCTACGCTCAGCCTCGAATTGTCACTAAGCCTAAATTCGACAAACCAGTCTTTTGACAAATTAATCGGAAGCCTTAACACATCCCGGTAGAATGCAACCGTATTGTGCCATTTGGTACAATACAGGATCGTATTGGACGACTTTATTTCCACGGTAGCAATGCACCTGTTTTATCAGTTGTCTGGCATGTACATATCCTCGTAAAGCTCCTCCAACCGGGCAAGATGATTTTTTTCTTCTCTCGTCAATTTCTTGAACATATCTTCCATGGGCGCTCCGGCACATTGGGTCATCATATTTTGGTAGAAATCAACGAGCCGCTTTTTATCGTGGATGGCGTGGGTCATGACCTCCTGATCGTCGGCATCCTCTCCCAGGGGCTTTTTTTGCAACAAAAGTGAAAGTTGCATACTGGGGGTCTCTTCCAAACCTTCCTGATGAAGGGTCACTGTCTCCTCGAAATAGGCTTTTTCCAGGATGTGTTTATGATCCAATTCCTCCAGAGCCAATTTTTTTACAAGATCCTTGATGCGAGGATCCAAGATTTTCAGATAAGCGTCTTTATACGTTTGAAAGCTATTCATCTCCATATCAATCGCCTTTTCCAGGGCAGTTTCTCGCGTATAACAAACCTCTTCGTATCCCATAATATCCTCCTTTGGTACAGAATGTACCTCTTGTAGCGAAGGCTGCCGAACTAGAGACCGGCTGCAAATGCCTTTCCATATTCGATACAGTTGGCATTCCCCTCTTGGTCCGGCTGCCACAATACCCTTATACCGTCATCCAGGATTTCAAACCCTGCTGACTTTAATGCTTCCGTGATAACCTTGGTTGATTCACCACTCCAACCGTAGCTTCCAAATGCGGCCGCTTTTTTGTTCTTGAACTTCAATCCCTTGATTTCTTCAAGCATGCCGGCCACGGAGACCAAGATCCCCTTATTGATGGTGGGTGACCCCACCAGGATTGCTTTGGATTTAAAAATTTCGGTGATCACATCGTTTTTATCGGACTTGGCTAGGTTAAACAGCTTCACATTGACCTCGCCGTCCGATGCTTTTATCCCATCTGCAATTTTTTCAGCCATTATACGGGTACCATTCCACATGGTGTCATAAACAAGCGTGATTTGGTTCTCCTGATAGCTATCCGCCCAGGCTAAATACTTCTCCACAATCTGTTCGGGCTTGGTGCGCCAAATGATGCCGTGACTGGTGCAGATCATGTCAAGCGGCAGATTAAACGACAGGACTTCCTTTATTTTCTTGGTCACCAGGGGGCTGAAGGGTGTCAGAATATTCGCATAATATTTGATACACTCTTGGGCCAGTTCATTCTGGTTCACCAAGTCGTTGAACATGTATTCGGAGGCATAATGCTGCCCGAAGGCATCGTTACTGAAGAGGATGTTATCTTCGGTCAGATAGCAGAACATACTATCGGGCCAATGCAGCATGGGTGCCTCCACAAAGATGAGTTCCTTGTTGCCCAGACTGAGCTTATCCCCGGTTTTGACAACCTGAAAATTCCAATCCTGATGGTAGTGTCCTGTGAGGGACTTGACCCCGTTCTTGGTGCAATAGATGGGCGTGCCCGGTATCAGACGCATGAGCTCGGGCAGTGCCCCACTATGATCGTTTTCCGCGTGGTTGGCAATAACGTAATCGATTTTGCTCAGATCGATTTCTTTGGACAGGTTTTCAACAAACTCTTTGGAAAATGGACGCCATACGGTATCAATCAAGGCCACTTTCTCCTCCTTGATCAAATAAGAATTATACGAAGATCCGCGGTGAGTCGAGTATTCATCACCATGGAATTTTCGAAGTTCCCAGTCAATCTTTCCCACCCAGTAAATATTACTTTTAATTTTGAAGCTCATATTCATTCTCCTTTGATCATGATGAGTAGCATTTTAAATTGCTCAATGGCCCTTAGTGAATGAGAGACATTTGCCGGCATGATCAACATTTCGTCTGCGGAAACGATGATGGGCTGACCACCGATGGTGATCTCCGCTTGGCCGTCAAGAATGTGCACAACGGCATCAAATGGGGCGGTATGCTCACTCAATCCCTGGCCTTTATCAAATGCAAACAAAGTTATATTACCCGTCTCCTTTTTAAGCAAGGTCTTGCTTACGACAGAATTGCCTGCATAGCTGATGAATTGCGCCAGTTGAAAAGGCTTGCCTTTTAGATTGTCTGCGAGATCGTTCATGAGGGTCTCCTTCCTTTTTAAAACGGTAATGTCATTTTGAGTCAGTAAGATAGGCACTTTTGAGGTCTTCTAACATGCGATGAAATGCTTCATGTTTGCCTTGGCCGATTCGTTCGGTCTCAATACGGTCGAACCCGCTTTTCATTTCAGCCAAACGGTGTGCAGAAAGATGCTTCATGGCCATGGGGAACAAGACCTCGTTTTCTTTGTCAATGTGGTAATTTAAAAGATCCACATAGGCATCCGCATGCATTTTGAACGCTTGGGCTGCATTGCCATCTCCGTTAACATAAGCGCCCAAGTCCTGTTTCATTTTTGAGACAAGATCACGCCCCTGCTGATGCTCGCTGAGCATGACACCAATCGGTCCGCCCTCGCGGCTAATACCCACTGCTTCCATGGCCGGGAAAAGCAATTCTTCCTCTTTCCCATGGTGGCATTTGTCCACAAAAACGGTGAAAAATTCAAAGAGTTGTTCTATGTGCTCGATTTGTGAAATCGTTGCAGAGGTGCTAATCCTGTGGCTGATATTATCGAGCACCCTTAAGGTTGTTTTGACTGCTTCATGTTCGGTAATCAGTTCATCGATTGCATTCATGGCACCCTCCTCCTGGGCGAATGTGTCCGCTTGATTATCTGTTGGCTGTGAATAGGTATAGCAATGCGTGTGCCAACCATTAATTCGTAAATTTTCAGTATGATAGAAATTATGTTATAAAATTCAAAACAAAAAGATGTTGTTAATTTAACAACAATGTTATAAAAGCAGTAACCATGAATACATTTGAAAGCTTAACGTCCATAGCTGTCGATTTGACCACCGCCATGAGCACAAGCGACCGGTATCGCCGACTCCTGGTCGCCCTCGAACGGGTCATCCCGTATGATGCCGCGGCTTTACTGCGCCTGGATGGGGAGTTGTTAATTCCCGTCGCTGCCAGGGGGCTGTCCCCGGATGCCCTGGGCCGGGAATATGCCCGCAGCGCTCATCCCAGACTGGAAATTATCTGCAACGCTGAAAAACCCGTGCGATTTCCCGCCGATAACGCTCTGCCCGATCCGTTTGATGGGCTGCTGGCCACCGATGCTACCGCCGCGAGCCACATTCATGCCTGTTTAGGTTGTCCATTGCGGGTCGATAATGATCTGATCGGCGTGCTCACGGCCGATGCCATGGATCCGGATGCATTCAATGAGATTGATATGCGTTTCTTGCAGGCTGTGGGGTCCTTGGCCGGCGCTCAAATGAAGACGGCACGGTTAATCGATGCACTCGAACAAACTGCCGAGCGCCAAGGCCAGATTGCCACGGATTTGATGCAGGGCATCCACACACGACAAGGCGCTCAAATTTTAGGAAGCAGCCAGCTGATGGAACATTTGAGACGTGAGATCGAGCTGGTGGCCCGATCGAATTTTACCGTCCTGGTTCTGGGTGAAACCGGTGTGGGAAAGGAACTGGTGGTTCGCGCTATTCATGCCGCTTCGAATCGCAAAGAGGGTCCCATGCTTTACCTGAATTGTGCGGCCCTCCCGGAAACGCTGGCAGAAAGCGAGCTTTTCGGTCACACCAAGGGGGCATTTACGGGGGCAACCAAGGACAGAGTCGGTAAATTCGAGCTGGCGGATGAGGGGACGCTTTTTCTGGATGAAATCGGTGAACTGCCCTTGTCCATCCAGCCGAAACTGTTACGGGCCCTTCAAGAAGGTGAAGTTCAGCGCGTGGGATCGGATAAAACCACACACGCCGATGTGCGCCTGCTGGTTGCAACCAATCGTGATCTGCAAATGGCGGTTGAACAGGGAAAATTCAGAGCCGATCTATTTCATCGTTTGAATGTCTATCCGATCAATGTGCCGGCCCTGAGGGAACGTAAAGAGGATATTCCGCTGCTAAGCGGTTTTTTCTGTGAGCGCACCCAGCGACAATTGGGGCTGGGACCTGTTCGCATTGGTCAGGATGCAGCCAGACTACTAAGGCAATACAATTGGCCCGGAAACGTCAGGGAACTCGAAAACATCCTCTCAAGGGCCATCCTCAAGGCTTCCCGGGAGATACCCCAGGGAAAGGCGGTCATCGTTCATCCGGCGCATTTGGGGATCGATTCCGAATTTTCACTACCGGAACTGCAATTGCAAGAACCAATTGGTATGAATTCAACAACGCGAGATCAAACACTTCGTGACGCAGTTGACAACTACAAAAGCATGTTGATCCAACGTGCGATCATAAAGCACAATGGCAATTGGGCAGCCGCTGCACGCGACCTGGGAATGCACCGCAGCAATCTTCATAATTTGGCAAAAAGACTGAATATCAGGAAGAATGCCATCTAGCCATCCACCCCCGTTTGGCGCCACTCAAAACATCCCGAGTGCGATCCCTTAATTTGTCCGGGCACGACATTTCGCATTGCGACAAAAACGTCATCTGACAAAAGCAAGCTTGGGATTCGAACAAATCGCTTGATTATATCCGGATTATTCATCCGATATACCCTTGACATCTATACAAAAAGGCCACACAATAATTTCTACGACAAAGTAAGGCGTGGTTGTCACAACAATGTTCCGCCTCGTACAAAAAACGTTTTCACGCCGGTATGTACTCTGGATAATATTTTTGACATTTGCGATAGTCCCAAAAAATTCAATCGGTTAAGCCGTAATTCTCTAATTCAGACACTGGATCTGGCGCTAACGGCAAAAAAACGTCACCAAGGGAGAAGCAAGGTATGATCAAACGAATTCTAGTCGGGTTGGGTGGCACACCATTCACAACCGTGGCCACGAAAATTGCAACGGAACTGGGAGATCTGCATCAGGCTCAGCTTACCGGTGTGACCGTGGTAGATACCAGCAAGTTGGACAATGTGGGACCCGTTCCCGTGGGCGGGGGAGCCTATGCCCAGCGCCTGCGCGAACGAAAAGCCCGGATCACCAAAGAAGGAACGGAACAGGCCATTGCCGCCTTCAAAGAACACTGCAGCGAGCAGCAGGTAGTTTGCCGCCGCATCGAGTATGAGCAAAAAGATCCATTTGCCGCGATGATATCCGAAGCCCGCTACAACGACCTGACCATTTTCGGGCTTCGCAGTATTTTTGACTATGGCTTCACCACCGACCCGGACAAAGCCATTATTAAATTAATGTCCCAGGGAGTGCGGCCGATACTGGCCGTTTCGGATACCTACCGACCCATCAAAAAAGTACTCATCGCCTACAGCGGCTCCATGGAGTCGGCCAAAGCCATTCGCCATTTTATCCATCTGAATCCCTGGCCGGGTGTGCCCCTCCAGATCGTGCACTTCCAAGAGGGGGCTGAAAAAGAACCATTCCTGGTAAAAGATGCCGCTGAATTCTGCCAGGCCCACGGCTTCGAAGTGAAAACCGATAAAGTGGCAGGTCAGGCGCGAACGGACCTGCTGCCCTTTGCGCGCGAAAACGACGCCGACCTGATTGTCATGAGCAACAGTGCCAACAGGGCTTTGATACGACGTTTGCTCAGCAATACCGTGCTGGAAACCATCAAGTCGGCCGACCGGCCCCTTTTCCTGTCTCAATAAGGTTGTCCCGAACCGGGTATTAGGTGGAGCGGCGTAAAATTTTGCGCTTAACGGCATAGAAAGCGGCCGACACAGCTATAATAAGCGCGGCGACGCCGATAATCGTGATCCCATCGTATTTTTCGATGTCGAGTATGATAACTTTGCGGGCGATGGCAATCAGTGCCACTTCGAGCACGATCTCCACATGTACGACATGCGTGTTCAAATAGGCCTTGATGGTCTCAAGCAGTTCAATACCGATCAGGACCAGCAGAAAAAAGCCAAATATTTCCAGCAGCTCTGATATTTCCAAAAAAAACTTAGGCGTATTCAATAAATCCTTGAGGATTATCCAGCCCAACTCGACGGTGGACACCAGCACAACCAAAATCATCATAACAATCAATGCGGTAACGATAAGATGTTCAAATTTTTTCAATACCGTATTCATTTTTTTTCCCATAAGCTTCTCTGCAAACCGAAGATGATGCCTGAAATTAGCTGACAAAAAATGGTTGAATGAGCGCAGTATATGCCGAAACCGGCCCCAGCGCAATCGAATAAATCCACCAATCTTAAGTTGACAGGTACTGCCCATCGATTATAGCCTGCAACGCATTGATGCAAGCCTCCGGGCTGCGTAAAATTCGGTGTTTGAAATAGAACGATAGTTTAGAGCGGTTGTACGATACAATCATCAACAGAGGCAATGACGCAACCCAACAACCCCATAGCGACCCACGATCATGAAAAAGTATTCTGGATCGGCCGCCTCTCGGCCCTGATTCCCGGGATCATCTTTGTCTGGATCGCCTTTCAGATTCCCGATCTGGCCGCGGGTAGGCCCTTGCAGATATCCTGGCTCTGGGTACCCAGCCTGAATGTCGAATTGACCTTTTTCCTGGACGGACTCAGTGGTTTAATGGGTCTGATCATCACTGCGATTGGTGCACTGGTCCTGATCTATGCCGATGCTTATATGGGAAAGCATCCCGATCTTGCCAAGTTTTTTGTCCTTCTGCACTTGTTTCTGATTTCCATGCTGGGGCTGGTTCTCAGTGACAACCTACTGGTTCTCTTTGTTTTTTGGGAACTGACCAGCGTGTTTTCCTTTTTGCTCATCGGTTTCGAACATACATCCGAATCTTCCCGGGCCAGCGCCCGGCAGGCCCTGCTGGTCACCGGTGGTGGTGGCCTATTGCTGCTGGTCGGGATTGTGCTGATGGGGCTCATCTGTGACACCTATTCCATTCAGGATCTGATGACCCAAAGCGACCTCTTGCGCTTTCATAAACTTTATTTAATTGTCTTTTGCTGCGTTGCGGCCGGCGCCTTTACCAAATCAGCCCAGTTTCCGTTCCATTTCTGGCTGCCCGATGCCATGACGGCCCCCACGCCCATCAGTGCTTTTTTGCATTCTGCCACCTTGGTCAAGGCCGGTCTCTATTTGATGGCCCGTTTTGATCCCATTTTGGGTGGTACCATGGTCTGGATGACAACCCTGGTGGTCATAGGCGCTGTCACTGCGGTCTGGGGCTCCATTGTGGCCATTGGTCAAAAGGACTTGAAGCGGGTTCTGGCCCATACGACGATTATGGCTTTGGGCGTGGTCATGATGTTCCTGGGAGGTCGCAGCATCCCGGCTTTGACGGCTGCGATTACGTTTCTTTTGGTGCATGCCCTGTATAAATCGGCCTTATTCATGGTGGTGGGAAACATCGACCATCAAACTGGAACCCGCCAAATCAACGAGATAGGTGGCCTGGGTCGATGTATGCCGGTAACCGCCCTGGCCGCAGCTATGGCCGCACTTTCAATGGCCGGTTTTCCGCTATTTTTCGGATTTATCGGTAAAGAAATTATGTACAAAGGCGCTTTGGCCGAACCGGTTTATCCCGCGCTTGCTGTAACCGCGGCCCTTATCGCCAATTCTCTGATGGCAGCGGTCGCTGCTGCCATCGCATTGCGTCCTTTCTGGGGCAGGCCCTGCGGACCCCGCCCAACGACCGAAACCGCCTGGCCCATGTGGCTCGGTCCCCTCGTGCTCAGTGGTATCGGATTGGGATTTGGCTTAATTCCGGATTGGGTGGGACGTTGGCTGATAAAACCGGCTGTTCTGGCATTGCATCCGACGCGAGAAAAAATACAACTCAAACTATTTTATGGGTTCAATGAAGCTTTGCTGCTCAGTATCGCAACGCTCTGTCTGGGTGCCGGCATTTACTGGCAACGCCGGGCAATTCGTGCCGTGACCGCCCAATTTATCAAACAACTGCCCATGACATTTGCGGGGTGCTTTGATCAACTACTACGGGCAGTCGCCTGGACGGCCAGCCTGCAAACCCGCACCCTTCAAAACGGGTCTTTGTTCCGCTACCTGGTGATCATCATCGGCACCATATTACTGGCCATTATGTGGGCGTTGACTGACTATCAACGGTTTGAATTCGTATTTAAGCTTACGCCGATTAGCATCTGGCAGGGCATTTTGGTTTTGCTGATGCTGATGGCAATCATCACGGCAATCCGATCAACCTCCAGAATACTGACAATCTGCGCCTTGGGTGTAATCGGTGCCGGTATTGCGCTAATTTTTTTAAGTTTTGGCGCGCCGGACGTTGCCTTGACCCAACTACTGGTGGAAACATTAACGTTGATCATCGTGGCCATCGTTCTGTTGCGCCTGCCACGCCTGCAAACTGCCGATGATCCAGGACCGGCGCCACGCTTACTGAGATTTGGTTTGGCCTTGACCTCTGGCTTGGTGGTAACACTTTTGATATTTTTGATTGGTCTGCAACCGGTAGACCGAACGGTAACTGAATTTTACGAAAAAGCCAGCTATGTACAGGCCCACGGCCGCAACATTGTCAATGTGATTCTGGTGGATTTCCGCAGCCTGGATACCTTGGGGGAAATAACCGTGGTGGCGATCTCCGCCATTGCTTGTCTGGCCCTGATCCGCAAACATGAGCAAACATGATGAAATCGGTCATCTTAAAATCAGCGTCACAGTTAATCAGTGCCATCGTCCTGGTTTTTGCCGTATATCTGTTATGGCGCGGTCATCATGAACCCGGTGGCGGCTTTATTGCTGCGCTGGTTGCCGGCACCGGGTTCGCTCTGGTTTTAATTGCCGAAGGACCGCATCGGTTGCGACAGGGAATATTGATTCCTCCGCAGTATCTTATCGGTCTCGGTATGGGCATGGCCATCGGCGCCGGTCTTTGGGGCCTATTTCACAGCAAACCATTTTTGACCGGTATTTGGTGGGCAGCTGGTGATGTCATCCTCGGCACACCGCTTTTGTTTGATTCGGGTGTTTTTTTAACCGTGTTGGGCTGCATTCTTACAGTCCTACTCGCCTTGGAGGAGAACTAAAATGGATACGGCCTTGGCCATCCTGAGCGGCGCCCTGGTTGCCGGCGGCATCTATTTGCTGCTCAGCCAAAATCTTGTTCGCATGCTATTTGGCCTCATCATGCTCAGCAACGCCGTAAACCTGATGCTGTTTGCAGCCGGCGGGCTGGAACATCAGGACCCCCCCCTGATTGACAAGCATCAGGTTGAACCGCTTACAGCCGTAGCCAATGCGTTGCCCCAGGCATTGATCCTGACGGCAATTGTGATTGGTTTCGCTCTCCTGACTTTCATGTTTATCCTTTTTTATCGTACCTATGAAAAGCTTGGTACCATCGACACGCGTGATATGCAGCTGGCCGAACCGCCGGATTCTGCCAATGACCAGCAAAAGGCAGAAACATCATGACCGGGTTGATGCTTTTTCCGATTGTGATTCCCTTTGCCACGGCTTCGATCTGTCTCATGCTGTGGCGATACCCGCGCCACCAGCAGGCCCTCGCCCTCATCGGTTCGGTGAGCCATTTGGCCGTCTGTATCCGCCTCGTATCCGTCGTGATTGCTGACGGTATCCAGGTTGTCCAGATCGGGGATTGGCCGGCGCCATTTGGTATTTCTCTCGTATGCGACCACTTGAGCGCCCTCATGATTATGATTGCCGGTATTTTGGGGACAGCCACCGCCTTTTATGCCCGGGGCGAGATGAGTGACACGATGCGGGCTCATGGATTTCATACTCTATTTCACGTGCTCATCGGCGGACTTTGTGGTGCATTCTTATCCGGCGACTTGTTCAATCTGTATGTTTGGTTCGAAGTCATGCTGATGGCCTCATTTGGCCTGTTAATTTGGGGCCAAAAACCACCGCAATTTGATGCCGCGGTTAAATATGTGGTCATCAATCTACTGGCAACCCTGCTACTGCTCATGGGCCTGGCCCTGTTGTATGGACTTACAGGCACCTTAAATATGGCCCATATCCATCAGATAATCGGCACGCATGAAGCCCAAACCTTACTGACTGCAGTGGCCTTTATCTTCATGGCGGCATTTGGCATCAAGGCCGGTCTGTTTCCCCTGTTCTTCTGGCTCCCGGCCGCCTACCATACGCCATTTATTGCCGTATCGGCTCTGTTTGCGGGTATGCTGACCAAGGTGGGTGTTTACGCCCTTATTCGCGTTTTTTCACTTGTATTCTACCATAATATCAGCGTCACCCACACGGTTCTGCTGGTAGCGGCCGCCTTGACCATGTTGACCGGGGTGCTGGGGGCGGCCGCCCAAAGCGAGTTCAGACGAATTCTTTCTTTCCATATTATCAGTCAAGTGGGCTATATGGTTCTGGGGCTGGCGCTTTGGACGCCTCTGGCTTTGGCCGGCGCCATTTTCTACCTGGTTCACCACATGATCGTCAAAGCCAACCTATTTCTAGTCAGCGGATTGAGCCTGGACCTGGTCGGCACCCTACAGTTAAAAAAAATGGGTGGCATCTACGCCACAAGCCCGTTTGTGGCGTTTCTTTTTTTAATATCAGCATTTTCCCTGGCTGGATTTCCGCCTTTATCGGGATTCTGGGCCAAGCTGTTGTTAATTCAGGCCAGCCTTCAAATTCAGGAATACCTCGTGGCCGCCCTTGCGGTGATTGTCGGCTTGCTAACCGTTTACTCCATGGTTAAAATCTGGTTGGCATCTTTTTGGAAACCGATGCCGTCCATGCAAATACCCGGGCGGCCTCAGGCTCTGTCCCTATGGAAAATCATCCCTGTTTGCGTTTTGGCATGCCTGACGATCCTGATCGGTGTCGGAGCCGAACCCATCTATCAGCTGGCCCGGACGGCGGCCCACGAAATCATGAACCCCCAACTGTATGTGCAGGCTGTATTTCCAGGAGGGACGCCATGAACCTGTTTGCATTCAATGTGCTGCTGGCCATCGGGTTTATGATCGTTTTGGACGCCTTTACGCTGCGGAGCTTGCTGGCCGGCTTTGTCCTGGGTTTTGCTGCCCTGTGGCTGACACGTTCCCAAACATCCCAAACAAGTTATTTTCGGCGTACATTGACCGTACTGAACCTCGTTGTCTTTTTTGCCAAGGCCTTGGTGATCTCAAACCTCCGAGTGGTCTGGGACGTGATCACGCCGGCCCACATCAGTCAACCGGGAATTGTCCGGGTTCCTTTGGATGCCCAAACCGATTTTGAAATTATGATGGTGGCCAACCTGATCTCGTTGACGCCGGGAACATTAAGCATCGACATCTCTGAAGATCGTCGTTTTTTGTATGTGCACGTGATGTTTATGCAGGATGTTGCCGAAATACGCAACGAATTGAAACAGGGTTTGGAAAAACGGGTACTGGAGGTGCTGCGATGATCGCCATGGCGCTGACACCCATTGATCTGGCAGCACAATTCGGACTTATCGTGCTGACCATCGGAATGATGTTGAGCGTTTACCGGATTGTGCGTGGTCCTGAACGGGCAGATCGTATTGTCGCCCTGGATTTGCTTTCGATTCTGGTCACGGCCGACATTGTCCTATACGCCATTTATTCAGGTGAAACAGCTTTCATGGACGTGGCCATCGCCTACGCCCTGGTCGCTTTTCTGGGGACAGTAGCGTTTGCACGTTTTCTGGAACGGACACCGTCTAAAACCCGCCGAATACCGGAAGCATGCGAACTGCCCGACCGGCTGCAAACGCAGGAGGAAACCCGTGACTGAACTGCTCGCCGCCCTTCTCATCATGACTGGATCCGTCTTCGCTTTGATTGCAGCCATCGGCATGATACGCTTGCCGGACACCTTGATACGCATGCATGCCGCCACAAAAGCTGGTACCTTGGGTGCCGGTCTGATCCTGGCAGGTGCCGCTTTTTTCTTTGCCGAACTCGGCCTCGTACTGCGCGCCTTGCTGACCTTGATGTTTCTCTACTTGACTGCCCCGGTCGCCGCACACCTCATCGGCCGGGCCGCTTATCGATCGGGCATCGACCTATTTTCCAGAACCTGCATAGACCATCTGGCTGAAGATATGCAGACCCGATCGGAAACCGAAAATCAGCACCGCTGAAAAAATGGCGATTGAATCAAACCATCAAAAGCGTCACATCTTTCAGAGACTTACCAGTCGCTTAATTCGTACCGTGAAACGCTTTTACAATCGGTTTTTAAAACTCCGGGGATCCCCGAAGCAGGCATCGCTGGGTATGGCCCTGGGTGTATTTGTGGGGATGACCCCCTTTCTCGGTTTTCATACCGCAATAGCCGTTTTGCTGGCATCCTTATTCAAGTGGAGCAAAATTGCGGCAGCCGTGGGCGTCCTGCTAACCAATCCGATCACCGCCCCGATCATTTACCCGCTCACATATCGATTGGGTGCCCTGCTGACGGGATTTTCTGAGCCCATCCAGTGGTCTAAACTGTTGGAGCCGGGTGCCTTCATTGATTTAATGAAGAATTCACCCATGATTATTATCGATATGGCGGTCGGCGGTATCGTCGTGGGAATTCCCCTTTCCATTGCCGCCTATTTTATTACCCACACGGTTGTTTCCAAAGCCAAAAAACGTATCCAAATTAAAAAGGCTCAGCGCAGGCAGAAAATTCGGGCACGTTCCCCCCAAAAAAAATCCGTGCAAGATAAAAAAAAGGCAAGCTAAAAAACAGCGCGTTTATGCATCCTTGATCGCCATGTATACCGAAAAAACCGAGCCAATCAAAACACGGCAAGCTTGGTCAATTCAACCCGCAATCACTTCAAATCCCTGAGCCATTCCAGTCCTAATTCTTTTAATTTCTCTTCAGCAGGCCTGCCGGTATCAGGGTCGCAATCAATGATAGCGTAATACATGGCGATGGCTTTCTTGAAATCTTCCTCTTTAAAAATCTGCTTGCCCGCATCGGGGCCATCCGGTTTGGGCTGGAAGAGTCTTTTGGGCAGGCGGTCGTCTTTGATGGAAAAGCCTTCGCGACTGTTGAACACGCGCGCCAGCATGGACCCTCTTTCAGCCGCTGTTAGCAGTTCATTAATATCGGTATCCCAGCCGGTGATGGCATGTAAAGATTCAACCATTACCTCGATGGGGATCACACCCCGGGGAGCATAGCCGAACACACATAAACCCAGAGCATCCATCATGCGCCACAACTTTTCCAGTTGAATATAATTTTCAACCTTGTCTTTTGAGATATCAGTGGTCGACACGGCTCTGTCAATCCCGAGAGCCTGGATGGATTTAAAAGTGGCCGAGTTCTTATCGGCATAAAATGGATCATGGGGGGCAACCATATGGTCGGCGCCATAGGTATTGATGGCAAAACCCAGTCCCACGCCGACTTTGACCCGGGGGTCATGCATGGCGAGTTCCTGACCTTTGACAGCCAGGTTACAGGATCGGTCCTCGACGCCCCATCGCTTTGCCAGGCGGGCCGCGCCGTGGGCCAGCGTATCACCGAATCCCTCCCGGTGGGCTGTCAGCTCCAAGAGCTGTATCATCAAATCGGCATCTCCGAAGCGAAGCGCCAACCCCCCGGTATCTTCCGTGGTGAGGATACCCTCGTTAAAACACTCGCAGGCCAGGGCAATGGTCATACCGGCACTGATGGTGTCCATGCAGGTGCGGTTACAGATTTCGTTGGCCTTGGCAATGGCTTTGAGATCCACGATGTTCAGATTGGTACCCAAGGCCGAGATGGTTTCATACTCCGGCCCACCATAGCGCGAATCGACACCATATTTGGGATGATCCAAAGCGATGCCGCGTTTGCATTGGATCGGACAGCGGTAACAGCCTTTTCTTTTTTTTAACAAGAGCTTATTGTAAGTATCGCCGCTCACCGGGGTGGCATCATCCAGGGCACTGCGCCGAAAATTATCCACTGGTAGCGCTCCGGCGTCGGATAAAATTTTGGGGAAAGCGGTGGTGCCATAGGTGTACAACGCTTCTCCCAGGGGGTTGTCACGAAAGCTGCTTGCATATTTTTTTGCGGTCTGTTTTAGAAAATCAGGATGCTTGAAGTCGATTTTCCGGGTTCCCAGGGCGGCAACCGCCCGGACATTCTTGGCCCCCATCAATGCGCCAAATCCGTTGCGACCATTAAAATGGCCTAAATTATTCGTAACATTGGCAAAAAGGACCTGGTTCATGCCCGCCAGCCCCGTCTGGGCAATCCGGATTTTGGCGCTCCCCAGCTCGCTCCGAATCGCGTCTTCAACTTCTTTGGCGCCCAATTGATAAAGATGCGTCGCATCTTTGATCTCAGCCTTTTCCGCGCTCACCCAAAGGTAAACCGGTTTTTCGGATCGGCCCCTGAATACAATGGCGTCAAAACCGGCCATTTTCAGCTCCGGGCCAAAAAAGCCGGCAGCCTCTGATTCAGCTGCGGTACCGGTGAGCGGTGATTTTCCCGCAACGGCAAAACGGCACGAGGCCGGCAAAGGCGATCCGGTCATCACACCCGTAGCCATCACGAGGATATTCTCCGGGGCCAAGGCGTCAACGCCTGTAGGCACAAACTTCATGAGGTAGTAGTAGCCCATTCCCCGGCCGCCCAAATACTCCCGATAAAAGCGATCCCCCGGTTCTTCCACGTCCATAACGCGATTGGATAAATCCACATGCAAGATCTTGCCCGTATAGCCAAAGCTCATAGTAAACCAACCTCCACTGAAATCGTTGCACAATTTTATGATTGCTTACATGTAATCGTCCAACATTGATAGGCTCGTAAAAAGTCCGATAATTGGCACGATTCCGATTTTACTCTCGATTATTTCAAAAGGTTATCGAGTCAAAATTTGAAAATCTTGACTCCCTATCCAATGTTGACCATTTATCACCTTCGAAATCGCTAATTCCGTTTACAACCTTGTAATAAACGATCAAATTAATGCCTTGCAGGATTCAAGTTACCCACCAAGATTGAACACATACTGCAGGACAAGGTAAAGAACGTATATACCCAGCATCCAGCCGCCCTGCCAGCGTTTAAAAAATCCGTCCGTGTTGATGAAAATGAAGAAACGGAACGGATAGAGGATCAAAAGCATGGCCGGGAAATGAAACAAATAAAAATTCGGCGGAACAGCCAAGGGCTTGGCTGCAGCCGCGGCCCCGATAACAAAGAGGCAGTTGAGAACATCGGCCCCGACCACATTACCCACCATAATTTCAGGATGGCCGCGGCGTATCGCCGCAATAGCGGTCATGAGTTCCGGCAGGGATGTGCCCAGGGCCACCATGGTGGCTGCAATCACATCATCCGGCACCCCGATCCTGTAGGCGATCTCGGATGCTGCCGGTATGAGGAGTCGGGCGGATATGACCACCAGCATCAGTCCACCAATCACTTTCCCCCAACATTGGACCCACCCCATCTGTTGGCAAATCGTGTCATCATCATAGACAGCTTCAGCCGGACTTTGTTTGGCCCACAAACAGGTCATAAAAAGGTAAAGGCCCAGCAAGAGTAAAAAAACACCCCCCACCCAGCGCCCCAATACCGGTTGGCCATCCCCTATCAACAACAAACCCAGCGAAATTGCAACCAGGAGTGTGGCGGCTCCCACCTGTACCCAGCCGGTACGGTTGAGGATAAACCGATTCATGGGAATCCGGGTCATCAGGCAGGCCAAGCCAAAAATGAGTCCCGTATCCGCAATGATGGATCCGACGCCATTACCCAAAGCCAAGCCGGGATTGCCCATCCAGGCCGCCATGACTGAGACAAATGCCTCCGGCATGGTGGTGCCCAATGACACGATGGTTGCGCCGATTACAATCTTGGGTAATCCAGTTCGCGATGCCAGGCTGACAACACCTTCGATCAGCCAATCAGCTCCCTTCGTGAGCAACAGGGTGCCGCTAAAAATGATCCCAATGAGAGCAATTGCGGGGAGTCCTTGTAGCAGATTCGCCAGGTAGGCTTCATCCGCGATCCAGTGTACAATGTTCATCGTCAGAACATAGCAAAATAATTAGCGTTCCGCACCCCATTTGTTATCCAAAATTTGAATTCGCGCCGCACTGCAAACCGGTAAAACGAAGCGGTTTTGCCAGCGTGGAATTGGAGGCAACCAACCGGACGGCAAGGATGATTTCAAATTTAATTTGATGGACTTATAATTGGGTTAGTGGTATAAGCAGTTGTTATGTTTTCCTTTCTTAACAAACGATCAGGACCGCCTGGTTTCGATCAGTTTCCACTTTCCAAGTACAATTTGAATTTCAATTTGGATCAGATCGTACCGGGTGTAGACAATGTGCGCCATGATGTCCACCTGAGTCCTGCCTTTTGGGAAGTGGCCAGCACCATTGTTCCCCAGGCCATTGCCCGAAACATTGAATTGCACGAGTTTTTTCCCATCGACAAACCCGCCGTATGGTCTAAGAAGGTTGCCACCTTTAAGGAGCATTATCGCCAGGTCATTAAAGAAGCTGTCTATCGGTCCAAATTGGAAAACAATCCTCAAATCGATTACCTGGCCCAGACAGCCATCATGAAAATGCTGATTACGGAGATACGGAATCAGTTTGAAAAAGCGACCACAAAAATTAAAAATATAATTCGCAAGGATGAGTTGAGCGATCGGCATCAAACCGAAGGCACCGCCAAAATCAAGGAATCACTTTCAAACGTTCTACAGAAAAAAGATCTCTTTTTAAGAAAGGTTGGGCTTCAACTTTTTACCATCATGCTGGAAGTCAACAAGGGCGAATTGAAGACGATTCGTGAAGCCAACTTCGGTGTTGATAAGCTGCTACCCGAGGACATTCTGGAAAATCCGATTTTTCATACCCAGAACCCGTATCATGATGCGTTTCTTATCGATGAATATGATATCATTTTCGGCAGAAGAATGGAGGATCCCGATAACTACGATAACCTGATACGTTTATTGGAACGGCTCTTTCTAAATATCAGTGAACGCAAATCACCCCCTAAAAAAATTGAAGATCAGGCAACGGGTCATATAGAGATCCCAAAAGATAAAGTCGATGTCAGCAAATATCTACGCTATGCCGGCAACATGAATACGCTGGTAAATACCTTCGACACCCTGGAGGAATTCCGTATAAGCAAAAAGCAGGCCTCAAACAGTGATGAAGTTCGATCTTTGAAAAGCCTTGCCACCAAACAACAGATGATTCTTAAAGAGTTCTTTCGCGCATTTAGCAAGGCCCGCTTGATCCATCGAATTGCGGCATCTTATGAAATGCGCCCGGTTTATCAAATCTATTGCCCGCCCTTGGTACCGCAACAGATACTGCTCTACATGATCGAATCCAAATCAAGAAGAACAGTAAAATCACGCCTAAAGCAGCTAAAAAAAATCTATCATCGATCATTTTCCCTCTCACCTCTGAAAAAGCAGATTAAAAAACTAGATTTGCTTAGACCGGTGGATAAGAAAAAGTATTTGATTCGATTCCTAAACGGGCTCGTTCAATATCATCGCGATATCGAAAACTACAAGGTGATCAGCGAGTCCATGGAGCGCATCAACCTGGCAACAGATGGAAAAATTCTCAACCTAAGCAGAGCCAACAATACGCTGTATGAATTTCTACTGGCAGATGAGAAGCAGGAGGATGAAAAGCCGATCATCAATCATGTAGTCATCAAAGCAGATGTCAGAGGGTCAACCGATATTACCCATCAAATGAAAAAAAGAGGCTTGAACCCGGCGTCATTTTTCAGCTTGAATTTTTTCAATCCTATTTCGGAAACACTTAAAGATTACGGCGCA
>Ga0180436_10001775_pt1 | contig 20907 bp, 17 predicted proteins | sample SS_ome_2_FD_132434 | JGI IMG/M metagenome (GOLD analysis project Ga0180436, IMG submission 132434) | Hypersaline lake sediment archaeal communities from the Salton Sea, California, USA - SS_3_S_2 metaG | ecosystem: Environmental > Aquatic > Non-marine Saline and Alkaline > Hypersaline >...
GAGTTCCAGAACGCCAGCCTCTGCGTGGGCGCGGCGAGCGTGAACATGGCCGAGGATCCCGAGAAGGAGTTCAACGGCTTCTACACGGCCTGCTCCACCTACGGCTCCTTCAGCTATCTCAAGTACGGCGCCATGCGCCTGTACAGCCAGATGGCCCAGGACTGCGAGCACAAGCTGGGCAAGGTGATCTGGATCGCCGGACACAGCGGTCCCGAGACGGCCGAGGACAGCCGCACCCACTTCGGCATCTTCTCGCCGGGCATCACTCAGATGTTCCCCGACGGCCACGTGATCGACATCCATCCCTGGGAGTACAACGAGGTGCCGGTGATGCTGGCGGCGGCCATGAAGACCGACAGCCCCATCGTGGCGCTGCACCTGACCCGCCCCGGCGTCGTGATCCCGGACCGCAAGGCCCTGGGACTGGCCTCGCACTTCGAGGCGGCCAAGGGGGCCTACGTCCTGCGCGACTACAAGGCCGGCCTGCCCCAGCAGGGCTGCGTCTTCGTGCAGGGCACCATGAGCACCTACAACCTGATCCGGGCGCTCGACGACATCGACGCCGCCGGCGTGAACGTGAAGATCGTGGCCGTGCCGAGCCCGCAGCTCTTCAAGCTCCAGGACCGGGACTACCGGGACACGGTGATCACGGACGCCGACCGCATGAACAGCACCTACATCACCAACCGGGCCCGGCGCCTCATGTCGGACTGGGACTTCAACCCCCTGGCCGGCGACTACGCCGTCTGCAGCGACCACGACGACATGTGGCGCGAGGGCGGCGCCCTGGACGAGGTCTGCGAGGATGCGGGCATCGACCCGGAGAACATCGTCAAGGCCGTGGTCGGCTTCGCGCAGGACTACGAGAAGCGCATGGATCTGCTGCAGCGCATGGTGGGAGACGCGGCCAAGGTCTGAGCCCGCTCCCGCCGCAATCGGAACGCCCTCCGTCCGCCGACGGGGGGCGTTTCGCGTTCGGCCCCGGCATCCACCGGACAGGTCGCGGCGGATTTGTCGAATCCCGGCCGCCGGAAATACGTATGGAACCGGTCAGGAGGCGCTTGACGGCCGGCCCTGAAGATGGGGATATTTACACACATGGATCGCGCCGCCGTCGACATCGCACTGATCCCGGAGGGAAGTCCCGTGAGCGCCAAGCCGCACCTCGACGAATTGACGCGCCGCGAGCGTCAGATCATGAACGTGATCTACCGCCTGGGCCGAGCCACGGCCGTGAACGTGGTGAAGAACCTGCCGGGCGAGCCCAACAACGCGACCATCCGCACCCTGCTCGGCGTGCTCGAGACCAAGGGGCACCTGAAGCACGAGACGGTCAAGGGCCGCTTCATCTATGCACCCACCTTGTCGGCGGCCCGGGTCCGCAAGGGCCTGCTCAAGCAGATCGTGGAAACCTTCTTCAGGGGCGCCGAGGGACACGCGGTGATCTCGATCCTCAAGGAGGCCGAGGCCGACCTCAGCGAGGACGAGCGCGCGGAGATCCTGCGTCTGATCGACCGATCCCGGGAACAGGGACGCTGACATGATCGACCGTCTGCTCTCCGACGCCTTCTGCCTCGATGCCGTCCGTGCGGTGGTGGACGCCACCTTCAAGGGATCCCTGCTCGTCGCATTCGCCTGGACGGTCGCCATCGCCCTGCGACGCGGCCCGGCTCAGCTGCGCAGCCAGGTGTGGACGTTCACGCTGGTCGGATTGGCCGTGATTCCACTGCTATCCATGGTTACCCCTCTCTGGCGCTGGCCGCTGTTGCCCGACTTCCTCGACCTGGGCACACTGCTGAGAGGCGCCGGGGACGGTGCCGCGACCGGTCCGACGGTTCCTCCGGCCGGGATTCCGGTCGCCCAGACGGCGACAGGCCCAATCGCGGATGCGGGCGCGGGCACCCACTGGACGCGCTGGGGACTCAGGCTTCTGATGGCCGGCGCGGGCCTGCAGCTGCTCTGGACCGCCTATCGCGCTGGTCCCTGCAACGCGTCATCCGCGACGCCGTGCCCGTGGACGCGTCCTGGCAACCCCTGGTCGAGGCCACACGTTCGCGGCTGGGCCTTCAGAGGCGCGTGCGGCTCATGCAGTCCGACTCCGTCGCGGCGGGGATCACGGTGGGTTCCTTCCGGCCTCTCGTCGTCCTGCCGGCCGCCGCGGAATCCTGGCCGTTCCAGCGACGTCAGTTCACCGTGTCCCACGAATTCGCGCACGTGAAGCGCTGGGACGCGCTGATCGAGGACCTGGGCGTCTTCGTCACCGTCCTGCACTGGTTCAACCCGCTGGTGAGACTGGCCCTGCGACAGCTCCGCGTCGAACGGGAGAAGGACTGCGACAACCGCGTCCTGATGGCCGGGGCGCAGCCGTCGGAATACGCCCAGCAGCTGCTGGAGATCGCCACCGACCTTGAAGTCGGCCGCCGGCCCGCATGGCGGGCGGCCCCGCTGTCCCAGGGCTCGCATCTGAAGGACCGGCTCCTGCACATCCTCAATCCGGGCGCGGCCCGCCGTGCCTCGGGAAAAGCCACAGTCGCCCTGACCGGCTCGATCGTCCTGGCCGCGGCTCTTCCGCTGGCCTCCCTGAATCCCTGGCCGGACAACTCGATCGCCTCCACGGTGGCGCACGTCCCCCTGCCGGTCGACTCGCAGAAGTACTACCAGAAGGTGAAGGATCCGGAGCACTCGGCGGCCCTGGTCGCCGAGAAGATCCACATGGCCCACGGCGGCCAACGGGCGCTGGCCTTCCTCGAGCGGATCCTGCTCGAGGGCGGATCCGACGCGGGCTACCAGATCCGCGAGGACGAGATCAACGCGCTGGGCTACCGTCTGTTGAACGTCGAGAAGCTGGATGAGGCGATCGCCGTCTTCCGGTTCAACGTAGCGGCGTTCCCGCAAGCCTGGAACGTCCACGACAGCCTGGGCGAGGCCTACCTGGCGTGCGGCGACCTCGACAAGGCGGCCGCGTCCTACAAGACGTCACTGATGCTCGGATCGAGGAACGAGGACGGCGCCCGCAAGGCCCTCGACTTCATCCACCGGCAACGCCGCGTCGCCCCTCCACCGACTTCATGACCGATCGTCGGGCCGAGTCATGCGCCCGGTCTGCCGCGGGTCTCGATTGGGTCTTGATCACAACCTGGTGATGTTATAAATTACACATGATAAACACATCACATCTGCTCGAAGGGGGCATCATGCGCGTATCCGCCGTGTTCTTCCTGTTCATGGTCCTGATCACCACTCCGACGACCGCGCAGGACATCATCGCCGCGGCCGCCGGCGGCGATCTCGATCGGGTCCGCGAACTCCTATCAGCCGATCCAGGGGCCGTCTCGGCCACGGACGATCGACAATGCACGGCCCTCCACTTCGCCGTGCACGCGGGGCAGGCCGAACTGGCGACGCTCCTCCTGGACAAGGGGGCCGACCTGGAGGGGCGCGACGTCGACGGGGACACCCCCCTGCATTGGGCCGCCTGCACGGACCACGCGGCCATGATCGATCTCCTGCTGGACCGCGGTGCGCAGATCGACGCCCTCAACCACGACCGCGTCACGCCCGTGCTGTACGCGACACAGAGGCTCAAATACGCCAACGTGGAGAAGCTGGCCGCCCGGGGCGCCGACCTGGAGATCCCCAACGACTACGGCCGCACGCCCCTGATCTGGACCGCCCGCGAGCGCGGCGACCTGGAGATGGCGCGGCTGCTCCTGCGACTCGGCGTGGACGTCGATGCCGCCGACCGCTTCGGCGCGACCGCCCTCGAACTGGCGGCCTGGCGGGGCTTCGGGACCCTGGTCGGCATGCTGCTGGACGCCGGCGCCCGCACCGATGTGCACCCGGGCATGGACCGAGAACTGCTGTTCATGGCCGCCTCCATGGGGCTGGACCGGCTCTACGAGACGGTCATCGCCTCCGGCGCGTCCGTCGATGTGACGCCGCGCGGCTACGTCTTCCCGCTGCACGTGGCGGCGAGCGGGGGATCCGCGCTCATCGTCCGGGACCTGCTGGATCGCGGAGCGGAACCGGATGTCGTGGACCCCTACGGCTGGACGCCCCTGCACCACGCCGCCGACCGGGGGCGCACCGAGGTCGCGCGGGTCCTGGCGGCGGCCGATCCCGTCGCGGACCGCGCGACGCTCTCGGGCTACACGCCCCTGAACCTGGCCCACGCCAAGGGCGACCCGGACCTGATCCGCATCCTCGAGGCGGCCGGCCACGTCCGGACCGACCGCGCCTTCCCGGTCCTGACCGCACCCTATCTGGACCAGGGCGATCCGCCGCCCACGCCTGAACCCTTCGCCCTCGACATCGTGGCCTCCTGCTGGGGACAGCACGGCGGCGTATCGTTCACGCCCGACGGCCGCGAGGCCTTCTGGTCCGGCTACACGGATCTCCCGGATTCCAGCTACCACTACGTCACGATCCTGACCTCGCGCCTCGAGGACGGCGCATGGACGCCGCCGGCACCGGCGAGCTTCGTCGACGGGGAGAACCGCGGCGACGTCCCCTTCGTCACGCCCGACGGCCGCCGCGTCTTCTTCCTCTCGACCCGGGCGTTGAATCCCGGGGAGACCGGTTTCGTCGAGCGCGTCTGGTATGTCGAGCGGGAAGACGGCCGCTGGGGAGATCCGCGGCCCCTGCCCGACTGCGTCAACGACATGCCCCACCACTGGCAGATCTCGGTGGCGGCCAACGGCAACCTGTACTTCGCCTCGGACCGTTCCGAGCCGGGCACCCGGGGCGTCTACGTCTCCCGACCGATCGACGGCATCTACACGGAGCCCGAGTTCCTGGGCTTCACCGGCGGGTCCCCGTACATCGCGCCCGACGAGAGCTATCTGATCACCGTGGAGGCCCACGGACGCGACAACGTCCTGAGGATCCGCGACGGCGACGGGACCTGGGGCGATCCCGTCTCCATCACCGAGTTCATGCCCGGCGCGACCGGCACGTGCCCGAGGATCACGCCCGACGAGCGCGCCTACGTCTTCCTCAACGGCCGCCTGGACGCCGCAGCGGATTTCTGGGTCGCCGCCGACTTCCTCGACGAGTGGAAACGGCTGGCCTCCCTGCCCGGCGCCGCCGCTGCACTGGAGCGGGCGGCCCGGGCCGGCGGCATGGGAGCGCTGTCGGAGGTTGTCGCGGACATGGACTCGGACCCGGACCGGTACCACGTGTCCGAACGCGACCTGAACGGCGCCGGCTACCGGCTCATGGGCGACGGCCTGGTGGACGAGGCCATCGTCGTTTTCACCCTGAACCTCAAGTACCACCCGGAATCCGCCAACGTCCACGACAGCCTGGGCGAGGCCTACATGAAGGCCGGACGTCATGACGGCGCGGTCGCCCGCTACCGCAACGCGCTCGCCCTCGATCCCGACAGCGCGAACGCGGCGGAGCGGCTCGAGCGGCTTGCGTCGTCGCCGGGCGAGCCCCTGCCGCTGAAGGTCGAACGGATCAGCGAGCGGGTCCTGACGGTCGCATCCAGGACGCAAAACTCGAGCGTCGTCGTGGTCGCCGCCGAACGGGGCCTGGTCGTGATCGATGTCATGTGGTCCGAGCGCATGGGACGCCGTGTGCGCGAGATCGCGACCCGGGAATTCGGACGTGATGATTTCAGCCACCTGATCCTCATCGGGGCCAGCGAGACCGGAAACCCGGGCGCGGCCGCCTTCGCCGAGGCCGAAATCGTCGCCCACGAGGACTATCTCGCCGCACTCGTCGCCGATCAGGAGGGCCGCGCCGAGCGCTTCGTGGGCCTGGCCGGGCAGTTCCGGGACCGCGTCATCCGCTCCGAGCTGCGCCTCCTCGCAGACGACATCGACGCCGAACGCGCCGAAGGGCTGAGCAACTGGGTCGCCTATTGCGAGGCCGTCGAGGCCGACCTGAGGGGCGACAGCGAAGACGTGATGCCCACCCGCACCTTCGACGGCGACCTGGTCCTCGACATGGGGGACGTCACCCTCGAATTCATCCATTTCGGGCGCATCCAGCGTGGGGGCGATCTGATCGTCCGTATCCAGGAGGAGGATCTTCTGCACCTGGGCGACGTCTTCCACGCGGTCCACGCGTTGCCGTACTTTCCAACGGACCCGGATGTCCCTCAATACATGGCGGCCCTAGACAGGGCCTGTCCGGGCGGGGAACCTCCGAGCGTCATCCTCAGGTCCAACGACGGCCATTGGGCATGGACGTCTGCTTCCGTCAAGGCGGCCCGCAGGCTTCTCGGCGACCTCTGGACGGAAACGAACGCGGCCAAGGAGCGGGGCGACAGTCTGGAGGACTGCCTGGCGGCCTGCCTCCCGCCCGGGGAGCGGTTCCCATACACAGACGTGTTCGCGATGCCGGACGTCCTGTCATCGGACATCCGGCATCTCGTGATCAAGATCTGGCGCCGCGGCCAGGCGTCGGCGGCCCTCGACATCGCCGGCGTCCTGGCGGAGTCCGGCACGGACGGAGCCGCGAACAGGTTGGCCGCCATCGAGGCCGCGCCGGACGGATACTACTTCTCCGAAGGCGAATTGAACGGCGCGGGATACCGGCTGCTCGGCGACGGCCGGGTCGCGGAAGCCGTCTGGATCTTCGAACTCGCCGTCGGCCGCTACCCGGATTCGGCCAACGTCCACGACAGCCTGGGCGAGGCGTACATGGCGGCGGGGCGCGACGATGAGGCTGCGGCCAGCTATCGGCGATCCCTGGCGCTGGATCCGGAAAACGTCAACGCGACGGCCATGCTGGAGCGATTGTCGGGTCGCGGCGCCGCGACCGGCGAATGACCGCCCCGGATACGGCCCGCGGCCGGCGAATCCTCGCCCGGGATCGGGAGCGTTTGCACGCCCGTCCCTTTTCGCTATCCTGTGACCGACCACCCCCTCGCCGGGGACAGACACGCCAGACATCCTCAAAGTCAGGAGAGACGACATGTCCGAGTTCAAGCTCAAGGGTAACGTCTTCAACACGGTCGGAACGCTGCCCGCCGTGGGCGCCGCCGCGCCCGGCTTCAGCCTGACCACGACCGACCTGTCCGAGACCACCCTCGAGGAGCTGCGCGGCAAGCGCGTCGTGCTGAACATCTTCCCGAGCCTCGACACGGACGTCTGCGCCGCCAGCGTCCGCTTCTTCAACGCCGAGGCGGGCGACCTCGCGGACACGGTCGTGCTCTGCGCGTCGATGGACCTGCCCTTCGCCCAGAAGCGCTTCTGCGGCGCCGAGGGGCTGGACGACGTGGTCCCGGTCTCCGATTTCCGCACCGGCGCCTTCGGCCGCGACTACGGCGTGCGCATCGCCGACGGCCCCCTGGCCGGCCTGCTGGCCCGATCCGTGGTGGTCGTCGACGCCGAGGGCAAGGTGATCCACAGCCAGCTCTGCCCCGAGACCACCGAGGAGCCCGACTACGAGGCGGTCCTGTCCGTCCTGCGCTGACGGGAACCGAACCGCACGAGGAACGCCCCCGGCGACCGGCCGGGGGCGTTCTCGCGTCCGAGGGCGGCGCCTAGGATCGCCGGCGCCAGAGGAGCAGACCGACCACGCCGAGCAGCAGTCCCGTCGTCATGGGCAGACCGGAATAGTAGACCTGGTGGAATTCCGCGTTGGAGCCCGCCGGGACGAGGTAAACGTCCGCGATCATCTGCTCCGGTGCGTAGATGCGCCTGAGCTTTGTCAGGTAATCGCCCGTCGCGATCAGGGGGGCCAGCTTCTCGAAGCCCGTATCGACGGCGCGCTTCTCCCTGGCGTCGAAGGCGTTGGCGTACAGGGTCTCGGCGCCGACGAAGTCCAGGCGCCGGTCCGCGTTGACGAAGAGGGTGACCGAGGTGTCGTAGTCGGCGCTCAGGGCCGAGATACGCATGGGATAGACGGGCGCGTCCGCGTCGAAGCCCAGCCGGATCGGATGCATGGCGCCGTACCAGTACCAGTCGTACTGGGCCTCATCGAAGGCGGTGCTGTCCACCTTGAGGGTGACGAAGTACCAGCCGTCGTCCACGTAGGCGGCCAGCATGGGCGACACCTCGTCGGCGTTGTCGGCGTGGATGAAGCCCCAGGTGCTCAGGGAATCGGTCAGGGCCGCCGCGTCGTCGGCGCCGACGATCATGGTGCGGTAGATGCCCACGAGCTGTTCGTCGATGATGTCGACGCCGTTGTCCTGATCCCCGGCGGGGCCGGGCAACTCGTCGTACCGGTCGCAGCCCCAACCCTCGTCCCTGTGCCGGTATTCGGGGGCTGTCAGCAGCGACAGCTGGCGGAAGATGTCCGGGTCCGAGGTCTCGAGTTCGGGCAGGCCCGGCACGGGCACGATCCAGGCGAAATCCTGCGTGTCGCCGTAGAACTTGGGCAGCAGATGCAGGTCCTCGCGTCCGGTCTCCGCATCGTAGTCCAGGTACGCGATCTGCTCCGTCTCGTAGATCTCGTATTCCCAGGGGGCGAGCAGGCAGCCGTCGGCCAGCGCGCCCGTGGCGGCGAGGACGAGTGCCGCCAGCAGGCTCGCCGTCGTCGATTCGATGCGTCTCATGTCGCCCCTCCCTTCCTCACAGCGCCAGGGTATAGTGGAGACGGACGCTCCCGCCGATGGCGTTGACCTCGTGGTCGTAGCGCCCCGTGCCGATCTTTCCGCTGCTGCCGCCGTACAGGATGGCCACGCCCACCGCGCGGCGTTGATCCCGCGATCGCCACTCCGGGGCGACCATGAACTGCAGACCTTTCGTCCAGCCCTGATCGGACTGCTCCGGTGGCCCGCCGCCGGAGGCCGACATCGTCTCCTGCATCCAGGCCCACTCGACGAACAACCCCCAGTACAGACGATAACGTGGATTGACGTCATTGTGAATCTTGAATCCGAAGGTGATGGGCAGGGTCCGGAGCCGGGCGGTCCCGCCGCCGTCGAATTCGGGCGTGTCGTAGAAGGGGTCGCCGCTCGCCTGGCCGTAGCGCACGCCGAACAGGAACCGCGCGGTCTCGCTCGTGCCGAAAGAGGCCTCCACGCCCACCTGCGGCACGCCGCCGTAGGTGTCGGACAGGTCCTGCTCGGAGAACGCCGTGTATCCGGCCTGCAGGCTGAGTTCGAGCCCCATCGCGGACACGTCTACGGGAGCCCGGTCCCTCTCGGGAGACATCCGGGAGCCGCCCACCTCCGGGGACCGGACCGCGACATCGGGTCGGTCCGCGAGGAGCGCCCGCGGCGGCAGCAGGATGAAGACGATGGACAGCGGGAGGATGAGACCGAGTGGAGCCCGGCGCGGCCATGGACGGACCGGCCCGGGCGGGATATGTTCGGACATCGGATGCTCCGCTTCGTCGAGTTTCATCGGTCACGAATTCTGCGGTAGCAATCCGGTTCCGTCACATCTCCCGGCTCGGGTCACGCGTGGATGCGGCCGTCGACAACCTGCTTCAACGCACGAACGGGATCCGGGTTCCGAACAATCCCGCCTAGACCTCCACCACAGAATCCTCCACGCCCGCGAAGGACGAGGGCGCATAGCGGTGGGCGTCCCAGTCGTTCTCCCACGTCCGGCCGTCGATGAGGTAGCGGTAGCGGTAGGCCCGGCCCGTCTCGAGATCCAGCATGGCCTTGTAGGAGCCGTCGCGCAGGCGCTCCATGGGGGTGGCCTCGGCGTCCCAGCCGTTGAACTCGCCGACGAGGTGGACGCGGGCGGCTTCGGGGGCGGCCTCGCCGGGCAGGCGGAAGGTCACCTTGCCGACGGGACGGGACTTGAGATAGCGGATCTTCAGGCTCATGGCTTCCCTCCGTGAACTGGTGTCTGGACGCGGTCCGATCGACGGCAGTAATATGCACGAACGGTCGGCGCGTCAAATCATAAAACGATGAAAACCGGATGTCTCCGCCACGCGGCGGATCGATCCTGGAGAACGACCACGCGGGGAGACTCAGATGCCATCGATTCGCGCCTTCGCCGCCTCGCTCCTCGTGCTGTCCGCCCCGCCCCTTCTCATCGCGGGCAGCCCGGCCGCCGACCCGCCCGCGCCCCACGGCCAGGTGCAGCTGGTCGAGAGCGTGCCGGTCGAGACGGACCTGGACCTGCCCGACCTGCCGGACGCCCGGGACGTGTGGCCGATGCTCATCGCCGGTGCGCGGGAGAGCCTCGACATCGAGGTCTTCTACGTCAGCGCCGAGCCCGACACGCCGGACGCCCTGGACGTGGTGCTGGCCGAGGTGGCCGCGGCGGCCGAGCGCGGCGTCCGCGTGCGCCTGCTCGCCGACGCGGGCTTCCACCGCACCTATCCGCAGTGGGTGGACGAGATCGGCGCGCTGCCCGGCGCCGAGGCGCGCCTCTTCGACGCCCGCACGACCTGGGGCGGCGTGCAGCACGCCAAGTTCTTCGTGATCGACGGCCGCGCCGCCTTCGTCGGCAGCCAGAACTGGGACTGGCGGGCGCTGGAGCACATCCACGAGCTGGGCGCGCGCATCGACGGCCCCATACCGGCCCGTGCCGTCGGGGCGATCTTCGACTGGGACTGGGCCCTGGCCGGGGGCGAGACGCCCTCCCGCGCCGAGCCCGTGGACGCCGGTCCCTGGCGCCTGGCCGTCCGCGGCCGCGGCGAGGTCGACGCACGCCTGGCCGCCAGCCCGCCCCAGGCCCTGCCTCCCGGCCTCCCCCACGACGAGCCCCTGCTGGTCGAACTGATCGACCGCGCCCAGCGCGAGCTGCGCCTGCACCTGCTCTCCTACAATCCGGGCGACCGCCACGGCGGCTACTACGAGGTGCTCGACAACGCCCTGCGTCGCGCCGCCGCGCGCGGGGTGCAGGTCCGCATCATCCTGTCCAACTGGAGCAAACGCCGGTACATGCAGCCCCACGTGAAGAGCCTGGCCGTCCTGGCCAACATCGAGGTGCGCTTCACGAACATCCCGCCCTGGTCGGGCGGCTTCGTGCCCTACGGTCGCGTCGAGCATCCCAAGTACCTGGTGAAGGACGGCGACGAGGCCTGGCTCGGCACCGCCAACTGGGCGCGGAGCTACTTCCACGACTCGCGCAACCTGAGCCTCTTCTTCGCGGGCGCGGCGCTGGCCGGCGACATGACGCGCTTCTTCGATAAGAGCTGGAACAGCCCCTACGCCGAGATCGTCGATCCCGGCGTCGTCTACACGCCCCCCCGCCGAGAGGAATGATCCGATGACCGAACGACTACGGGACATGTCGCGCGAAGAGATCGCCGCCTGGCTGGCGGACGCCGCCAAGCTCTGGCTGGCCCACGACGGCCTCTGGTTCCAGTCCATCGAGAAGACGCGCGGCATGGACGAGGCCATGGAGCACGACACCAACGCCTGGGCCCGCTTCTCCCCCATCGAGGCCAAGCGCATCATGAAGCGCCTGGGGATCGAGCCCGGCGGCGGCATCCCCGCCCTGATCCGCTGCCTGGACCACCGGCTCTACGCCCTGCTCAACGAGCAGGAGGTGGTCGAAAGGAGCGACACGCACTGCGTCTTCCAGATGTCGGATTGCCGCGTCCAGTCGGCCCGCGCCCGTCACGGGCTGGGAGACTTCCCCTGCAAGTCGGTCGGCCTCGTGGAGTACGAGACCTTCGCCAGGACCGTCGATCCGCGGCTGCGGGTCAAATGTCTGGGATGCCCCCCCGATCCGCACCCGACAGACTGGTACTGCAAGTGGGAATTCAGGCTGGAGGACTGACCGGAAGGAGTCTCAGCATGCCCAGGCCGCCGGAAAGGCTCGACAAGAACAGCATCGCCCTGGTCGTCATCGACATCCAGAAGCTCTTCGTCCCGCTGATCCACGAGATGGACCTCGTGATCGCCAACGCCTCGCGGCAGATCCGCTTCTCCGACCGGCTCGACATCCCCGTTCTCCTGACCGAACACTACTCGCAGAAGCTGGGGGCCACGGTCGAGGAACTGAGCGGGCTGATCCCGCGCTGCGAGCCCATCGAGAAGACCTCCTTCTCCTGCGCCGGCGACCATCACTTCATGACGCGGCTCAAGTCCACCCACCGCCAACAGGTCCTGCTCTGCGGCATCGAGACCCACGTCTGCGTCTACCAGACGGCGCGTGATCTGCTGGAAGAGGGTTACCAGGTGGTGGTGGCGGCCGACGCCGTCTCGTCGCGGCAGGCCGGCAACCGCGACCTGGGCCTGGCCTACATGCGGGACATCGGCGTGCAGGTGATGACGTCGGAGATGGTGTTCTTCGAGCTGCTGCGGATCGCCCGCACCGACGACTTCCGGGCGGTGGCCGACATCCTCAAGGAGAATCCGCAGCCGGGCCGGATCCGGCCCGAACCGGTCGATCGCAATTCCGCCGGCGCCTGACCGTCCCGCGCCGGCGCGCTCCCTACTCGATCCCCCCGGCCCCGACCAGGACCTCGATCCTGCGGTTGCGGGCCCGTCCGGCGGCCGTGCTGTTGGCCGCGACGGGACGGTCCGGTCCGTAGCCGATCACCTCGAAGTCGTCCGCGGGCCGCTGCAGCTTCTCGGCCAGAGCGCCGGCCACGGCCCGCGCGCGGGACTCGCTCAGGCGCAGGTTGCCCGTCCGCGGACCGGAATCGTCCGTGTGGCCCTCCACCCGCACGGGCGCCCGGGGGAACTGCTCGATCACGCGGACCAGCTTGTCCAGCAGCGGATCGTACTTGGGATTGAGCCAGGCGCTGCCCGAGGCGAACTTCAGGCCTTCGAGCTGGACGTGGATGTCGCCCTCCGGCGTCAGCGTCACCTCGCCCTCGCCCTCGGCGAACAGTTCGCCCAGGCCGCGGACGAGGGCCTCGCGCTCGCGGGCGCGGCGCACCTGTTCCTCGGCGGCCGAACGGTCGGCCTCGGCGACGCCGGCCCTCAATTCCATCTCCCAGAGCTGGTGACGCAGATCGGTGACCTCCGTCCGGAGCTCCGCGATGGTGGAATCGCGCGCGGCGCGCTCCGCCCCGACCCAGGCCTGCTGGCTGCGGCTGACGACCTCCAGGGAGTCGCAGCGGGTGCGCAGCGCGCGCAGGTGCCGGTCGAGAACGTCGATCATGGCCCGGCCCGCGTCGGGGCCGGACAGCACCGGATCGACCTCGAGGCCGGCGACCCTCGCCACGCTGGCCACGAGACGGTCGTACTGTTCCGCCGCCTCCTCCCAGCCGTAGCGCTCGTCGCGCAGCTCCTGGATGAAGCGGGCGCGGGAGAGCAGTCGCTCGGCGTGGAAACGCGCCTCGTCCAGGGCGGCGTCGGCCCGCCCCGAGGCGTCGGGCGGGTCGCCCGTGATCATGTTCTCGGCCGCGCGGTAGGCCGCCGTGGCCGCGTCGTGGAACACCGGGCAACGCTTGTCGGCGCCCAGGTCCTTGGCGGCCTCGATGAGGGCGTCGATCGCCGCCAGCCGTTCGGCCGGCGTGCCCTGGGAACGGGCCGTCTCCGGTTGCGCGACCGTCGCCAGGACGGCCGCCAGGACGATGAGCAACCTGGGGATCTTCATGAGGGCTTGTCCTCCCGGTCTCGGGTCGCGAGCCAGATCTTCAGATGCTTGAGATAGGTGGCGAAGGCGGTCAGCTGGCAGAGGGCCAGGCCGTGCGCGCCGTCGCGCCAGCCCTGTTGCAGCAGGTAGGTGCGCAGGAAGGCCAGATGCCCCCTGGCGAAGGCGCGCAGAACCGAACCCCGCTCGCCCCGCGCGGCGGCCGTCTCGGCCGCGAGGGAACCGTAGCGGTCCTGCTTCGCCAGCCACTGGCCCAGACTGTCGTAGGCCTCGTGCAGCAGCAGTCCCTCCAGGCGCTCGATCCGCGCCTCCGTGACGACGCTCTCGTGGACCTGCAGGTCGTTGAAGCCCGCCCGTTCGCGGTCGAAGAGGCGGACCACCCAGTCGGGATGCCAGCCGCAGTGCCGCATCCAGCGGCCCAGGAAACGCGAGAGCCGGTTGACGGCGTAGGCCGCGGGGGCCGGGTCGTCGGGCAGGGCGCGGATCGCCGCGCCGAGCTCGGGCGTGATCCGCTCGTCGGCGTCGACGCTCAGGATCCAGCGGTTGCGCGCCGCGGCGGCGGCCGCCGCCTTGGTCGGGCCGAAGCCCAGCCACTCGCCCCGGACGACCCGGGCCCCGTGGCGCTCGCAGACGGCCAGGGTGCCGTCCGTGGAACCCTGGTCCCGCACCAGGATCTCGTCGGCGAAGTCCAGGGACGCCAGGCAACCGTCCAGGGTCGCGCCGGCGTCCAGGGTGATGATGCAGGCCGAGATCCTCAAGCCGGCGCCTCCCCGGTGGGCGGGTCGATCAGACCCTCGGAAACGGCCGCCTCGCTGACCAGCAGCACCTTGCCGCGGTTGCGGCGATCCTGCAGATAGTGATGCGCGCCGGCCGCGTCGGCGAGGGCGAAACGGCGGTCGACCCACGGTCGGACACGCCCCGCCTCGGCCCGGGCGAGCAGATCCTTCATCCAGGCGTCGATCCGCTCCTGCTCTCCCCACATGCGTCCCAGATTGACGCCCAGCACGCCCTTGTTGTCGTTCATGAGCCGGATCGGGTTCAGACCCAGCCAGGGCACGCCGGCCAGCGTGCGCAGGGCGGCGAACCGGCCGCCCCGCTTGGAACGGGCGGCGTCGGCGAAACCGAAGAGCACCAGGCGCCCGCCCGGCGCCAGCGCCGCGTAGCTCTCGCGAATCCAGCCGCCGTGCCGGGGTTCCAGCGCGATGTCGACGCCGCGCCCTCCCGTGGCGGCCCGCACGTCGGCCGCGAAACGCCGCTGGCGGGAGTCCAGGCAGAAGTCGACGCCCCGTTCGCGCAGGAAATCGTACTTGGACGGCGAGGCGCTGCCCAGGATGCGGGCGCCGCGGGATCGCGCCAGCTCGACCGCGGCCAGGCCCACGCCCCCGGCGGCGCCGTGGATCAGGACGGTCTCGCCCTCGCGGGGCGGCGCCATGATCTCCAGCATCTGGTAGGCGGTGAGGTAGTTCACGGGCAGGGCCGCCGCCTCGGCCAGCGACAGCGACGGGGGCAGGGCGTAGGCGCTGCGCGACGGGACGCAGACCACGTCGCCATAGCCGCCGAAGCGGCACATGGCCAGCACACGCTCGCCCAGCCGATCGTCGGGAACGCCGTCGCCCACGGCGTCGACGATCCCGGACACCTCGTAGCCGGGCACCATGGGCAACGACGGCGCGTCCGGATAGAGCCCGAGCCGGATCATCACGTCGGCGAAGTTGACGCCGGCGGCCGACGTCCGCACGCGCACCGCGCCGGGACCGGGCGACGGGTCCGTGGACTCGCGCACCTCCATCAGCTCCGGCTCGCCGCGGCGGGTGATCCAGACCTGGCGCATCTCACTCCCGTCCGGCCGCGTCCCGGAACGCGTCGGCGTAGATCCGCAGGTCGTCGATCCACAGATGGCCGATGCCCTTCATCCACATGGCGATGCGGATCCTCTGGGGCGATTCGTCCGGCAGCAGGGGAATCGCGAGTTCGATGTCCGTCCAGTCGATGGTGGTGTCCAGGGCCTCGCACTCCGTCCTCACCCAGCGCGGCTCGTGGTCCGGGCGGAAGAGCCAGAGGTCGAGGTGGGCGTGAGCGTAGAGGGCCTCGGTCCTCATGCGGGCCTTCACGACCAGGCGGTTCCCGTCGAACGGTCCGGGTTCGAACTCGTAGAGGTTGAACACCTGCTCGCCCTCGACGAACAGATGCAGGGAGCCGCCCCCGTCCGCGCCGCGGTCGGCTTCGAACTCGACGCCCTTGCCGGAGGCCAGCAGCTCGACGTCGTCGTCCATGGGGAATTCCGCGATCAACTGCGGTTCCTTGTTCCCGCCGCAGCCCGCCGCGAACAACAGCACCAGGCATGCGGCGGCGCGGAAACTGCGCACGCGACATACGTGTCTCGACATCGGTATCCTCCCGGTTCATCACGTCCACGCCGCACACGACCGCGCGGCACCGGAACGGTAACATATGCCCCGTCGCCCCGCCACGACCAAGCCCGGGGCGAAAGACCCGTGCAATCCCGGGGGCCGTGCAGTACATTCTGGCACGATTTCCCCGATCCCGGAGTCATCTGATGACACATACGCGCAAAGACGGCGGAAACCCGGGCCGTGCGGCCCGGATGCTGGGTGTCTTCACGGAGGTGCGCGGCGGCGAGGCCGGCACGGTCATCCTGCTGATGCTCAACCTCTTCATCCTGCTGTCCGCCTACTACATGCTCAAGACGGTGCGCGAGCCGCTGATCCTGATGGGCGGCGGCGCCGAGGTGAAGAGCTACACGGCCGCCGCCCAGGCCGTCCTGCTCCTCTTCGTCGTGCCGCTGTACAGCCTTTTCGTGACGCGGATGGACCGCGTCCGCCTCATCAACCGCGTCACGGCCTTCTTCATGTCGAACCTGGTCCTCTTCTACGTCCTGGCGCGCCTGGAAGTGCCCTATCTGGGCGTGGCCTTCTTCATCTGGGTGGGCATCTTCAGCCTGATGATCATCGCCCAGGCCTGGTCCTTCGCCAACGACATCTACACCAGCGAGCAGGGCAAGCGGCTCTTCCCCCTGGTCGCCGTGGGCAGCACCAGCGGCGCGGTCTTCGGGTCCTGGATGGCGGGACGCCTCTACGACCTCGAGATCGGCTCCTTCGAGATCATGCTGATCTCGGCGACGATGCTGGGCGGCTGCCTGCTGATCACGAATCTCGTCAGCCGGCGGGAGCGACCGGCGCTGGTGCGCGCGGCGGAGACGGAATCGTCCGCACCGAAAGGGGCCGGCGGCGCGCGCGACGGACTCCGGCTCGTGCTGCGCGACCGCTACCTGCTGCTGATCGGCCTGCTCCTGCTGATGGCCAACCTGGTCAACACGAACGGGGAGTTCATCCTGGGCGCCACGATCGAGGGCCTGGCCCGCGGCGCCCACGGCGCCGGCGAGGCCGCGGAACGGATGATCGGCGGTTTCTACTCGGGTTTCTTCACCTGGGTCAACGCCCTGACCGCGCTGCTGCAGTTCTTCGTCGTCTCGCGCGTGATGAAGTACGCCGGGGTGGCCAAGGCCCTGTTCGTCCTGCCGATCATCGCCCTCGGGGGCTACGCGCTGATGGCGAGCTCGGCCGTGCTGGCCGTCATCCGGGTGGCCAAGATCTGCGAGAACGCCACGGACTACTCGCTGCAGAACACCGTGCGCCAGGCGCTCTTCCTGCCCACCAGCCGCGACGCCAAGTACCAGGGCAAGCAGGCCGTCGACACCTTCTTCGTGCGGGCGGGCGACGTGCTCTCGGCCGGCGTGGTCTACGTGGGCGGCGTGCTGGGCTTCGCGACCGGGCATTTCGCGCTGACCAACATCGCCCTGATCGTCGTCTGGATCGTCGTGGCCGCGGCGATCGGTCGCCGGCACCGGGCCCTGACGGAGGCCGCCCCATGAGACCGTCCGCACCGGCGATCGTCCTGATCGCGCTCGCCAGTCTCTGGCCGTGCGCCGCCGACGCGACCGTCCCGGCGCCGGCCGCTCCGGATACCGTCGCAGTCCCCGCCCCCGGAGAGGCCTGGCGCCTGCGCGGCGTCGCCGAACCGCTGCGCGAACACGCGAGCGGCGGCCAGGGTCTCCTGCGGACCCTCGGCTACATCCCCTACGGCCTGACCGAGCTGGTGGGCCGGCCCGTCTACTGGCTGCTGAAGCTGGACGAGACTCATCACGTGATGAGACAGGTCTCGCGACTGCTGGTCTGGAACATCGAGCCCGTGGACACGAGGCTCTCCGCGCGCTTCGGGTACGAATCGGGCCTGGGCCTGACCATCATCGGCCTGCACGCCGAATCCAGCGATTGGCTGGGCACCGGCGTCGACTACGGACTGACGGCCGGCTACCTCAACACGCGCAACAACCTCTTCTCCCTGCATCTGCACGGGCGGGAGGACGACGCCTGGCTGTCGCTGCTGACGCGCTTCGAGCGCAAGGACAACCGCCCCTTCTACGGGCTCGGCCCCGACAGTCCCGACGACCGGGCCGACGCCCACCGCCAGTTCGTGCTCAACGAGATCTCCCTGAATCTGAGGCCGGCCGACGGCTGGCTCGCCACCGCCTCGATCTACCAGCGGCACACCGACCTCGACGACCCCGAGCGCGGCCTCGAAGACCTCGGCGACGACGATCGGCCGACGGTGAGCGCGGCCTTCCCCGGGCTCTACAACACGGCCCGGATCAGCCGCTACGAAGGGCTCGAGCTCGCCCTGTCCCGCGACACGCGCAACGACGGGGACTTCTCCACCGCCGGCGCCTACGTGCAGGTGGTGGGCGGCGTCAACCTCGCCGCCTCGGCGGACGACGACGACTACCGCCACTACAGCGCGGAGGTGCAGGTCTACCGGAACATCTGGCGCGGCCGGGCCCTGGCCCTGCGCCTCTACGCCGAGGGACTGGACAACCGGCGGCATGACCGCATCCCCTACACCGAGATGGCGTCGCTGGGCGGCCGCTACACCCTGCGCGGCTTCGACAGCGAGCGCTTTCGCGATCTCCACGCCGGCCTGGCCACCGTCGAGTACCGCTACCCCGTGTCGACCTGGCTCCAGGGACGGATCTTCGGGGACTGGGGCATGGTGGCCCCCTCGTGGCGCGACGTGAAGACGGACGGATTCGACGTCTCCGTCGGCCTGGCTCTCGCCGTGCGCTGCGAGGGTGCGCCGCTGACGATCCAGTACGCGCGGAGCGAGGAGGGCGGGCACCTGTACATCGGCACGGGCTCGGTCTTCGGTCAAAAGCCGAGGAGGCAGCGATGAATCCCCGGCGATTCCGTCTCGCATTGCCCGTGCTCTGCCTGCTGATCGCGACCGGCTGCGGGTCGCGTCGGGCCGCGCCTCCCATCTTCACGGACGGGACGGCCGTCACGGTGGTCGACGACACCGCCGGCATCCCCCGACCGGAGGAACAGGACTTCCTGCGCCTGTCCCACCACGTGGACAACTTCCTGCTGCGCCAGGCCCGCCTGGGTCTCGACCCCGCGCCGGCGCCGCCCGCCCTCGACGTGAACCGCTTCGGCCGCGTGCCCGATTCGAGCTGGTACGCCAACCGCACGGCCGCTCTGGACGCCGGGCAGGTCGGGCAGGGTCCCGGCGGCGACGACCCCGGCCCCGAGGCCTTCCGTCCCTGGGAGGTGACCGGCCTGAAGGTGGGCGGCCGCAATCCGGGCTTCAACTTCCGCGACAGCCGCGGCGTGGGCTACATCTGCAAATTCGACAAGGCGGGCGCGCCGGTCATCGCCACCGCCGCCGGCGCCGTGGCCTGCCGCCTGCTCTGGGCTGCCGGCTACCACGTGCCTGACGACCGGGTGGTCCACTTCGACCCGTCCGAACTGCTCATCGCCGAGGACGCCAAGGTCAAGAACGAGCTGGGCCACAAGCGCCCCCTGACCCGCGACGACATCGAGGAGATGCTCGCCGTCCTGCCCCAGGCCAGCCACGGCGACAGCGTCCGCGCCCTCGTGAGCCGCTTCCTGGACGGCCGCCCCATCGGCGGTTTCGCCTACGACGGCACCCGCGCCGACGACCCCAACGACACCATCCCCCACGAGCGCCGCCGCAGCCTGCGCGGCCTGCGCGTCTTCGGCGCCTGGCTCCAGCACGTGGACCAGAAGATCGACAATACCCTGGATCTCTACGTGGGCGAGTCCGGCGCGGGTCACGTGCGGCACTACCTGGTGGACTTCGACGGCTGCCTGGGCGGCTACTGGGCCGCGCGCCACGAGAAGCGCATCGGCTACGTCCACGACATCGACCTGGGCGAGGTGTTCTCGGGCGTGCCCACCCTGGGACTGCTCAAGCGCCCCTACGAGGACCTCGGCGCGCCGGACCACCCCCACGTGGGCCTGTTCACCGCCGACCGCTACGATCCCGCGGACTGGGCGCCCAACTACGTGAACGACTACCTGCACGCCTGCAACCCGGCCGACGCCTTCTGGGCCGGCACGGTGCTGGCCTGCATCGACGACGACATGATCGACGCCGCGGTCGACGCCGCGCGCTTCCCCGACCCCGCGGCCGCGGAGGTCCTGGCGCGGGCCCTGCGCGAACGCCGCGACCTGACGGTGGACTGGGCGCTGCGCCGGGTTTCGCCGGTGGTGGCACTGGACGACATCCATGATCACGGAACCGTAATCCAGATCAGCGCCCACGACGCACTCGGACTCCAGGACCGCACGTCCGACCTGAGTTGGCGGGCGGACGTGCTGGACGTCGAGGGCGAGATGCTTCACACCCTGCGGATGTTACCGCTCGATCTCATCACTCAGGTGCCCAAACCAGCCGTCGCCGACCGCGACTATCTTGTCGTCCGCTGGACCGCCACCGACAAAGACGGCCGCGACCTCCCCCCCAGCGAAGGCCACTACCGCCGCGGCGAAGACGGATGGCGCCTGGTCGGCGTGTTGCGGGACGGCGAATAGCCCCGATTCGAAACGAGAAAGAGGGGGCGGCCCGAAAGCCGCCCCCTCGCTCGTTCACGCCGGTCTGAACCGGCTCTAATCGCTCGCGGCCGATCGACCGCCCCGATAGAGGTAGGTGCAGAGGCCGAAGAAGAGCACCAGGGCCACCACCGCCGAGGCCGGCTCGTGCTCGACCCAGTGCTCGAGGCCCAGGGCCCTGATGGGCGTCCAGGTCTCGGGCTCGGCCAGCTCGGTCTTCGCGGCCAGGTCGCCGGCGATGTCGACGAACTTGGCGTCGGCCTGGACGGCGGCCGTCTCGGCCGCGCCCCTGAGGGTGGCCAGACGTCCCGACAGGTCGTCCGCGAGCAGGCGCACGCTGTCCGCGGCCGCCGTGCCCATCTGGGCCATCACCTCGTGGGCCTGGGACTCCAGGCGGGTGACGGCGGTCTGGGCCATGCCCACGTAGTCCGCGGCGCCCTCGGCCAGGTGCCCCAGCTTCTCGGTGCCCTCGGCGAGATCGGCGGCGGCGGCGCTCGCGGCCTCCGGCGCCTCCTCGCCCCAGACCTTCTGGCCGACGAAACGGATCAGGGCCGCCAGAACGCCCA
>Ga0180436_10001776_pt1 | contig 20900 bp, 17 predicted proteins | sample SS_ome_2_FD_132434 | JGI IMG/M metagenome (GOLD analysis project Ga0180436, IMG submission 132434) | Hypersaline lake sediment archaeal communities from the Salton Sea, California, USA - SS_3_S_2 metaG | ecosystem: Environmental > Aquatic > Non-marine Saline and Alkaline > Hypersaline >...
ACCTTCAAGGGCGACGACGCCGAGGAGCGTGTCGGCACGGCCTTCTACATGGCCCCCGAGGTGTTCGAGGGGCGACCGACGAGCCTGCGCAGCGACGTCTACTCGCTCGGCGTCCTGGCCTACGAGGTGTTGACCGGCGAACGGCCCTTCGTCGGCGGCAGTTACGAGGCGCTCATGGTCGCGCACCTCCATTCGCTGCCGCGCGAGCTGCGGCAGGTCCGCAGCGAGATCCCCACCAAGGTGGCGCAGGTGGTCTCGCGGGCGCTGTCGCGCGACCCGTCGCGCCGCTACCCCGACGCCGGGGCCTTCGTCGAGGCCTACCGCGAGGCGATGGGCCTCAGCTCGGCCGACGAGCCGGCGGCGGCCCCGCCGCGACCGACGCTCGGCCGCGGCGGGGTACGGCGACCGACGCCGGTCGAGCGACCGACGCCGCCCCGGGAGGACGCCCGGCCCGCCGGTCGCGGAGAGGGCCCGGCACCGGAGCCGGCCGGGGCCGGGGGCACCCGCCGGCGGTCGCGGCGCGCCTGGTGGTGGCCCTTCCGGCGGCGCGGCTGACGCGCCCGCGCATCCGACTCGCGCGCGGCGCGTGACGGCACCCACCCGAAGCCGGCTGCGGCGGGCGACGGCCGGAATCCTGAGTCGCCCGCTATACGTTCCGGCGTCCAGGGTGTGTAGAATCGGAATCGGAACGAGTCCGACTTAGGTGCGCGGCGTGCCCGCGCGGCGGACTCCGCCCGCGCCGGGTTCCGCCGGCACCACACCACCGCCATCGGCCGCCACGGGCGGCCCCGAGAGGACCCGCGATGAGTGACCACAGCCTGGAGATCCGTGACCTGCACGCCCGCATCGTCGACGGCGAGACGATCCTCAAGGGCGTCGACCTGGTCGTGCCGCGCGGCGAGGTCCACGCGCTCATGGGTCCCAACGGCTCGGGCAAGTCGACCCTGGCCAAGGTCATGGCCGGCGACCCGCAGTACGAGATCACGAGCGGCGACATCCTCGTCGACGGCGTGTCGATCCTGGAGATGGAGCCCGACGAGCGCGCCCGCGCGGGCCTCTACCTGGCCTTCCAGTACCCCGTCGAGGTCCCCGGCGTGTCGATCGCCAACTTCCTGCGGCTGGCGCTCAACGCCCGCCGCGAGGAGGACGACGAGATCGGCGTCATGGAGTTCTACGGCAAGCTGCAGCACGCCGTGAAGGCCCTCGACTGGGACGAGTCCATCATCGAGCGCAACCTGCACGAGGGCTTCTCGGGCGGCGAGAAGAAGCGCTCGGAGATCCTGCAGCTGCTGGTGCTCGAGCCCCGCTACGCGATCCTGGACGAGACCGACTCCGGCCTCGACGTCGACGCCCTCAAGGTCGTCGCCAAGGGCGTCAACGCCGCCCGCGGCCCGGAGTTCGGCGCGCTGGTGATCACCCACTACCAGCGGCTGCTCAACTACATCGTGCCCGACAAGGTGCACGTCATGGCGGCCGGACGCATCGTCAAGCAAGGACCCAAGGAGCTGGCGATGGAGCTCGACACCCGCGGCTACGACTGGGTCCGCGTCGAGGCCGGATTGGCCCCGATCGGCGACGCCGAACACGCGCCCCGCGCGGGCGCCTGAGACGAGGAGGCAACGACCATGGCCGACCTTCTGCCGCAGGACGCCCACCCCGACGCCGCCAAGCTCCAGGGCATGGCGCACACCGACCAGTACTCCTTCTACATGCCGGAGAACTACGCCTTCCGGTCCGAGAAGGGTCTCACGAAGCGCGTCGTGGAGCAGATCAGCTACCAGAAGAACGAGCCCGAGTGGATGCTCAAGTTCCGCCTGCGGGCGCTCGAGATCGCCGAGAAGAAGGGCCGCCCGAAGTGGGGCCCCGATCTCAGCCACCTCAACTTCGACGAGATCTACTTCTACATCCGGCCGCAGGACCGCAAGGGCACGAACTCGTGGGACGACGTCCCCGAGGAGGTCCGCGAGACCTACCGCAAGCTCGGCATCCCCGAGGCGGAGCAGAAGATGCTCGCCGGGGTCGGCGCCCAGTACGAGAGCGAGATGGTCTACCACAACCTCAAGGAGGAGTGGGAGAAGCAGGGCGTCATCTTCCTGGACACGGACACGGGCCTGCAGGAGTACCCGGGGCTGTTCAAGGAGCACTTCGCGACCGTCGTGCCGCCGGAGGACAACTACTTCGCGGCCGTCAACTCGGCCGTGTGGTCGGGCGGCTCCTTCGTCTACGTGCCCGCCGGCGTCGAGATCGACGTGCCGCTGCAGGCGTACTTCCTCATCAACGCGCAGTCGATGGGGCAGTTCGAGCGCACGCTCATCATCGGCGAGCCCGGCAGCCGCTTCCACTACATCGAGGGCTGCACGGCGCCCACCTACAACAGCGACTCGTTCCACTCGGGCGTCATCGAGATCATCGTCAAGGAGCGGGCGAACGTCCGCTACTCGACGATCCAGAACTGGTCGCACAACGTCTACAACCTGGTCACGCAGCGGGCCATGGTGCAGCGCCACGGCTCGATGGGCTGGCTCGACGGCAACCTCGGCTCCAAGGTGACGATGAAGTACCCGAGCACCTACCTCATGGGCGAGCACGCCCACGGCGAGGTGCTCTCGATCGCGTTCGCCACCGACGGCCAGCACCAGGACGCCGGCGCCAAGGTCATCCACGCCGCGCCCAACACGACCAGCAGCGTGGTCAGCAAGTCGATCTCCAAGGGGACCGGCCGCAGCAGCTACCGCGGCCTGGTGCAGATCCACGAGGGCGCGACGAACGCCCGCAGCAACGTCGAGTGCGACGCGCTGCTGCTCGACGAGCAGGCGAAGACCGACACCTACCCCTACATCGAGATCAACGAGAAGACCGCCCACGTGGGCCACGAGGCGACGGTGAGCAAGCTCAACGACGAGCAGATCTTCTACCTGCAGTCGCGCGGCCTGCCCGAGGACACGGCGATGGCGCTCATCGTGCGCGGCTTCCTCGACCCGGTCGCCAAGGAACTGCCGCTCGAGTACGCCGTCGAGCTCAACCGCCTCATCGAGCTCGAGATGGAAGGGAGCGTCGGCTGAGGTGGCGCTGCTGAAGGACAACGCCGCCGTCACCGAGGCCGCGGTCGAGGCGCTGGTCGCGCGCTTCGACGAGCCCGCCTGGCTGGCCGAGGAGCGGCGCGCGGCGCTGCGCACCTACGCCGCCACGCCCCACCCCACCAGCCGCGACGAGGTCTGGCGCTACACCGAGCTCGAGCGCTTCGCCATCGACGGCCTCGAGCTCGTCGACGGCCCGCGCGACGACAGCGTGGTCGATCGCGTCTCCATGCGCATCGTCGACTCGGACGCCGAGGCCGCGCTCGTCGTCAAGAACGGCGAGGTCGTGCACCGTGCGGGCCGGGTGGGTGAGTCCGGCGTCATCTTCACCGACCTGCGCACCGCCGTGCGCGAGCACGAGGCCCTGGTGCGCGAGCACCTCTACACGGTCGTCAACGCCACCATGAGCAAGGCGGCCGCGCTCGACGCCGCCCTGTGGACCAACGGCACCTTCCTCTACGTGCCGCGCGACGTCGAGGTGGCCCTGCCGCTCGGTACCTTCACGACCGCCGACCGCGGCGGCCTCTCCGCCGGCCGCACCCTCATCGTCGTCGACGTCAATGCCAAGGTCACCTTCGTCGACGAGTACACGAGCGAGCCGATCGGCGAGCGCCTGGCGCACCACGCGGCCACCGAGATCGTCCTCAAGGACGGCGCCAAGCTGCGCTACGTCAGCCTCCAGAACTGGAGCCGCGAGGTGGTGCAGCAGAACAAGATCCGCGCGCGCCTGGGGCGCGACGCGCGTCTCGAGTCGCTCACCGTGTCGCTGGGTGGCGACGCCGCCCGCGCCGAGGTCGAGGTCGACCTGGAGGGCCCCGGCTCCGAGAGCGAGATGCTCGGTCTCTACTTCGCCGACGAGGGCCAGCACTACAACCAGTACACGCTGCAGCACCACGCCACCGACCACGCCCTCTCCGACCTGCTGTTCAAGGGCGCCCTGCGCGATGCCAGCACGGCCGTCTACTCCGGGGTCATCGTCGTGGACCCGGGCGCGCAGAAGACCGACGCCTACCAGACGAACCGCAACCTGCTGCTGGACGAGGAGTCCGAGGCGGTGTCGATCCCGCAGCTCGAGATCAAGGCGAACGACGTCAAGTGCTCGCACGGCTCGACCACCGGTCCGGTCCCCGAGGACCAGCGCTTCTACCTCATGTCGCGCGGCCTGCGGCCCGAGGTCGCGGAGCACGTGCTCGTCACCGGCTTCCTCTACGAGGTCATGAGCCGCGTCACGCTGCCCAAGGTGGCGGAGTACGTCGAGCGCGTCGTGCAGGCGAAGCTGGGCGTGCCGGGCGTGAAGGAGAAGCTGTGATGGGCGGCGACGCGCTCGCGCGCGTCGTGCAGGCGAAGCTGGGCGTGCCGGGCGTGAAGGAGAAGCTCTGATGCGGCGAGCGCGCGTGGGCGCCGTCGGCGACTTCGCGGACGGCGCCATGGTGCGCGTCGCCGCCGAGGGCCGCGAGCTCGTCGTCGCGCGCGACGGCGACGAGTGGTTCGCCTTCCCGGACCGTTGCACCCACGCCAAGCGACCGCTGTCGGACGGTGAGTTCGACGCCGGCGTCGTCACCTGCATCCACCACGGCGCCACCTTCGACCTGCGCCGCGGCGGCCGGCCGACGATGCCGGCGATCCGTCCCCTCGCCTGCCATGCGGTGGCGGTCGAGGGCGACGACGTCTTCGTGACGCTGGGCTGATCCGTCATCGGGTGAGCGCTGCGGGCGCGCCGACGAGGCGCGCCCGCCGTCGTTGGGGTGGGGGCGGCGCCGGCCGCCCCCCCTGGGCGGTCGCGGCGCCGGTCGGCGAGGGGCGTTCAGCCCCAGAGGACGACCGCGCGCGCCTGCACGTGGTCGGGCGCGAGACCCTCGCTGGTCTTGAAGGTGAGGCCGACGCGGTCGGGCGGGAGGTCCAACAGGGCGGCCAGGCTCCCCGCGATCGCGGCACGGTGGGGGCCCAGCTTCGGGCGGTCGAGGGTGACGACCGCCGACGCCTGCCGCGGCCGCAGGTTGCCGGCGCCTTCGAGTGCGACCTGGAGGGCGCGGCGCAGCAGCGCCGCCGAATCCGCGCCCGCGAACGCGGGGTCCGTGTCGGGGAAGTGCGCGCCGATGTCGCCGAGCGCCCAGGCCGACAGCAGCGCGTCCGTGACCGCGTGCAGTAGCGCGTCGCCGTCCGAGTGCGCCAGCGGGCCGCGGGGCGCCTCCGGGATCGCCACCCCGCCGAGCACCAGCGGCCGCCCCGCGGCCAGCCGGTGCGCGTCCTCGCCGAACCCGATGCGCGTCTCCTCCACGGTGGCATCATCGCACGACACGGGGGCGCCGCCCGCCGGCCTCGCCGCCCGCGCGTGGCCGTGGGATGATGGTGCGCCGTGAGTCCCGCCCTGGGCGTCGTCATCCTGGTCGCGATCACCGTCGTGTGGGGCACGACCTTCGCCATCGTGAAGGACGCGCTCGACACCATCCCGGTGCCGCTGCTGCTGGCGCTCCGGTTCTCGCTGGCCGCCGCCTGTTTCGCGTTCGTGCGCTTCGACGCGCGCGCCCTGCGGCCGGCCCTGTGGCTCGGCCTGCTCGCCTTCGCGGGTTTCGCCACCCAGACGATCGGCCTAAGCCTCACGAGCGCCGCCAACGCCGCGTTCATCACGGGGCTGGCGGTGGTGCTCACGCCGATGGTGGCGGCCCTGGCTTGGCGCCGGGCGGTGGCGCCGCGCGCCTACCTGGCCGCGCTGGTCGCCACGGCCGGCCTCGGCCTGCTGACACTGGGCGAGGGCGGCCCGGCCGCGGTCAACGCCGGCGACGCGTGGGTGCTCCTCACGGCGCTGGCCTACGCGCTCTACATCGTCTACCTGGGCGAGGTGGCGGGTCGGGCGTCGGTGTTCGCGCTGGCCGGTACGCAGCACCTGCCCATGGCGCTGCTCGCCTGGGCGTGGGCCTGGCCCGAGCGCGGCGCGCTGGCGGAGGTGCCGCCGGCGACCTACCTCGCCATCGCCTACCTGGCGCTCGTCGCCACGGCGCTGGTGGCCGTGCTGCAGGTGGTCGCGCAGCGCGTGGTGGCGGCCCCGCTGGCCGCCCTGGTGTTCGTGCTCGAGCCGGTGTTCGCCACCGCCTTCGCGGCCTGGTGGCTCGGCGAGCGGCTGCCGCCGTCGGGCTGGCTCGGCGGCGGGCTCGTGCTCGTCGCCATGCTGGTCAGCGAACTGCGGCGGTGGCCGCGGCCAAGGGCGCGCCGCCGACGCGCCTGACGGCGGTCCGGCCCTACGGCCGCGCGCTCACCCCTGGAAGCCCCGGTCGTACCGCGGCCGGCGCCACCAGGCGCGCGTGAGGAGCGCGAAGACGGTCACGACCTCCAGCCGGCCGGCGTACATCGCGAAGGTCAGCAGCGCCTTCGCCAGCGGATGCAGCTCGGCGTAACTCGCCATCGGACCGACGCTGGCGAGGCCCGGGCCGATGTTGCCGAGGCAGGCGATGGTGGCCGAGAAGGCGGTGACGAAGTCCTCCCCGAGCAGCACCAGGGCGACGGTCACGATCGCGAAGAGGGAGAGGTAGAGCGTGATGAAGGCGGCCACCGAGCGCTGCACGTCCTCGGGCACCACGCGGCCGCCCATGCGCACCGGCAGCACGGCCCGCGGGTGCATCGTGCGACGCACCTCGCGGCTGGTGTGCTGCACCAGGATCACCCAGCGCGCGACCTTGACCCCACCGGCGGCCGAGCCGGCCGACCCGCCGATGAAGGCCACGAGCAGCAGCAGCGCCTGGCTGCGTTGCGACCAGGCGGCGAAGTCGACCGACGCGTAGCCGGTGGACGTCAGGATCGACACCGTCTGGAAGGCGCCGTGCCGCCACGCCTCGGCCAGGCCGAAGCCCTCGGCGGCCAGGATGAGGGCCACCGCGGCCGCGACGGCGAGGGCCACGCCCAGGTACGAGCGCAGCTCGATGTCGCGCAGGATGGCCCAGGTGCGGCCGGCGAAGCCGCGGTAGAGCAGGGCGAAGTTGCTGCCGGCAAAGAGCATGAACACCACGCCGACCCACATGAGGGCCGGGGCCAGGCCCTCGAAGCTGCGGGGGAGGGGCGAGAAGCCGCCGGCCGCCATGGTGGTGAAGGCGTGCGCCACGGCGTCGTAGGTGCTCATGCCGGCCAGGTCGTAGGCCAGGATGCAGGCGGCCGTCAGGGCGCCGTACACGGCGAGCAGGGCGAAGGCGGTGTGCCGCAGCCGCGGGGTGAGCCGCTCCTCGGTGGGCCCCGGGGCCTCCGCGAAGAAGAGCTGGCGGCCGGCGATGGCCAGCTGCGGGAAGAGCCCGACGAACAGGACGATGATGCCGATGCCGCCGACCCACTGGGTGAAGGCCCGCCACATGAACAGGACCGGGCCCACCCGCGAGAAGTCGGTGAGCATCGTCGCGCCGGTGGTGGTGAAGCCCGACATCGACTCGAAGTAGGCGTCGAGCGGACCCAGGACGCCGCCCCCCAGGAAGGGGAGGGCCCCGAGGGCGGGCACCAGCAGCCAGGAAGCGAGCAAGGCCACCAGCGCCTCGCGCCGGGTCGGCTCGCCGCGCCGCCGCTCGGGCGAGCCCGGGCGCCCCCAGGCGCGCAACGCCAGGCCGCTGACGACGCCGACCACCATGCCCAGGAGGTAGCCCGACGCGGGTTCTCCGAGGAGCCAGGCGGCGGCGCCGAAGCCGGCCAGCAGGAGGCCGACGGCCGCCAGCACGGTGCCGATGACGAAGGGCGCCGTGCGCCCCCGGCCGCTGGGGCCGGGCGCCGGCGGCACGGCGGCCGCGTCGACGGGGCCCTTGGCGTCAGCCACGGCGACGCTCCGGGCGCGGCGCGGTCGGGGCCGCCCGCCGCAGGGCACGCGGCAGGCGCCACCAGCCGGGGGTGGCGAGCACGAAGACGGTGACGATCTCGAGCCGGCCGGCGTACATGTTGAAGGTGAGCAGGCCGCGGCTGACCGGGTGGAGGTCGGCGTACGAGGCCATGGGACCCACCAGCCCCAGCCCCGGCCCGACGTTGCCGATCGTCGCGGCGGCGGCGGTGAAGGCCGTCGTCAGGTCCTCGCCGAGCCACGCGACGGTCATCGCGCTGACGCCGAGCAACACCGTGTAGAGCGCGATGAAGGCGGCGACCGCGCGCACGACCTCCTCGCCGACCCGGCGGTCGCCCACGCGCAGCGGCAGGACGGCGCGCGGATGCAGGGCCCGCCGCACCTCGCGCGCGGTGTGCTGCGCCATGATCAGCCAGCGCGCCACCTTGACGCCGCCGGCGGCCGAGCCGGCGCTGCCGCCGATGAACATGAGCGCCACCAGCAGCGCACGGGCGGCGTCGGGCCAGGACTCGTAGTCCGTCGACGCGTAGCCCGTGGTGGTCATGATCGACACCACCTGGAAGAAGCCGTGGCGAACGGCGTCCGCCGGCAGGTACAAGGGCGCGAGCTGGACGGTCACCAGCGTGCCCACAAGCAGGACGATGACGAGGTAGGCGCGGAACTCGGGGTCGCGCAGCAGCTCCCGCGGTCGACCACCGAAGGCGCGCCACAGCAGGGCGAAGTTGACCGCGGCCAGCGTCATGAACACGATGGCCACCCAGTCGACGGCCGGGTGGTAGCTCTCGAAGCTGCGCGCCTGGGGGCTGAAACCGGCCGCCGACACGGTCGTGAAGGCGTGCGCCACCGCGTCGAAGAGGGGCATCCCGGCCATGACGTAGGCCACGGCGCACACCAGCGAGAGCGCCAGGTACACGGACAGCACGATGCCGGCCGTGTGCCGCAGCCGCGGCGTCAGGCGCTGCTCCGTCGGCCCCGGCATCTCCGTGTGGAAGACCTGCCGGCCGGCGATGGCCAGCTGGGGGAACACGGCGATGAACAGCACCAGGATCCCCACGCCGCCCACCCACTGGCTGAAGGCACGGAAGAGGAAGAGGGACGCGGGCACGGCGTCGAAGTCGGCGATCGCGGTCGCGCCGGTGGCGGTGAAGCCCGACATCGCCTCGAACAGCGCGTTGAGCGGCGTCATGCCGGCCGACACCACGAAGGGGACGTGGCCCACGATGGGGAACAGCAGCCACAGGCTCAGGACCGCGACCAGCGCCTCGCGGCGGGTGGGCTCGCCGACCGCGCGGCCGACCCGTCGCAGCGGTAGGCCGAGGCCCAGGCCGATGGCCGCCGCCAGCGCGAACCCGCGCGCGTCCTCGCCCGCCACGGCGGCCCCCAGGGCGAACGTGGCGAGCACGGCCGCCAGCGCCAGCAGGGCGGTCCCGAGGACGAAGGGCGCGAAGCGGCCGCGTGCCCGCTGCGGCGACACGGCCGGCGTCAGTCCTCGTGGCCGCGCTCTTGGCGTTCGAGCCAGCGAGCGACGGTGTCCACGTTGTCGGGCGTCGTGATGAGGAAGAGGTGGTCACCCGGCTGGATGACCGTGTCGCCGCGCGGTACGACCACCTTCTGCTTGCGCAGGATGGCGCCGATGAGGCTGTTCGGCGGCGAGCCGAGCGTGCGCACCGCGCCCGGCGCGGCGTCGTAGGGGAAGGTGACCTCCATGACCTCGGCCCGGTCCTCGATCGTGGCCAGGTGGTCGACCTCGTCGATCTTCAGCCAGTTGAGCACCTCCTGCACCGCCGCCGTGCGCGGGGTCAGGGGGGCATCGATGCCGACGCGTTCGAACAGTCGCCGGTTGCGGGCGCGGCCCACGCGGGTGATCACCTTGGGGATGCCCAGCTGCTTGGCCAGCAGCGAGACCAACAGGTTGGTGGCGTCGTCGCTGGTGACTGCCACCATGACGTCGGCGTCCTCCAGCCGCTCCTGCTCGAGCAGCTCGAGGTCGGTGCCGTCGCCGCGCAGCACCAGCACCTTGGGCAGCAGGGCGGCCAGCTTGTCGGCGCGCGCGTCGTCGCTCTCGACGACGGTGACGTCGACGCCGAGGTCCTGCAGGTGCTCGGCCACCATGAACCCGACGTTGCCGCCGCCGATCAGGGCGACCCGTAGCCGCCGACGGCTGGGCGTGAAGCGCGCCTCGAGCCGGCGCATCGCCTCCGTGGTGCCCATGAACACGACCTTGTCGCCCTCGTGGAGGCGGGTGCTGCCCGAGGGGACGGCGAACACGTCGTCGCGGATCGAGCCCACCACCAGGACGTCGTCGGGCAGGCGCGCCTCGGTCAGCGACTGGTCGAGGAAGGGGTCGCCGCGCTCCAGGCGGTACTCGACCATCGTCACGCGGCCGCCGGCGAAGTGCCCCGTGTCGAGCGCGCGCGGCACCCGCACGATGTCGACGATCTGCTGCGCCAGCGTGCGCTGCGGCCACAGGATGCGGTCGACGGAGAGGCCGATCGACTGCATGGCCCCGCGCTGGCGGAAGGCGTCGACGTAGCGTTGGCGGGTGACGAAGGCCATCGTCTCCTTGGCGCCGAGCCCCTTCGCGGCCAGGCAGGAGAGCACGTTGATGTCGTCGTTGAGCGTGCAGGCGACGAACGCGTCGGCCTTGTCGGCGCCGGCCGCGCGCAGGTCGTCCGGGTCGGCGCCGTTGCCGCGCACGAAGCGGACGTCCATCGCGTGGAAGGCGTCCTCGCGCTCGGCGTCGACGTCGAGCACGGTGACGCTGTGGCTGCGGTGGAGGGCCTCGGAGATCTGCGCGCCGATCTCGCCGCCGCCGACGATGACGAGGTTCATCGGGCGCGCATGATAGCCCCGCGGGCCGCGGGCGTCCAGTTGCGCCCGACCCGCGCCGGCCGCCGCGGTCTCGCGAGCCCGCGCACCCTCACCGGCGCGGCCGCCGCGCGAGCCCTAGGCCGAGCAGCGTCAGCGCGGCGAGCACGACCGGCACCCGCTCCGCATGGCGGGCGTAGAAGGTGATCGCGTCGCTGGTGCCGTAGCGCACCGGCAGCGTCGCGGCGACCATCCGGTCGAGTTCGGCGACCACGCGGCCGTAGGGGTCGACGACCGCGGTGATGCCGTCGTTGCCGGCGCGCAGCAGCCAGCGGCGGGTCTCGATGGCGCGCATGCGGCCCATGTCGAGGTGCTGCCGTGCGCCGTCGCCGCGCGCGAACCAGGCGTCGTTCGTGATGATGACCAGCACCTCCGCGCCGTCGCGGGCCATCGCCGCCGTGATCGACGGGAAGACGGACTCGTAGCAGATGCCGACGCCGAGCACGCCGGCGCCGCTCGCGAGCGGCGCCGGCCCGGCGCCGGGCACGGTGTTCGCCAGCAGCGGCAGCCCCAGCAGCCGGAAGACCTGGCGGTAGGCCCCCTCGGCCACCCCGATGAGCGGCCAGCGCTCGCCGAAGGGCACGAGGACGTGCTTGTCGTAGCGTCCGAGCAGCTGACCGTCGGCGAGGGAGAAGGCCGCGTTGCTGCTCCCGCCCGGCAGCCGTGCGCGCCCGCCGACCAGGAACGCGCTCGCCGGCGCGCTGGCCTGGATCGCCTCACGCGTGGGGGCGCCGCGCGCGCCCTCGAGCTCGAAGCCGATCACCGCGCCCTCGGGCCACACCACGAGGTCGGGGGGCGAGGCCATGCGCGCGACGCCCAGGCGCGTGAGTTCGACGTGGACCTCCAGCTCCTGCGCCTGGCTCGTCGCGCGGCCGAAGGGATCGACGTTGCCCTGGACCAGCAGGGCCCCGCGATCCGTCGGCCGCTCGTGCCGGCCGAGGGCCGCGGTCCCCGCCAGCCAGGCGGCCCCGACAAGCGTCAGCGCCACGACGGGCGCGACGATCGCCCGGCGCCGGCGACCGCCGCCGCGTCGCGCCGGGCTGGGCACGAAGGGGGCGGCGAGCAGCGCGGCCGCGACCGCGCTGAGCACGCTCAGTCCCTGCACGCCGACGAGGTCCGCGAGCTGGCCGACGGGGGCGTCGATCCAGGCGTAGCCGAGCGTGCCCCAGGGGAAGGCGAAGTAGCCGCTGGCGCGCGCCACCTCGACCAGCACCCACAGCGGGGCCAGCACCCACAGCGTGCCGCTGCCGCGGCCGCCGAGCCAGCGGGCCGCCGCCGTCGTGAGCCCCCAGGTCGCCGCCAGGATGGCCAGCAGCAGTGGATGGAGCGCCCAGAACCAAGGACCGAGCAGGCCCGGCTCGGCGAAGCTGAGCGGCAGCCACGCGACGTAGACCGCGAAGAAGCCCAGGGCGAACGCCGCCCCCACCCAGAACGCCTCGCGGACGCGTTCGGCGCGGGCCGCGAGCGCGAACGGGACCGCCAGCGCCGCCAACAGCGGCCACCACCCCGCGGGGGGCAGGGCGGAGGCGAGCAGCAGCCCGGCCGTCGCCGACGACAGGATCGCGATCACGTCGGCGCCAGGCCGCCCAGCAGCGCCGCCAGCAGCGCGACGCGCACCAGCGTGTCGCCGACGTGCACGTGCTCGTGCCGCGCGTGCGCGCCCGCGCCGCAGGCGCCGAGGCCGTCGAGCGTCGGAACGCCCAGGGCGGAGGTGAAGTTGCCGTCGGAGCCGCCGCCGACGACCGCCGACGCCAGCGGGAGGTCCCAGCCGGCCGCGACGCGGCGGGCCTCGTCGAACAGCGCCAGGTTGGCGTCGGTGGGCTCCATCGGCGGCCGGTTGAGGCCGCCGCGGACGGCCACCGTCACCCGCGGGTCGCGGGGCCGCCAGCGGCGCAGGGCGCCGTCGACGCGTTCGGCCTCCTCGAGGCGCAGCACGCGCACGTCGACATCGAGGCGCGCGTGCTCGCTGATGACGTTGACCGCGCTGCCCGCCCGGGCGACGGTCGGGTGCGCCGTGGTGCCGGCGTCGCGGTCGTCGAGCGTGCGCACGAAGAGCGCCATGTGTGCCAGCTCGACGAGGGCGCTGGCGCCGTCGTCCGGATGGTTGCCGGCGTGGGCCGGCACGCCGGCGAACTCGAGGTGGTAGTCCGCGACCCCCTTGCGCCCGACCTTGAGGGCGCCGTCGTCGCGGGCGCCCTCGACCACCAGCACCCGGTCGTGGCGGCGCGCCTCCGCCTCGATGCGCTCGCGGCTGGCCGCCGAGCCCACCTCCTCGTCGGAGGTGACGAGCAGGGTCACGGGCCCGGGGGGCCGCACGCCGAGCTCGCGCAGCCAGCGCGCCGCGAGCAGCGTGCCGGCGATCCCGGCCTTCATGTCGAGCGTCCCCGGCCCGTAGGCGCGGTCCTCCGCGTCGTCGACGCGCCACGGCATCTCGCTCAGCGTGCCGAGGGGCCAGACGGTGTCGTAGTGCGCCAGCACCAGCGTCGCGGGGCCGTCGCCGGTGTCCGGTAGGGCGGCCGCCAGCAGGTCGCCGACGCCGGACCTCGGGTCGCGCTCGACGCGCCATCCGTCGGCCGCGAGCGCCGCCACGAGCAGGTCGGCCATGCGGTCGCAGGCGGCCTCGTCGGCGCTGGGTGACTCGACCTCGACGAAGCGCCGCAGCAACTCGAGGAACACCGGTCGGCGCTCGCGGGCGAGGGGGAGGAGGCGGTCGAGCGACATCGCGTCGGCCTGCGCCCTCAGCGCTTACCGGCGGCGGCGCCCTTGCCGCCGCGGCGTTTGCCGCGGCCGCCGCGGCCGCGCCCCTCGCGGGGGCCCGCCGCGTCGCCGCGGTCACGAGGGGCGGCGCCCGGCGGGCGCTGCGGCGCCGGCCGCGCCGGGGCGCGATGGCGGCCGCTGGCCACGGCCTCGGCCCACAGGCGTTCGGCGATCGCGCGCACGTTGGGCTCGGCGGTGGTGCGCGCGTACGCGTACCCCAGGCGCAGGTCCGCCGCGGCCTCCTGCCCGTCGGGGTCGAGTTGGTGGCGCGACAGGTAGACCTGCGCCAGCAGGACGTCGCGCATCCGCTGCGGGCGGACGGCCTGCAGCTCGCGCAGCGCCTCCTCGTAGGCGACCCCCGCTCCGCGCGTGTCGCCCCGCTCCGCGAGGGACTTCCCGCGGCGGTAGTGTTTGGCGGCCTCGTACAACAGTTCGCGCATGCGTCCCGATGCTACCCCGCGGGCGGCCTCGGACCGGTGGCCGCCGCCAACGCCGCCTGCGCGGCGGCGTGGCGCTCGCGCGTGATCGGGTAGGTCCACACCCACGCGGCGGCGAGCAGGAAGATCCCGGCGGCCACCGGGCCGGTCATGAGGCGGATGCCGGCGACCGTCTCGGGCGCCTGTAGGGCGGATCCCTGCACGTAGCCGAACCAGGCCGCCGCGAGCGCGTTGGCGAAGACGCCGAGGGAGCCGGCGGCCTTCTGACCGAAGGTGAACAGTGCGTACAGCAGCCCCTCACGGCGCTCGCCGTGGGCCAGCGCGTCGAACTCCACGACGTCCGGTAGCATCGCCCACGGCAGCATCATCACGGCCGCCAGGCCGACGCCCGCGAGCGCCGACAACGCCAGCAGCAGCGAGCTCACCGCGCCCGGCGGGGCCACGTTCACCAGCGTCAGCGTCGCCCCGGCGAGCAGCACGAGGCCGAACGTCAGGGCGCCGCGTTTGCCGAGGCGGGCGCTGAGCGCGCCCCACAGCGGGAAGCTGACGACCGCCACGCCGAAGAGCGTGCCCAGCACCAGCGTCTGCGCCTCGCCGGGCAGCCGCAGCGCCGACTCGAGGAAGAAGGGCAGCATGGAGTTGAGGGTCATGATGCCGAGCGTCACCAGCAGGAACAGCGTCCACACCGACGCATAGCCGGGGGCGCGGAAGGCCGTCCACCAGGGTGCGTGCACGATGGGGCCCGGCGGCAGCGGCGGGCGTACGGGTTCGCGCACCACGGTGGCCGTCGTCAGGTAGGCGAGCGCCGCGACCGCGCCGAAGACCACGCCCAGCACGCGCCAGCCCGCCGCCCCGGCGGCCGCCAGGTCGCCGCCACCGACGACGGCCAACACGATCATCGGTGGTGCGGCGACGGCCAGCATGGAGGCGATGACGCCGAAGCCGATGCGCCAGCTGGTGAGGGCCGTGCGCTCGTCGTAGTCGGGCGCGAGCTCGGGTGTGAGCGCCATCGTCGGCACCTGCACCACGGTGTACGCGATGCCGAAGAGCACGAAGGTGAGGAGCGCGTAGGCCACGGCGCCGCCGGGCCCGAGGTCGGGCGCCCACCACACGGCGGCGAACGTGGCCCCGAGGGGGACGGCGCCCCAGCGCAGGAACGGCAGGCGGCCGATGCGGTCGCGCCAGCGGTCGCCGAGCACGCCCATGACCGGGTCGGTGAAGGCATCGACCAGGCGCCCGGCGACGAACACGGCGCCGGCCCACAGGGGCGGGACGCCGGCGACGTTGACGAGCGCGTACAGCAGCCAGGTGTTGATCGCCACGAAGGTCAGCGACGCCCCCATGTCGGAGGCTCCGTACGCGATCCGTTGCGGCAGCGGCAGCTTCATGCGGTCCCTCCCGAGGGCGTCGCGGTGGCCCGGGCGTAGAGCGCCACGCCCACGGCCACCGCCAGGTTGTGCGATTCGAGCGCCCGGTCCTGCGGGATCGTGGCGGCCACGGCGCCCGCGAGCGCCTCCGCCGGCAGGCCGCCGCCCTCGGGCCCGAAGGTCCAGGCGGCCAGTGGGGGAGGCACCAGCGCCGGCAACGGCAGCGGCTCGCCGGCCGTGGGCGGCACGAGGGCGACGACCGCGTGCGCCGCGTGGGCCCGCCGGTAGCCGCGCCAGTCGGGCCAGGCGCGCGCCCGCAGCGCGAAGCGGGCCCCCTGCGAGGCGCGCAGCAGGTGCGGCGACCAGGGGTCGACGCGCGCATCGATCAGGGCGACGTCGCGCACGCCGAAGCCGAGGGCCGCGCGCATGGCGGCGCCCACGTTGCCCGCCTGGGCCGGGCGCACGAGCACGAGGTGGTCGAGATCCGCGCGCAGGACGTCGTCCTCGGGCTCGAGCTCGGTCACCACCCAGGCGGCGCCGTGGCGTCGCAGGCCGCGCACGCGCGCCGCGTCCTCGACCACGGGCACGCCGACGGCCGTCGCGGCCGCGGTGACCTCGGCCCGCTCGCTTGCCGGGAGCCGCGGGTGGCAGACGACCCGCCGAACGATCCGCGGGCGGTGGCGCAGCGCCTCCAGCGCCGGCCACAGGCCGACGGCGTGGGTCACGGGCGGTCGGCCTCGCCGTCGGGCGCGGGGGTGAAGGGCGTGCGCAGCCCGGCCTCGGCGGCCGCGCGCGCTTCGGCCGGCGCCCACACGAGGGCGAGGGCGCCGCGGTAGGCCTGCAGGGCGCGGTCGCGCTTGCCGGCCAGGTCGCGCAACTGGCCGAGGCGGGCGAGGAGCAGCCCCGGCAGCAGGTACGGCTCGCGGAAGTCGCCGGTCGCCGCGGCCTCGAGGACCTCGAGGGCCTCGGCCGCGTGGTCGTGGGCGAGGAGCAGCTGAGCTTCGAGGAAGCGGGCCTCGGCGAGGTCGAGCTCGCGCAGCTGGCCGAGCAGGCCGGCGACGTCCGCCGCCTCGCCACGCCAGGCGACGTCGAGCAGCGAGCGGCGACGGGCGTCGGCCGACACCGACGGCGGCGCCACCGGCGACCAGCCGAGGCCGATCTCGTCGAGGACGTTCGTGAGCGCCGGCCACAGGTCGGCCTCCACCAGGACGGCGCCGCGGGTCGCGCCGCTGGCCCGCAGATCGGCGGCGATGCGCTCGCCGGCCGCCCGCGCGCGACGCATCCGCCAGCCGCTGCCCGGACCGTCGCCGAAGGCCTCGAGGCGCAGGCGCAACTCCTCGGCCAGCGGCGGCAACACCTCGTGCAGCACGCGCGTCAGGTCCAGGGCCTGGGGCAGCGCCTGGTGGAGCGGTCGCAGGGCGGCGCGGGCCGCATCGAGCGACGACCGCGCCTGCGGGTAGGCCGCCAGGTAGCGCTCGAAGTCCGCCGCGTCCTCGGCGCCGGGCGCGCCGATCCCGCGCACGGGCGTGCCGCGCCGGCCGGCCCACGGGACCACCGTCCAAGGCAGCGCGATCTCGTCGCCGTCGCGCCAGCCCGGGTCGTCCTCGAAGCCGGGGGGCAGGGCGGTCGTCCACAGCAGCTCGGGCGCCAGCGCCTCCAGGGCGTCGCGTACCGTCACGACGTTCCAGCGTGGGTGACGCAGGTGCCACGGGCCCATCAGCGGCAGCAGCGTCAGGCGCGGGGCGTCGTCCACGGCGTCATCGTACGCGTCCGGGACGGCGAGCGTGGGTCGCCTTCGGGACCGCGCGGGGGGTCGGCCGGCGAGGACGGGTACCATGGCGGCATGCGCGATCCCGGACGAACGGCATGGCAGGTCGAACTGACGTGGTGGGCGGGCCTGTTCGCTTGGCTGGCGGTGACGGCGGCGACGCTGCTCGCGGCCGCCGCCCTGGCCACCGCGCCGCGCGTGGGGGTGGAGCTGCAGAAGCTCGTGCTCGACGCCGCCTTCGCGGCGGGCGAGGTCAGCGTCCCCGCGGCGGCGCCGGTCGCGGCCGCCTACGAGGGAACCGGCCCGTTCGACCTGTGGCCGGGGACCGGGGTGACCGTCGACGAGGCGGAGCTGGCGGCCCTGTCGCCGGCGGAGGCGCGGGCGCGCCTGGCCAACGCCTTCGCCGACCGGCGCCTGGCGGACGGCGCCGGCTGGACGGCCTCGCTCACGGACGCCAGCCTGGCGGCCGACTTCGACATGCTCGAGCGGGCCGTCCTGCACCCGCTGGCCGAGGCGGAGCTCGGCCGAGCGCTGCTCAGACTCGGGCTCGACGACGGCACGCGGGCGGCCGACTGGCGAACGCAGGCGGCGAACAACCCAGGGGAGCCCGTGCAGCCGATCGTCGGCGTGTTCGTGACCCTGCCGGTGGAGCTCGTGCAGGGCGCGGGCCCGCGGCGCGTCGGCGAGCGGGTCGTGGCGGGGCTGGCGCAGCGGCTGGCGGAGGGCGGCGCCGACGCCGCGCGCGCCGCGATGGCCAACGCTCAGCTCGAGGCCGCGCTCGAGGCCGCGCTGGCGGGTCCCGTGTGGCAGGCCTGGCGGGCCGCGTTCTCGGCCGCCTGGGTGCCGCGCGACGACGCCCTCGAGCGCCGCCTGACGGAGGCGCAGGAGATCCTGGCGGGCGTGGGCGTGGAGGACGACCCGCTGGCGGACGCCTGGACCGGCGCCGACCTGGAGGGCGCGAGTCCCGAGGAGGCCCGGGAGCGGACGATCGCGGCGCTGGCCGAGCGTGCCTACCTCGGGGGCGGCGACGCCCTGGAGGCGGTGCTCGCGACGCCCGAGGCCAGGGCCCGCGTGGGGGCCGCGGCGCCGTGGATCGCCGTGCTCGACGCGCGCGCCCACCAGCGGACCACCGTCTGGGCGTGGGTGAGTGGCATCATCGCGCTGCTGCTGCTGGCGATCGTCGCCCTGCTGCAGCAGGGGCGTGGGCGGGCGCTGGCGCCGGGCCTCCTGCTGCTCGTCGCGGGCGGCCCGTGGCTGTGGCTGTGGTGGACCTGGTCGGCGCGATCCGACGGCGCCGCCGCCGCCGCGGAGGCGATCCCGGCGAGCGCCGTCGCGCTCGGCCTGCCGGCCGCCGCCCGCGCCTGGTCGACCCACCTGCTGGCGGCCTCCGCCGAGATCGCCGCGGGCGCCGTCCTGTGGCCGCCGCTCGTGGTCGCGGGCGGCGGGGCCGCGCTGTTGGTGCTGACGCTGCTGGCGGCCGTGGGCGCGTGGCTGCGGCCGCCGAAGCGTGGCCGCTTCTGAGTCGGAGGGCGGCTCGGCCCGCGCCGCGGACCGGGCCGCGCGACGCGCTCCTGCGCGGGCCGCCGTCATCGTCGTCCACGGCATCGGTCGCCAGCCCCCGCTGGCCACCCTCGGGCGGCTCTCGCAGGGCCTGATCGACCACGCGCGGGCCCGGGGCGAGCGGCCGCAGGCGCGTGCCGTCCTGCTGCGCGTGCGCGGCGAGCCGAGCAGCGTGCTGCGACTGAGCGGCGCCCCCAGCCTCGGGGGCTTCGACGTCGTCGACGTGCACGAGTTCGCCTGGCAGGGCCTCGCGCAGGGAAGGGCTCGCCCGCTCGCGGTCCTGCGCTGGCCGGTGCGCACCGGCTTGGCGCCGTTGCGCGTGCGCCGCCACTGGCGCGTGTTGGCGGACGCCGGGCCCGACGCCCCGTCTCCTTGGGCCGTGGTCGGTCGCCAGGCGCTCATCGCCACGGCGCTGGCATGGCTGGTGGCGGCCCTGTTGGTGGGCGTGGTCGTCGCGCTCCTGCAGCTGCCGCGGGCGTGGCCGGTGTTGGGCGCCGTGCTGGCCGACGCCGCGGCCGCCCTGGGCTTCGGCGGCGCGGCCGCGTTGGCGCTCGGTGCGGTGCCGGCCGCGGTGGCCGTGGCCTCGCTGTGGGGCGTGGTGGCGGACGCGTGGGAGGCCGCCGCCTTGCGCCGCAGGTCGGGCGGCGATGGCTGGGCGGGGAGCTACGCGGGCGTCACGCGCCTGTGGGCCTGGCCCGCCGTGGTCATCGCCGGCGTGCTCGGGGCCTGGGCGGCCGCGGGCGTGGCGCTGGGGGCCGACGCCTGGCGCCCCCTGGCGGACGTCGTTCGGGCGCTGGGCGACGCGCCGGCGCTGGTCGCCGGGGGGCTGGCGGCCGTGGCCCTGGCGTGGCTGGCGCGAGCGCTGGAGACGCACGTCGGCGACATCGCGCTGTACGTGGCCAGCGATACCTCGTCGGCCTTCCACCGCGGTCGGCGCGAGCTGCAGGCGGCGGCCGCGGCGCGGCTGACCGAGTTGCTGCGGCGAGGCGAGGACGCGGCGTGGGGGGAGGTCGGCGGCGTCAGCGGGCACGTCGACGAGCCCGAGGCGGCGTACGACGCCGTCGTCGTGGTCGGCCACTCGCTGGGCAGCGTCATCGCGCTCGACGCCCTGGACGCCGTGGCGCGCGACGCGCGTGTCGAGGCCGATCCGGCGGGCGCCCGCCGACCGCTGCCGCTCCTGAAGCTGCGCGGCCTGCTCACCTTCGGTTCCCCCCTCGACAAGATCGCGTACTTCTTCCGCGAGGGCGTCGCCGACGGCGACGCCGTGCACGCCCAGCTCCTCTCGTTCCGTCACGCGAGCCGCCGCCGGGCCTCGCGACGCGACGACGGCCCCTACCGGCTGGCGCATTACGACGTGCCCTACGGCTGGCTGCGCTGGCTGCACCTCCATGCGCCGGCGGACCCGATCAGCGATCCGCTGCTGTACTACCGGGTCGACGAGCGCCGGCGGCGCCCCTACCCCTGGCCGTGGAGCGCGCACGGCCGCTACTGGCACGACCCCGAGACCTACCGGGCGCTGGTCGACCTGCTGGCGTGGGCCAGGGACTGAGCACGGGCCCACGGCCGGCGCCGACCCAGCGCCGGGCGGGCACCGGGCGGGCGTCACGCGGCCACCGGGCGCGACCCGTCGCGCGGCGGCCGCGGACTATGCTCCCCGCATGAACCTCCTGCGCGAACCGCGCGTGACCGTCATCGGCGCCGGCATGGCCGGCAGCGAGGCCGCCCTGGCCGCCGCGCGCCTCGGCGTCCGCGTCGACCTCCACGAGCAGCGGCCGCGGCGCACGACGCCCGCCCACCACAGCGACCGCTTCGCCGAACTGGTGTGCAGCAACAGCCTCGGGGGCGAGGGCCGCAGCAACGCCAAGGGCCTCATGCAGGCCGAGATGCTGGCGGCCGGCGGGGTCGTGGTCACCACCGCCCACGCCACGCGCGTGCCGGCGGGCGGCGCGCTGGCGGTCGACCGCGAGGCGTTCTCCGAGCGGGTCACCGCCGCCGTGCGGGCGCATCCGGCGATCCGTGTCCACATCGGGGAGGTCACCGAGGTGCCGGACGGCGTGGTGGTGCTGGCGACCGGCCCGCTGACGAGCGACGCGCTCGCCGAGCACGTGCGCCGCCGGGTGGGGGAGGACTTCCTGGGTTTCTACGACGCGGCCGCGCCCGTCATCTCGTTCGACTCCATCGACCACGACGCCGCCGGCGGCCAGCATCTCGGCCTGCATGAGGCCCTTGGCGTTGCTGCGCCCCTCGCCCCCGAGGCTGTTG
>Ga0180436_10001779_pt1 | contig 20875 bp, 14 predicted proteins | sample SS_ome_2_FD_132434 | JGI IMG/M metagenome (GOLD analysis project Ga0180436, IMG submission 132434) | Hypersaline lake sediment archaeal communities from the Salton Sea, California, USA - SS_3_S_2 metaG | ecosystem: Environmental > Aquatic > Non-marine Saline and Alkaline > Hypersaline >...
GGCACGGTCGAGGTTGATGTCTGGACGACCCGTGACGGCGAGATGGTGCTGATGCACGATGCAACGGTCGAACGGACCACCGATGGAGCGGGCCACGTCGTGGCGCTGACATCGGCAGAGATTGCCGGGCTCGACGCAGGAAGCTGGTTCCACCCACAATTCGGGGGCGAGCGCGTACCGCTGTTGCGGGAGTTCCTCAGCTGGATCAAAGGACGCAGCCGCGTCTTCCTGGATGTCAAGTTTGCCCATCCGCAGCATCTCCTCGACCTGCTGGACGAGACCGGCATGCACGATGACGTCTTCGTGTGGTCGGGTAGCGGCGCGTATATGGGATTGCTCCATGAGCTGGACCGAACCCTCACACTCAAGGCAAACGTCAGCACACCCGAGCAGGCCATCGCGGCTCAAGCGGAGCTTGGCGCAAGCATCGTCGAGGTGGAGCTCGACCATATGACCGATCGTCTGCGCAGGTCTGTCGACGAACTGGGCCTCAAACTGATGATCTACGAGAAGAAGCCGGAGAACTTCAGACGGGTGATTGACTGGAAACCGCACTTGGTCAACGTCGACCATGCAGACGCATTCCTCACAGCACTGAGCCGTCTGGCGCCGACAGGCTCACAAGCCCCGATGTATAGGCGCACCGATGACACCGCCCAGTAGCGACAGCTTACCCGATCGGGTGTCGATCAAGGACATCGCGCAGGCAGCAGGCGTATCCCATTCCACCGTCTCGCGCGCGCTGAACGACAGTCCCCTGGTCAAACAAGCCACTCGGGCAAGGATCAAGGCCCTCGCCACCGAGATGGGATACATCCCCAACGCGGTCGCCCGCAGCCTCAAAGCGCAGCGCAGCGGGACGGTAGGCCTGGTCGTGACCTCGCTCACGGACCCCTTCTTTTCCGCCGTGATGTCAGGCGTAGACAGCGTGGCCAGCGAAGCCGGCCTTGGCATGTTCGTCACGGCATCGCACAACGACCCAGACCGCGAGATGGAGGTGATTGAGACCTTCCACCGGCGCCGTGTGGAGGGCATTATCGTCGCGGCCTCGCGCCTCGGTGCTAGGTACCGGCAGCGGCTGGTTCGGATCCAGGTCCCCATTGTGCTGATCAACCAGCACACCGACGATACACAGCCCGGCTTCCGCGGCGTAGCCCTCGATGAGCGCGAGGGCGCACGCCTGGCGGTGGAGCACCTGCTCTCGCTGGGCCATCGCCGGATCGGCTACCTCGGTCTGGGGAACCGGCAACGCTCCAACCGCCAGCGCCTTGCTGGCTACCGCGACGCGATGCGCAAGGCACAGGTCGCCTCGCAGGGAGGCTGGGAGCTCCAGGTCGCTGAGGCTCAGGGACCGGTGCGAAGCGACACCCAGGCAGGGCGTGACCACTGCCCCACCCTCCTCGCCGCCGGCGTCTCAGCCATCTTCTGCTACAACGATCGCGTAGGTATCGGCGTGCTCCAATCGTGCGAGTACGCGAATCGGCGCGTACCCGAGGAAGTCAGCGTGGTCGGCTTCGACGATATCGATGCAGCAGAGTGGGTGCGCCCCGAGCTGACGACCGTCCGGCAGCCCCGACACGAACTTGGAGCGATTTCCATGGAGATGATGCTTGAGCTTCTGGCGGGACTCCCGACGGCAGACCGTGTCCTCAGCCCACGGCTCGTGGTCCGGCACAGCACGGCTCCGCCCGCGTAGCACTGGTTGGATCACGATATGCAGGAGGTGTGATGAAGGAGAACGTGAGAATCGGCATCATCGGTGCCGGCCGGATCGGGTCGCTGCACGCCCGGCACCTGACGACGCGCGTACGCCGGGGCGCCGCCACAGCGATCGCAGACATTCGCCTGTCCGCTGCCGAGGACTGCGCCGCAGAAGTGGGCATCCCCCGTGTGCTGACCGATCCAATTGAGCTCATAGAGTGCGACGACGTCGATGCTGTCGCGATCTGCTCGAGCACGGACACCCACGCGGAGCTGGCCATCGCCGCCGCTAAGGCAGGCAAGCACGTCTTCTGTGAGAAACCCATCGACCTCAGCCTTGACCGAGTGGACCGGGTCCTTGACGTCGTCGAGGAGAGTGGCATCAAGTTCATGGTCGGCTTCAACCGCCGCTTCGACCACAACTTCCAGCGGGTCCGCGAACTCGTCCAGTCGGGCGCTCTCGGGACGCCCGAGACACTGCACATCGTCAGCCGGGACCCAGGCCCGCCCCCAATCGAATACGTCAAGGTCTCCGGCGGAATGTTCCTCGACATGACGATCCACGACTTCGATATGGCCAGGTATCTGATGGGCTGCGAGGTCAGCGAGGTCTACGCTACCGGAGGCGTGATGGTCGATCCAGCGATCGGCGCACTGGGCGACATCGACACCGCCGTGGTTCAGTTGCGCTTTGAGAACGGTGCGCTCGGCACGATCGAGAACAGCCGGCGGGCAGTCTACGGCTACGATCAGCGCGTTGAGGTCTTTGGCAGCGCCGGCGCAGCGCGAACCAGCAATGACTACCCCAACACGGCCCTGATCAGCAACAGCGATGGTATCCGAGCCGATCTACCCCTCAACTTCTTCATGGATCGCTACGTTGAGTCATACGTGGCCGAGTTGGAGGCATTTGTCGGCTACGTCCTGGGCGATGCCCAGCCGCCTGCCACCGGAGTGGACGGCCGAGCCGCCATCGCCCTCGCGCACGCCGCACGCAGGTCCCTTGACGAGCGCCGTCCCGTGGCTCTGTCTGAATTCGAGTGACCGCTACTGCTGGACAGAGACGCTGGTTCGCTGGTGATCACTGTGTCACTGCACGCGTGTGTGCAGTGACTGTAGACCAACCCGATAGGAGGCATCACGATGAGAGGACTTGTACTGGACGCGCAGTGGGATCCCAGGCCCGACTACGAGGTCTCAGACTGGGAGAAGACGACGGGCAAGGCCGTCACCGGCAGCAGTATCTGGCGCAACCCCACGTTGCGGGTGCGCGACTGGCCTGATCCTGCGCCTGGGCCACAGGATGTTGTCATCCAGGTGCAGGCGTGTGGGGTGTGCGGATCGGATATGCACTTCTACGAGACGGACGACGACGACTACATCCTGTACCCCGGCCTGACCAAGTTCCCCACGATCCTGGGGCACGAGTTCTCAGGCAAGGTCGTCGAGATCGGCAACGAGGTCAAGAGTCTGAGCGTCGGCGACATGGTGACTGCCGAAGAGATGATCTGGTGCGGACGTTGTGTTCCCTGCCGCAACGGCTACCCCAACCACTGCACCAACCTTGAGGAGATCGGCTTCACGATCCCCGGGGCATTTGCGAACTTCATCGCCATCGACGAGAAGTTCTGTTGGCCGATCGACGCCATCGCCGAGCGCTATGGCAGCGAGGAGAAGGCCTACGAGGTGGGCGCGATGACGGAGCCCTCCTGCGTCTCATACAATGCGATGTTCGAACGCGCGGGCGGCTTCCGCCCAGGACACTATGTCAGCATCTTCGGCACGGGATCGATCGGCCTGGCTGCCGTCGGGCTGGCCAAGGCGGCCGGTGCCGGCACCATCGTTGGCTTCGAGATCTCACCCCAGCGTCGAGAGCTGGCCAAGAAGGTGGGCGCGGACTACGTCTACGATCCGCGCGAGGTCGTGCCCCACGAGGTGCTTCTCGAGCACAGCAAGGGTGAGGGCTTCGATTTCCACGTCGAGGCCGCCGGCGCGCCCCATCTCACGATCCCTGAGATGGAGCAAGCGTTGGCCATCAACGCGAAGATAGTCCAGATTGGAAGGGCCGCGCAGCGCGTGCCTATGTATCTGGAGAGCTTCCAGGTCCGCCGTGCGCAGGCCTTCGGAGCCCAGGGGCACTCAGGGCACGAGACCTTCCCCAACGTGATCCGCTTGGTAGCCGCGGGCCGCCTCGATCTCAGCGAGATCGTCACCGCACGGTACGGCCTTGAGCAGACGGTCGACGCTATCGCCCAGTCGACGACACGCACCGACGGCAAGATCATCGTCAAGCCGAACGCATAGAGCGATCCGCACAACACAAGGAGATACCCATGACAGAGACGAAGCGAGTACCACCCGGGATGTTGCCGTCCGATCAGCCGGACCTCTTCTTTGAGGACAACGCCATCGGCCGGATGAAAAAAGAGCTCTGGGACGCAACCGACGACGAGATCGACGCCGTGCTGGCGGAGTACGGCATGCCCTCCCCCGTGGAGTGGGGCACGCAGGGGTCGTACATCCAGACCACCGTGCGCCACGAGGTCGAGGCAAACCGGAAGAAGAACGACGTCGTGCTCATCCCGGTCGGGTGCACAGAGCTGCACGGCCAGCATATGCCCAGCGCCTCCGACACCCTCTACGTTAGTCAGATATGTGAGGGCGTGCGACGCTACACCGCCAAGCGTGGCGCCGCCATCAACCTGGCACTGCCCCCACTCAACTACGGCGCGCATCCCTACCACCACCTTGGCATGCCGGGTACCGTCGTCGTGCGCGAGAACATAGTCCGAGAGCTGCTCATCGACGTGATGCTGGGCCTGTGGAACGACGGATTCCGCAAGCAGATCATCCTCAACAACCATGGTCACCTATGGGTGCTGGAGTCGGCCGTCCAGCAGTTCTGCAAGCGGTACCAGCTCCCCGGCGTCTTCCGTGTGATCGACTGGCACCGGGCAGTCCGCGAGTTCTTCCGCACCAAGGAGCGTGGCGGCAAGTGGGACACCAACTTTGTCCACGCCGACGAGTCTGAAACGTCGCTGGGCCTCTACCTGCACCCCGAGATGGTGGACATGGATTACGCCGTCGACACGGAGGGCATCAACTACCTACCCGACGGCCACTTCGACAAGTCCGTGGACCCATTCAGCCGACCCAGTCGCTGGTCCGAGGGCGAGGGCCAGATGGCCATCGAGATCGCAGGCACCCCAGAGGGCGTGGTCGGCAAGGCCACGCACGGGGATCCCTACAAGGCCAAGCGCCCGCTTGCAGCGATCCTCCGCTATCTGACGCTGCTCAACGACGACATCCTGGAGGCGTTCCCCGCCGGCACAGTGCCGCCGGTCGAAGAGGTGACATTGCGCACCGCCGAAGACATGGCTCCTTACCTCAAGGAGCCGTTGAGCGAGGGATGGAAACCTGCCTACGGCCTCCCCCGCATCGGCCAAGACACGTTCGCAGGCTAAGGACACGGGACAGGGCCACAAGGTACTAGGGAAGACGGGGCTGCTGTCTGCCCCCTCCCCTAGTACCTGTTTCCTTGAGGCCTCTCGTCAGGACACGGAGGGTTCACCGTAATGAAGCTAAGCCTAGTCCTATCAACACATCAGGCGCAGTTCGAGGCCGTCGCCCTCAAGGGCGATCTGTCGGCCAACGTGGCCAAGATCGCCGCCTGGGGGTATGACGGCGTGGAGCTAGCCATCCGCGATCCCTCGCTGGTCGACGGTGCCGAGCTTGCCCGCGTTGTCCAGGCCCACGGCTTGAGCGTTCCCGCCATTGGGACCGGGCAGGCCTGGGGCGAGGAGGGACTCTCGTTCACCAGCGCCGAAAGCGACGTGCGCGCCGCGGCCATCGAACGCGTGAAGGCCCACGTCCCGGTCGCCGCCCAGCTGAACGCGATCATCATCATCGGCCTGCTACGAGGCATCACGCCCCAGGGGCAGACCCACGCGCAGTCAGTGGCCTACTTTGCCGAGGCGATGGCGGTGTGCGCTCGCGAGGCCGAAGTAGCCGGCGTCAAGTTAGCTATCGAGCCACTCAATCGCTACGAGACCGACCTGCTGCACACCGTGGCAGACGGCTTAGCCTTCCTCGACGGCGTCGGGTACGACAACGTCGGCCTGCTGCTCGATACCTTCCATATGAACATAGAAGAGCCATCGATCACGGAGAGTATCGAGAGCTGCGGCGATCGCATCTTCCACTTCCACGTGGCCGACTCCAACCGATGGTATCCCGGCGCCGGGCACATCGACTTCGGCGGCGTCCTCAAGACGCTGGCCCAGATCGGCTACGCAGGGTACGTCTCCGGCGAGTTCCTCCCGCTTCCCGATGCCGAGACGGCGGGACAGTGGTCGATCGATCACCTGAGATCGCTGTAGTCATCACGTGCCTCACGGCGGGCGCGGCCGGGACCATTGGGTCCCCAGCCGCGCCCGCTGCTGTGTTTGGGTGTTGACACAGCGTTCGGTTTCGGATATGATGACAGTACAATACGAACAAACGAACACATCGTTCGTTTGCCGCGTCGCAACCACCCAGAGGCTGCATGCCCACTGTCCGCCAGATCGCAGAAAGAGCTGGTGTGTCGATCAGCACCGTCTCCTTGGCACTGAACAACAAGAAGGGGGTCGCGGATGCGACGCGCCAGCGTGTGCTCAATGTCGCGAGCGAGCTGGCCGGCCAGGAACGGGAGCACGGAGCCGCGCGCCGAGGGCCAGACCGTCGACCCCGCGTGATCATGGTGCTACATCCGGCGCAGGTCGATGATGACGTGTTCACAGCGTTCCTCCGGGGTATCTGGAGCGCCACGGTCGGCACGAGTATCCAGCTCCAGATGACGGTGAATGACCAGAGTCTCGCGGGGAACGGCATCTCCCACCTGTTCTTCTCCGATGTGGACCTGCTGCCCGACGGACTCCTGGCGCTTGGAGTCAAGAAGCGCGATCCCATCATCGACCAGGCTCGGCGCGCCGGGGTGCCCTGCGTGCTGGTGCAGCGCGAGACTGAGGACCCCGGGCTTTCAGCTGTTGGCGTGGACGAGGCCGGCACGGCCCGAACGCTCACCGATCATCTACTCAACCTGGGCCACACGAGGATTGGCTTCTGTGGTGCCAAGGACGGCTACAGCTTCTCGGACAGCCGGCTTCTAGGCTACCGGCAGGCGATGTCAGCTCGGGGCATCGAGGTGCCCGACCCGTGGGTATCGATGGGCTGGGACAGAGAGACGGCCTGCCGCCTACTGACCGGCGCGCCGGAGCTGACAGCCATCGTCTTCCTGGATGACGGCCACGCACTGCACCACGGCATACCCGCGATCCAGGCTGCCGGGCTTCGTATCCCAGAGGACGTCTCCGTGGCCTCGATCGACAACATACGGGAAGCACAAGACCACGAGCCTCCCATCACCTCGATGGAGTTGCCCTTCTACGATATGAGCCGGCTGGCAGTGCGCATACTCACAGAGCAACTCGATGACCCGATGATCCAGAGTCAGCACATTCGACTCAACGCATTTCTCCACCCGCGCGCATCGTGCGCGCCTCCGCGAAGGTCAGCCACCTAGCCACCAGCAGGGAGACTATGGCAGAACAACGTCTACTGGAAGTCACGGATCTGCGGAAGTACTTCCCCATCCGCAAGGGCATCATCTCGCGCAAGGTCGGCGACGTCAAGGCCGTCGACGGCGTCAACTTCTACATCTACCCAGGCGAGACGCTGGGCTTGGTCGGCGAGAGCGGCTGCGGCAAGACCACCACCGGTCAAGTCATCCTCCGAGGCATCGAGCCGACGGATGGTGAGGTCTGGTTCGATGACCGAGAGCTTGGCTGGGTCAACGTACCGGAGCTGGATCGCCGCGACCTGAAGCACCTGCGCCGCAACATGCAATTGATCTTCCAGGATCCCTATGCCTCCCTCAACCCCCGGATGACGCTACTCCAGATCGTGGGGGAGCCGCTGATCGTCAACCACATCGCCAGGGGACAGGAACTCGAGGACAGAGTGGCCGAGCTGCTCAAGGTCGTTGGCCTGCGCCCCGAGTACCTAACACGGTACCCACACGCCTTCAGCGGCGGGCAGCGCCAGCGCATCGGCATCGCGCGCGCTCTGGCGCTCAACCCGCAGTTCGTGGTATGCGACGAGCCGGTCTCCGCCCTCGACGTGTCAGTGCAGGCGCAGGTCCTCAATCTGCTCCAGGATCTCCAGCAGCAGTTCGACCTGACCTATCTCTTCATCGCCCACAACCTCAGTGTCGTCGAGCACTTCAGCGATCGCGTCGCCGTCATGTATGTGGGTAAGCTGGTCGAGCACGCAGAGACGGTTGAGCTATTCGAAAGCCCGAGACATCCCTACACAGAGGCGCTGCTCTCAGCAGTGCCCAAGCCCGATCCTTTGGACCAGTCCCATCCCATCGTGCTGCCCGGAGAGGTCGCCGACCCTGCAAACCCACCCAGCGGGTGCTACTTCCACCCTCGCTGCCGCTACCAGGTTCCTATCTGCAGCCAGGAGGCACCGCAGCTCCGCGAGATCGCACCCGACCACTGGGTGAGTTGCCATCGCGCTGACGAGCTGCAGTTGATGGGCATTTAGCCCCTTCGGAAGCCACCGAGCTGCCGATGGAAGGCTGAAGGCGGTCGTCGCAGACACCAGCGAGTGAAGGAGGTCAACTGCCACGAAGATCACGTCTTGAGAGTCTCAATCGTCGTCGTTCCTTGCACTGTCAGTCAACTCAAGCTCAAGGAGAAGAATATGAGTCAGGAAGATAAGACGCGCATCAGCCGGCGCCAGTTCATCAAGTTGTCCGCGGCAGCCGCCGCCGGCACCGTGCTGGCGTCCTGCGCAAAGACCCCGGAGCCCACGCCGGAGCCCGAGCCCGCGGAACCCACTGCGGTCCCGGACACAGCCACACCCGAGCCCACCGAGGCCCCGATCGAGGTGATCGAGGAGGAGCCCGAACCCACCGCCGTCGTCTCCAAGTACCAGGAGGCCCCGATGCTGGCGGCCCTGGTGGAGGCGGGCGAGCTGCCGCCGGTGGACGAGCGCCTGCCGCTCAACCCCCGCGTGCTGCAACCCTATCACGAGGTCGGCAAGTACGGCGGTGCGTGGCGCCGAGCCTTCCGCGGCGCCTCCGACCGCTTCGGCGTGCACACCACCATCGCCGAGCACCTGATGGAGATCCGCCAGGCCGAGGACGGCGGGCCGATGACGCTCTACACCAACGTGTGTGAGAGCTACGACGTCAACGACGATGCCACCGAGTTCACCTGGCACCTGCGCGAGGGCATGAAGTGGTCCGACGGGACGGACATGACCGCCGACGACGCGGTCTGGTGGTACGAGAACGTCTTCCTCAATGACGACCTCGCCCCGAACCGCAAGTACGACAATGTTCGCCAGCAGGATTACCTCACCGGCATCGAAAAGGTCGATGACTACGCCTTCAAGTGCATCTACAGCCAGCCCAACTCCACGCTGCCCCTTGGCGTGGTCCGCGGCGAGGCGTGGGGCACTGTCGGTGGCCTCAACTTCATGGTCCCCGGCTTCTACCTCAAGGACTACCACATCGACTACGCTGACACGGACGAACTGGACAAGATCGTCGAGGAGAACGAGGTCGGTCAGTGGAGCGACCTGTGGATGAAGGGCCGCATCGGAATGTTCTTCTTCAACCCGGACCTGCCTATGTGCGGACCGTGGGTGATGAAGGTTCCTGTGCCCGCCGACCTCATCATCCAGGAGCGCAACCCCTACTACTACCAGGTCGATCCCGACGGCAACCAGTTGCCCTACATGGATGAGATCACCCACCTCTTCTACGAGAGCCAGGAGACGCTCAACCTTCGCCTGATCAGCGGCGAGATCGATATGCAGTTCCGCAAGGTCAACATCGCCGACTATCCTCTGTTCAAGGAAAACGAGGAGAAGGGCAACTACGAGACCTACACGTGGACGCAGGATGGTAGCGCGGGCTATGGCGTCAACCCCACGCCGCGTGACGAGGAGGGCAACCTGCTCGAGGAGCAGATGGCCATCGTGAGTCAGGCCGACTTCCGCCGCGCGCTGTCGCTGGCGCTGGACCGCGACGAGATCAACGAGCTCGTCTACAACGGTCTCTCGAACCCTCGCGGATCGGCGCCCATCCCCGGCTCTCCCGTCTACAAGAAGGAGTACGAGGAGATGTGGGCCAGCTACGACCCAGATGCGGCCAACGAGCTGCTGGACGGCCTCGGACTGACCGACCGCGATGGCGAGGGCTTCCGCCTCCGCCCAGATGGGGAGACGATGACGCTCCGCATGGATGTCGACTCGAACCCAGGTTCGGCGGGTGAAAAAGAGGTCCAGCTTGTCGCCGACTACTGGCAGTCCGTGGGCATCAAGGTCATCATCAACGCGATGGAGCGCTCGCTGCGCGAGACAGTCGTCGCCAGCGGACAAGCATCGGTCACAGCGGCCGGCATCGGCAACACCGCGGTTCCGCTCTCCTATGACGCGTGGCACGGTGGCCCCGGTGGCGACTATGCCACGTGGATGCGCACGCCTCCCGGCGAGACCCCATCCGACCGGGCCATCGAGCCCCCCGAGGGAGATCCCTACTGGGAGCTCTACGCGCTCATCACCAAGGCCTACTTCGAGACCATCGACATCGACGAGGCGCATGAGGTTCTGAAGGAAGCCCTGGACATTTTCTACGACCAGTGCTACCGCATCGGCACCTGTGGCGCCGCGCCGCAGCCGGTGATCGTCAGCAACCGGATGAAGAACGTGCCCAACAACATCACCCAGGGCAACGCCTTGATGCAGATCAATATGGCGCAGCCCGCTCAGGTCTGGATCGACGAGAGCTAGTCTGCCCGAAGTCTGTCTGGCTCGGTCACAGGCTGAGACAGGCAGCTAAGACTCAAGGTGTAGGGCATCTCAACTCCGGTTGGGATGCCCTACGCCGAGGCAACAGGACTTATCCCAGATTCCTTGAGAGGCCAATAGATGATCGAATACATCATCAAGCGTGTGCTGTGGTCCATTCCAACGTTGGTCGCGATCTCGATGATCGCGTTCATCGTCATCCAGTTGCCACCCGGTGACTTCCTGACGTCCTACGTCGCCAGGCTCCGCGCTGAGGAGGGCGACCAGGTCGCCGACGAGGCGCTCGAGTCCGGCTACCTGGGCGCACTGCGAGACCGATATGGTCTTGACAAGCCGGTCATCGTGCAGTACTGGAAGTGGATCACTAACATCGTCCTCCGCGGCGACTTCGGCTACTCCTTTGCGATGAAGATAGGCGTCAAGACGCTGATCTGGCAGAGACTTGCGCTGACTGTCATGCTGTCGGGGGCGACGATGCTCTTCACATGGGTCGTAGCGATCCCTATCGGCGTGCTCTCCGCTGTGCGCCAGTACTCGGCAGCTGACTATTTCTTCACATCCATCGGGTTCATCGGCCTCGCAGTGCCCAGCTTTCTACTCGCGCTCATCCTTATGTGGATCGCGTACCGGTACTTCGACACCAGCATCACCGGGCTCTTCTCGCCGGAGTACATCGACGCCCCTTGGACGTGGGCCAAGTTTGTGGATATGGCCAAGCACATCTGGCTGCCCATCGTGATCCTGGGACTCAGCGGCAGTGCCGGCCTGATCCGCACCATGCGTGCCAACCTGCTCGACGAACTGAGCAAGCCCTATGTCGAGGCCGCGCGCGCCAAGGGCGTCAAGGAGAGCGTCGTCATCTGGAAGTACCCGGTCCGCATGGCGCTGAACCCCTTTGTCAGCACAATTGGCTGGGCACTGCCCCGGCTTGTCTCCGGGTCCACGATTGTGTCGGTTGTCCTCAGTCTCTCCACGACCGGCCCGCTTCTCCTGCACGCACTACGCACACAGGATATGTATCTTGCCGGCGCCTTTATCCTCATGCTGAGCGTCCTCACGGTCATCGGCACCCTGGTCTCCGACATCTTGCTAGCCGTCCTCGATCCGCGGATCGCCTACCGGTAGGAGTCAAGGTGACAAAGCCCAACCTCTTGGTCCTGCTCACAGACGAGCAGCGCTTTGACACGCTGGCCTGCTACGGCAACGAGCAGATCCAGATGCCGAACCTCAACGCACTGGCCGATCGGAGCTGCGTGGTGGACCAGGCCTACTGCACCCAGCCGGTCTGCACGCCGGCCCGCGGCAGCTACCTGACGGGCCTCTACCCGCACTCCCACGGCGCATGGACCAACAACATCCCGCTCAATGCGGATGCCGCGTGCCTGCCCGAACACTTGCCCGATGACTACGCGACAGGCTACTTCGGCAAGTGGCACCTGGGTGACGAGATCTTCGCGCAGCACGGCTTCCAGGAGTGGCGTAGCGTCGAGTCCACCTGGATCAACTACAACGAGCACTTCTCGTCTGGGCGAGACAAGGCCGCCAAGTCCACCTACCATCACTACCTGCGTCGTCGCGGCTACAAGCCCGACGCGGACGGCGGCAAGAGCTTCTCGCGCGACCTGACCACCAAGCTCCCCGAGCGAGACAGCAAGCCCGCCTACCTGGCCACAGAGGCCTGTGACTTCATAAACCGGCATCAAGACCAGCCCTTTGCGCTCTACGTCTCCTTCCTCGAGCCTCACATGCCTTTCTACGGCCCACGAGATGACCAGTACAACCCGCAGGAGGTCCCGCTGCCGGGCGACTTCGACGCTGTGCCCAGTGAGGCCGATCCGCTTCGCGAGCGCCTGCATTACCTGCGCTTCCACAACGAAGGCTTCGAACGCTTCGACCTGTCGAATGAGATGGGCTGGCGCCAGTTGATCTCCGCCTATTGGGGGCTCTGCTCGCTGGTGGACACCCACTTCGGCCGCGTTCTGGAGACCCTCGACAATTGCGGACTGATGGACGACACCATTGTAGTTTTCACATCCGACCACGGGGACATGATGGGCTCGCACCAACTGCTGGGTAAGGGCACGATGTACCAGGAATCGGTGCGGGTGCCGCTTCTGGTCAAGCTGCCTGGCCAGCGTGAGCAACAGCGTGTCACGGGGCCGTTCAGCCAGATCGACCTGGTGCCAACGCTACTGGAACTGATGGGGCAACCAGTGCCGGAGGCCCTACACGGTCGCTCGCGCAGCGACGTGCTGGCGACGGGTGGCGAGATGACTGAGGACGTGTTCATCGAGTGGAACCAACGCGAGCCGAAGCCAGACAGAGTGCTGCCCGACTATGTCGTGGCGGAAGCCCGTACACGGTCAGAAGCCCTGGCCGCATATGGCGACCAGACTCGCGCCCTTGTGACGCCCGATGGCTGGCGCTACTCTCACAGCGCATCGGGCGACCATGCGCTGTACAACCTGGCAGAGGACCCCGAAGAGCGACGCAACCTCGCTGCGCTCCCCGAGCATGCAGCGCTGATAGAGGACCTGCGGTCACGCATCGCAGCGTGGCAAACCGGCACCACCGACACCCTTGACCCCGTAGCCAACTAGCTGGAGACCCAGAGAATGGCACCTGAAGAGACCAACTTGGACGGACAGACAGTCCCCACCGCAGCGCGCCCTGCTGACACGGGCCTCGCGAGGTCCGAAAGCCCGGCTGCAGCAGGGGCAGGAACCACGGACAAGGGCGAGCACTACTTCGTCGCCTCCCAGTGGCAGCTGATGTGGTGGCGCTTCACCAAGCACCGAGTGGCGGTGATAGGCAGCATTGTTGTCATCCTGCTGTACGCCACGGCGCTCTTCTGTGAATTCCTCGCGCCGTATGACCCCAACGACATCAACTCCAAGCAGAAGCTGGCCCCCCCGCAGGCTATCCGCTTTGTGGATGAGGCAGGGACGTTCTCGCTGCGGCCCTTCGTCTACGAGACGCAGCGAGAGCGAAACCCCGAGACGATGGCGTGGATCTACACCGACAACACCGACGTGAAGCTCCCCATCAAGCTCCTGGTGCGCGGCAGTGAGTACAAGCTGTGGGGGCTCTGGGACGCGAACCTACACCTCATCGGGGTCGAGAGCGCGAGCGAGCTCAGCACGATGTTCCTGATCGGCGCGGATGAGCTGGGGCGAGACGTGCTATCCCGCATCATCTATGGCGCGCGTATCTCGATGTCCATCGGCCTGGTCGGTGTCGTGATCAGCCTGTTTCTGGGCATCCTCCTGGGTGGCCTTTCGGGCTACCTGGGCGGCTGGGTGGACATGATCATCCAGCGCGTTATCGAGCTACTCCAGTCGCTGCCCAAGATTCCGCTTTACATGTCGCTGGCGGCGGCGATGCCGCTGGACTGGAATCCGGTCAGGGTCTACTTCATGATGGTGACTATCCTCTCCGCGATCGGATGGTCCGGTATGGCTCGTGTCGTCCGCGGACGCTTCCTGAGCCTCCGTGAGGAGGACTTCGTGAAGGCCGCGCGTCTCTCGGGCTCCGGCGAGCTGCGGATAATCTTCCGCCACATGGTGCCCTCCTTCCTGAGCCATATCATCGCCTCGACCACACGTGCGATCCCGGCTATGGTCCTGTCAGAGACGTCGCTCAGTTTCCTGGGCATCGGTATGCGCCCCCCGGCCGTCAGCTGGGGTGTCCTTCTGCAGGAGGCCCAGAACATCCGGACCGTGGCCTTCTCACCCTGGCTGCTGACGCCGGGTATTGCCGTCGTCGTGGCCGTGATGGCCTTCAACTTCATGGGCGACGGCCTTCGTGACGCGGCCGATCCGTACGGCCAGGCCTAGGAGAAGCCACAGTGACTACCCAGACATCGGTCTCGCTCTCAGATCACGTCTCGCCCGGCGCCGGCTTCGAGGCAACCGCGCAAGCACTGCAGAGAGCCATCGACACGGTCGCCGCCGGCGGCGGCGGCACGGTGCGGGTACCGGCAGGCAACTGGACAACGACCACGATCTTCATGCGCTCCGGCGTGACCCTCCACCTGGACTACGGGTCCCGCCTGGAGGCCCACACCGATATCGAGGCCTACCCCAACCTGGGGCGCGGCCACAACCAGGATCGCCAGCCCTACCACCTGATCCACGCCGATGGATGCGAGAACATCGCCATCGTGGGTCAGGGCACCGTCGACGGTCACGGGATGGCCTTCTGGCACGAGCCGGCGCCAGGTACGCCCTGGTACCGCAAGAACGCCAAGCGCATCAGTCCGCTCATCGAGCTGCGCAACAGCAAGCACGTCCTTCTGGAGGGCTTCACGATCGAGGACAGCCCCGGTTGGACGGTCCACCCGTACTGTTGCGACTACGTCACCATCCGGGGCCTGACGCTGGACAGCCACCTCTATGGCCCCAACACCGACGGCATCGACGTCAACGGCTGTCGCGATGTTTTCATCAGCGACTGCTACATCAGCGGATGCGACGACGCCATCATCCTCAAGGCGACTCACGACGCCCGCAGCACCGAGCGTGTTGTGGTCACCAACTGCATCCTGGCCACCAAGTGTGGCGCGCTGGGTCTTGGCGCGGAGTGCACCAGTGGCATCCGCGACGTGACCTTCAGCAACTGCGTGGTCAAGGAAGCACTGCGGATGATCGCCATCGAGATGTGGTCGCCGGGGATCATCGAGAACATCGCCTTCTCCAACATCAGTGGGCGGACGATGACCGACATGCTAGCGGAGCGGCCGATCTACATCGACATCCAACAGCACAAGCAGCCCGAGCCATACACGCTGGGCCGGCTACGCAACGTTTCGATCAGCAACTTCACCGCGACCACGCGGGGCCGCATCGTGATGACGGCCCAGGACGGGTCCGTCCTTGACGATGTCACGCTGCGCGACATCCAGCTGCAGTACCCCGAGATCGAGGACCCCGCCGTCGCCGTACCCACCACCAGGAGCACGCAGATTTCTAACTACAACCCCGAGAGTCGCGCACAGCGCGCGGCGATCGTCGCCGACAACATGCGCCGCCTCCAGCTGTACAACATCAGCACCCGCTGGCCCGATGACGCAGACGTGCCGATGCACGGGCTCTATGCCCGCAACGTGGAGAGCGGCGTCCTCGATGCCCCCTTCCTCTCGCCCAGCCGGGACGACGTCAAGCCCGTGGTCCAGATCAACAGTTCGGTCACCATTCGCGCGCCACGGGCTGCCGGTGCCCTCAAGGAAGACAGATGAGCTCAGACAACAGCCTACTCCTCGATGTCAAGGACCTGCGCACCTACTTCGAGCTGCGCCAGGGCACCGTGCGCGCCGTCGACGGTGTCGACCTGCGTTTCGGCTTCGGTCAGACGGTCGGCATCGTCGGTGAGAGCGGCTGCGGGAAGTCGGTCACGGCCCGCTCGATCATGCGAATCGAGCCCAGACCGGGGAAGATCATGAGCGGCGAGATCAACCTCTACCTCAAGACAGACCTCGCCGGCTCGACCGCGTGCGTGGATATGGCTCGGATCGATCCAAAGGGAAAACAGGCGCGTGAGATACGCGGCGCCGAGATCGCCATGATCTTCCAGGAGCCCATGGCCTCTTTCAGCCCGATGCACACCATCGGCGCACAGATCATGGAGGGCATCCTCCTCCACCAGGACGTGACCAGGGACGAGGCGCGTCAGATCGCCATCCGTACACTCGACCAGGTGAGTATGGCGAAACCTACGGAAGCCGTCGACCGGTATCCACACCAACTCAGCGGCGGGATGCGCCAGCGCGCCATGATTGCCATGGCGCTCTCGTGCCAACCCAGCCTGCTGATCGCCGACGAGCCCACAACGGCACTCGATGTAACGACGCAGGCACAGATCCTGACCTTGATGCGCGAGCTCCAGCACGAGTTCGGCATGGCCATCATGTTCATCACCCACGACCTGGGCGTGATCGCGCGGATGACCGAATACGTGTTCGTGATGTATCTTGGCAAGGTCGTCGAAAGCGCCACAGTGGTCGACCTGTTCCACAATCCCAAACATCCCTACACCGAAGCTCTGCTCCGGTCCATCCCTCAGTTGGGGCAGAAGTCGCGCGGGAAGGCGTCCACCCGCCTCGCCGTGATCCCCGGCAGCGTGCCCGACCCGTTCTCCGTGCCACCCGGCTGCCCGTTCCACCCGCGCTGCCACCGGTTCATCCCCGGCGTCTGCGACGCGCAGGAGCCAAAGATGATCGAGATTGCCCCAGGCCACGAAGCCAGATGCGTCCTGTACGAGTGACAGCCACGGTGAAACCTGGAATCGACGACAACAACAGACTCGCGCTTCGGCCGCAGCCTAGGGATGTAGCCCTTGGATAACCAGACTCACATGGACTTCGTGCTCGTCGACGGCTACGTCCACCAATGGCTGGTCGCCGGGCCGAGCGCTCGCACCCTACCGGAAGATCTCTTGCGCCAGACCGCGGACGCGGTGCGTGCCGCACTCCACAACGCCGCACCGGGGATGGAGGGGCAACCGTGCCACCTGGCAGACGCCCAGGCCGACGGGGAGACCCTGCGGTGGCAGCTGGCGTCCGCCGCCGCCGACCACCTGGTACATCTGGGCGATACGTGCCACCGGCGTTCGGTGGTCACCACGTGGGCCTACATCGAAGTTCTAAGCGAGCGAACACTCGATGTCGAAGCCGACATTGCCGTCAGTGGGCCGGTAGACGTCTGGTGCAACGATGTCGCCGCGCACCGTTCGGACACCACGCCGCCAGAGCCCTACGCCACACAGACCATTGCCTTGGCCCTTCGCGGGGGTCCCAACCGCCTGCTCGTCCGCCTGATGCAACTGGCCGACGGTCCGTGCCCGGTCCGGCTGGCCCTGCGGCTGCCGGCGGATCGCGGGCTCGGGCTGCGGCTGCCATCAGCATCGGCGAGTCCACTGGCCACCCAGCGATATCAGAAGCTCTTCGAAGCGGCCAGTCTCGAGCGCACCACCCACGCCGCCGGAGACAGCCTCGCCATCCGCTGGGCGCATGATCTGGCCGAGCGATGCGCCGCACAGGACATACCGAAGAACACGGAATACGCCCTGCGACTGCAGAACGCCGAGGGCCGCATCTTCGCGGAGACAATGGACCACGCTCGCCCAGGCGCCAGGGTCGGAACCCTTGCGGCGGAACAGCTCGTCACAGGGCCATACCAGCTCGTCATGATGCCGCCGCTGAAGCTGGTCGCCGAGGCCGGTGTCCGCGTGCGGCGTGCGTTCGATGTTGATGTGCTCAGCCGACCACCCGTGGCCGATGATCCGAAACCGTATGCGGAGCGGCTCTTCGAGGGCGTACGCCTGGCCATGCGCCAAGCGCCCCGTGAGGGCGTGTCCAGAGCCGCAGCCCCGGACCGGGTTCTGCTCTCCGAGTGGGCTGCGATGACCTTGGATGCCTGGCGGTTCGTCCACGAGGAGCGCATCTCGGCGGCCATAGACGGTCTCGCGCGGGACAGCTACCGGCTGGATAGGGCTCTGCTGGCCCTAATCGGGATGGACACCCGCTATTCCGAGCACCGCTCCTATCCCACCGAACTCACCCACCGCATCGACGCTCTCCTGGCGCAGCTCGCCGGTGCCTCCCTGCCACCCGCGCGGGCCGAGGTCACCCAGCTGACGCGCGAGGCGGTACTGCTTCTGGCCTGTCAGCGCCTTCCGGATGCCACTTTCGTGGAAGCCGACCAGACAGGTTCGGAGGCGCGTCGAGCGGTCGAGGGACGGCTCCGTGCGTGGCTCTCGGACCGAGGACGCTATGGGTTGCCGACCCTCGCCGACGATGGAGATGCACTGGACACCCTAGCCTTCGTCCTTACCCAGCTGGCCGACCTGGCTGAAGACACGCTCGTGCGAGAACTCTCGGCCGTGCTCCTCGACAAGGTGCTCTACCTCACGGCGCTGGACAGTTTCAACGGCATCGGGACCGGCGGGACAACCGGCACCACCGCCGCGCTCGGGCGCGTGATCTGGGGAAGCGGCGCCCACAATGCCCACCGCTGGAGCATCGTGGGTCTGGCCAACGCCCGCGGCTACCCGGTGCCCGCCATCATTGCGGAGCTTGCGAGAGACCTCGCGCGGAAGCGCGCCGAGCCGACGATGTCTTTGGTGCGCCACAGGGCGGGGGAGACGGACGGGCCCGGGGATCTGACCAGGCGAACCTACCGCACCCCGGACTTCCTGGTCGTGTCCACATCGCAGGGCTCCGAGGGCGGCGGCTCGTCTTGGGTTGCCACGCTCTCACCGGAGGCCCGGGTCTGGACCCACCAGCCGGCCCACCTTGGCACCCGTCGCCACGCATCTAGTGGCTATTGGCAGGGATCCGCGGGCACGTGTCAGGTCGATCACCAAGGGCCTGTGGTTGTCACTCACTATCGTCAGCCGGCCGGCAGCCTGGTGAGCTTCAGCCACGCGCACTTCCCCGTTAGCGACTTCACCGCGCATACGATTCGCGAGGACTGGGCCTTCGCTCAGAAGGGCAACGCGTACATCGCCATCGGCGCCTCGACGCCACTGGCGCCGATGGCCGAGGGGGTTGGTGCCGGGCGCGAGTTACGCGCGTACGGGGCAGACACCACCTGGCTGTGTGTCCTGGGGCGTGCTGCAGAGGACGGTAGCTTCGCCGCCTTCCAACAGTCCATCCTCGCATCCGAGAAGAGAATCGATGCCGGCAGCGTCCGTCTCGTTATGCCCGACGGCACGGAGCTGCGCTCGACCCTGGGCGAACCCCTCCAGGTCAACGGCGTGGCTCAGAGACAGGACACGGCGGTGCACCTCAGATCGCCCCACACCGACACAGGCTTCCCCGCCGACCTGGTCGACATCCAGATCGGCGATTCGATCTTAAGGTTGGACTACTCAATATAGCGATGAGCACGGAGAATGAAATGACCGCGGATACCCGGCAGCCTGACTGGATACCCTTCCAAGACCGCATCGAGGCGATGCGACGGACCAAGAAAGAACATACCGCCATCAAAGTGGCCCACTACGGACACTTTGACACGGACGACCACGGCTACATCCCGTGGCTGGAGCCGGTGCCCTACGAGACCGTGCCCAACCATCCTGATGGCGGGTGCTACGGTGCTCGCGCTATCGGCGAGAACTTCCGCCGCTGGCTAGAAGTCCACCCGCTCTATATCCACCCTACGAGCTCACTCGCGGGTGCGTGGATCTACAAGGGCATCCCTGGCCTCGGTGGATTCAGCTTGGAGCGTGCGATGGCCAGGACCAAGCCGCCCCACCCGTCCACGACACCCAGTTATCCCCGCCACTGGCGTCCCGAGGACCGCCCGACGCATCTGCACGAGCTCCATCAGAAGTATGGGACGTTCAGCCCCGGCATCGGCAACAAGAACCACTTCGGCCCCGACATGACCATCGGTTTCGAGTTGGGCTGGGGCGGGTTGCTGGAGAAGATCCGCCACTTTCGGGAGCTCAATCGACCGGAAGACACCGGGTTCTACGATGCCGAGGAGAACCTTGTGCTGGGCGTGCAGGCGTGGATCAAGCGCCACGTCGACTACGCGCGCGAGCTTGCCGAGACCGAGCAGGATCCCGGCACGCGAGCCAACTACCTGGACATCGCCGAGACCAACGACTACCTGATCGACGGCGCCCCGCGCACCTTCCACGAGGTCTGCCAGTTCATCGCCTGGTTCCAGGTGGTCGATCGCATGTGGGGATTGGGCGGCGCGCTTGGACAGCTGGACGAGCTGCTGCGCCCGTACTACGAGGCTGACATCGCCGCCGGCCGCGAGACCGACGAGTCGGTGCTGTGGCATCTCTGCAGCCTGCTCTTCAACGACCCCCACTACTCCCAGATCGGTGGCCAGGCTCCCGACGGCCGCGATCTGACCAGCAAGATGTCCTTCCTGATCCTGGAGGCGATGCACCGCATCCGCATCCCGGCAAACATCGCGCTGCGGGTCCACGAGGACATGGACCAGAGCCTCCTCCGGCGAGCCCTGGAGTACATGGCGTCCGACGGCACCGGCGTGGACTTTGCCCTCTCAGGTGGCCTGGACACTGGATTCACCAAGAACGGACACCCCCTTGGTCTGGCGCGGATGCGAGCCAAGGTGGGCTGCAATTGGACCGCCTTGCCGGGGATCGAATACTGCATCCAGGACGGCACCCGTCTCAACCTCATCCGGCCCATCCTGATCACTCTGGACGAGATGATGGAAGACGCCGCCTGCCCGCGCACCATGGACCGTCTGTGGCAAGGCTATGCCCACCATCTCAGCGTCGTCGTCGACGCGGTGAAGGAAGGCAAGGACATCCACATGGAGCGCCA
>Ga0180436_10001780_pt1 | contig 20874 bp, 23 predicted proteins | sample SS_ome_2_FD_132434 | JGI IMG/M metagenome (GOLD analysis project Ga0180436, IMG submission 132434) | Hypersaline lake sediment archaeal communities from the Salton Sea, California, USA - SS_3_S_2 metaG | ecosystem: Environmental > Aquatic > Non-marine Saline and Alkaline > Hypersaline >...
AAAGTTTCGTTCATTTCGATCTTTATAAGCTTTAATATTTTCATAAGTTTTTTCCAGTGAATTAATGTCAACAACCCGCTCTTTAATTGCAGGGGGTAGAATTTTATGAAGATCTTCATACGAATTTTCGGAAATATAGTTTGGATCCGGAATTTGCAACATTAAGTTTGTGGCAAGAAGCCGCATAGAAACTTCTTCAAGCGTGGAACGTGATTTGATAATATTGACCATATTGTCAAAGGCAATCCCATTTGTATAGTAATCAACCCGGTTTTGAGTTCCTGTTTCAACATTAAAACTGGTTGCAATTCCTGAGTATATTTTTGTTTCGGATATATAAGTATCTCCTTGATTTCTGGTAAAGAAATAGACAAGCAATCCTGTTATAACCGGGATGATTATAAGGAGTGCGATGTTCTTTCGGATTACTCGTATGAATTGTATTATATTCACTCTATTATTAATTTTAGAAGTTAAAACCTACAATTTCTTGCAAAAGCAGATACGATCTGTTTAAAGTAAAGCGTGCCTGCTCGAATTCAATTCGAGCTTTTGTGTACATGTCTTTCACCCTCGAGTATTCTTCAACTGTTATATTATGTTGCTCAAAATCCATTTCTGCGTACAAAATTTGTTGCGCAAGTTCTTCCTGATTTCTATTGGCAACCGTTACGATCTGTTGGTTTAGAAGAATGTCGTTGTACAATGAAATTACCTGGGCACGTATACTTTTAATTGCGATTTCTTTATCCAAAATGGCTTGTTCCTTTCGATCTTGTGCGATCTTAATTTTGTTTCTTCGATTCAGTAATTCTTCGATCGGAAAGCTTACATATCCACCAGTATAATAATAAATCTGATCCTGGGTTGATAATGTACTATTATTAGGATTGTCTTCGTATTGAATAAAGTTTAGTGTGTTTCCATATCGATAGGAACTTTCTATGTAAAAGTGCTTTTGCCAATTTCGACGAACTGAGGTAATTTCCCTGGCTCTAATGGAAATTGATTTATCACTGTTTTTAATAATCGGGTGGTGTATAATTGCAGAATCAATGCAATCTTCAAGTGGAGGCAGGTTTAAAAAATTATCAGAAGTCAGGAGTGTGCTTTCTTGTTTTTCTGCTTGCGATTCAAAACGGAGCAAGCTCTTTGCCAATGCGCGGATGAGTTTTTCCGGAACATCCGAACCTTCCTCTTGTTGGGCTTTTAATACTCCGGGTGCGAGTATAAATAGCAAAAGGGAAATATTGATAAAGTATTTTAGGTTAATATAATTTTTAAACATTCTCTTTTTGTAAAAATGAAAATACGGTTAAGAATAAAATTTTAATATCGTATAAAATGTTGTTATGCTTGGCATATTCGTTGTCGAGAGCCTTTCTTTCTTCGGCTGACATCTCTCCTCCTTTACCTCTTTCCTTTACCTGCCAAAGTCCGGTTATCCCTGCCGGTGCGCTAAAGCGCATTGACCATTCATCGGAAGTAATTAATTCTGCTTCATAAAGAGGAAGAGGACGATTCCCTACCAATGACATGTCTCCTTTAAGAACGTTGAATAACTGAGGTAACTCATCGATGCTGGTTTTGCGAATAAAATTCCCGACTTTGGTTATTCTCGGATCTTCTTCAAATTTGAAAAATGCCGCTTCTGTTTTTTGTTTTTGAATATTTAAGTATTGCCTTTCGCAAATTTGCTGGCTGTCAACATACAAAACGGAAGAGCACGGACGTCCAAGACGTTCACATTCCGGGCATTTTGAATCGATCTCTTTTTGTGCGGATTTTGATGCATATTGGTTTTTTGAGGCGAGTGTCATAAGTTCTGCATCGGCCCCAATTCTCATAGATCTGAATTTGTAGAAATCAAATATTTTATAACCGGTCCCAACCCTTTTCGATTTGTAGAATACATTCCCCTTCGATTCTGCCCGGATGGCAATCATTGTAAGGATGAAAATTGGAGAAAGGATTAATATGCCGCAAAAAGAAACAATAATATCAAAAACTCTTTTTATGAAAGGAATTTTAAAATTGTTGATTGATCTTTGATTCCTTTGAGATAATTCAGATCCTTTTCGGGCTTTTGCTGTTATTAAAAAGGCAGCACGCGTATAAAGTTTGTTGAGATCTAATGGAACTTCGTAAAAATCGTCAATTCCGAGAGCAATTGCCTTAGATTTCAAATCCTCATTCTTTTGAAAAGTTATTAATATGAATGAAATACGCTCACAGGGACGTTGCTCTTTCAGGTATTTAAAAAAGTCGATTCCATTCAATCCCGGCGTATATGCCTGACTAATGATAACATCATAACTATCTTGTCCGCTGAGTGATATGTCATTCCAGGCAGATAACGGATTGAAATGCTGTTTTATGACAAAACGCTCATCGCTTTTAATTTGGTCAACGAGTGATTGTTCTGTTCCAACAAATAGGATTTTAATAACTTTTTTAGCACTCAATTTTGTTCAAATTATCTGGTTAGACAATTATCGATTCTAATTTGAAGCTCTTCCGGGTTAAATGGTTTAATCAAATAATCTGTTGCACCCAATTTTAAGAATTTCACTCGTTCTGAACTGTCGGTTAAACTTGATAACATGATGACAGGAATATCTTTGAAAAAACCACTTGCTTTTAATTGGGATACAAATTCCTCTCCATTCATTTCCGGCATTTGAATATCCGATAAGATTAAATTTGGAAGTTCACCTTGTTGTAGCCATTCCAATGCATCATACCCATTCTCAAAGGTAATCACCTCGTAAAACAGGCTAAGAAACTGATCCAGAAGAGTCCGAATTTCCAGACTATCGTCAAGTACTAGGATTTTTTTCATTAACCAATAAATTTATCTAAACAATAAAAACATTTAGTTAGGTAAAAATAATAAAGATCAACACTTATTCAAGAAAAAGTGTCGTTTTTTTATGTTTTCGAACTAGTTGGGGAAATAATTGAAAACAACTTTAGCAGTTAAAATAATGACTCAATTTTAATGGATATTTTTATTATTCTTGAGTCGATATTGTTCAGTATTTGATGAATGTAGTCAATTATTTGGCAAGCTTTCAGAAATTGGAAGTTTTTATGTTTATAGAGAAACAGGTAATGAGTTAAAAAACAAAAGGGGGGATTAGTTATGGATTCTGTTTTTGGGAATTGTAATAATTATGGATTGATTTTACATGTTTTTTAAATAAAAATCAGCATAGAGCTTTTTTTTTTTTACAAACTTTGTACTTTTGTTTTACTATTAATAGAATTAAACTTTTAATTATGGCTTACGTAATTTCTGAAGACTGTATTGCTTGTGGAACTTGTATTGACGAGTGTCCGGTAGAAGCTATCTCTGAGGGCGATATCTATACAATAGATCCTGAACTATGTACTGACTGCGGTTCATGTGTTGATGTATGCCCGGTTGATGCAATTTCTCCAGCTGAATAAGCAATAAAAAAGATTTTATAAAAAAGGTTTGGCTATGAGGCCAGGCCTTTTTTTATGAAAAATGATTTTGTTTTCAGCTTTTTATTCCTGGAATTGCTCAACAAATAAAAATCAGGAAATTGCGTGCATTGATAAAATTAAATTGTTGAAAATAAAAAATCTGGTGTTTAATAAATGATTCATGGAGTAAAAAAATCCTTTGAATTTAATGTGGAGTCCCTTCTCCTAATTAGAACCTCTTTTATTGAACAATAACTAAATAAAAGGGAAAAATTTATATTTATATTAAAAAACTTTGTTCTTCTGGACTTATTTAGCGTATATTTGCAATGATTTTAATTTAATATCATGAACAAAGGAAAAGTAAAATTTTTTAATGAAACCAAAGGTTTCGGTTTTATTAAAGATGAAGAAACAGGAAAAGAGTATTTTGTACACGTTTCCGGACTAGTAGACAAAATTCAGGAAGATGACGATGTAACTTTTGAACTTACTGAAGGACGTAAAGGACTAAATGCGATAAATGTTAAACTAGCATAGTTTTATATTTTCGAGAATGAAAGAGGGCTTCACAAAATGTGAAGCTTTTTTTATGCCATAAGAAATGTTTTTATTTTATTGCATAATTAATGGGTAAACAGGATGGGAGATGTCAATTATAAAGGGAGACAAACCGGCAGGATGGCTGCAGAAATTTTAAAAAATGAAATGGCTCAACTTTCTCCTGGTATAACGACATCTCTTGGCATTCAAAAGCATACATATCAAATAAACCGGTCGCCGAAGAGGCGTGAACCGGGTAATAACTCCTTTGATGATCGGGGGTATATTGGTGTGGGAATCAATTAAGAAAATCGGAATGATTGGAATAGCAGCAGATTTACATCGTTTTATCTTAACCTTTGAGCAAACTTTTTAATCTCCTCCTGATTGATATTAGAGACACTATCATTAACTCCAGCTACTTTTTTTACAACTGCTTTTTCAAGAAAATTCATTTTATCAAGTAAAAACTCCCCGCCGAAATAGCTGTTGCAATCTGATTGTAAACGGAGTGCTTCCGGAAAGGCATTGTAAAACTGTTCTTTAACTTTATTTTTATCCATGCAGCAAAGAAACAATCCAATGCGTTTTGTTTGCAATGTTTCTAAATTGTTTTCACAAAATTTTTTAATCTTCTTTTGAACTGTCCCGGCGTGAATGGAAGCTCCAATTATAATTTTATAAAATTTGGAGAGATCGGGAGGGTTTTCGTTTCGAAGGTTGATAAGGTGGATGTTCGATTCGTTCAATTCATTTCGAAGCAATTTAGCCATCTTTTCAGTTGTGCCATGTTTAGTCATGTAAAGAATCAAAGTGCTCATTGTTTAATTCTTTTGGAATTTAGCGATAATGAAACCAGTTTTATTTCATTAGAATAACTCAATTATAGATAAAAACTAGGTGACAGCCGGGAAGTTTTTCTTTCAATTAAATATCGGTTGAATTTGGAAGATGATATTTACTATGAAGTATAAATCTCAGAACGGTTGACCTAAAAAAGCCCCTGCAATCTACAGGGGCTTCATATTTTGAAAAAAATTAGTTCGATTCGATTTTAAAAATTCCAAGATCAGACAAAGATGAAGATCGAATATACTCAGCCCGGTCTTTTACGGCGCCTTTAGCCATTTTGATGTAAGCTTTGGTTGAGCGCAGATACGATATGTCGCGATTGCTGTCTAACAAAAGGAGATAGCTCATAATAATATAACCTGCCATCTCAACCAAACGGCGAGCGTGGAAATCAATAAATTCGTTGTCTTTTAAATCAACAACTTTTTGGACTGCTTCTTCATAATCCTGAGTCAATGAAATCAGGATCCGGCGGAAGTCTTCCAGTTCTGGTTTTAACGGTTCCTTCTCGTAATCACGAATTCGTTTCAGGTATCCTCCGGTGGTTACCCCACGAATGGCTGCAACTACCTGCAGCTGGGTTGTTCCTTCATAGATGGAGGTAATACGGGCATCGCGATAAATTCTTTCAACAGGATAATCTTTCATGAAACCTGACCCCCCATGAATCTGAACCGCATCGTAAGCATTTTGATTACAATATTCAGAGGTCATCCCTTTTAAAAGCGGGGTAAAGAAGTCGGCCAGTTTTTGGTAATGCTTCATTTCTTCCCGTTCTTCTTTATCAAGTTTACGTTCTTCAGAAATATGCATGTAGGTTTTATAAATATCTACAAAACGGGCAGTTTCATAAAGTAAAGTACGTGATGCATCCAGTTTTGCCTTCATGTTGGTCAGCATTTCATACACCGCAGGAAACTGGATAATTGGTTTTCCAAACTGTTCACGTTCTTTGGCATAGGCAATTGCTTCACGATAAGCCGCTTCAGAAACGCCGATACTTTGGGCTCCGATTCCAAGGCGTGCCCCGTTCATCAATGCCATTACGTATTTAATCAGTCCCATTTTACGTGAGCCAACCAATTCTGCCGGTGCATCTTTAAATACAAGTTCGCAGGTAGGCGATCCGATGATTCCCATTTTATGTTCAATGCGACGGACAGTCATTCCTCCATCGGCCTTATCATATACAAACATGGAAAGACCGCGGCCATCCATAGTTCCGGCTTCGGAACGGGCAAGCACAAGCGAGATGTTACCGTCGCCATTGGTAATAAAGCGTTTTACTCCATTTAATAGCCACTTGCCACTTTTTTCATCATAAGTAGCTTTAAGTTGCACAGCCTGAAGATCGGAGCCGGCATCCGGTTCGGTTAGGTCCATTGCCATTGTTTCTCCGGCACACACCCTGGTAAGATACCGCATCTTCTGGTCTTCGTTCGCAAACTCGTTAAGGGTTTCCGCACAATCCTGAAGTCCCCAGATATTAACAAATCCTGCATCGGCTCGAGAAACAATATCCGCAGCCATGATGTAAGGAATGATCGGAAAATTAAGGCCGTTGTATTTCCGGGGAAGAGTAATTCCCATTAAGCCGGCGTTTACCAATGCATCCAGGTTTTCTTTAGTGCCGGAGGCATATACCACTTCCCCGTCAACTACTTTAGGCCCTTCTGCATCTACATGTTCTGCATTGGGTGAAACAATTTCACCGCTGATTTCCCCTACAACTTCAAGAACTTTGTCGTAACTGTCCATTGCATCCTCAAAATCAAAGGGGGCATAATCATACTTATCTTTGTCCTCGAAATTCCGCTCCTTTAATGCGACGATTTTTTCCATCAAAGGATGCGTTAAGTGGAATTTCAAATCCTTGTTGTCGTTATAAAAATTTGCCATTTTCTTGCATTTTTAATATGAAAAGGACACAGCTTACTTGGTGTTCTTTTTGTAATAGTTGATCATTTTTGGAATAACCTCAACAACATCGCCGGTAATCACATAGTCGGCAATTTGATTAATCGGAGCGGCAGGATCATTATTTATAGAGATGATCTGGCTCGATTCTTCCATCCCGGCACGGTGCTGAACCTGACCTGAGATTCCACAGGCAATATACAATTTTGGCCGTACGGTAACTCCCGTTTGCCCGATTTGGCGATCGTGATCAGAAAAGCCGGCATCGACTGCAGCGCGCGACGCGCCAACTTCGCCCCCAAGGATATTTGCCAGTTCGTGAAGTAGTTTGAAATTCTCTTTTGATCCTACGCCATACCCCCCGGCCACAACGATTTGTGCACCCTTAATGTTGAGCTTTTTCTTTTCAACATGTCGTTCAATTACCTCAACAACGAAGTCTATATCCGAAACATAATTTCCTACCTCCATTTTTATCACTTCGGTTTTGTAATTCGGATCGTAAATTTCTTTTTTCATTACTCCCTCACGAACCGTTGCCATTTGCGGGCGGCAGTCGGGATTGATAATGGTAGCGATGATATTTCCTCCAAATGCCGGGCGAATCTGGTACAATAGATTATCGTAGGATTTTCCGGCTTTTTTATCTTCGTGCGGGCCAATTTCAAGGCTGGTGCAATCGGCAGTTAAACCGCTATGTAATGCAGAAGATACACGCGGACCAAGATCACGGCCAATAATTGTTGCCCCCATCAGTGCGATCTGAGGCTTTTGTTCTTCAAAAAGTTTAATTAATATTGAAGAGTGGGGGAGTGTAGTGTAGGGTTCCAGCCTTTTATCATCGGCCAGGTAAAGTTTATCTACGCCAAAATGTGATACTTGTCCACATACGGAATCTAATCCGTTACCAATGGCTATGGCTTCCAATTTGCAGTTTAAATCGTTAGCCAGTTTTCGTCCCTTGGTCAGCAATTCCAGACTGACATCGGCAACCCGGCCTTCTTCTATCTCGCAATAAACAAATACGTTATTCATTCGTAATTACTGTTTTAAATGAAATGGACTCTTTGAACTATCCTGGATGATGTTTTAATATTTACTAGAGATTAATTAAAATATCATAAATGGATGTTACATTGAATCTTTTTTCAATTGGTTAGGAAATTACCCGATTACATGACTTTCAATCAGTTCTTGCATCAGGATGTCAATATCCTCGTTCGAGGGGGTTAGCTGGCGGGAGTCTTTGGCCTGCAACACAACATTTTCAATCTTCTTCACCTTTGTTGGCGAACCGGTAAGTCCAAGTTGTTTTGCGTCCGTTTCAATTTCGGCGGATGTAAACTCCTTGATGTTCAAATAAGGGCGATCGCTATGAAGTTGTAAATAGTCTTCCGTTTCGTCCTGCAATTCGCTCATGGTGCGCGCATGCTTAAATTTCATAATTAACTTGGCATTGCGTGAACGGCATTCAGGAGCCGAACTATTCACGGTTAAAACGAGAGGTAGTTTTCCCCGGACCAGCTCTACGCCGTTCTCAAGACGTCGTTTCACTGTCATTACTCTCTTTTTTACCGATTGAATTTCTTCCACGTAAGTAATTTGCGGGATTCCAAGTTTCTCGGCAACCTGAGGTCCAACTTGTGCGGTATCTCCGTCAATGGCTTGACGACCGGCAATTATTACATCATATTCCCCGATTTTTTTGATGGTCTGAGCCAAAGCATAGGAGGTTGCAAGCGTATCTGAACCTGCAAAAGCACGGTCGGTTAGTAATATTCCATCATCAGCACCCCGGTATAATCCTTCGCGAATGATTTCTGCGGCACGTCCTGGTCCCATGGTTAGCAAGGTTATTTTTGATCCCGGATTCTGATCTTTTAAACGCAATGCTTGTTCCAGCGCATTAAGGTCTTCGGGATTGAAAATGGCAGGAAGTACCGCACGGTTCACCGTTCCATCGGCCTTCATAGCATCTTTTCCCACATTTCGGGTATCGGGAACCTGCTTTGCCAATACAATGATTTTTAAACCCATAATTTTCCAGTTTTTATTTTAAAAGGTATGTTTTAATCTATGATACTCAACGATGGTTGAGACTCTACTTATTTCTTTAGGATTCTATTCTGAAACGAAAAGGAACCTTAATTTTTTAAAGCGGACTAAAAATAGGGTTTTTCAAATTGAAACGAAGAGCAGGTCCTTTCTTTTTGAAATGTTATAGAACCTGTTTTTTTTATGATAAATTTTTATCAAATTAGCAGGTCTTCTGAAAATGTGGTTTATTGATGTGTAGTATGTAGGATGCCTTAATCGACAGATTACTACCTCCCCTCTTTTTAAGGTTTTAGAAGAAGCCCGTTTAATATTTGAACAAATGCTGGGATATGCTAATCATTTGGGGATGTATTCCGAAGAAATCGGAATTAGTGGAGAAGCGCTGGGTAACACACCTCAGGCTTTTACTCATTTAGCATTGATAAGCGCTGCTTATAATCTCGATAAGGCATTAGGTTAGGAGGGTAAATAAATAATAACCTGACACTCATTCAACTAATAGCAGACAGGATTTCTTTTGATTATTGGTTCTATAGAGTTTTTAATTTTGTTTTTGCGGTCTGAATCATATTATCTAAAAATCTTTTGACAATTCACGATAGGTACTTGCCCATTTTCCAACACCGGCACTTCAACTAACGGCACTGACTTGAAATTCTCCTTAAGATAGTTGCGAAATATTTTTACTGAATCTTCCAAAATGAGGGAGGAATGGGCAGGGTAGTGGTTGTAAATAACTCCTGCGAGTTCGATTCTGCGGTTTTTAATTATTTCCAGACTCATTAAGGTATGGTTGATGCTTCCCAGTTTAGCTGAAGTGACCAGGATGACCGGGCAATTTTTTTGCTGAATCCAATCGATGGTGAGCAAATCGCGTGTAAGGGGAACCATTAATCCTCCTGCACCTTCGAGCAATATCCGGTCGTAAGAAGCTTCGAGCTTTTCTGAAGCTTTTTCAATTTTTTTTAAGTCGATTGGCATTTTGTCGATTTCAGCAGCAAGGTGAGGCGATGCGGGGTAAGAATAGACAATGGGGCAGGTGGTTCCGTCCTTATCAAAGACGCTAAGCGGCTCTTCCATGATTTCCCGGTGCTTGAGAATATCTTCGGAAATACCTTCACATCCGGTTTGAACTAATTTCTGTGTGGTAAGATGAATGCCGCTTTTTTTTAAAAATTTCGCGATGATTCCGGTGACAATGGTTTTCCCGCAATCGGTATCGATGCCGGTAATGAAATAGGTTTTCGGTTGATAATTTGGTTTCATCGTATAATAAGTTTTTTCACCACAGAGAACAGATACGCAAAGCTAAGTTATAACTCATTGAATACAGATAAATACAATTTCTTGAGATAAGCGAAAAACTTTTTTCAATTTTTATTCTTTTTTCCTTAGTGTCTCTGCGTCTCTGAGCCTTTGCGGTGGATCTTTCCTCTTTTAGTTTTTTTTCAATACAAAATAGATGGGATGATAAGTTAAGGTAACGCCTTCTTCACAGCGAAATTGATCATTATATTCTTGTGTGAACGAAGCCAGCCGGCCTTTGGTCCATTGCTCATTTGAAGTCCCGTTTACTCCTGTTGCCCGTACATGTTTCAATACACTGGCCGGATTTTTCTTGACCAGAGGGAATAATTCGTCGAAAGCATTTTCTATTTGAAAATTCCGGATGGCAATCGTTTCAATGACTTTCAGTGATTGATAGCACAAGCCATTACCGGTTATCTTTCGGATTTCCTGAAAATTTACCGGGCCAAATGTATTAAAGATTAAATAGCCGCCAGGATTTAAAGCATGTGCCGCACGCTGAAAAAAACCATCCAAATCACGAAACCATTGCAATGCTGAACCGGAAACGATTAAATCGAGTTGATCGGGAATAGGTAAAATTTCCATGTCTCCGGAAAGAAATTGCCAGTTTACGGATGGATATTTATCAAAATAGGCACTTACTTTTTGGGAGGAAGCAGGGACCAGGTCGTTAACAAAATAGGATTTTGGCGACACAACTTTTAACACTTCCCTGGTAAGTAATCCGGTTCCTGCACCGATCTCCAAAATCCGCTTAGAGTTTGTTGCTCTATGCTCTTTAATCATCCTGCCTAATCTTTTGGCGATTTGAGCTTGTACATGAGCTTCAGAATTGTAAGTATCCATACTGCGGGCAAATCGTTGCCGGATCAGTTCTTTATCTATCATCATAATCGGGCGGAATTAATAAGTTCGTCCCATGATTTATATTGTTGAAAAGGATAATGGGCTGCATTAATTAGTTTATTGTTTGTTCCTTCCCAGGCTTTTTTGAGATTAGCAACCGGGAATATCCGGTCACCGGAACCGATTAGGGCTGCATCCCATGGGAATGTTGTGTTTCCCTGTTGAGCAACAGCATTGATAAAAAAGGTTAACTCATGTTGCTGACTATCCAGGTTCCGGTCTGGTTTGTGCTGTTGAAAAAATTGATAGCTCTGGCGGCTACCACACATTCGCAGGAAAAATTTCTCTCGCGAAGCTTCGGTGAAATGATCGCGTGTGGCTTCGAACATTGCTTTGGGAATTCCCTTTTCATCGTCAATTCCCCAGTTGGTTCCATTAATGGCTAAATTCCAGGAGCATATTATTTCTGATTTTGAAAGAATCTGCCCTGCAGCCCAAACACCCATAGACCATCCTATTACAAAAACTTGTTTATAGCCATTAACCAACTCTTTCTGAAGTGGATGGAGGGTATGATAATCATAAAACATCACCACATCCTGTTTTTTAAATTCCAGATGTTCAACCGGATGTTCGTCCATTCCCCATCCGTTAAAGAAAAGGATCAATTGAGGATTGGTTTTTTTATTTAGCCATTTAATTTTCATGGTATTCGAATTTTTTTTAATACGCATGCTAGCAATTAACACAATATATTCGGCATCCTTTATAAGCAAGTGTTCGCTAATGTTTTGATCAATTTTTTGATGTGATCTGTTCTCATGGCTGAAGAAAGGGAGAAGCGAATTCTTGCACTTCCTTTGGGTACGGTAGGATACCGGACAGCCATGGCCCAGTAACCTTTTCCAGCCAATTGTTCCGACCATCTCAGGGCCAATTCATTCTTTCCTGCAATCATCGGTACAATCTGCGAATCTCCCATGGTTTCAAAGCCATGGTTTTTTAAACCATGGCGTAATTGAGCCGACAATTTTTGCAGGTGAATCCGTTCTTGTTTCATCTGGCGGATTCGTTTAAAAACAAAACGCGTCCACGCTACATTAATTTCAGGAAGGGCTGTTGTAAAAATTAAGGTGCGCATTTTATTTACCAAATAATCAGCCAGTATTTCATGACAAACGACAAAGGCTCCCATGGATCCGAAAGCTTTTCCAAAAGTCCCCACAAGTAAATCAATGTCTTTAATTACATCTTCCTGTTCGCAAAGACCCAGTCCGGTTTTCCCGTAAGCGCCTACCGAGTGTGCTTCGTCGAGATACAGAAATGCATCGTATTGGTTTTTTATTTCCACCAATTGCTTTAAATCGGCAACATCGCCATCCATGCTGAAAACCGATTCGGAAACAATAAATACCCGCTCGTATTGAGATCGATTTTTTTCCAGCAAGCTGATTAAATGATCGTAGCCCAGGTGGCGATATCGCATAACTTTTGCATCGCAAAGGCGAAGACCGTCAATCATACTGGCATGAACCAGTTTGTCGGCAAGAATTAAATCATTTTTCCCGGCCAATGCAGGTAGGATGCCCATGTTGGCATGGTAGCCGCTATTGAAAACCAATACAGAACGGCCGCAATAAGCTTCGGAAAGATCCTGTTCAAGCAATCGATAAGCATTGTGATTCCCTGTAAGCAGACGAGAAGCTGCAGCCCCTAAATCGCAGGATTGTCCAAGGTTGTTAAAAAACTCTTCTTTTAATTTCGTGTTCCCGGCAATCCCGAGATAGTCGTTGGAAGAGAAGTTAAGCAGCCGGTTTTCGTTTTGTTGAAAATGAACACCTTGTTGCGAACCTTTGCGAAGCCAACGGAAATTGTCGGTTAATTGCAGTGTTTCGAGTTCGGTTTTATATCGTTCTAAATTCATTTACTGGTTACTGGTTACTGGTTACTTGTTGCTGGTTACTTGTTGCTGGTTACTTGTTGCTGGTTACTAGTTCAGGCTGACCACTTTTATTAAAGAGGTTGTTAATTTTTGCAATTCATCCGGTTGAATGACAAAGGGGGGCATGATGTAAATCAGTTTCCCGAATGGACGGACCCAAACACCTTCATCCACAAACTGTTTTTGAATTTCTTCCATTTGTACCGGTTCTTTCATCTCAATTACACCAATTGCCCCCAGTACGCGTACGTCTGCAACCTGGGAAAGCTTTTTTGCAGGAGTAAGATCCTCCTTCAATTGTCTTTCGATCAGCCTGACTTTCGTTTGCCAATCCGAATCATGTAGCAATTGAATGCTGGCATTGGCAACTGCACATGCCAGTGGATTGCCCATAAACGTGGGGCCGTGCATAAATACACCTGCTTCGCCGCTGCAAACGGTATCGGCAACATGGGTAGTTGTCAGGGTGGCGGCAAAGCTGAGATATCCCCCGGTAATGGCTTTTCCCAAGCACATGATGTCCGGAGTTATTCCTGCATGATGACAGGCAAACAATTCGCCTGTGCGCCCGAAACCGGTAGCAATTTCATCAAGAATTAAAAGTACACCTAGTTCGGTACAAAGTGTTTTTAAGCGGCGTAAATATTCAGGATGATAAAATCGCATTCCGCCGGCACCCTGAACGATGGGTTCCAGAATGACCGCTGCTATTTTATGGTGATTTTCATAAAGCGCTTTCTCCATCGGCAGAAAGTCCCGGTCGTCCCAATTATCGTAAAATCCTATCTGGGGAGCATTCACAAAATTTTGAATGGTTAACCTTCCCTGAAAAATCCGGTGCATTCCTGTTTCCGGATCACAAACCGACATGGCATTCCAGGTGTCTCCATGATACCCGGAACGAATGGTTAGGAATTCCCTTTTTTCCGAATTCTTCAGTGCACTCCAATATTGAAGGGCCATTTTCATGGCTACCTCAACGGCAACCGATCCCGAATCGCAAAAGAATACTTTTTGTAGCCGATCGGGAGTCATATCAATTAATTTTTTCGCCAGATCCACTGCGGGTTGGTGAGTAATGCCGCCAAACATCACATGAGCCATTTTCCCAATCTGTGTTTCCACTGCACGATTCAAAACCGGGTGGTTATATCCGTGAACAGCTGCCCACCATGACGACATACCGTCGATTAGTTCACGTCCGTCTTCCAGCGTGAGGGTCACTCCTCTTGCAGAGTGAACCGGATATACCGGCAAAGGATTGACCGTAGAAGTGTAAGGGTGCCAAACATGGTCCCGGTCATATTGCAGCATTTCCTTGCATGATGCATCGATCAATTTCTTCATTACTCAGTTTTTTTTCCCTAATGAAAAACCTGCAGTTTTAAAATCCCGGAAATCTTCTTCTACATTCGAACCGATAGTGGTCAGTAAATCGCCGACAAGTGCTGCATTAATTCCAGCCTTGAGCGCCTTATCCTGGACATGGCGAATCTGATTTCGACCTCCGGCAAAACGAATTTTCGCTGTTGGGTTGATCAACCTGAAAATTGCGAAAGTGGTTAAAATCTCATCATCGGTAAGAGGTTCCCGGCCGGCTAAAGGTGTCCCTTCAATAGGATTTAATATATTCAGAGGAATGGATTTTATTCCTAACTCACGAAGTTCAAACGCCATTTCAACGCGCTGTTCCATGGTTTCGCCCATGCCAATGATGCCCCCTGAACAGACTTCCAGTCCCAATTCGATGGCCGTTTTTATGGTCTCCACTTTTTGATCAAAAGAGTGTGAAGTACAAAGCTCCGGGAAGTAAGAACGCGCTGTTTCCAGATTGCAATGGTAGTGTTCCACTCCGGCCTCTTTTAACGTAAAGAGTTTTTCCCGGTCGAGCAATCCCATGGAGGCACATAATTTAATGGAGGTCTTTCTGCGGATCGCACCATAAACTGCCACAAGCCTTTTTAAGTTTTGTGTTGAAATTGCTTTCCCGCTTGTAACCAGCGAATATTTATCGACTCCATATTCGGCATTGCGACATGCTTGTTCAACAGCCTCTTGGGGATTAACCATTTCATACTCCTGCACATTTGTGTTGTAATGTGCCGATTGAGCACACCACTGACAATTCTCGGAGCAACGACCCGAACGGGCATTGGTGATGGAGCAGGTTTCAAACGAATTTCCGGCAAACTTTTCCCGGACCGCATTTGCCAGAGCATAAAGCGACTCCTTTTCATCATTGTTTGCCAGTTGCAAAGCCTCTTCCGGGGTAATTGATCCTCCCTCCAACAGACGTTTCTTAAGTTCTGCCCAATCAATCATATCGTATTGTGTTTATGAGTTTTTATTCAATAAAAAGGCCGGACTCTCTATTGCATAGGAATCCGGCCTTTTTTACCTGTACTAATATCATTTACAACCAATATATGGTTTTCATCTACATAAAATGCAAAAGCAGCAACAGCCGAAACTAAAGTTTCCATCATGTTTGAAAACAGGATTTCCAATTCCGAAAACAGCGAAAAGCTCCCGGTATGGACTTCGTTGCTAGAACCATCAACCAAAAATCTCCTCCACACCATTGCCTCGAAACAACTCTTTGCGTATGCACAATTAGCAATTTCCACATCAATTTGCCCGATTGTTACTTCTTTTCCCAACGATGCAAAAACTGCGTAAGTTTTACGGCTCCATCGTGAAAATACGATTCTTGAAGTACTATGGTTAATCTCATTTCTCATTTGCAGAAGCAAAGTTAATCTTTTATTTCTTCGCTCTCTTAAATTTTATCTTTTTATCTTTTTCCATCTTTTCTGTGGCATATTGAATAATGATTCTGCCACACGAATCTTTCCATTTCAATAAAAAAACCTCGGTTGCAGCAGGGAACTTTTTCCAGGCCTCTCTAAGAAACCAACCCAAACCTTTTTGTACGAATTTTTCAGGATCCATCATCAAAGGATTAATAATGGCAAGTAATCTTTCAAGTTTAGTGCCTGTTTTCAATGCATTGATCATTGTAACCGGTACTGCCCGTCGTTTCCAACAGGAAGGTGAATTCAACCAATCTGCAAAAGCTTCGACCTCCACTATTTTGTCTGCTACGAAATGTGACAAAACCAAACTGCATAAAAGATCTGTGCCCGCCCAATTGGCAATGCCATTTTCCAGCCAACTCCCAATTTTAGGAAGGTGCCCGCCAGTCAGTTTTTCTTTCTGAGCGGCGATAAAATGAACAGCAAATCCAACCAATTCATATTTCCCTGTTGATACTAATAGATCACCGAGATGCAGAAAATCATCTATAGAAAGCTCGTCTTTCCAGAACTCAAGCCATTTTGTCTTTTGATCTTCAAAAATTTTTGGAGGAATTCCATATGCATCATAACCTTCTGTAAAATAGCGGGCATACTTTTTTACGATTCCGGGATCAGCATTTTGTTCGCAAAACGTATTGATCTCGTAAAATTTGTCATCAAGTTTATTCATGCGTTTGTTTGGGGGATAAATATTGGGAATCTCTAAGCACAGTTTACGCAAAAGCGACTATGAGGTATCAGCATAATGCGGCCAGGTGGGATTGGACGTGTTTGCATTTGGCACAAATACCAAAGTCTTTCTGACCAACCTGGTTAAGCACGTATTTCAGCTTTTTCAGTTTCTCTTTAGCCTGGCGCAAAGCCGCTTCAGTCACACTTTTATTATTGATGGCATCCATGCGGGAGATTCTTCCGATTGCGATTTCCGGCGAAATAGGCATGGTCATCTCTTTACAGCCCGGAATTGATTTCCCGGTTTTTTCAATCTCAGCAATGATTTTTTCTTTAATATCTGCCAGATGTTTTTCGTCCATTCTGATAAAGTTATTAGTTATGCATCTAAGATAGTAGTTCTGAACAACAAATCACAGATGCATATTATTCCATTTTGATTAATAACCAGTATTAGAATTCGCGAAGAAACAGAGAATTATTATCTTTTATATTATGAAAAAAGCCACTCCTAAAGGAGCAGCTTTTTATTCATATTTAAGAGAACGTAATTTTTTATTTAAGAAATGTAATCAGCACACCGGCAGCAACCGCAGAGCCAATTACTCCCGATATGTTGCTGGCCATGCAATACTGCAATACATGGTTTTGTGAATCGTGTTTCAGTGCGATTTCGTTGGCTACGCGCGAGGCCATTGGAACGGCACTTAAGCCGGTTGCACCAATCAGCGGATTGATTTTCTTCTTGCTGAAAAGATTTGTGATCTTAACGGCGAAAATTCCACCGGTAATTGAAATGGCAAAAGCGAGAAAACCTCCAACAATTATCATGATTGTTTTGCTTTGCAGGAATAGTTCTGCAGTCATGGTTGCACCAACGGTTAAGCCGAGGAAAATGGTCGCTGAGTTCATGATTGTGTTGGTTGCCGCTTCGGTCAGGCGCCCAACAGTTGTACCCACTTCTTTAACCAGGTTTCCGAAGAACAACATTCCCAGAAGAGGCGTAGCAGAAGGTACCAACAGAGCGATTATGATAATCATTACGATTGGAAAGCCAATCTTTACCGACTTTATGTTCTTAATTTTGTTTTTAGGAGGGAATAATTTATCCATCTCCTTCATGTTGATCATAAGTTCCTTTTTCGTACAGGTATATTTTACTACCAGCGGGATAATTACCGGTACCAGCGCCATATACGAATAAGCGGCAATGGCGATTGGCCCAAGCAAATGAGGAGCCAGCAAAATAGTGGTATAGATCGCAGTAGGACCATCGGCACCGCCGATAATTCCCAACGAGCCGGCTTCCTGGTGAGTGAACCCAAGCCCAATTGCCGCAAGGAAAATAAGAAAGATACCAATTTGAGCAGCAGCGCCGAAAAAGGCCAGCTTCAAATTTCGAAGCATCGGGCCGAAGTCCGTCAGGGCGCCTACTCCCATAAAAATGAGAGGAGGAAGTAAGCCGGTCTTAATCAGTGCAAAATAGAGGTAATTCATGATCCCATAATCGTGTGCAATCTCAAAAAGGTTTTTGTAATGATGCTCATCGATCTGGATGAAATCGGCTGCGACTACTCCCATACCCCCTCCAGGTAAGTTGGCAAGGATCACCCCAAAGGCGATCGGAACCAAAAGCAGAGGTTCATACTGCTTTTTAATTCCAAGGTAGAGTAGAACGGTGCCGATAGCTAGCATAAGGAGTGACTGCGGATCAGATCCAATCTGCTGAAATGCAGTCATCTCAAAAAGACTCTTCAGTATATCCATAGGTTACATTCCGGATTATTGAATACGTACCAATATATCGTCTTCCTCAACATCGCTTGCACTCTCGAAAAGGATTTCCGTGACTTTCCCGCTCTGATCTGATTTAATCGCATTGAAGGTTTTCATCGCTTCAACATAACCGATCAAGTCGCCTTCTTTTACAATATCTCCAACTTTTAAGGCGCTTTCCGAGGACTCTTTAGTCAGGTAGAATTTACCTTCCAGAGGGGCAAGAATCTCTTTTGCAGGACCGCTTGCTGCCGGTGCAGGAGCAGCTGCTGCAGCCTGAGCTTCACCTTTGGGTGCAACAGCCGTTTCGGCAGCTTCCTCGCCGTAAGATACGGTGACACGGAACACTTCTCCATCCACATTAATATTCATTGAAGTTGGAGCTGCAATTGATTCTTTTGAAATTGCCGGTGCAGGAGTTGCTGCCGGGGCAATTGGTTTTGTATTGATTCCAGAGCCGGTACGACGGCGCTCTTCCAGATCTTTTTCAAATGCCAATTTGGCCTCTCCTGAACGGAACGCTCTATATTGTTCAGGATGCATTGCCAACTCAAACAACTCTTCGTCGTCCTGACCATAATCCCAGCCTTTCTCATCCATCTCTTTTTTAAAGGTATCCAGATTGTCAGGGTAAAGGTCTTGTGGATGTCCGGTATAGAATTCTTTGCCGGCTTTTTTAGCCAGTGCAATAATTTCAGGATCAAGTGGCCCGGGAAGTTTTCCCCCACGTCCGATAATCATATCCCAAATGTTGTCAGCAATCATGCTCCAGCGTTCTTTTCCTTTTTCCAGTTGCATAACGTTCATGAGCGCAAGATTTTTTACGTACTGGCTATAAGGAGTAACCAGTGGAGGATAACCCAGCATAGGCCAGATGTGCTCCACTTCATCGAACAATTTAATTAATAGATCATCCTGTGATAACTCAGGCATATTTCGCTTTGTTAACCACTTATTCAAACTGTTGAGATTATTTTCAAGGTCTGCCATTAGCGAGCCCATCATACCTCCGGGAAGTCCCGGTCCAATCAGCAATGAATTTAAAAAGCGGTTTCGCGGGTTTATATAATAACCAAGGAAATCATCGATAAACTCCTGGGTAAGCGAGCGTACTTTCATGTACTCTTTCATGTTGATATTAGGCACTTCAAATCCGTCGTCTTTCAACATGGCATGTACGGTGAGCAGGTCAGCATGTCCTGTACCCCAGGAAAGTGGTTCCATACCTACGTCGATAATTTCTGCCCCGGCCCGGGCTACTTCCAAAATAGAAGCGACTGTAAAACCTGGAGCTGTTTGTCCGTGGTATTGAATCAGTACCTTCGGATGCTTTTTCTTGATGCCTTTTACAATCTTACCCAACCATGCAGGACGGCCAATTCCTGCCATATCTTTCAGGCAGATCTCATCCGCGCCCCCTTTAATCAACTGATCAGCCAGGTTGATGTAATATTCATCAGTATGGACTTTTGAATAAGTTAAGCTAAGGGTTCCCTGGGCGATCATGCCCGCTTCTTTAGCATATTTTATTGAATCGATAATGTTTCGCGGATCATTCAATCCACAGAATGAACGGGCAATATCAGTTCCCTGTGCCTTTTTAACTTTAAACATCAACCGGCGCACATCGGTAGGAACCGGATTCATACGGATACCGTTCAGAGCGCGTTCCAGCATGTGTGTTTTAATCCCGGCATCGTTAAACGGTTGGGTCCATTCCCGCACGGAACGGTTGGGATTTTCTCCAAATAATAGGTTGATCTGTTCAAAACCACCACCGTTGGTTTCAACCCGGGCAAAGCAGCCCATGTTTACGATATGCGGAGCAATCTTTACCAATTGATCAACACGAGGCATATACTTTCCTGAGGATTGCCACATGTCGCGATACACTAACGAAAATTCGATTTTTCTCTTCTTTGCCATAAATGCTGTTCTTGAAATGTGTTACTTAGAAGGATTATTTAATGGATTCTATCCGGGAAATTTTTCCTCTCCCCCCGGTTATATGAGAGACAGCCGCTGCAATAACGGCCATTTTTTTCTTGTCGATAATTCCTGATTCTTGCGTTGGTCCTGCCGATCTTTTTATTGATTCCAGATCAGATTCAGGAAAATAGCGATTTACCACTTTAATCAACAAATTGCCGATAATTACAACAAGAAGAAGAATCAGAAATACAGTAAGCATTCCTATGCCAAGAAGCTTAAAGGCTATTGTATAGTTGGGATCCATAATTGAATTAGTTAAAATTTTATAGCCTATGTTTTATTAACATATAATATTTGAGGACAGCAATACTAGCAAATTTATTTTTAATTTGGAAGGATTCCGGAAGATTTATTATGCTTGATTTATACGAGACGATTGTAGTGAATAATAATGCATTTGCTCTTTTTTTAGCAAAAGATTTCATATTGAAGAATGGAGTAATTAATTGACTAAATAGTAATTGGTTTTTAGATTGTGTTTTGTGCTTAGATAAGAAGAATGAAATAGGTTTTTAAATGACCAAATATATAATAATAACTCTTTGGATAAATGAAGAGTTATAATAGAGGAGTATGATATGTTTGAATAAAAAAACATTAATATTTTTTCTCGTTGATCCTCAGCAGGTATAGGGCTTTGTTTGAAAAAACTTTCAATGATCATTTGGAAACCCGGATTATTTCCCATTTCTT
>Ga0180436_10001781_pt1 | contig 20868 bp, 14 predicted proteins | sample SS_ome_2_FD_132434 | JGI IMG/M metagenome (GOLD analysis project Ga0180436, IMG submission 132434) | Hypersaline lake sediment archaeal communities from the Salton Sea, California, USA - SS_3_S_2 metaG | ecosystem: Environmental > Aquatic > Non-marine Saline and Alkaline > Hypersaline >...
CCAGTTCCGCCAGGGCCTCAACCGCCAATACGAAACCTGGCGCCAGGGCTATTGATTGCTGGTAGTGTTTGGCTGCCAGAGCATAGTTGCCCATGTCGGAGGCATGCACACCATTAAAAAATTCCATGAGTACATCAATGTCGGCGGCTATGGGTTTCTCAAGCTTTTCGCGTTCTTCTTCAGTTAATTCGATATCCATAAATTCGATCATGTCCCACAAAATTGCTTTTTCGACTTTATTCAAATCGTTGAGGTTTCCGCTCACCATGGGCTGATTTGATATGGCGGTTTGGGGTACATTGACCATTTGTGGTGAAACCGCCAGGTCTGTAGTCGTCCCTGCCCCGATATCGCCCCCTGACACATAAGCTGCGCCAAGTAATATTCCTAATCTCTCAGAATGTTTTTGTTCACTCAACCCTGAAACATTGAGGTTCTCTTCATCTATCAGCGCTTGTATTTTAATTCGTTCGACAACCTGGAAGCGATCTAATTTGGAAAAGTCGGTAATCAGCATGATCGCCAGGCCCTTTTGAAGCGCATCAAATTTTGCGGTGCCCGTTGAATTGTTATAATACAGAATAGCTATGCTGTTGGGCGTTAACTGCGTCGTTAAGGCTGCCTCCTGGGCTACCGCCTGTTCTGCCCATTGTCGGACGGATTCGGTTATCACCTGCCCGCCATAAGCGGACGCACAAAAGAGTAGAATGAACCCAAAGATAAGAGTCGGTAATACATAAGGCCTTGATTTCATATTTCCCCCCCCTTTTTTAATCCCGAAAGCCGAACTGCCCCATGAATGACCTTAACGATGTCACCCTCGGCAGCCCGGCTGTCTTTAGATTAATCCAGATTCAGATAATCCAGCAGGAACACAAGATCATAAGACCCGTGGTTTTCCGTCCCCCTCTTGCGGGGGGTTTGGCTTTATATGGTTTGCAAGTTGTTAGACCGGAATAATCATTGGTACCAACAGATGCTGGACAGTGTCAATAATGATTCGGAAATGCCGGCAGGTGGCCGGGAGCTTTCTGGGTCACCCATGCTTTTGTGATACCCAGTTTTTCCATACTACGAAAATTAAACTGGCAATAACTATTGCACTCCCTAAAAAATAGATTGCTCCAGTTTTGGGCTGAACTGAGCTACGAATTTGAGGCGCACTTTTTTCGTCGATCATTTGAATATCCTTTCAAGCAATATATGAGTATTTAGTTCTGGCTGATGGAATGTATCCTTTAGCAAACCATTAATGAGCGGCAGCATGTTTTTCCTTGCCAAACCCAGGCTGGTTGTGAAAAAACATCCTGAAATATTCATTATAACTAAAAAATTACCGTCGCCTTTCGGATGTAGTCCCCAAACGGCAGGGCGCCATGGACTAACCGCAACATTCATATCCTGAAAAATCAGGTAATTTTTAAGGAAATTTTTATGGCTGCAGTCGTCGCCATCGTCGGTCGGCCCAATGTGGGCAAATCGACCCTGTTCAACCGCATGACCCGCTCATCGGCGGCTATTGTGGATAATATTCCCGGGGTCACCCGCGACCGGCACTACGGCACCGTGCGCTGGGATGATATCACTTTCACCCTGGTGGACACCGGGGGGTTTCTGGCCCGCGACAGCGATACTTTTGCCGAAAAAATCAGGTATCAGGTGGATCAGGCCATTGTTGAAGCGGATGCCGTGATCCTGGTTCTGGACGGCAAGCACGGGCTTTCCCCCTTTGACCATGAACTCATCCAGCGGCTGCGCCCGTCGGTCAAGCCGGTTTATTACGCAGTCAATAAGATCGACGGTTTGGAGCAGGAGGATCTGCTCTACGAGTTTTATCAGCTGGGGGTGGACAACCTCTTGCCGGTATCCGCGGCCCACGGGTACGGGGTCGGGGATCTATTGACCGATCTGGTGGGTCGGCTGCCCCACAGTGAGTCCGAGGATAAAAACGATCGACCCATCCGGCTGGCCGTGGTAGGCCGGCCCAATGTGGGCAAATCATCCCTGATCAACCGTATCCTGGGCCAGGAGCGCCTGCTGGTGAGCGATCAGCCCGGCACCACCCGGGATGCCGTTGACGTGGCTGTCCGGGCTAACGACCGGGAATACCTGTTCATCGATACGGCCGGCATCCGGCGCAAGGGGCGCGTGAAACAGAAGCTGGAAAAATTTTCGGTGATGAAAGCCCTGAAAAGCCTGGCGCGCTGCGATGTGGCCCTGATCGTGATTGACGGTGACGAGGGGCTCACCGATCAGGATCTCACCGTGGCCGGCTATGCGGCGGAGCGGGGTTGCGCCTGTGTCATCCTGATCAATAAATGGGATCTGGTGTCGTCGGAGGATATTTTGCCCCATCGCTTTATTGCCGATGTCAGGGATCGTGCCGGTTTTTTGAATTTCGCACCGATGCTGACCATCTCCGCCTTGACCGGACGGCGGGTGAAGCGGGTTTTTCCTCTGGTGGACAAGGTTTACGAGCAGTATGCCACCCGGGTGGAAACCGGTACTTTGCACCGTGTTCTGGAACGGGCCACGGCCTATAATGAGCCGCCCATGGTCAAGGGCCGCCGGCTCAAGTTCTACTATATCACCCAGGTGCGCAGCCGGCCGCCCACCTTTGTCTGTTTCGTCAATCGGCCCGCCGGGGTGCATTTCTCATATAAACGCTATCTGTTGAACCAGCTGCGGGCCGGCACCGGCCTGGATCAGATTCCTCTCAGGCTCAAATTCCGCCAGCGGGGCAAACGGCCCAGGAAATGACTGCAATGGTGATTTGCGATTGATGATTTGTGAATTAAGGCATAACTGCCTTTCATTCAATCACAAATTACAATTGGTGGCTTCATATGGATAAACCCCCACGGGACGCTACTGACAACGCATCAGCCCCCCGGGCACCTCTGGCGGAACGCATGCGGCCGCGCACCCTGGACCAGTTTGTGGGGCAGGCGGAGGCCGTGGGGGAGGGCTCCCTGATCCACCACGCCGTGCTGCATGGCCAGGTGTTTTCCATGATTCTCTGGGGGCCGCCGGGGTGCGGCAAGACCACCCTGGCCCGGATCATGGCCCGCACCACCCGGGTCCATTTTGTGCATTTTTCGGCGGTTTTGTCCGGGGTCAAGCAGATCCGCGAGGTGATTGCCGCAGCCCGTGAGGAGCGGGAGCGCCGCCAGCGGATGACCATCCTGTTTGTGGATGAGATCCATCGCTTCAACAAGGCCCAGCAGGACGCCTTCCTGCACCATGTGGAGAGCGGCCTGATAACCCTCATCGGGGCCACCACGGAAAATCCCTCCTTTGAGGTGATCCCGGCGCTGTTGTCCCGCTGCCGGGTCGTAGTGCTCAAGGCCCTGTCCGCGGAGGATCTGGTGACGGTATTGAACTGCGCCCTGGCAGACGAAGAACGGGGCTTGGGTCATATGCAGGTAACCGCGGAACCTGCTGTGCTGGACCATCTGGCGCGCCTGGCGGACGGGGATGCCCGGGCGGCCCTCTCCGGTCTGGAGGCCGCCGTTGCGCTGGCCGGCCAAAAACCGTCAGCAGACGGGGCCCAATCCCCTCCGCAGCTCACGGTGCAGGACCTTGAGCGGGCCCTGCAGAAAAAGGCCCTGTTGTACGACAAAGACGGGGAGGAGCATTACAACCTCATCTCAGCGCTGCACAAGAGCCTGCGGGACAGCGATCCGGACGGCGGCCTGTACTGGCTAGGCCGCATGCTGGAGGCTGGGGAGGATCCGGTGTATGTGATGCGGCGACTCATCCGCTTCGCCTCGGAGGATGTGGGCATGGCCGATCCCTTCGCCCTGGATCTGGCGGTGAGTGCGCTGGATGCGCTGCGCTGTATCGGCCTGCCCGAAGCGGAGCTGGCCCTGGCCCAGGCCGTGGTCTATCTGGCCACGGCACCCAAAAGCAATGCCCTCTACACGGCCTATGGCCAGGTGAAGCGGACCATCCGCCAGACGGGCAGCCTGCCGGTGCCCATGCACCTGCGCAATGCACCCACCAAAATGATGCGCGAGCAGGGCTATGGTCAGGGCTATCGCTACGCCCACGATTATCAGCAGGGGGTGGTGGCCCAGGATCACTTGCCCGAATCCCTGAGCCAGCGCAGATTTTACCGTCCCACGGACCGGGGGTTTGAAAAAACCGTGGCCCGGCGGCTGGCCTACTGGTCCCGGGTTAAGGCTGATCAGGAGTAAATCAGGTTCAGGGGCAGGGGCGGATATTTCCAGTTGCCCGGTTTGGGCAGGATGTGTTGGCCGTCCACGCGCTGCCAATACAAATCGGGTTTCATTTCCCGCAGTTTCCCGTCTTCGGGGGGGCGCGACTGGTCGGTGGTGGCATAGGTGGTTTGAAAGATTAAGACCCCGTAGCTGCCCTTGCGCTCCACCAGGTAGTTCTTTTTAAAGGTGGTGGGCACCATGTTGTGGGTTTCGGCGATCTGATTCAATTCCTTATGGGAAAACTTCATCAGCACCGAGCGGGTCACCCCCCTTTCCGAGATGCGGATCAGGGACCGGGCTTCGCTGCTGCCGGCGTAGATGGTGCTGATGCAGGGTATTCTTTTCAGGTACTGGGCGGCCACAATGGCGGCGCTGCGCCGGCCCCCGGCCATCACCGGCAGGCCGTAGTATTCAAAAAACTTCTTCTGCAGATTCTCGGCGTACTTATCCCCCTTTTCATATAAATCCTTGGAGATATAGCGCAGGGTGCGGGCCAGGTCTTCGGCGGCATCGGCTATGGGCCAATCCACCTTGACATGGAAATGGGACAGTGCATAACGGTCCCGGGCGTGGCTGGCCGGGTCGCGCTGAATCAAAAGGGCGAAATCAACCGGCAACAGAATCTCCAGGAAATCCATGAAATGGACGGAGTCGAAGTATTTCTGGGTGCGGTCGAAGCTGCCCTGCAGCGGCAGGGTTTTTGATTGCAGCAGATTGGTCTTGGTAATTTTGTTGATATTTAAAAAACGGATATACTTTTTGTGGGCAGCCGGGATGGTCTCCTCCACAAACAGGACCAAAAAAGAATTCTGGTGTTCATATTCCAGGTCGGGGATCCGCGCCCGGGGCTTGAGTTCACGCTTCTCCACATAGGGATATTTCACTTTATTGGCGCGAAATTTGGCGTAGGAATCAACCAGGGCGTAGCGCAGCATCACCTGATCCAATTCATCCCGCAGCAGCTCGTAATAAGAGCGCCGCAAGCGCTGGGCCAGGCTGAGTTCTTCCCTTACACTCCAGAATGCCATGGGGTCTTTGAACACTCCTTCATTGGGACTGCAAGCAGGGGGGGATGATTAGGAAAATCCTAATTCCTTTCTTATCATTATCAGATTGCCACGGCTCCGTCAACAACTAACTGTTATTATTACCGTTAATCTGTTTGTCCACTGTTGTCCCTTCTGGTTGGGCGGCGGGATTCATCATTTTAAGCTAGAAAAAATTCCGTATCGCGGGGAGTGGAAGGCGGATCGATGGTTACTTAAAATTGCGCCTCCGGTTAAAGCTCCCCCTTCCGATTGAGGAAACCGGTGAATTACGCGGGGGAAATTAAGGAAAGCGGTGTTTTACTTTTCAGGCGGGGATTTTTTCGAGGTGCTTTTGCGGCGGTGCAGTTCTTTTTTACGGGACCAGCGGCTCATGAAACCCACCATGCCGGCGGCATAGGCGCGGTCCAGGGTCTCCTCTTTTACCGCCACTCCCTGGGGACGTGCCATGGCCTCGCGCAAACATTCGGTTTTAAAGACACAGGCCATGCAGATGGGCGGGGAGTGGCGCAGGCCGTCGGCCTGGGCCGGGAAAACCGTTTGCAGGTCTCCGAAACAGTGGGGTTTGGGGGCGTCGTCGTTCATGACCGTATTCACCTAGGCTGCAAAATCCAGAACCTGATCCAAGGTTTTGTACATCGTATATTTAAAACCACGAAATACGCGAATTTACACGAAAGGTTTTTTTATTTCGTGTCTTTCGAGTATTTCGTAGTTCCATCCCTTAAACACACCTTTGCCGGATGTTGGCGATGACGGCGGCTACTTCTCATCCAATTCCTGCTTGAGGTCGCGGGTCATCAGTTGGTGCAGGGCGACCCTGGGTGCCAGGCCGTCGTATAGCACGTGGTAAACTGCGTGACTGAGGGGCATTTCCACATTTTTTTTACGGGAGAGGTTATAGACCGAGCGGGCGGTTTTAACACCCTCGGCCACCATTTTCATTTCGCCCAGAATTTGCTCCAGGGTCATGCCTTCACCGATCTTTTTGCCCACCGTGTAGTTGCGGCTCAGGTTGCCGGTGCAGGTCAGGATCAAATCGCCGATCCCGGCGGATCCGGTGAAGGTCCGGGGCTGGGCGCCCAACTTGAGGCCCAGCCGGCGGATTTCGGTCAATCCGCGGGTGATCAGGGCCGCCCGGGTATTGAGTGCCAGGCCCAGTCCGTCAATGATGCCCGAGGCGATGGCGATTACATTTTTCACCGCGCCGCCCAGTTCCACACCTATCACATCATCATGGGTGTAGACCCGGAAATAGGGCGTGGCGAACACCTGCTGAACCTGTCGGGCCACCCGGTCATCGGTTCCGGCAACAGTAACCACCGTGGGTGCCCGGGCCGCCACCTCCTTGGCAAAGCTGGGCCCGGAAAGCACGGCCAACTGATTCTGCGGGATCCGGGGCGCCATCTCCCTTAGAATACCGGTCATGGTGAGGTGGGTTTTATTTTCGATGCCTTTGGAGGCGGTGACCAGAATCGTCTTTTCATCCAGGTGTTGCGCCATTTGTCCGGCAACCGTGCGCATGACATGGGAAGGCACCACCATGAGCACCAGGTCCTTCCCCGTAACCACCCGGGCCAGGTCGTTGGAGGGCGTCAGGTTAGACGAGAGTTGGAATCCGGGCAGGAATTGCTTGTTTTCGCCGAGGGTGGCGATCTGTTCCTTAACCTCCGGTTCGAAGACCCAATGGTCGATGGAATAACCTTTGCCGGCCAACAGGTCGGCCAGGGCCGTACCCCAGCTTCCGGCCCCGACCACGCCGATATTTAACTCAGTATGCACTTTGGGAGATGTCATGGGATCTGATCTGTATCTGCTGTTGGCGCCTGGACGGAGATATGGCCAATTCCTCCGGGCTGCGGTTAATGATCAGGCATCGTCATCGGATGCGGGTCCCGGGGGAGTATCTTCCCCGGGGGCAGCATCGGACGATTCCGCCGCTGACGGGCCTTCATCTTCCTCTATCTCTTTTTCGGCCAGGCGGGCGGCGCCCACCACCCGTTCATTCCGGCCGCGTTTCATCAGCCGCACGCCTTGGGTATTGCGGCTGATGACCGAGATGCCGGCAATGGGCATGCGGATGATCTTGCCGCCGTCGGTGATGAGCATCGGGTCGTCATCCTCGGCCACCAGCAGGATACCCACCACCTGGCCGTTGCGTTCCGTGGTTTTTATATTAATGACGCCTTTGCCGCCCCGGCGGCGCAGGGGGTATTCATCAATATTGGTCCGTTTGCCGTAGCCGTTTTCGGTGACCACAAAGAGGGTCTCATCATCGCTGAGTACCTCCATGCCCACGATACGGTCCCCAGGGTTCAGGCGCATGCCGCGGACGCCCCGGGCCACCCGGCCGGTGGGACGCACGTCGGATTCATGGAAGCGGATGGCCTGTCCCCGGGACGAACCCAGAAAGATATTCTGGGTGCCGTCGGTGATGCGCGCCGCGATGAGTTCATCGCCGGGCATCAGGTTGATGGCAATGATGCCGCCCACCCGGCGCCGGCTGTAGGCCATGATATCGGTTTTTTTCACCAGCCCGTTGCGGGTGGCCATGAGGATGTTGTAGTCCGGCTCGAAGTCGGGCACGTTCAGCACCGCGGTGAGCCGCTCCCCTTCCTGGAACTGGAGCAGGTTGACCAGGGCCTTGCCCCGGCTGGCCCGGCCCACCTGGGGAATTTCATACACCTTGAGCCAATAGACCCGTCCCTGGTTGGTGAAAAAGAGGAAGGTATGGTGGGTGGAAGCCACAAACAGGTGCTCCACGAAATCCTCTTCTTTGGTGCCCATGGCGGTTTTGCCTTTACCGCCCCGGTGCTGGCTGTCGTAGAGCGTGATGGGATTGCGCTTGATGTAGCCTTCGTGGGAAACGGTGACCACCATGTCCTCTTCGGCAATCATGTCCTCCAGGGTGATTTCCCGGGTGGCCTCCACGATTTTGGTACGCCGCTCATCCCCGTAGGATTCCTGGATTTCCATGAGTTCGTCCTTGATGATGTCCAGGACCAGTTGGGGGTCGGCCAGGATCTCTTTGTAGCGGGCGATATCCTTTTGGATCTGAGCGTAATCCTCGATGATCTTCTGGCGTTCCAGGCCGGTGAGGCGCTGCAGGCGCATATCCAGGATGGCCTGGGCCTGGATGGCGCTGAGCCCGAAGCGCTCCATCAGCCCGTTCTTGGCTTCGGCCGGGGACTTGGCCTTGCGGATCAGGGCCACCACCTCATCCAGGTTGTCCAGGGCGATCTTCAAGCCCTCTAAAATGTGGGCTTTTTCCTCAGCCTTGCGCAGTTCGTAGCGGGTGCGCCGGGTGACCACTTCCTGCCGGTGGCCGATGAAGTGTTCCAGGGTTTCCTTGAAGGTCAACAGTTCCGGGCGGTTGTTGACCACCGCCAGGAAGATGATACCGAAACTGGTTTCCAACTGGGTGTGTTTAAAGAGTTTGTTGATGACCACTTCGGCGAACTGGTCGCGTTTGAGGCCGATGGCGATGCGCATGCCCCGGCGGTCCGATTCGTCCCTTACAAAGCGGATGCCTTCCAGTTGCTTGTGCCGCACCAGGGCCGCTATTTTTTCGATGAGGCGGGCCTTGTTGACCTGAAAGGGCAGTTCGCTGACCACAATGGTCTCCTGCTCGGTCTTGCGGTCTTTCTCGACATCGACCCTGGCCCGGATGCGGATGATCCCGCGGCCGTTGCGATAGGCTTCATGAATGCCCCGGGTCCCGTAAATGATCCCGCCTGTGGGAAAGTCGGGACCCGGCACCAGGGCCAAAAGCTCCTGCCAGGTGATCTCCGGGTTGTCGATGACGGTTTTCAGCGCCGTGATTATTTCGTTGAGGTTGTGGGGCGGAATGTTGGTGGCCATGCCCACGGCGATTCCCGAGGAGCCGTTGACCAAAAGGGCGGGGATACGGGCGGGGAGCACCGCCGGTTCGGTCATGGACTCGTCGTAGTTGGGAACGAAGTCCACGGTCTCCTTGTCCAGGTCGGCCAGCATGCGGTGGGCCAGCCGTGTCATGCGCACTTCGGTGTAACGCATGGCCGCCGGCGGATCGCCGTCCACGGAACCGAAATTGCCCTGGCCGTCCACCAGGGGATAGCGCAGGGAAAAGTCCTGGGCCATGCGCACGATGGTGTCATAGACTGCGCTGTCGCCGTGGGGATGGTATTTACCGATGACATCCCCCACCACGCGGGCGGATTTTTTATAGGGCTTGTTGTAATCGTTCTTCAACTCGTGCATGGCGTAGAGTACCCGCCGATGCACCGGCTTGAGGCCGTCCCGGATATCGGGCAGGGCCCGGCCGATGATCACGCTCATGGCGTAATCGAGATATGATTTGCGCATTTCGCGCTCGATGCTGACTGTAGGTGTATGGTCCATTGGTGTTTTCCTTGGGAATCGTTACATGCCTTTGGGATTTTTTAGGGGGGTTTGAACTTCCGGATGGGTATAGGCAGGGCGGATCGAAGGTGCCTTCCATCTGCTCGCAGAATGCCCAAGTCCTTCCCTCTGGGGATGCTCGGCGTTCAATGTGTGCCTTCCCCCCTGTCCGGGTCACGCCGCAGGGGGCGCAATAATTGCCCTGGGGGCTGCGGGATCCGCAGCCGGATGGGCTTACGCAGCCTGCAGCCCTGCCCGGCGGGCCGGGCCGCAGGCGGGTTCGGACTGGAGGGGCATCCTTTGAACCTGGGAAATTAGCCTGGCGGTCGTAAAGCTGCTATTTGCTGATGTAACTGCCGGCCAGCAAGTAGAGTATGATTTCGTACACCAGGATCGAAGACAGTGTCCCAAAGATGTGGTAGACGATCCCGCCGCCGATGATGGCCGGTACGGCCGTAAACACCAGAATACCGATTTTCCGGGGTATATCCATGAATTCAGGTCTCCTCGTATGATAATTCTCCAAACGGATGGGGTTGTCTGGCCGGCAAGCGGCCCCGCGGGGCGTCTCTTGCCGGGCGCCGGCGCGGGTTGGCCGCGCAAAACTTACCCCGTACGCTCGGCTCGCACAGTTACCATCCAGCTCTCACGTTGTGGCACGGCGGGAGTCAATGCATTTATCCGCCGACGAGGGCTATTTTTAGCATACTTTGCCCAAAAGTGAAACCGAATATGAAACTGCTGGCAGCCTCAATTTTTAAAGGCACGGCGTGGCCGTGCCTCCGGTTATGATGGCACCAGCAGGGCTCGGGGATGGTAATTTCTACCGGCGGCTGATGGCCATGGCCATGCCCATGCCGCCGCCGATGCACATGGAGATCAGGCCGGTGCCGTAATTGCGGCGTTTGAGGTGGTGGATGGCGGTGACCATCTGGCGCGCACCCGTGCAGCCGATGGGGTGGCCCAGGGAGATGCCGCTGCCCAGTTCATTGGGTTTATCCGTGGGAATACCCAACTCGCGCATGCAGCCGATGGCCTGGGCCGCAAAGGCTTCATTGAGTTCGATCATGTCGAAATCTTCGATGCGCATGCCGGTTTTAGCCAGCATTTTGCGAATGGCCGGCACCGGCCCCAGGCCCATGTAGGCCGGATCCAGGCCGCCCGAGGCAAAAGCCTTGATGGTGGCCAGGGGCACAAGGCCCAATTCCTTGGCCTTGGCGGCGCTCATCACCACCACGGCCGCGCCGGCGTCATTGATGCCCGAGGCGTTGCCGGCGGTAACGCTGCCGTCTTTGCGGAAGGCGGGCCGCAAACGGCTCATTTTTTCCAGGGAGGTATCCATGGGGCGTTCGTCGGTCTTGAAAACGATCTCTTCCCTGCGCTGTTTCACGGTGATGGGTACAATCTCCTCATCCAGCCAGCCGGCGGTGATAGCCTGCCGTGCGCGGGTGTGGCTCAATACGCCCAGTTCATCCTGTTCCCGGCGGGAAATCGCATAGAGCTCGGCGATGTTTTCGGCGGTCTGCCCCATGTGGTAGCCATAAAATATCTCGTACAACCCATCCCAAACCATCAGGTCCTGGACTTCGCCCACCCCGGTCAACTCCATGCGATGGCCCCAGCGGGCCTTGGGCAGGGCCAGGGGTACCTGGCTCATGTTTTCCATGCCGCCCGCCACGACCACATCGTTCTCGCCGGTCATGATGGATGCGGCGGCCGCGGCAATGGCCTTGAGCCCCGAACCGCAAACCTTGTTGAGGGTGAAAGCGGGCGTCTCCTTGCAGAGCCCGGCTTTGATCATGGCCTGACGGGCCGGATTCTGGCCCTGCCCGGCCTGGAGGACGTTGCCCATGATCACTTCATCCACAGTCACCGGCTTAAGATCGTCGGCCCACTGGTGGGCCTGGGTTTCCAGGTCGATGGGTCCCTGCTGGGCCAGTTTATCCGCTGCCCATTGGGGGTATTGGGCATCCTTGGCCGGGCGCAGGCCCGCCTTTTTAAGAGCCTCGATGATAACCGCGGCACCGAGATCAACGGCGGATATCGATTTTAACGTGCCACCAAAGTTCCCGATGGCTGTGCGCGCACCACTGACAATAACAGCTTCTTGCATGACATGGCCTTTCCGGAGTCGTTCTGATGCGACTCCGATGCTTGGTATAGGTTAAAGATCGGCAATGGTGATTACCGATGCATGGATGTTTCGATTATTGGGGCTAATCCTGGCTACCGGCTCTAACAAATCCGACACCTGGGGTCAATGTTACCCCGCTGCAGGAGCCCGGAAATAGAAAAGAAACTCCACTTGCCGTGGGTTGGGATCAAACCGGGAGCAGCCTCCGGAGCAACCGGCTTCAGGGTGTCCGGGGCTCCGTACCCTCGATGAACAGGGCGCTGACCCCCCCGGCGGAGTCGGCCGCTACCCGCGTTCCGCTGAGCGGGTCCATGGAAACCCGCAGCGTGTCGGCAGGTTGGTCAAACTCGGCGGATGATGACTCTCCCAGGGCGGCCTCCATGAATCCCAGCCATATGGGCAGGGCCGCCCGGGACCCGGTCTCCCTGGCTCCCAGGCTCTCGAAACCGTCCCGGCCCACCCAGACCCCGGCCGTGAGGGCAGGGGAGAAACCTAGGAACAGGGCGTCGTGGCACTGGTCGGTGGTGCCGGTTTTGCCGGCCACCGGCTGGGGCAGGTTGCGTGCGCGGCGCCCGGTGCCCTCCAGAACCACGGCCCGCAGCATATCGGTGACCACGGCCGCCTCGGCGGGCGGCATGATCACGGTTTGGGCGGGTGTCGGTTGCCAGATTGTCCGGCCCTGGGCGTCCCTGACGTTTAGAATGCCCTGGGGGCGCACCAGGATGCCATGGTTGGGCCACACCGCGTAAGCCGCAGTCAGGCCCAGGAGGGAAACACCGGCGGTGCCCAAGGCCAGGCTCAGGTCCCCGGGGCTGGGCAGGTCCAGACCCATTCTGGCGCTGAAATCATGGAGTTGGGGCAGGCCCAGCTGCTCTACCAGGCGGATGGCCGGGATGTTAAGGGATTTGGCCAGGGCCAGGCGCAGGGTCACTTCCCCTTGAAACGTCTTTGAAAAATTAGCCGGCCGCCAGTCGCCGTCGCGTCCCGCATAGACCACGGGCGTATCGCGGATGAGATGGCTCTGGGCCATCCCCTGGGTGACGGCCAGGGCGTATATAATGGGTTTAAACGCCGATCCGGGCTGGCGGCGGGCCTCCACGGCCCGGTTGAACTTGCTGACACCGTAGTCACGGCCGCCCAGCATGGCCCGAATTCCTCCGCTGGCGCTGTCCAGGGCCACCAGGGCTCCCTGGAGATCGTCGGTGGGCAGGCCGGCGGCCTGCATACGGGTTTCCAGGGCGGCCAAACCCTGGGCCAGGGCCGCCTCGGCCGCCTGCTGCAGCCGGTAATCGAGGGTGGTGGTGACGGTCAGCCCGCCCTGATAGAGAAGATCCCCCCCGATTTGTTCTTCCAGGGCTTTGCGGATGTGGGCCGTGAAATAGGGCGCCGTCAATCTGCGGGGCGTTGCGGCTGCAAGCTGCAGCGGTTCGGCCGTGGCCTGCTGAAACTGATCCTGGGAAATGATCCCGTTGGCGGCCATTTGTTTGAGCACCAAATTCCGCCGTTTGCGGGCCAGTTGCGGATTGACCAGAGGGGAGTAGCGGGATGGCGCCCGGGGCATGGCGGCGATGAGGGCGCACTCGGCCAGGGTCAGTTCATCCAGGGGCTTGCCGAAAAAAATACGTGCGGCTGCGCCCACGCCATAGGCGCCGCTGCCCAGATAGATCTGGTTGAGATAGAGGGTCAGGATTTCGTCCTTGGTGTAGCGGCGTTCCACCTGGAAGGCCAACAGGGCTTCGCGGATCTTCCGGAGGACATTTTTATCGGCTGTCAGAAACAGGGTCCTGACCAGTTGCTGGGTGATGGTGCTGGCGCCCTGGGCGAAGCTGCCGGTCTTCAGGTCGGTATAAAGGGCGCGCAGGATGCCCCGGATATTGACGCCGGGATGGCGGTAGAACTGACGGTCCTCGACGACAATGATGGCAGCCTTGAGGTTATCGGGGATGGCGGACAGCGGCACCGGTTCCCGTTTCTCGGTGTACAGTTCGCCCAGCAGTACATCATCGGCGGAGTAAATCCGGGTAATGGCCGAGGGGGTGTAGGATTCCAGCTGCCGCAAGGGGGGCAGGTCGTGATAGAGCGCCGCCGAGCCCCCCAGGACGGCTCCGGCAATGACACCGAAGGTGCAAAATAGAAGCAGGGTTATCCTGACTTTTCCGCTGGCCATCAATTGACCCCTCCGGTGGGATGGGTTAATGATTATTCGATTTGCATGACGCCGTACATGTTGGGGCGTAAGCTAGTGTCCGACTGAAAACTCCCCTCCCCTGGAGGGAGGGGTTGGGGGAGGGGGAAATAAATACCTTAAATCATTCACCCCCACCCTGCCCCCCCTAAGTCAAGGGGGAGGGAAGCAGGAGTTTCCGTTCAACCACTAGGCTACCACATCCGGCATGGGGAGGCTAACTGCAGATATCCCCGGGAATGGATCGGACCATATTCCGGGCTCATTCAATCCATCAAGAAATAGTGACTGAACGGAAACCCTTGGCGCCCTCCCCCCTGACGGGGCAGGGAGTTTCCGTTCGGGTGCTGTGCTAAGGAGCAGCCATGGCGCACGACCATCATCACCATGACCATGATCACCATCATCACCATTCCCATGCAACCGGGAGCGAGCTGACCCTTCCCCAGAAAATGGAAAAGTTGTTCCACCACTGGATCCACCACAACGAAGACCATGCCGCCACCTACCGCCAATGGGCTGAGCGCTGCCGGGAGCAGAATCTTACGGACCTGGCCGAAGCCCTGGAGCAGGTGGCTGAAATGAACCTGGAAATCAACGGACGCATGGAGGCCGCCCGCAAACTGATCCCAGGGTAATCAATGGTGATTGATGATTTATGAATGGTGATTTAAGGAAGACTGCTTTTATCCTTAATTCATCAATCATCATTCACAAATCACCATTGCCATCAATCACCATTGTCCTGTTTTTCCCGGATCAGGTCCCAGGGCTGACAGGAGCGACGAAGCCTGAGCTGCACGATCTGGCCCGGGTGGGCTACATCCAGCGGACAATCCGCGTCATCACGGATCGATTCAATTCGATCCGGCCGTACCGGTTGGCGGGGACTGAGCACCTCCACCGCCATACCCGGCGTGAGGCGGTTGCGCACTTCAACGGTAACCAATTCCCCGGGTCCCGCTTGCACCACCTTGGCGATAAAGATGTGGATATTCCCCCGGCGCGGTTCGCCGTATTGGGGTTCGATCTGGGACGGGTCCCCGAAGTAGAAACCGGTACTCAGTTCGCGCCGGCTCACGGCGGCAACCTCCTTTTGCCAGCGGGGGGGCGGCCGATAGTGGTCCGGATCATGGTAATAAGCATCCAGGGCCTGACGGTAGGTGCCCACGACGGTGGCCAGGTAATGGATACCTTTCATGCGGCCTTCGATTTTCAGCGCCCGGACCCCGCTGCGGATCAGGGCGGGCAGGTGGTCGAGCATGCACAGGTCCCGGGAGCTGAACACGTAGCTGCCGCGTCCGTCTTCCTCCAGGGGAAAGTATTGGCCGGGCCGGGTCTCTTCCGTTACCCGGTAGGGCCAGCGGCAGGTCTGGGTGCACAACCCCTGGTTGCCGTCCCTTCCGGTCAGGTAGCTGCTCAACAGGCAGCGGCCGGAGTAGGCGATGCACATGGCGCCGTGCACGAACACTTCGATCTCCGGGCCATCCGCCGCCGCCAGTTCCGCGACCTCGGTCAGACTCAATTCCCGGGCCGCATTGATGCGTGCCACGCCCTGTTCCTGCCAGAACCTGGCGCTGAGATGATTGGTGGTGTTGGCCTGGGTGCTGAGGTGGATGGGCAAACCGGGGGTCCGCTGGCGGATCAGCCTGACCACCCCCGGATCACTGACAATGATGCCGTCGGGCCGCAGGGCGGCCAGGGTGTCGATGAACCGGATCAGTCCGGGCAGGTCCCCATTGCGCGCAAACACATTTAAGGCCACGTAAATTCTGGCGCCGTGACCGTGGGTGTAGGCCACCGCTTCTCGAAGCTGCGCCTCCGTGAAATTATCGGCCTGATTGCGCAGGCTGTAATCCCGCCCCCCTACATAGACCGCATCGGCGCCGTAATGAATGGCGATCTTTAGCTTTTCGAAGTTGCCGGCCGGCGCCAGAAGCTCCACCGGCCGGGGGGAGACTCCGGAACCGGGGCTTGCCGTATCTGTTGGTTCGCTGTTCATGGATTTCCGGAGGTGGGTGCCAATTTATAAATACGCTCAATGACAGCCGCCAGGCTCTCCTGCCAGGGGGGGATAGCGATGCCGAAGGTGTGGCGGATTTTCGTGCAGTCCAGGGCCGAATAGGCCGGCCGGCGGGCCGCTGTGGGGTATTCCGAAGCGGGAATGGGCGAGATCCTGCGTATTTTCAGCGGGGTGTGCCGGGCTGCCAGGTCCAGGGCCTCTTCAGCCAGGCCGTGCCAGGTGGTGATGCCTGTTCCGCAGAAGTGGTAGGTGCCCCAGGATACCCGGCCCTTATCGGCAATATGGCGGCTGATCACCCAGACTGCCCGGGCCAGATCGGCCGCGGAGGTGGGCGATCCGTGCTGGTCGGCCACCACTTTGAGCTCGTCCCGCTCCGCTGCCAGCCTGAGCATGGTCTTCACGAAATTATGGCCCCGGGCGCCGTACAGCCAGGCCGTGCGGATGATAATATGCTGCGGCGCGCCTTCCCGCACAGCGGCCTCGCCCTTGGCCTTGCTTTGACCGTATATCCCCAGGGGCGCCACCGGATCCGTTTCCCGGTAGGGGCGGCGGCTGGTGCCGTCGAAAACAAAATCCGTGGAGATATGGATCAGGGGGATGCCGGCCCGGGAACAGGCCGTCGCCAGGTGCCCCGGGCCGTCGCCGTTGACCGCCATGGCGGTCCCGGCGTCTGATTCGGCCTTGTCCACCTGGGTATAGGCCGCGGCATTGACCACCAGCCGCGGCGCGGTCTTTTCCAGATTACGGGCCACGCTCGCGGGTTGGGTAATGTCGATGTCCGGCAGGTCGCGGGATACGGCTTGCATATTGAATTCTGCGGCCTGCCGGCGCAATTCCAGGCCCAACTGGCCTTCACCTCCGGTGATGAGCACTTTCATGGCAATACGTCATTCCTAATGTCGGTTGCAACCATACGCATCGAACCCTGCACTTTATGCCGCCTGCGGAACAGGGTAGGGGCAGGTTTCAAACCTGCCCCTACAAGCCATTCACTATTAACAAAACTCCGGACAGTGGGAGTATTATCCCGAATGCTGCCTTAGAAGCCGCAGTTCAGCAGTTGGCTGCGCACCACTTCGAATACATCGCCGAAACGCAGGATGCCGGTCACCTGATCCCCTTTCTTGACGATGAGCGGCTGATGCACCCCCATTACATACAGGTTTAACGCCTTTTCCAGGGTGTTGCTCTCTTCAAGGTATTCAATATCCTTGGGCACGTGCATGACATCGGCCACTTTCTCGCCGCTGCCGCGCTCGCAGATGCTTTTTTCCGGTTCCAGCCACAAATTGAACTGTTTCATGGCGTTTTTGACAAAGCTGGAGGTGAGGGTCCCGCTTTGAACCTTGGACTTTACGTTGCGGTAACTCGGTTCCAGGGCGCGGAATATGTCGATCATGGTTACCTTGCCGATGAACCCGCCCTTTTCGTCCACCACGATGGCGTCACGATGGGCACGTTCGGCTTGGGATTGGCGGGCTTCCTCCAGGGCCTGCAATACTTCAAACAGGTTGTCTTCCTTCTTCACGGTGACGTAATTGGAAATTGGAATCATGACTTCTCTGACCTGGATCTCTTTCATTGCGTCATCTCCTCTTAAGATTGTATTTCTAACGATCCGCGCTTGGGGACCTTTTGTCCCTGCATTCCGGTGGGCGCCGGACACTTGACCATAAAGCAGGCCGGCACCGGGCACCAGCGTATTTCATTGGATCCTGTCCAGCAGAATTCAGCAAATTATCAGAATACCTCATGCACTATGTTGAGCGCAACCCGTTTGCGCACCGGCCTTTGTCAGCCGGTTCCCCGGGGGGGAGCGGCTTCCTCAATGGCCGTTTATCCGGGTTGTGATCTATGATATAGGTTATCATTCCATTCTGAAACGGGGACTGCGGCCGGACCCGGAAGGCAGTTCCCGCTGTTTTGCCTGGCATTCATCTCCAGCCGCTCCGGTGACAGGCCGGATAAAGGGGGCGCCATGTCCGATGAACTCGCGCAAGCCTATCTCCTCAAGGCTGTGCACGCCTTCAGGCGCCGGTTGATTGTGGTTTCACCTGAATTTGTCATCCTGGCCGCCAACTGCCCGGAGATGGCGGGGTGTGCCGATACCTTCGTCGGTAAAGCCTGCTACCGCGTATTCCACGAGCGCGAGACACCCTGCCGCAATTGTGCCGTGGAGGAGGTCCTGACCGCAGGCCGGCCGGTACTGCGGCCCAAAACCGACGAAACCCTGGATGCCTCGCGCATGCCCTGCTATTACGCCTATCCCATCCTCGATGGCAGGCGCATTGAAGCTGTGGTCAGCATGGACTTCGATCTGCCCACCCGCAGCGGTCTGGAGGCCAAACTGCAGGAAACCAATATTTTCCTGCGTAATCTAATCCTCAGCGCCGTGGACGGTGTTATTGCCGCCGACAAAGCCGGCCGTATCCTGATTTTCAACCAGGCGGCAGCCGATGTCTTCGGTTACCCGGTGGAGGATGCCCTGGATAATCTCAATATCAGCGACATCTATCCGGAGGAACAGGAGCATGAAGTGATGGCCATGCTGCGGAGCGACAGCCACGGCGGAAAAGGCAAGCTGCGCTCCTACCAGGTGGATGTGCTGACCCAGGCGGGCGAGCGGGTCCCCATCAGCCTCAATGCGGCCATTATTTACAATGAGGGGCGGGAGGTCGCGACCATCGGGTTTTTCCATGATCTGCGGGAGAAGCTGGAGATGGAAAAAGAGCTGAAAAGCGCCCAGCTGCAACTGCTGCAATCCGAGAAGATGGCCTCTCTGGGCAAGCTGTCGGCCGGTGTGGCCCACCAGCTCAACAATCCCCTGGGCAGTATTACTCTGTACACCAAACTGGTGCTGGAAGATTATGACCTTAGCGACGACGCTAAGGACGATCTCAACCGTATCCTGAAGGACGCCCAGCGCTGCCGGGACACCGTCAAGGAGTTGCTGGAATTCACCCGCCAGACCCGCCATTTCATGCGCACCCAGGATATCAACCGGGCTTTGCTGCGCACCCTGTTTTTAATAGAGAACCAGACCCTGTTTCACAATATCACCATCGAGAAACAACTGATGGAGGATCTGCCCCAGGTGGTTTGCGATATCCAGCAGATCAACCATGTGTTCATGAACCTGATCCTCAATGCCGGACAGGCCATGGAGGGCAAAGGGCGGCTGGCCATCACCACCGCGACGGCCGGCACGGGGGAGCGGGTGACGATCCAGTTCGCCGACAGCGGACCGGGCATGCCCGATGCGATCAAACCCCGTATTTTTGAACCTTTTTTTACCACCAAGGATGAAGGCCAGGGCACGGGTCTGGGATTGAGCCTGGTGTACGGCATCGTGGAAAGCCACGGCGGAACCATCCGGGTGGTGGACAATACTGGCGGAGGTGCCCGATTTATCATCGAACTGCCGGTGGGCTCGGCGGACACAGGAGGAGAAAATGGATAATCGCCCTGATGCGATCCGCGTGATGGTTGTGGATGATGAGGCTGGCATTCGGGAGGGATCGGAGCGGATACTCAAACGGATCGGGTTTACGGTGAGCCAGGCGTCCCGGGGGGATGACGCCCTTTTGCGCATGCCGGCGGAGCAGCCGGCCATTGTGCTGCTGGATCTCAAGATGCCGGGGATCGACGGCATGGAGGTCCTGGGGCGCATCCGCGAAATGGATACCGACATCCTGGTGATTGTGATCACCGGTTACGCCACCGTGGAGACCGCCATTGAGGCCATGAAACAGGGCGCCTACGACTTCATTCCCAAGCCCTTCGAGCCGGACCAGCTGCGGATTGTGGTCAACCGGGCTGCGGAGAAGATCCGGCTCACCCGGGAAACCACCGCCCTGGAACAGGCCCGGCGCCGGACCCTGACGGACCTGGACACCGAAAAAAGCCGCATCAGCACCATTCTGCATTCCCTGCCCGACGGGGTGGTGGTCACCAACACCGCCGGCCGGGTGGTGCTCATCAACCCGGCGGCCCGGCAAATGCTGGGCCTGGCCCAAAACACCGGCCCCGGCGCGGCCATCGCCGAATATGTCCCCGACCAAGGCCTGTGCACTCTGATCCAGGACATATCCAAGGGGCGTTTTATTGATTACGAGGACATTCCCATCCACGAATTTACCACCAACGATGAGCGTTTTCTCCTGGCCCGCGGGCAACCGGTGCTGGGGGAGCGCCGGGAGTGCCTGGGGGCCGTGATCAACCTCTCCGACGTGACGGCCATGAAGGTCATCGACCGCCTGAAGTCGGAGTTTGTGGCCAAGGTCTCCCATGAACTCAGGTCGCCCCTGGCCACCATCCACGAGCAGCTGGCCAAGGTAATGCGCGACATGATGGATGTGGCCTCGGAGAGTGACCGCTACATCCTGGCCCGGGCCAAGGAAAAAACCCACGGGCTGATCTCCATGATCGGTGACCTGCTTGATCTCTCGCGCATCGAAGAGGGGCTAATTTGCAGGGAATCCGAGCCGGTACAGGTGGAAACCCTGGTGGGCAATGTGGTGGCATTCCTCAAAACCCGGGCCGAGGGCAAAGGGCAGACCATCAACATGCTTCCGCCGGACCAGGCGCTGCCGCCCATTAACGCCGATCCTGTGGCCCTGGAGAGCATTTTCGGCAACCTCATCGCCAATGCCATCAACTACACCCCCGACGGCGGCACTATCCGCGTTGCCGTGGACCAGGCCGGCATTAATCTGCGGGTGAAGGTCAGCGACACCGGCTTCGGTATTGAAGAAAAATACCTGTCCAAGATATTCGATCGTTTCTACCGGGTTAAAAATGACAAGACGCGCCTGATCACGGGCACCGGTTTGGGCCTGCCCATTGTCAAGCAGCTGGTGGACTCCCTGGGCGGGTTC
>Ga0180436_10001783_pt1 | contig 20865 bp, 11 predicted proteins | sample SS_ome_2_FD_132434 | JGI IMG/M metagenome (GOLD analysis project Ga0180436, IMG submission 132434) | Hypersaline lake sediment archaeal communities from the Salton Sea, California, USA - SS_3_S_2 metaG | ecosystem: Environmental > Aquatic > Non-marine Saline and Alkaline > Hypersaline >...
CTCCAGGTGAATACGAAATAGAGATCAAAAAAGACGGTTTCACTTCTTGGAAGAAAAAAATTCTGATCGAAAAAGAATTAGTGGTCAAAACCGATGCCTATCTTTTCCCAACTTTCCCAAGCTTAAACGTCATGACCTCAACCGGAGCCTCAAAACCAGTTATTTCTCCCGATGGTAAAAAAGTTGTCTTTGCCGTAGCCAATTTTGAATCAGAAGAAAAAAATGGTCTTTGGGTATTAAATTTATCTGATCGGCCATTAGGTCTGGGTAGAGATCCGCTACAAATCCTCCAAAGTGCTCCTCGTGGTCGTCAATTCGAAGAAGCTGATTACCGATGGTCACCAGATTCAAAAGAAATTTTAGTAACTCTAAGCCAAGGCAAGGTCAATGAAGAAAATTTTTTAGTCGAAGCTAACAAGCTCAATCTTTCCACCGAACTCATTGATGTCACCAATCAACTTTTAACTATTCAAAACCGTTGGGCAAATGAACAGGAAATCATTGATAAAGTTAGTTTGGCTAGGCTTCCCGAAGAATTGCTTATCATTTTTGAAAATGCAGTCGATGACATCGCCTTTTCCTTAGACGAGACTAAAGTTATGTACACGGCTACCGATTCCGCCTCAATCCCTAAAGAACTTATTCCCCCACTCCCAGGAGCCAGTAATCAGCCAGAAACAAGAGAAATTACTCCCGGTAATATTTATGTCTATGACCTTAAAGAAGACCGTAATTTCTACATTATGGAGGCTCCGATTAAGGCCGAACAGAAGGAAGAAGAAAATGAAGAAAAAACATTTTCAAAGACTATTTCCTGGTTCCCAACCTCAAAAAATCTTTTTGTCATTCAGGAAGACCGTTTAAGTACCGTTGAGTACGATGGAACCAACTTTGTTGATATCTATTCAGGGCCTTTTGAGAACTCATTCGCTTTTCCTTTTCCTAATGCCACCAGGGTTTTGATTTTAACCTCATTAAATAAAGATCTTCCTCCCAATTTATACGCCGTTTCCGTTCGCTAAAACATAGTAATTTTTAGCCCCAACTGTTAGAATAAAGAAGGGTGTTTTGTTCTCGTAGCTCAACGGACAGAGCAGTGGTTTCCTAAACCACCGATGAAGGTTCGACTCCTTCCGAGAACACTAAAACGGAGAGTGGCGCAGATGGTAGCGCGCAGCGTTCGGGACGCTGAGGTCCCGGGTTCGAATCCCGGCTCTCCGACTTTCTTATTTTAGAAGCTTTAAAAACCTAGATTCTTCCTTGTAGGGACCGATAATGGCAAGATTAAGGTTTTGTGGCTTGAAAATATCCTTAGCCACGCGTTGGATATCCTCGACACTAACTTGATCGATCAATTTGATCTTTTGATCAAGATCATGAATTTCTTCCTCATAAAAATATTGCTCAAAATAATCTAAAGCTACATTTTGAGAATCTTCCAAAGCTAATACTAGTCTCCCCTTTATCAGCTCTTTAGCCTTTTTAAGTTCTTTTTCGGGAACTTTTATATCAATAATTTGTTTATAATTATCTAAAATCACTTTAATCGCTTCGTCAATTTTGTTTGTATCAACACCAGTCTGCGTCATTAAATAACCATTGTCTAAAAATGATTCAGCAAAAGTTCTAACATAATAAGCCAAACTTCTTTTTTCTCTAACCTGAATAAACAAACGAGAACTCATGCTTCCACCTAAAATAGTAGCTAAAACCTTCAATACGTAATGATCAGGATGAGAATAAGGATAAGTTCTAACCCCTAAACAAAAATGGGATTGAGCCGTTTTTTTATTTTTTAGCAACAATTTAGGCTCTTTTTGATTAAAACTTAGTGAGTTCAAATCTTCTTTTGCTTTCCCTTTTAAATTCCCAAAATATTTTTCCACCATTTGTAAACATTCTTTATTTTCTAATTTACCACTTTTGACAATTACCATATTGCCAGGATGATAAAGGCGGTTTAGATAAGCAGTAAAATCATTTCTTTTTAAGTTTTCAATGTTTTCTTTTTTGCCGGCAACATACCAACCCAAAGGTGTCGGACTATATAAAAGAAACTCAAATAATTCAGGAATTCTCTGAGCTGGCAAATCTTCATACATGTTGATTTCTTCAATGATTACTCCTCTTTCCCGATCAATCTCTTTAGTATCAAATTTAGAATTTAGAATCATATCGGTTAGAACATCAAAAGCTAAAGATTGATGTTGAGCGTTAGCTTTAATAAAGTAACCAGTAAATTCTTTACCGGTAAAAGCATTAAAAGTCGCTCCGATACCATCTAGGGCCTTAGCAATATCTAAAGTTGTAGGTCTTTTAGAAGTACCTTTAAAGAACATATGTTCAAGAAAATGAGAAAGGCCGTTAATTTTTAGATTCTCATAACGACTACCTGCCCTTACTCCAATCATAAGGGTCATTGATTCCACCTGTTTCATTGGCACAGTAATAACTTTTAAGCCGTTTTTTAATGTAGTTAATTGATGTTGATACATAAATTACATTCTTTCTGGAGTTTCAATCCCTAAAATTTGCAAACCATTCTTAAGTAATTGGCTGACAGCTGAAGTCAAAGAAAGCCTTCTTTGAATGATTTCTTTTCTTTCAGCCCCTAAGATTGATAACCGATTATAAAAAAGATTATACTTTTGAGCCAAATCAAAAAGATAATTACAGATCAAATTAGGAGTAAAATCATTAGCAGCCTCCATTAAAACTTCGGGAAATCTATAAAAAGTCCTCAAAAGAACGATTTCTTCCGGTTTTAATCTGGAATTACTTATTTGAGATAAACCGGTTAATTCTTTGCCTTCTTCTTTTTCCAAAACGCTCAAACAACGAGCGTAAGTATATTGCAAATAAGGAGCGGAATTACCTTCCAAAAGGAAAATATTATCCCAATTAAAAACAATATCTGAAGTCCGATGATGAGATAGATCAAAGTATTTAACCGCCCCAATACCAACAGCTTGAGCAATTTCTTTTTGCTGTTTTACGCCGATATCTTTTTTATTCTTAGCCTGATTGATAATTTTAGAAGCCCTTTTGATTGACTCGTCTAAAACTTTTTCTAGATGAATAGTTTTACCTTGGCGAGTGCTCATTTTCCCATCTTCTAAACGGATCAAACCATGACTTATATGTACAAAATGTTCTATTTTCCCTAAACCTAATTTCACAGCTGCATTAAAAGTTTGCTTCAAATGAAGCTGTTGGTCAACCCCAACCTCATAAAGATATAAATCAGGTGACCATCTCTTTTTACGATAAGCGATACAAGCCAAATCGCGGGCCTCGTAAGTGGTAGCTCCATCTGATTTTAAAAGCAAAGCTGGGGGAATTTTTAGCTCAGGGAATTTAACAACCAAAGCTCCTTGGCTCTTAACCGCTATCTTTTTTTTCTTGGCCAAAGCAATAATATTTTTAATTTTATCCTCATAAAAACTTTCTCCCAGACAATAATCGATCTTAACTCCCAGAAGATCATAAATATAATCAAATTCTTTTAGGGAAATCTTAACACAAGCCTGCCAAATCTTGATCGCTTCCTGATCTTTGTTCTCAAGTTTTTTAAACCACAATCTGGCATCATCTTCCAATTCTGGTCTTTGTTCCACCTGTTTATGAAACCTGATATATAGCTTTTCTAATTTTTCAAAAGTTAAATCGGAGACATTACCCTTGTTCCACCTTTTAATCGCTACGATTAATTTGCCGAATTGAGTTCCCCAATCCCCTAAATGGTTAACGCCAACCACCTTGTAACCTAAAAATTGGTAAAGATTGTAGATCGCTTGACCAATAACTGTTGATCTTAAATGACCAATGCCAAAAGGCTTGGCAATATTAGGTGAAGAATAATCGATAACAACCGTTTTACCATTTCCGATAGGTTCAGATCCATATTTTTCTTTTTTTTCTAGCAATTCCTCTGTTTGTTTGATAAGAAATTTATTATCTAACCAAATATTAATGAAAGCAGGCTTAGCAACTTCAATTTTAGCAACGTAATCAGGTAAGCCGGTTGCTCTCCAAGTTGATATAATCTTACTGGCTAAATCAAAAGCAATCGGAAACTCTTTTTTCTTAACTCTTAAAGCAATATTGGTAGCAAAATCACCATGATTGAAATCAGAGGGATGCTCTAATTGCAAATCACCAGGATTAATCTGAAGTTTTTTAAGAATCTGGCTTAGATCCTTTTTTATTTGCTCTTTGATCATTGATTTGCAGTATAGCATTACTCTTATTATCACTCAAGACGGACAAAAAAACCTTGACAACTATAATAGAAAAGATACATACTATATCAATGAGCTCTGCCCTGGATAGAGATGGTTTTTTAAGGTCAAAAAAAAGGATTATTATCTTTTTTCTTGTTATAGACCTCATTCTTCTTTCAATCATCGCTTTTGGCAGTCAAATTAAGCCTGGCTATGGAGATGAAGGACAAATTCTTTCCATAAGTAAAATTAAAAACTCACTGGTTAGTTATTTCGGTAATCTTATCAAAACCATTGATAAAAGTTTCGCTAAAATTGGTAGTTCTTTTTATCAAAATGTCTCACTTTTCAACCAAAAAATAGAAGAAGGGATTGCCAACCTCCCTAATCAAAATAGCTTCGATCAAAGCCAAAATGAGCAGGAACAGGAAGAAGAAAATTTACTCACCTATCTAGGAGCAGTTATGGGTGATAATAAAATCCCCTCTTTATCCCAACTAGAATTAACCACCACCAATAAGCCACCTTTAATTATTCATTCATCAAAATTAGTTTCCAATTTAAATGTTGAAATGGTTGGTGGTTACACCGCCGAAGAGTTAGCTTTAGATTCTGATTTAGAAAACATTTCGGTTAGCACTTCAAACTTAACCCCTGGGGTTTTTGGCGGCAGTGGCGATTACACTTTCCCAGGAAATGTAAAAATCAATGGCGGACAGCTTTACCTATCACCCATTGGTTCGGGCACAGAAAATGAAGGGACGATTTATTTTGACAGCGATAACAGTAATCTTTATGTAAGAGCCGGCGGCGCTTGGGTTGATCTTACCCAACAAGATACGGATACTAATACCACCTACACGGCAGGCAGTGGTTTAACCCTATCCTCTCAAAACCAATTCTATATTGGCAGTGGGCAGGTTACCAACGCTATGTTGGCTAACCCTTTTGATGGCTCTGCTTATCTTCCTTTAGCCGGTGGAACTATGACCGGTACCATAAATCTGGCTAACGGAAGCACTTATTACATTGATGGTTCAGGTCACGCTAAATTTAATAATCTTACAGCTGTTGGCACAATTACCCTACCTAGTAACTCCATTACAGACGCAATGGTCACAGATAGTATTACCGCTGCCAATTACATGCCTCTTGCCGGCGGGACTTTTACAGGAAATGTGACTTTTGATGCTTCCTCAAGCTTATATTTTGCCAATGGCACCACCTACTACGTCAATAACTCCGGCGATGCCAATTTAGGTAATATTAATGCCACCGGCAATATTACTACTAACGGTAGTATTGGGGTTGGGACCACAAACCCAAATTATGATCTTGAAGTCTTGGGATCAGCAAGTGTTAGAAATCTTATTGCTCATACCCTTTCCCTTTCCTCATTATCAACCAGTAATCTTTCTGCCCAATATGGGTTTTCAGGTTATACCAATCTATCAGGTGGTCTTGGTACAGGATTCTTAAATGGTATTCAAAGAATTAGTAACTCCGGTAATTTGCTGAATATCGGTAGCATCCAGGCAGGTGAAGTTTTGTTTACCAAAGGAGGAACTTTCGGAGCCAGAACTGATTACCCAGCCGGAAATGGCTCCGGCTCAGTTTCTATCGGTGATCTTAACGGGGATGGTAAAAACGATTTTGTCGCAGGTAATGGCGATGATAATACTGTTTCCGTTTTTATCAACAACGGCAATGGCACCTTTGCCAGTAAGGTAGATTATGATACTGAAGGCTACCCAGGATCTGTGGATATTGGTGATTTGAATGGCGATGGGAAAAATGATTTGGCAGTTTCCAATGAGGACGATAGTAAGGTTTCTGTTCTTATGAACAACAGTGATGGCACTTTTGCCGCTCGAGTTAGTTATGATACCGGAGAATACCCTGGAAGAGTTGTTATCGGTGACCTGAATGGCGATGGGAAAAACGATTTGGCTACGGCCAATGGCATGGATAGCATTTCTGTTTTTATGAACAATGGTGATGGCACCTTTGCCAGTAAGGTAGATTATGACGCTCCTACTGATAGTTGGCCTGCCTCAATCGCCGTTGGTGACCTAAATGGTGATGGGAAAAACGATTTAGTCACAGCTAACGCTGATACAAACAACAGTTCTGTTTTTATTAATAATGGAAATGGAACATTTGCTACCAAAGTAGACTATGATACTGGGGTTGATCCCTATTCAGTTGCTATTGCTGATCTTGACGGTGATGGGAAAAACGATTTGGCAGTTAGTAACAGTTGGGATGATAATCTTTCTGTTCTTGTTAACAACGGTGATGGAACATTTGCCACCCGGGTAAATTACACGGCTGGTAATTCCCCTTTTTCAATCGCCGTTGGCGATCTAAATGGTGATGGGAAAAACGATTTGGCCACAGCTAACCACGGAGAAACTGAAAGCGTTTCTGTTCTTATGAACAACGGTGATGGCACCTTTGCCAGTAAGGTAGATTATGAAACCGGTGAAGAAACATCATGGGTGGATATCGGTGATCTTAACGGTGATGGAAAAAATGATTTAGTCGCTGCTAACTACACCGATAATGACATCTCTGTCTTTCTTAACGATCCAACAGTTATGTTATATGCCCAAGCTTCCTCCGGTAATATTGGCATTGGCACCACTAATCCCCAAGAAAAACTAGACGTTCTAGGTAATGCCACCATTTCAGGAACATTAGCCTTAGCACCTCAAACACAAGCTTATGCTGGAACTTGTGATACCTCTTCAGCCGGGAAAATGTATTATGATAATGCTCAAAACTCTTATTATTTCTGCAATGGTGCTTCTTGGACAAAGGCAAGCATTGGTGACTTTTACAATGGCTCCCTTTATTCAAACAGATACAAAGTAACCACCGATGTTTTTGATGAGACCTTATATAATTTTGGTGATAGTTGGGTAGCTAAAAATAGTAGTCGTAATTGGTACGATATCGCCATGTCAGCAGATGGTTCTAGACAGACGGCTACTGATAACGGTGGTCAAATCTATGTTTCCACCGACTATGGTAATACCTGGACAGCCAAGGATAGCAACCGTTATTGGGGAGTCGTCGCCATGTCGGCAGATGGGTCTAGACAAGCAGCTACTGTTTATGAGGGTCAAATCTATGTTTCCACCGACTATGGTAATACCTGGACAGCCAAGGATAGCAACCGTTATTGGTCAGGGATTGCCATGTCGGCAGATGGGTCTAGACAAGCAGCTACTGTTTATGGTGGTCAAATCTATATTTCCACCGACTATGGTAATACCTGGACAGCCAAGGATAGTAACCGTGATTGGACTGATATTGCCATGTCGGCAGATGGGTCTAGACAAACGGCTGTTGTTGGGGGTGATGGTCAAATTTATGTCTCCACCGACTATGGTAATACCTGGACAGCCAAAGATAGCAGCCGTCTGTGGACTGATGTCGCCATGTCAGCAGATGGTTCTAGACAGACGGCTACTGCCTGGAATGACCAAATTTATGTCTCCACCGATTATGGTAATACCTGGACAGCCAAAGATAGCAATCGTAATTGGGGGCTTATTGCTATGTCGGCGGATGGATCTAGACAAACGGCTACTGTTGGGGATGGTCAAATTTATGTCTCCACCGACTATGGTAATACCTGGACAGCCAAGGATAGCAACCGTTATTGGGCAGGTATTGCTATGTCAGCGGATGGGTCTAGACAAACAGCTGTTGTCGATGATGATCAAATCTATATTTCTGTTACTGAAAAGAATATTTTTCTTGCTAGTATCGGTATTGGCACCACTAATCCCCAAGAAAAACTAGACGTTCTAGGTAACGCCACTATTTCAGGGACAATAGCTCTAGCACCCAATGTTGAGATTGATGTTGGTAGTTGTGATGAATCTGCTGCCGGGAAAATGTACTATAACGGTGATAATGATGTTTATTATTTCTGTAATGGAACTGATTGGACAGAGATGGGATCAGGCAGTGGTGGCAGTTATTGGGCACTAAATGGTTCTGATCTTTACACTACCGATTCGGCTTACAATGTTGGCATTGGCACTTCTACCCCTCAGGCTGATTTGGATGTAGCCGGTACCGCCTGGTTAAGAGGTTCTTCTGCTGATACAGGACTTTTTGTTAATTCCTCAGGCTATGTCGGCATCGGGACAACCGATCCTTCTGTAGATTTAGAGGTTGCTGGTGAGGTAAGAGGCACAAAATATGCGTTCCAAGATGATCCTGATACCTACCTTGATACAATATCAGCCAATACCCTCTCTTTTTATACAGGCGGGAACCAAAAAATGACCATTGATTCTTCGGGTAATCTGGGGCTTGGTACTAATTCTCCTGATAAAAAAATGGAAATCGTTGATAATTCAGGATCTCAACTAAGATTAACTCATACTTCAACAACCACCTACACTGATTTTACTGTTAATACAAGCGGTGATCTCCATTTAACCAGTTCCAGAGGTGATTATACCAATCTCACTATTTATTATGATTCCCTCCCTACAGCTGGTAATGTTGTTGCCTCATTGGATTTTAAATCAAAAAGTGCTCCTTCAGGAGGATGGTCAACTTCTTATGACACCTCTGAAACAAACATTGAGAGCATGACATATGACTCTGATAATGAGGTTCTTTATGCTGGGACAAGTAGTGGTTCAAGTATTTACCGCTGTGTTACATCTACTGGCTGTGATGAAGCTGGTGATTGGACAGAATCGGTTGATGTGGCTGATAACGGCATTGGCGCTATGTATTATGCTAACGGCCTTGTATTCGCTACCAGTTATTATGATGATGAGATTTGGATTTGTGACACTTCTACTGACTGTGATGGCGCTGAAGATTGGGATTATGTTTCTGTTTCAGGAAACTTAAACTCTTCTGTTCAATTTGGATATGACTCTGAAAACGATGTCATTTACATGACCAGGAGTAGCCGTTCCATCAGCCGTTGTGCCGTTTCAACCGGTTGTGATGAAAGCGGTGATTGGAATAGCTATTTAGTTGCTCCTACGGATTGGAATACAAGAGGTATTGTTTATGACCCTGAAAATGACAAAATTTTTCTTTCCATTATCAACTCCTGGAATGATATGGGTGATTTATATTACTGCAATACTTCAAGTGGCTGCGACGAAACAGAAGATTGGAACAACATTGACGGAGCCGGTTGTGTCCAAAAACTATTTTATGATCCTGACAATGAGAATATTTATGGCACTGAATATAAATATAATTCACACACTATTAGACGCTGCTCTACTTCCACTGGTTGTGACGATTCTACAGATTGGCAAATTGTCTATAACGACGGTGTTGACGGGGACGCTGTCTATTGGTTAACCTTAAATTCCGGCAATAACTCCTGGTATGCTGGCACCAGTGGAAGCGAGATTTTAAAATGTCCCCTTTCTTCCGATTGCAATGAGGACAGCGATTGGATTGTAGATTACAATTTCACCGAAGACATAAAAACTCTTGCCTACGATTCGGTAAACTCTAAAATGTATGCTGGTTCAGCTGATAGTGGGGTTATCTTATACCTCGATACTTTAGAAGGTGATACTACCTATGCTAGTATTCAAACCGAAGCCAATATCATTGGCGGAGGTTCACAAGAAGGTAGATTACGCTTTTTAACTAACCTTAACGGTGAAAATGCTTTAAAAATGATGCTTGATTCCCAAGGAGGTTTGTCAATCGGTACAACTTATGCTGAAACAGCCGCTCCGGCAAATGGGATGATTATCCAAGGAAATGTTGGTTTTGGTACAACCGGACCTGATACCAAGGTACAAGTTAGTGGTGGCGGTCTTTGTGTCGGCTCTGATGCTAACTGCAACTCTGATAATAATGACGAAGGAGTTGTTTATTCCTCCTCTACCGCCATGACCGCCTATGACGTGGCTGAAAACTATCCAACTAAGGATGAAACGATGGAAGCCGGTGACGTGGTAATCGTTGATCAGGAAAACACTCTTTTTGTTAAAAAGGCAGACTCCCCTTATAATTCTCAACTTTTAGGTGTTGTCTCCACCAAGCCAGGTGTTTTATTGGGGGGATTTGCTGCTAATGACCATCCAGATGATAAAAAAGTCCCAATAGCTCTTTCAGGAAGAGTTCCAGTCAAAATTGCCCCTGAATCAAATGAAATTAGAATCGGTGATCTTTTAACTTCAAGTTCCACTCCAGGCAAGGCTATTAAGGCTACTCAATCAGGGCCTATTATTGGTAAAGCGTTGGAAAATTGGAATTTGGAATCAGGTAAAGACAAAATTATTGTCTTTATTGATCTTTCTTACCATGCCCAAGGTTTGATACTGGGAGATAACTCTTATGGAGATCTCAATGATATTACTGATGATCTTGATTTAGGTGATGAAGATATTGTTATTGAAAATAATCTTAACGTTCTTGGCCAAACAATCGTAGCTGACTTAGGAATTACTGGCAATATTTCGGCTGGTTTAATCGCCATTAATGGAATCGAAGGTAAAATTGATACTCTTTCTGACTCACTTAAACTTCAAGAATCATCTCTAGGTAATTTGGAAATTATGGCTGGTAAAATCAATATTGATATTGCTGGTAATTTGGAAATTAAGCAAGGGATTATTGCTGGTAACTCTTCCTTTAGAGATGAAACTCTTATTGAGGTGGGACAAAACAGCGTCAGAGTAGAAAAAGAATGGGAACAAGAACCCGTTACCATCAATCTTACCCCTTCTTACAACACCACTGTTTGGGTAACTGAGATTGATAATTCTGGATTTACTATTAACGTTGCTAATTATCCCGATAAACAAGAGAAAATCTACTGGCTAGCTATTTGGTAATCGATCCCATTACTGATTATTTCTACCTCACTCTGATCCGTTCTTAGTGTTTTTACATTCTGTTTTAATAGCCTATTTAAAACATCCGGGTGCGGATGACCAAAACGATTCTTGCCAACGCAAATAACAGCTATTTTAGGGCTAATTTTTGATAAAAAAGATTCATTGGTTGAAAACTTACTACCGTGATGAGCTACTTTTAAAACCGCAACTTCATCAACTTCTAATTCATCCTCAATCTCGCTGGAGATATCACCTAAAAACAAGACTTCGAATTGACCAAAGACAAGTTTAAAAACCAAAGAACTGTCATTAAGGTTTTTAAATTCAACTAAATTTCTTGGCGGCCAAATAAAAGACATTAAAACGGGATCAATTTCAATCTTATCCCCTTTTTTGGGAGCGTAATTTTTAATTTGGTAATTATCGATCAGGGTCTTTAATTCTCTAAAACCGTCGGTAGAAACTTGCAAATCAGGATTAAGCAAAAGATAGTCAACTTGATAACGCTCAACCACCTCAATTAAACCAGTAAAATGATCAGCCTCAGGATGAGTTAATAAAACCATTTCTATTTTTCTATCCCAAAAGGGCATATTGTCAGCCAGGCAATTTAAAACAGAATTATCAGGCCCCCCATCAACCAAAATCTGGGTTTGTCTATAAGTAATCAAGTTAGCATCACCTTGACCAACTTGACAAAAAACCAGGTGTAAATTATTGTCGGGTAGACTTAAAAAAGCTAACCAAATCAAAGTTAGAGTTAAAAAAAGCCAAAATGCAGGGTTTTTGAAAAATTTAAATTCCGGCATTATTACCTTTTGAATGGAAACGAACCAAAATTAAGACCAAAACCAAATAATAAAATCCAACCCACCAGCCAGAAAGAGGCTCAACTTGCCAGCTAATATAAGGTAAGCTACCAAAAAAATTAACAATCCCCACAAAATAAGTTAAAAAAAGCCAAGTAAACCAACTTATCAGCTGTGACAATAGACTGCTGATAAAACTAAAAATTATCAAAACGCTACCTAAAATCATGATAAAAGGGATCGTTGGCAATACCAAAGTGTTAACTATCGGCGATAACCAACTAATTTGACCAAAATTACTTAAGAGGATTGGTAAAGTTGTCAATTGAGCTGAAATAGTTACCCAAAAACCCTGAGATAGGAAGGGCAGAATAAATAATCTATCATTCCTTTTAAACAAAGGATAGATAAAAACGATTCCCAAGGTAGCCGCCAATGAAAGCTGAAATGATATATCAAAAAGTATCAAAGGCGATAAAAGCAACATAAAGATGACCGTAAAAAACAAGATTGAATAAAGATGAGTATCTTTACCTAGAAACTGACCAAGATAAAAACCTAAAGCCATTAAACCGGCTCTCATAACCGGTGGTTCCCCGCCAACCATTATCACATACAAAATGATTCCCAGACTCGCTAAAAGAATTGCCAGTCTTCTCTTAAAGAAAAAAACCGTTATCTCCAAGAGAATTCCAGCCAACAAAGAAACGTTCTGTCCAGATACAACTACCAAATGAAGTGTGCCTGTTTCCCGCAAGTTTTGCCAAAAATTTTCTGGGATTTGTTTTTTCATACCCAAAATGATCCCCAATAGCAAACTGGCTTCGGGTTCCGTTAAAAAGCGGCTAATTTTAGTTTCGACATGTCCTTTAGTTTTTAAAAGCCATCTTTTAAAAACGCTTTTTCCAATTAAATTAAAATTTTGGTTTTGTTTTTCAATGGTTGGAAATAAAGCTACATATCTACTCTTAAAAGGCCCTAGCAACTCTTTTTTGAATTTGCCAATAACCACCAATTGATCACCGTAAAAATAGCCTGGAAAACGATTTGCCCTTATTAGAACCGAACCGACCTCAATGATCTGGTAAGATCCCTTAAGATAGGTTTCTTTGGTTACCATTCCTTTAATTTTCACTGTCTGATTTTCAGGTATTTGGTATTCAGGCAAGTGATATAAACGCCAAAAGTAAAAAGGCAAACAGATTAGCAGAATAATCAGAAAACGAAAAATTAGATGATTAAAAAACGCTGATTTCATCCTCTATTTTTGAATAAACGTCTTGGGGAACAATTTTTTTATCGATTAATTCCTTAATATCGGCGTAAGGTCGATTATCAATGATATCTTGAGCCCTTTTTTCTCCCACTCCCCAAAGCGTGTCTAATTGTGATAAAGAAGCCTTGTTGATATTTATTTTATTATTTGAATTGATATTACCGTTTTCAGAACCTAAAACACTAACTTGGTTATTATCCGTATTTGCTCCAAGCCTGGAAGGAATGTAAATTTTGGCTCCGTCTTCCAATGTCTGGGCTAAATTAAGATTTTGCTCAACCCATGAACGATCAGCTAAAGCTGATAAGCCACCAGACATGATTAGTAAATCATTTAAACGGGAAGATTTGGGAAGTTCATATAAGCCTGGTTTTTCAACCGAGCCTTCAATATCAACAAAAATATTACCAGATTCCTCTTCCATGGAAATTATCTCAATCTCGGGCTGACTTTGATTGGAAAAAAGGAAGAAAAAACCTAAACTTAAAAAAATTAAGGCCAATAGAGCTAAAGTTAAAGGCCATTTAAACTTAATCAACCAATCATTTTCAATTTCTGCCATCAAAAAAGCCGGTCATCCGGCTTGTTTTCTTATCTTAAATCCATCAACAGCTATCTGTCAAGCAATTAAACAACAAAATTAATGATTTTACCTGAAACAAAAATCACTTTTTTAGGCTTATTACCATTTAGATATTTGGCTACGTTAGACTCTCTCTTAGCCATTACCTCTACCTCATTTTGATTGTCAGCCTTATTGGCACTAATTTTAATTTGAGCCCTTAATTTGCCATTGACTTGAACCGCTATTGATTTAAACTCCTGCTTAATTACCTTTTTGTCAAAGGTTGGCCAAGACTGCTGGTGAACGGAAAAATCCTGTTTTAGAACTTCACACCAAATTTCCTCAGCCAAACAAGGAGCAAAAGGAGCCAAAGCCTTAACCAATAACTTAGCCTCATTTTTATTCAAGAAACTATTCACCCATTCATTAATAAACTCCATTAAAGCTGCTATTGCCGTGTTAAATTTCATGCTTTCCAAATCATTACCTACTTTCTGGATAGTTTGATGTAGTTTGATATTTAAATCTGAAGTTGTTTTTTGATCGCTAACATTTTGATTGGCTAACCGCCAAAAACGGCTTAAGAAACGATAACAACCTTCCAAACCTTCATTACTCCAACTGATAATCTGGTCAAAAGGCCCCATAAACATCTCGTAAACTCTAATCGTATCAGCTCCAAACTTAGATACAATTTCATCCGGACTAACGGTATTACCTAAACTTTTACTCATTTTACGACCGTCGGCAGCCAAGACCATACCGTGGGAGCAACGACGAGCATAAGGTTCAGGTTGCCCAACATAGCCTAAATCAAACAAGACCTTATAAATAAAACGGGAATAAAGTAAATGTAAAGTCGTGTGTTCCATTCCCCCATTGTAAAGATCGATCGGCATCCAATAATCAATTTTCTTTTTAGCGGCAAATTCTTTATCGTTTTTAGGATCTAGATAACGCAAGAAATACCAGTTAGAACCAGCCCAATTAGGCATTGTATCGGTTTCTCTCTTACCTTGACCACCACATTTAGGACATTTAACCTTAACCCAACTTTCAATCGCTGATAACGGTGATTCACCGGTCCCGGTTGGTTTATAATTTTCGACGTAAGGCAATTCTATCGGTAAATCTTTTTCCGGTATCGGAACAATTCCACATTTTTGGCAATGAATAATTGGTATCGGCTCTCCCCAATAGTGTTGACGGGAAAAAACCCAATCACGAAGTTTATAGCCAACACTAAAATCACCAAGTTTTTTATCTTTAAGCCACTGAGTTATTTTTTTAATAGCTTGTTTTGAATCCAAGCCGTTGAATTCATCGGAGTTAATCAAAACACCATAATCAACAAAAGCGTCTTTACTGATATCACCACCTTTAATAACTTCTTTAATGGGCAAATCATACTTTTTGGCAAAATCATAATCACGATAATCGTGAGCTGGGACTACCATTACCGCTCCACCGCCATAACTGGCGACCACATAATCGCCTATCCAAACAGGAATTATTTCCCTGGAAACTGGATTAACCGCTTGAAGACCACTAAAAACACCTGTTTTTTCTTTAGACAACTCAGTTCTTTCCAATTCTGATTTTTTCTGAGCCCGATCAATATAATCTTTAATTTTTTTTAAGTTCTGGTTCTCTCCTTTTTGATCAGATTCCAAAATTGATTTAACTAAAGGATGCTCAGGCGCAATTACCAAAGCAGTTACCCCAAAAATTGTGTCAATACGAGTAGTAAAGACATCAATTGACTTGATTGATAAATCTTTGTTCTTGATTTCAAACTTTGCCACCGTTCCAGGACTGCGTCCTACCCAATTAATCTGTTGGGTTTTAATTTTTGGCAAATAATCAACTTTTTCAAGATCATCGATCAACCGGTCAGCATATTCGGTAATCTTCAACATCCATTGTTGACGTTCTACTCTTTTGGTTTGCGCTCCACAACGTTCACACTTACCATCAATTACCTCTTCATTAGCTAGGCCGATCTTGCAAGACGGACACCAATTAATGGGAATCTTAGACTGATAAGCCAAACCTTTTTCAAAAAGCTTTAAGAAAATCCATTGAGTCCATTTGTAATACTTTGGATCAGTTGTATCTATTTCCCTGCTCCAATCAAAAGAAAAAGAAAGTCGTTGACACTGTCGTTTGAAAGTGGCAATATTCGCTTCGGTAGCTTTGGAAGGATGAATCCCCATCTTAATGGCATAGTTTTCAGTTGGCAAGCCAAAAGCATCCCAGCCAATTGGGAACAAAACATTAAAACCTTCCATTCTTTTTTTTCTAGACAGAGCGTCTAAAGCCGAATAACTACGGCAGTGACCAACATGAAGACCATCGCCAGAAGGATAAGGAAATTCAACTAAAATGTATTTTTTGGGCTTTTTAGTTAACGGATCATTCGCTTGATAAAAATTAGCATTCTCCCAATTTTTTTGCCATTTAGGTTCAATTTTATCCGGAGAATAATATTTCATTTTACTGTTTGCCATCTCTACCTCTACCCCATATTGTAATTCATTTTCTTTTTATTGTAAAATAAAAAGATGACTAAGTTCCTGCTCCATAGTCTATTTCTAGTCCTAGCGGTAATTTTGGCTTTTTTCTGGACCAATAATCCCCTTCTCTCCTACTATAATCTGCAGTTAATTGCCGTTTTTCTCATTTTTTTCTTTGTTAATCAGATTATTGGCCGGCGTCATCGTCATAAAATGAATCTGACTATCGATGCCGCTATCTTCACCATGGTTATTTTACTTATGGTTATTTCCACCGGTGGTTTAAACTCTCCTTTATTCTTTTTAATTTATTTTCTAATGTTTGGCCTCGCTTTACTTTTTGAACCAATCATCACTCTTTCCTTAACAGTAGCTATGGTGCTTTTCTTCTTGTTCTCTCCTACCAAGCAAGAACCGATAAACGAATTATTACAACTTTTTTCGTTAATTTTAATCACTCCAGTAGCCCTGTTTTTTGGCAAACAATATTTGAGAGTTTTAAAAGATGAAGAGAAAATTAAAATTCTGAAAGAAGAGGAACAGATTATGGAAACCACTATTGAGAAAGAGGAAACCGATACCTTATTATGGGTTTGCTTAGAATTAAAAAAAGGTTTAACTGAAATTGCCGATCATACCAGTCAACTTTTAGCTGATGTCGGACATCTAACTACTAATCAAAAAGATCGCTTATTAAAAATTAGAGATTGGACTTTAAAACTACTTAAAAGCGGTGAAGAGCTTAAGCAGGAAACTGACCAGAATACCGATGAGTGCGATTAAAAACAAATTTAACTTTTATCTAACAGCAATTATCTCGATTACTGTGATTTTTTTTCTTCTCCCTTCAAATGTTAAAGCTCAATCGCGTCTTGAATCACCCAATTACACCATTACTTGGCCAAATCTCAATATGGGAGCAACTTCTTCCGCTAGTAGCAGCAGTTATAATTTAGGTGTTACCACCGGTCAAATTGCCCCCGGTCTTTATTCTTCAACTGGCTATAAAATTAGAGCCGGTTTTCAATATATTCACTCAATTATCCCTTTTTACTTTAAACTCTCAACTATCGCCCTAAACTTTGGGACTCTAACTTTAGATAGTCTAACTAATGAACAGGAAATCACTTTGACCGTTAACTCCGGTGCTGCTGGGGGTTATCAAATCAAAGTTCAAGAAAATGATCGGTTAACTTCAACAACCGGTAGCTATATTGAAGATACCACTTGCGATGTCACTGATAGTTGCGATGAAAGTGATTCAGGTACCTGGAATCAAACCAGCACCTATGGTTTTGGTTACACCATAGCTGGCGACGATGTGCCGACCGATTTTAGTGGCGGTAAATTTAAAAATTTTCCTGACGAACCGAGCGAAAATCCAGTCAAAATCATGGGTTTAACTCCGGCTGGAGGTCATGTAGCAGGAATAGGAAAAACAGCCGTGATGACGGCTAGAATTAATATTAATAATTTACAACCAGCTGGAACTTACCAAAATATTTTGAAATTTTTCGCCATTCCAACTTATTAAAAGAACAATATTAAATTCATAAAAATTATAAAACTATAAAAATGAAACTTATAAATAAAATTCTCATCACTTTTGCCTTAATCGTTTTCTTTATTTTGAGCTTTGTCTTTAAAGCTCAAGCTCAAAGTTTATCTTTAGGAATCTACCCTCCTTTACTAGAGGTAACCATGCAACCCGGTAAATCAATCACTCAAGTTTACAAACTCTATAATAATGGCGACAGTGATTTAGTCATGACCAGTTTTTTAGCTCCTTTTGTCCCCGACGGCGATCAGGGTTATATTGAAATTAGACAAGACGAAAAACCCCAAAGTCTCGATTGGATTTCTTTTCAAAATGCAGATTTACAATTGGGTCAAAGCTTTGCTTTGCAGCAAAATTCTTCCCAAGAAGTTGTTTTGAAAATCAAAACTCCGGAAAACGCTCAAGAAGAAGACCATTACTTCACCCTTGTTTTCGCCAATGATCCCAACTATTCCGGTCTTATTGGCAGTAATCAAAGCCAAAACCAAATTCAAATCGGAGCCAATATTATTTTAAGTATCTCTGAAAGCGGTGAGCCTCAACATCAAGCTCAAATTAGTGAATTCAAGCTGACTAATGGATTCGCCAATATTTTTCTCGATTCTTTTACCAAACCGGAATTTATCTTAAAGGTTAAAAATACCGGTCCTAGCTTTTTTAAACCCTTGGGTAATATTAAAATTAAAAACCCTCTAGGTGGAACTTATATTCTTGATCTTTTACCGGAAAACGTTTTAACTAATTCAACTCGTCAAATTAGCTGTCAAATTAATGAAGAAGCTGCTAAATGCAGCTTACCATCAAAATTTTTATTAGGCTATTATCAAGCTCAAGTTAGTTTTGATTTGGATAAACCTGGCGAAGAATATCAAAAAGAAATTTTCTTCTTGGCTTTTCCTTGGAAAATAACCACCGTTATCATTGTTATCATTGGAATTGGTCTCTTTACTATTAAGAAAGCTAAAAAAACTATTGACAAAGGTTTTTAATTGTTATGAAATGAACAGAGAAACATGTTAGAAAAAGAAAATCTAAGGCTTAAAAATAAGCCAAATTTTTTGTTAATTTCCTTCTTGGTTCTTTTCTTGTCTCTATGTTTCTTTTTTCTGAAGCCACAAACATCAAAATCAGCTAGCTTAACCACTGCTTCAGCAACTCTTTCTAACCCTAGATTGTCTTTTTACGGAGCAGTTAATACTGGAGCTTCAGCTGGAGTCACGGCCGTTGATATTAAAAGCAGTGGTAGTTATGGTGATCTTAACACTAATCATCTTTTCCCTAAAGACACTGTTGCCATTGGGGCTGAGGGTGACAAAGAAATCGCTTCGATTATCGACAGTGACACCTTTATTTTAGCTGAAAGTTTAACCATCCCTGCCAGCGATGGTGATCCTGTTTACGCTACCCAATCAGGAACTTTAACCGTAACTTTTACCACCACCAACGTTATTCCAAGTGGTGGTGATTTAATTTTAACTATTGATGATCCAGCTTCAAATGGCAATGATGGAGCTCCTGATACAGCTGATTCAACCGCTAATAATGGTTTTGACTTCAACGGCATTACCACCGGAGAAATCACTTGTCCGACCGGAGGTAGTTGGAGTGTTACTTCTGCCACCGCTGGTTCAGGTTCAGGCCATACCGTTGTATGTACCGCTTCTGCTGAAATTGCAGCCAGTACCGCCCTAACCGTTGTTGTCGGTGATGGATCTACCGGTTTAATCAACCCGGCTCCAATTTATTCAGGCCACACCCAAGGAATAGCTGACAATTACGAAATCAATGTTAAAACCAGAGATATTAGTGATATCACCATTGACGAAGTTGATGTTAAAGTAGCTCCTGTTGAAGCTGTTTTAGTTTCCGCTACCGTCGATGAAAGTATCACTTTTCAAATTCAAGGTGTCGCTACCGGTTCTACCGCTTGTGGGCAAACTGTAGACGTAACTACTACCGCTTATTCAGTTCCCTGGGGGACCTTATCAACACCAGATGTTTTTAAAGAAGCGGCTCAACAATTAACTGTTTCCACCAATGCCGATGGCGGTTACAGTGTTAAAATTGAAGAAAACGATCAGATGGGTAAAAATGGGGTTGCTTGTGCCGGTAATGGTGGTGAAGGGGTCGGTTGTATTCAGGATACTACCTGTAGCGCTAGTGGTTGTGATGAATCTAGTGGTTACGATTGGACTGATGCCGCTACCTATCGTGGTTTAGGTTATTCGTTAGAAAACGTTGACGGCACTGATGCTTCCTTTGTTTATGACTCCGATGATCCTTGTACCAGCTCCTCAGGTGGTGGAACTTTCTGTGCCAAACAAGTAGCTGATATCGCCGCCAGTGAAACCAAAGAAACCATTATGACTAACGCTAACCCAGTTTCCTCCAAAGATATTTATGTTTGTTATCGTATCGCCATTTCTGGAACTCAACCATCTGGTTATTATTACAATAAGGTTAAATATACCGCCACACCTATCTTTTAAAAATGAAAACACTGCCCAAAACCCACCATCTTTTGAAAACTTCTAAAGTAGGTTTAGTTTTTTTGGCTTTAATTATTGCTTGTGCTTGGCCGGTTTATAAAGCCAACGCTCAAGATCAATCAGGTGGACCAATCACCGCCGCTCCTGCCAGACAAGAAATAACTATTAAGCCAGGTGAAAAAAGTGCTTTCGTTATCAAATTCTTTAACCAAGGTGATCAATCAGTCTCAGGCCCAATTCAGGTAGCTGATTTTATTGTCGAAGATAATGAAGGAACCCCAACTTTTATTGAAGGGCCTAATACCATCTCTCCCAAGTATGCAGCCGCTTCTTGGGTAACCCTCCCCTACGACCGGGTTACTATCGCAGCCAAAGACAGTGTTATCATCCAAGCCAGTATCCAAGCTCCAGAAGACGCTCAACCGGGCGGTAGATATTTAGCGGTCTTCTTTGAGCCAGGTGGAAAGCTGGCTAACGAAGAAGATAGTGTTAATAATGAAGCAGAAACCCCGGTTGCTGTTCGTCTAGCTGGTCTTGTTTATATCAGAGTTGCCGGGCCAGTTGAAGAAAATGCCTAC
>Ga0180436_10001785_pt1 | contig 20823 bp, 31 predicted proteins | sample SS_ome_2_FD_132434 | JGI IMG/M metagenome (GOLD analysis project Ga0180436, IMG submission 132434) | Hypersaline lake sediment archaeal communities from the Salton Sea, California, USA - SS_3_S_2 metaG | ecosystem: Environmental > Aquatic > Non-marine Saline and Alkaline > Hypersaline >...
CCTCGGTCGCATAGGCATCGGAACCGCCTCCGGATACGACGACCAGTGTGTCTTCATCCGCGAAGCCGATGTGCGTGATGTCGCTCAGCGCGTAGACGGTGCTCCCCCCGTCCGTCAGGTGCAGCACCAGCATCGGTTCCTCGCCCTTCGCTTGGGGAACGAAGAGACACGTCGCCAGCAGCAGTATTGGGAATGCCCACCCGATCACCGGCGTTCTGCTTGCTCGCCTCATTGCACCTCCAATTGTCGAGCTCCTGTCATCCTCTCCCTTGCTCGTTTCGTCGCACAAGCACCGACACAATGATACCGGAAGCGCCCGGGAAGTGTCGAGCGAGCCACAGGTTCGCAAACCCTCTCACCCGCCCCCCCGAGCTGCGCTGACTCGTTAACCACAGCCCCCGAGAGAACAGAGAACGGAGAGAACCGGGGCCGATGGAGGCGAGAACGAGCGCGGGATCGAACTCAACGTGCGCGACGTCACGAGAACAGAGAACCGCCCCCACACCACCGCCCGCCCAAACGTCCGCACCACTACGAGATATAGCGCCGCGCATTCGCGGCATGACGAGCGCTGTGCGTCAACCAAACGAGCCGCCTCACGAAGAGGCGGCTCTCGACCGCTCCCCGGGTAGGACTCGAACCTACAACCCTGCGGTTAACAGCCGCATGCTCTACCAATTGAGCTACCGAGGACTATGCTGGATCCGCCGAACCGCCGGAATCACAAGGCCGTGGGCGAATCGGCGAACAACCATTCTCCCCCAATGCGCCACCGATTGTCAACGGCCGAGTCCCCCGATTTGGGGCTTGACAACTCCTTGCAGCGCAAGGGCCTTGACATCTCTGGCGTCATGGTTATGATGCGCTTGTTCCAGGCATCGTGCTCAAGCCGGGTGGTTCCTTAGGGATCATCTAAGGTTAGCAGGAAGCTTGCAGCGATCAGGGACGACGAGGGAGACATTCCTGAGAGTCCCACCCGCTTGCGGACCGGCGCTTCGAGGTCACTCGGGCGCCGGTTTCGCATCTGGCCCCGATCACCGACTCCGCGCGACGCGCTCGACCCGTCCTTCGACGTCATGCACCGTCAGCCGTACCGGTCCCGGCGCGGGGATCTCCAACGGGATCCAGGCGCGCCGGCGGAACTGCGCCGGGTAGCCGCGGCCCAACTGCAACCGTAGTCCTTCCCGATCATCACCGGGCACGCCGGATGCATTGAGCATGCAGCTCGCGATCCCGGTCGCCGGATCGTAGAGTCCGGCGCCCGAGGTATCCTGCGTGCCGTCGAGCTCGAAGCGCAGCGTCGGCAGGTCAAAGACCTCAGCGGCCGACTTGCCGAGGTTCGCCTGCAGGACGGGCAGCGAGTCGGTGTACCAGGTATTGCCGCCGACGACGAACTTGTACTCGTAGTCACTCGGCTCGAGTCATTTCATGAGCCGCCACCAGCCGCCGGCGCCGTGGAGCAGGCTTCCAGAGCAGCCGGCGGTTCGCATCCGACCTCCAGAAACTGGGGCGAGGACGTTGGCGCCCCCCGCCCAATGGATCCCGGTTTCAGGCATTGCAGCCTGCACGCCCGCCCTCCGGCGCCCGCGCGCGGTCCACAATCCCGACCATTGTACCATCCTGAACGCGGCGCAGATTGCACGGGCTTGCGCGCCCACTGGATGCAACTTGCAGCCCGCCCCCCTGAAGCAACTGCGCTGCGACCCCCCAACCCGGCAACTGGTCATGAATTGGCCGCTCGCTTTCTTTCGGTATGCATGATGCCCCCCCAGAAGGGTCGCCCCTCCGGTCGAGTTTGCTCCCCCCGGCGATCGCGACCGCCGAAGGGGCCACCGACTGGCGGAAACGGGCCATCCGCCCCGCGGGCGCGACCCGCCTGCTCGCCAGCAGCCCTTTGGCCCAGAGAGGAGTCGTGTGATGAAGCCTTGCCCGCACCCCTACCTGTTCCAGGCAGTGATTGCCCTCGGGCTGGCGGCCGGCTTGATCGCCTGCTCCGAGAGCCTCGGCCCGGAATGGAACGAAAGCCCCCCCACGACCGCTCGCCCTGGCGCCGGGGAGGCGCTGGGAGATCCACTCGCGACCGACCCGGACACCCCGGGCCACCGCTCCGGTGCCGGCCCGGCGCTGCTGGCCGATCCCTGCGGCGATCCGCTGACCGTCCCCCTGCTCGCCGGCCGCGGCCGGATGCCGGTCGGCAGCGTCACGGCGGCCAACGACGGCGATGCGCTCTGCCTGACCCTCACCACCCAGCGCGGCTGGCGCATCGCTCAGGTGCGCGCGGTCGTCGCCACCGCGTTCCACGAGCGGCCGGCGACGCGCCGCCAGAGCGCCCGCCCCACCCGCTTTCCCCTCGGCGGCCGGTTCGACTCGCTCGTCGCGAGCTGTGACCTGCTCCTCCCGCTCGCCGAGGCCGGCCTCTCCCCCGGCGACCGCGTCCGGATCGCCGTGCAGGCGACCGTCGCGCTCTGCGACGCCGATGGCCGCTGCCTGCGCAAGGCGCGCGCCTGGGCCGTGGGTACCGCCTTCCCCGGCCGCGGCTTCGGGTCCTACTTCAGCTACGCGATCCAGGCCTGTGGCGGGGCAGAGCCGTGCACCCTCACCCTACTCGCGCCCAACGGCGGCGAATCCGTCTGCGAGCGCCCCGACGGCTCGGGCGAGCTCGAGATCCTCTGGGAAACAACCGGTGACTGCAGCGGTGACGTCTGCATCGAGCTCCTCCGCGACGGGGAGCTGTGCCGCACGATCGCCGCCGCGGCGCCCGACACGGGCGCCTTCCTCTGGGAGGGCGTCGAACGATGCGATTGGGAAATGGAAGGCTACCGGGTACGCGTCGCGTTTCTGGAAGGCGAGGGATCCGACCTGAGTGACGCGCCCTTTGAGATCGAACCATGCGGCGGAGACGAATAGGTACATCCAGCTCGACGACCGGCTTCTCGCTCTGGTGGGGACAAATCCGCGAGAGCGAGGGCAGCGGTCCGACCCACGTCAGTCAGCGCCCGGCACGCCCGTTGCCGGCGCCCCCGGGGGCGGCCCCGGCGCCGGCCGCTCGCCGGCCCGAGGAGGCCGCGCACGGGACGGCGGGCAAGGCCCCACCCGACTCCGGGATCGTGGCCCCGACCCGCGCCGGCCGCCACGCCGAAAAACGAGACCGGCCCCGGCGGGGTGCCGGAGCCGGATTCTCGGGTCTCACCTAAGGAGGGTTTCGCACCCCGGGAGTCACCCCGGGGTGGCTGCGCTGTGTTGTCTCACTGCTAGGAACCCGACCTGGCGGCCGAGGTTCCCGAGGAGGTTCATGCCGGCAACCGAAAATGGAGCAACAGATTGCGTCTTGCCTGAGCGCCCATGGCCGCCTGCCCGGAAGAGAGCGCCGGTGCGGGGGACCAAAACAGGGGGCGGATCCCGCGGGAGCCGCCCCCTGGCTGTAGCGCGAAAGCTATCGTCGCGGGCCCGCGCCCCGCGGCGCCTACTTCTTCTCTTTCTTTTCCTTCTTCTCCTTGTCCGCTGCCTTCTCGGCCGCCTCGCGCGCCTTGCGATCGGCCGCCTTCTGCTCGGGCGTCTTGACCAGCTCGAGAATCGCCATCTCGCCGCCGTCGCCCAGACGCGTGCGCGTACGCAGGATCCGAGTGTAGCCGCCCGGGCGCGTCTCGTACCAGGGCGCGATCGTGTCGAACAGCTTGCTCAAGACCTCGGGGCGCTCGACGACGCGCGCCGCCAGGCGGCGGGAATGGACGTCGCCCCGCCGCGCTTGCGTGATCAGGCGCTCAGCGACCCGGCGCGTCTCCTTCGCCTTGGCGAGCGTCGTCTCGATCCGCTCGTGCTCGAAGAGCGCGGTCGTCAGATTCCGCAGGGTCGCCCTGCGGTGCGAAGCCGTGCGGCTGAGCTGCCGTCCATCCTTCTGGTGTCTCATCGTCGATCCCCTTCAAATCTCACGCCGGGGTACGCGCGCTTCGCGCGCCGGCGCGCGCAGTCGTGCACTGCCTACTCGAAGTCGGCCCCCAGGTCGGCGCTCGTCTCGAGCTCTTCGTCTTCGCCTTCCAGATCCTCATCACCCAGCTCGGCGCGCACGCCAAGGTACTTCGAGACATCCATCCCGAAGTCGAGCCCCATGCCCTGAATCAGGTCCTGGATCTCCTTCAACGACTTCTTGCCGAAGTTGCGGTACTGGAGCATCTCCTGCTCGGTCTTCTGCACCAGGTCGCCGAGCGTGCGAATGCGCGCCGCCCGCAGGCAGTTCGCCGAACGCACCGAAAGCTCCAGCTCGTCGACGCTCTTCTCGAGCATCGCCTTGATGCGGGTGAACTCCTCGTCGACCTTTTCCTCGGCTTCCTCTTCGAACTCCTCCTCGAACTTGACGAAGAGGCTGAAGTGGTCGCGCAGGATCTTGCCCGCCATCGCCAGCGCATCTTGGGGCAGGATCGATGCGTCGGTCCAGATCTCGAGGATCAGTTCGTCGTAGTCGATGCGCTGGCCGATGCGCGCACTCTCGACCGCGTACTTGACATGCGTGATCGGGCTGAAGTTGGAGTCAACGACCACCGTCCCGAGCGGTCGCTCGCCCGACTTCTGATGCTCCTCCGCCGTCACATAGCCGCGTCCGGTAGCGACCTCGACTTCGAGCTCGAGGTCCGCCTCCTTCGTCAGCGTGGCGATGTGCTGATCGGGATTGAGGATCTCGATGTCGGAGGAGATCTGCATGTCCTTGGCGCTGATGTCGCCCTCGTCGGTGGCGCGGAAAAGGCCGACGCGCGGTCCGTCGCCATGGTGCTTGAAGCGCACCTGCTTCAGATTCAAAACGACGTCGGTCACATCCTCGATCACACCCGGGATCGAGGAGAACTCGTGCAGCACGCCGCCGCTATTGAACTTGCACGCCACAACCGCCGCGCCCTGCAGGGAGGAGAGCAGCACGCGCCGCAGGGTGTTGCCGAGCGTGTAGCCGAACCCCCGCTCCAGCGGCTTCACGATGAAGCGGCCGTAGGTATCCGTCGAGACCGCCTCGTCACGGACGTAGGAATCGGGCATGTGGAGGACTTTCCACTTCATCTCTGGAACCTCCTCGGCTTCCTCAGCCTTGTCTCCCCGGCTCGTCTCTCGCCGCGACCCATCCGCCGCCCGCCGCCCTCCTGGCGGCGTGACCCGGCGGGTGGCCGATGCGAGCGGCTACTTCGAGTAGAGCTCGACGATCAGCTGCTCTTGGACCGGTGTCGGGATCTGCTCGCGCGGCGGAACCTGCACCACACGGCCGGTCATTTCCTTCTCGTCCGTCTCGAGCCACGGCTGGTCTTCGGTGCGCCGGCGATTGTCAAAGGTCTCCTTGATGATGTCGACCTTCTTGCTTTCCGGGCGAACCGCAACGACGTCGCCGACGCGCAGTTGATAGGACGGGATGTCGACGATGCGACCGTTGACCGTGTAATGACGATGGCCAACCAGATGCCGCGCCGCCGCCCGCGACGGAGCGAGCCCGAGGCGATAGATGACGTTGTCCAGGCGCGTCTCCAGCAGTTGCAGCAGGATCTCACCCGTGACGCCCGTCTGGCGCGCGGCCCGCTTGTAGTAATTCAGGAACTGACGCTCCATCACGCCGTAGATCCGGCGCGCCTTCTGCTTCTCGCGCAACTGCACGCCGTAGGCCGTCTCCTTGCGCCGGCGCCGGTCCTGTCCATGTTCCCCCGGCGGATAGGCGTGCCCTTCGATGGCACACTTCTCGGTGTAGCAGCGCTCCCCCTTCAGGTAGAGCCGCATGCCCTCCCGCCGGCAAAGCTTGCACTTCGGTCCGTGATAGACACCCATGCGATTCCTCCGCGTCCTTTCCGTCTATCGCCAGGCCGCCGGGCGGGCGACCGTGGCTGGCTGCGTACTCGACCCTCCGCTGCGGCGAAGGGTTGCGATCTAGACCCTCCGGCGCTTCGGAGGGCGGCACCCGTTGTGCGGGATCGGCGTCACGTCGCGAATGGCGGTGATCTCCAGCCCGGCCGCGGCCAGGCTGCGGATCGAGGACTCGCGCCCGGCGCCCGGCCCCTTGACCCAAACCTCGACGCGGCGCATGCCCATGTTCATCGCCTCGCGCGCCGCGTTGTCGGCGGCGAGCTGCGCGGCATAGGGCGTGCTCTTACGCGATCCCTTGAACCCGACCTTACCGGCGCTGGCCCAGGAGACGACGCCCCCGGACGGGTCGGTGATCGAGATGATCGTGTTGTTGAAGCTCGTGTGGATGTGCGCCACCCCATTCGGGGAGACCTTGCGGTCCTTCTTGCGACGTCGCTCCTTGGCCACGATTCTGCTCCTCTCATCCCGCGACTATGCCCGCGGCCGCGCGTCGCGGCTCGGGCCCTGGACTACTTCTTCCCGGGACGCGCCTTCTTCTTGATCGCGCCCGAAGACTTGCGCGGCCCCTTGCGCGTGCGCGCATTCGTGTGGGTGCGCTGGCCATGCACCGGCAAACCGCGGCGATGCCGCATGCCGCGGTAGCAGCCGATATCCATCAGGCGCTTGATGTTCATCCCGATCTCGGTGTGCAGCGCACCCTCGACCCGGTAGCGATTCTCGATCTCGTTGCGCAGCTTGGCGGCATCTTCTTCGGTCAGGTTCTTGACCCGCGTGTCCGGGTCGACCCCGGTCACGCTCAGGATCCGGCGCGAGGCCGTGAACCCGATGCCGAAGATATAGGTCAGGGCCGCTTCGATACGCTTGTCGTTCGGCAGATCGACGCCAGCGATACGTGCCAAGGCTAATCCTCCTCATCTCCTCCAAGCGCCGGCGCGCGGTCAGATCCGCGCACCGGGCGCCGCGCCGCCCGCGATCGGCAGAGCGCGGCGCGCGCCGGGCGCATCCCGGTTACCCTTGCCGCTGTTTGTGCTTCGGGTTGCGCTTGCAGATCACGCGCACGATCCCGCCGCGTTTGATGATCTTGCAATGCTCGCAAATCTTCTTGACCGAAGACCGCACCTTCATGGCACTCACCCCTTCGCGCTCAGGCATCCGATCCCGGTCCGGGCAGGGTCAAGATCTCCGGCCCGTCCGCGGTGATCGCCACCGTATGTTCGAAGTGCGCCGAGCGGGACCCGTCCCGCGTGCGCACCGTCCACTCATCCGCCTCGGTGAAAACCTCGCAGCCGCCGGTGTTGACCATTGGCTCGATGGCGATCACCATCCCCGCCGCGAGCGTCGGGCCCTGGCGCCGGCCGCCGAAATTGGGCACCTCGGGCGGCTCGTGTAGCTGTCGGCCGATCCCGTGTCCGACGAGCGCACGGACGACCGAGAAGCCCGCCTCCTCGACGTGGCGCTGAATCGTTTGCGAGACCTCTCCCAGCCGCCGACCCGGCCGCGCCTGGGCGATGCCCGCTTCAAGCGCGGCGCGCGTGACCTTCATCAGCCGCTGCGACTCCTCCGCCACTTCACCGACGGCGAACGTCCAGGCCCCATCGCCGTGGTAGCCGTCCTTGTAAGCGCCGACGTCGATGCTGACGATGTCGCCCTCCGCCAGGGCCCGGTCGGTCGACGGGATCCCGTGCACGACGACGTCGTTGATCGAGACGCAGGCACTCGCCGGAAAGCCGCGGTAGCCCTTGAACGAGGGCTTCGCTCCCTGGGCGACGATGAACGCCTCGACCGCGGCATCGATTTCCTGCGTCGTTACCCCCGGCCGCGCCTGCTCGCCCGCCAAGCGCAGCGCCGCTCCAACGATCCGGGCGCTCGCGCGAATCCGCTCGATTTCGTCTGCCGTGCGGATCGCGATCATCAGCCCTTTCCGTTCTCCAAGAGCGCCTCGATCTGCGCGCGCGTGCGCTCATACCCCTGGTTGCCGTCGACGACCGCCAGCAGCCCCCGCTCGGCGTAGAAGTCGATCAGCGGCGCCGTCTGGCGCTCGTAGACAGCAAGGCGCTGGCGGACGGTCGCTTCCGTATCGTCCGCGCGCTGCACGACCTCCGTGCCGCAGGCATCGCAGATACTGTCGCGCTTGGGCGGCTTGAAATCCAAGTTGTAGACCGCCTTGCAGTTCGGGCAGACCCGGCGGCTCGTCAACCGGCGCACGAGTTCATCCGCCGCGAGATCGATCTGGATCACTCGGTCGAGCGCCTCCTGGCGCTCTGCGAGCAGCCGCGCCAATCCCTCCGCCTGCGGAATCGTGCGCGGGAAACCGTCCAGAATGAACCCGCGCGCCCCGTCCGGTTGGGCCAGCCGCTCGCCCATCAGCCCCAGGATCAGGTCGTCGGGCACGAGCTCGCCGCGGTCCATGAAGCCTTGCGCCTGCTGCCCGAGCTCGGTGCCCTCCTTGACCGCCTGGCGCAGGATGTCCCCGGTCGAGATCTGCGGGATCCCCTCGCGCTCGACGATCCAGGCGCTGTGGGTTCCCTTGCCGCAACCGGGCGCTCCGACCAAGACCAACCGCATGCTGCCTCTGCTCCCCTTGCGCCGCCTGAGCGGGGCGCGGCCGGGACGCGTGCCCGCGTCCTCGGCGCGCCGCCCGCCGAGCGGTCGCTACATCCGCCGCCCGCCGCGCAGGCGAGTGCGCTTCAAGAACCCATCGTAGTGGCGCACCAGCAGGTGCCCCTCAATCTGCTGCAACGTATCGAGCGTCACGCCGACGACGATCAACAGGCTCGTGCCGCCGAAGTAGAACGGCATGCCCGCCTTGTAGATCAGGATGTCGGGCAGCACCGCGATCGCCGCCAAGTAGACCGAACCCGGGAACGTGATCCGCGTCAGGATCCGATCGATGTAGTTCGCCGTCGGCTTGCCCTGGCGAATGCCGGGCACGAAGCCGCCGTACTTCTTCATGTTCTCCGCCAGGTCGACCGGGTTGAGCACGATCGCCGTGTAGAAGTAGCTGAAGAAGATGATCATCAGCGCGTAGAGCACGATGTAGACCGGCTCGCCGGGGCGGAAGATCGAGTTGAGCGTGGTCACGATCGGGCTGTCGCCGAAGAAGGTCGTCAGCGTACTCGGGAAGACGATGATCGACTGGGCGAAAATGATCGGGATCACGCCGGCCGTATTGACGCGCAGCGGGATATGGGTGCTCGTGCCGCCGACCATCCGCCGCCCGACGACCCGCTTCGGATACTGGACCGGGATCTTGCGCTGCGCCTGTGTCATCGCGACGACGAGCGCAGTGACGCCGACCATAAAGGCGATCAAAATGATCATCGCCAGCATGTTGACGTCGCCGGCGCGCACCAGGCGCCAGGTCTGGAAGAACTGCGTCGGGAAGCGCGCCACGATCCCGATGAAGATGATCAGCGAAATCCCGTTTCCAATTCCGCGTTCGGTGATCTGCTCTCCCAACCACATGACGAAGACCGTTCCGCACGTCAGCGTCAACATCGTCAAGAGCTGGAAGGCGAAGGGATTCATCGAGATCAGGTTCGGGATCTGGGTCCCCATGTTGAGCAAGTAGATGCTGATCCCGTAGGACTGGATCAGGGCGAGCAGCACCGTACCGTAGCGCGTGTACTGGGTGATCTTCTTGCGCCCCGCCTCGCCTTCCTTGCGCAGCCGCTCGAAGTAGGGGATCACCGCCCCAAAGAGCTGCAAGATGATCGAGGCGCTGATGTAGGGCATGATCCCGAGCGCGAAGATCGTCGCGCGGCTGAAGTTGCCGCCGGCGAAGAGATCGAACAAGCCGAAGAGCCCGCCCGCCTGATTGCGTGCGAACCAGTCGGAGAGCGCCCCGCCGTCGATCCCCGGAGTGGTAATATGACCACCCAGGCGATACACGATCAGGATCGCGATCGTGAAGAGGATCCGGCGCTTGAGCTCCGGGATCCTGAACATCGAGTCGAGCTTGCCGAACATCGCTTCTCCTCGGGATCAGCAGTCGCCTACTGCTCGCGCTCCGTCTCGTCGGCCGGCGCCGCAGAGGCCTCCGGCTCCGCTTCCTTCTCCCCGTCGGCGTCCGGCGCATCGGCCGCGGCCGGCGTCTCCGCCTCCACCCGCGGCGCGGCCTCCGGCTCCGGTGGGGCTGCCGCCGCGGCCGGCCGCAGCAGCTCGACCGTGCCGCCGCCCTGCTTGACCTTTTCGATCGCTGCGCGGCTCGCCGCATGCACACGCACCGTGACCGCGTGCCTGACCTCGCCCGAGGCGAGCAGCTTCACCGGGCGCGGGCTCTTGCGAATCAGCCCCGCCGCGTGCAGCTCGGCCGGGCCGACCTCGCTGCCGGCCGCGAAGCGCTCCAGGTCGCGGACGTTGATCACCTGGTGCTCGACGCGCGTGTAGTTCTTGAACCCGCGCTTCGGAATCCGCCGCTGCAGCGGCATCTGGCCGCCCTCGAACCAGTTGGGCAGCGTGCCGCCACTGCGCGAATAGAGGCCCTTGTTGCCACGGGTGCTGGTGCCGCCGTGGCCCGACCCGGTGCCGATTCCCAGCCGCTTGCGCCGATGGGTCGCGCCGCGGGCCGGTTTGAGCTGGTTGAGCTTCATGGCTAGTCCGTCTCCTCGACTTCCACCAGATGCGCGACCTTGCGGATCATGCCGCGAATCTGGGGCGTGTCCTCGTGCACTACCGTCTGCTCCATGCGCCGGATGCCGAGCGCCCGAATCGTGCGCTTCTGCCGCTCGAGGCGGTTGATCGCACTACGCACCTGTTTGATCTTCAGCTTCACCGCTGTTCCCTCCTGCCGCGATACCGAACAGCTCATTCACCCGGCGCCCGCGTCGGCGCGCCACGTTGGCCGCGCTGCGCAGACTGCGCAGCCCCGCGACCGTCGCCTTGACCAGATTGTGTGGATTGGCCGAACCGAGGCTCTTCGTCAGTACGTCCTGCACGCCGGCGACCTCGAGCACGCTGCGCACGACACTGCCGGCGATCACGCCCGTTCCCGGTGACGCCGGCTTGAGCATCACCCGCGCGGCGCCGTAGCGCATCTCGACTTCGTGCGGCAGCGTGCCGCGCAGCAACGGAACCTCGAACAGGTCCTTGCGCGCCGCCTCGTTCGCCTTGCGGATCGCGTCGGCGACCTCGTTCGCCTTGCCGAGGCCGACGCCGACCTTGCCCGCCCGATTCCCGACGGCGACGATCGCGTTGAAGCTGAAGCGCCGGCCGCCCTTGACGACCTTGGCGACGCGGTTGATGTGGATCAGTCGATCGGCCAGCTCGGGCTCCGTACCGCGATCCATCCGATCTCTCTTGTCACGCCGTTCCCGGTTCAAACTCCACCTCCGTAGCTCTCTCGGGAGGAATCCTGCTCGTGCAGGTTCAGATTCTGCCGCTAGAAGTCGAGGCCCCCCTCGCGCGCGCCATCGGCGATCGCCTTGATGCGACCGTGGTAGATGTAGCCGCCGCGATCGAAACTGACCTGCTTGATCCCCTTCGCCGCCGCGCGACTGGCGATCAGCTTGCCGAGCTCCCGACACGCCTCGTGCTTCGGCTTATCGGCGATCGTTTCCTTCAGTTCCGGACTCAGGGTCGAGGCCCCCACGAGCGAAACGCCGCGTGCGTCGTCGACGAGCTGAACGTGCATGTGCGCGTGGCTGCGAAAGACGCTCATCCGCGGGCGTTCGGCGGTGCCCCCGACATGCTTGCGGATGCGGCGATGCCGCTTCATCCGGTTGTCCCGCCGCAGGTTCGCAATCGACTTCATCGCTCTACTCCTTCATTGCCCGCGGCTAGGCGTTCGCCTTGCCGGCCTTCTTGCGGACCTGTTCGTTCTCGTAGCGGATGCCCTTGCCGTGATAGGGCTCCGGCCGCTTCAGCGCCCGGATCTCGGCCGCCACCTGGCCGACCCGCTGGCGATCGATCCCCTTCAGCTCGACCTTGACCGGCCGCTCGGTCAGGGCGACCTCGACGTCATCGGGCACCGTGTAGGTGACGGGATGGTCGAAGCCGACCTCGAACTGGAGCGTGCGCCCCTTGAGCGACACGCGGTAGCCGGTGCCGACCACTTCGAGCCGCTTGACGAACCCGGTGTGCACGCCGGTCACCATGTTGCTCAGAACCGACCGCGTCGTGCCCCACAAGCTGTTCGTGCGCTTGCTCGGATTCGGATTGACAACGTGCAGCACGCCGTCCTTGAGCTCGATGTTGATGTCGGGCACGACGGTCCATTCGAGCTTGTTCTTCTTGCACGTGACCGTGACGTGCTGGCCGTCGAGCTTGACATCGACCCCAGCGGGGATCGGAATGGGTCTCTTGCCGGTACGCGACATGGCTTGCCTTCCTTCTCCGCGGAAATGCGCTACCAGACCTGCGCCAGAATCTCGCCGCCGACGCCCTGGCGGCGCGCTTCCTTGTCGGTCAGCACGCCGCTCGAGGTCGAGATGATCGCCGTTCCCAGGCCGCCGAGCACGCGCGGGATCGAGTCCTTATTGGCGTAGACACGGTGGCCGGGCGTGCTGACGCGCTTGATGCCCTCCAGCACCGGAAGTCCCTCGCGCCGGTCGTAGCGCAGATAGACGCGCAGGACCCCCTGCTTCGTATCTGGAATCCGCTTGTAGTTCTCGATATAGCCCTCGCGGAGCAAGGCTTTGAGGATGCCTTCCTTCACGTTGGAGGCGGGGATGTCGACCCGCCGATGCCTCGCCTGCACGGCGTTGCGAATGCGCGTCAAGAAATCGGCAACCGGATCGCTGACACTCATTTCCTGGCTCCTCTCATGAGCGGAGGTTTCGGCCCCGGGCCGACCATCCCGCCCTACCGGCTCGGACGCCCGCCCGGCCTACCAGCTCGACTTGACGACGCCGGGCAGCTCACCGCGGTTCGCCAGCTGACGCACGCAGATGCGGCACATGCCAAAGCGCCGCAGATAGGCGCGCGGCCGGCCGCAGCGCCGGCAGCGGTTGTACTTGCGAACCTTGAACTTCGGCGCCCGCTTCCACTTCTCTACGAGGGCTTTCTTCGCCACGCCTAGCGTTCCTTTCATCGCGCCGCCGCGGCGGCGCTCCGTTCTCTAGCGCTGACGGAAGGGCATGCGCAGGCCCTTGAGCAGCTCGAATCCTTCCTCGTCCGTCTCGGCCGTCGTCACGATCGTGACGTTCATGCCGCGGATCTTCTCCACCTGGTCGTACTTGATCTCCGGGAAGATGATCTGTTCCTTGACGCCGAAATTGTAGTTCCCCTGGCCGTCGAAGGCGCGCGACGAGAGCCCGCGGAAGTCGCGGATGCGCGGGATCGCGACGTTGATCAGGCGATCGAGGAACTCGTACATCCGCGCGCGCCGCAGCGTCACCATCGTGCCGATCGGCTGGCCATCGCGCAGCTTGAAGTTGGCGATCGACTTGCGCGAGCGGCGGATCGACGGCTTCTGGCCGGTGATCGTTGTCAGATCCTCGGATGCCGCCTCGAGCAGGCGCACGTTCTGGAGCGCGTCGCCGACCCCCATGTTGACCACGATCTTCTCGAGCCGCGGGATCTGGTGCCGGTTCTTGTACTCGAAGCGCTTCTGCAGCTGCGGCACCACGTCCGTCTCGTAGAGCGTCTTCAGGTTGGGCGTCGGCCCCGGCTCGATGACGACCTCTTGGCCCTTCTTGCCCTTCGCCTTCTTGGCGTCGCCCTGCGGCTTTTGCTTACCTTTGGCCATCTTTCCCGAATCTCCCGTCGCGCCGGAGCGTACGCCCCGGCCGGCTGCTGCGCCGCACTAGCCGCGCTTGGCGCCCGGCTTCTCGATCACTTCACCCGTCTTGGCCGAAACGCGGTCGGTCACCCGTACCTTGCGGTCGCCCACCTGCTCGTAGCGCACGCGGGTGCGCACGCGCGTCGGCCCCTTCGCCTTCGGGTCGTAGAGCGCGATCTTCGACACATGCAGCGGGGCTTCCTTCTCGACAATCCCGCCCTGCGCCTGCGTCTGCGAGCGCGCGCGCGTGTGGCGCTTGATCATGTTGATACGCTCCACGAGCACGCGATCCGACTTGGGGAAGACGTGCAGCACCTTGCCGATGCTGCCCTTCTCCACGCCGCTCAGCACCACGACCGTATCGCCCTTACGGATATGCACGTCAGCCTCCCTCGCGGTCCTAGAGGACCTCCGGAGCCAGAGAAACGATCTTCATGAATGCCTTGTCACGCAGCTCGCGCGCCACCGGCCCAAAGATGCGTGTGCCGCGCGGCTCCTTGTTGGCGTCGATGATCACCGCCGCGTTCTGGTCGAAGCGGATGTAGGAGCCGTCCCGGCGCCGGATCTCCTTTTTCGTGCGCACGATGACCGCGCGCGCGACGGCACCCTTCTTGATCGCGCCGTTGGGCAGCGCGTCCTTGACCGCCACCACCACGATGTCGCCGACCCTTGCGTAGCGCCGGCGTGTCCCGCCGAGCACCTTGATGCACATCGCGCGACGCGCTCCCGAGTTGTCCGCGATCGTCAACATCGTCTGCATCTGAATCATGGCTCGTCCTCCGGCGCCGGCAGCGCGCCGGCCATCCCCCTCTGGCTCGATTCATCCCGCGCGGCGCGTCGCCTGCGCCGTCTAGCGGGCGCGCTCGAGCACCTCGATCAAGCGCCAGCGCTTCATCTTGCTCAGCGGCCGCGTCTCCATGATGCGAACCTTGTCGCCGACGTGAGCCTCGTTCTTCTCGTCGTGCGCGTAGAACTTCTTGTCCTGCTTGACGTACTTGCCATACATCGAGTGCGGGATGCGGCGCGACATCTTGACGATGATCGTCTTGTTCATCGCCTCGCTGACGACGATGCCGTCACGCACCTTCCTCAGGCCGCGCGTCCGGGCCTGCTCCGCCGCCTGTCCCTGCGTCTGGGCGTTCGTCGAGTCGCTCATCTATGCCTTCTCCTTGCCGGACGCGAGCCGGCGAATGCCGCGCTCGTCCTCGTGCAGCATCGTGCGGATGCGCGCCACCCCACGCCGCAACTCCCGAATGCGAAGCGGATTGCCCTCTTGCTTGAGCGACGAGCGCAGACGGATCGTCTGCAGCTCTTCGAGCAGATCGGAGAGCTTGAGCTCCAGCTCTTCGCGGGTCTGCTCGCGCAGCTGCTTGGCACTGATTTCCCTCACCTCGTCTCCTCCTCGCTGCGGCGCCGGTTAGAGCCGCGACGGATACGCCTCGCGCGTCACGATCTTCGACTTGCAGCGCAGCTTGGCCGCGCCGAGCCGCAGCGCCTCGCGCGCCAGCTCGGGCGAAATCCCCTCCAGCTCAAAGAGGATGCGCCCGGGCTTGACAACCGCGACCCAACCCTCGGGCGCGCCCTTGCCCTTGCCCATGCGGGTTTCCGCGGGCTTCTTCGTGTAGGGCTTGTCGGGGAAGATGCGGATCCACATCTTTCCGCCACGCTTGATCTTGCGGTTGATGGCGACACGAGCCGCCTCGATCTGTTTGTTCTCGATCCAGGCGCACTCGACCGCCTTCAAGCCGATGTCGCCGAAGGCGAGCGAGCTGCCGCGAATCGCCTTGCCGCGCATGCGGCCCTTCTGCTGCTTGCGGAACTTGGTCCGCTTCGGCATCAACATCGCTTAGCGCCTCCTCCCCGTCGATCCGCGCCGCGGCATCCCGCCGGTGCGGCTCTGAGCCTCCTCCGCTTCCCCGCCGAGCCGCTCGCCGTGGAAGATCCAGACCTTGACGCCAACCGACCCGTAGGTCGTGTACGCCGTCGCCTGGGCATAGTCGATGTCCGCGCGCAGCGTGTGCAGCGGCACGCGCCCCTCGCGGTACTCCTCGGTGCGCGACATCTCGGCGCCGCCGAGGCGGCCCGAACAGCGGACCTTGATGCCCTCGGCGCCGCTGCGCATCGAGGAGGAGATCGTCCGCTTCATCGCGCGGCGGAAGCCGACCCGGCCCTCGAGCTGGCGGGCAATATTCTCGGCCACGAGCTGCGCGTCGAGATCGGGGTTATCGATCGACTTGATGTCGAGAAAGACCTCTTTGCCGGTCACGCGCTGCAGCTCATCGCGGAGTTGATTGACCTGGGCGCCGCTCTTGCCGATCACCATGCCCGGCTTGGCGGTATGGATCGTGATGTCGACCCGCTTCGAGGAGCGCTGGAGCACGATGCGCGAGATCCCGGAGTTCGGCAGGCGGGTGCGCACGTACTTCTTGATCATCAGGTCTTCTTCGACCAAGTCGGCGTAGTCGCGCCCCGCGTACCAGCGTGAGTCCCAGGTCTTGACGATGCCCAGTCTCAGGCCGATCGGATTCGCCTTCTGTCCCAAGAGAACCTCCTGAGGCCGCCCGCCGCGCGGCAGCCGTCCCCCTACTCCGCTTCCTTCACCACGATGGTGATATGACTCATGCGCGAGAAAATCCGGTTGGCGCGCCCCTGCGCGCGCGGGCGGATCCGCTTCAGCGACGGCGCCGTGTCGGCGACCGCGTGGGAGATGAAGAGGCGCTCGAGGGCGACCTCCTCGTTCTTGACCGTCGCGTTCGCCACGGCCGAGGTCAGCACCTTGCTGACCCGCTTGGCGACCGGCACCGGACTGAAGGCGAGGATCTCCTGCGCCTTGTCGACCTGCGTGCCCCGAATCTGGCGCAGCACGCGATCCACCTTGCGCGGTGAAACCCGGACGTAGCGCGCGATTGCTCTCGCTTCCATCGTTCTTCCCCCGGACCAGGGCCGCCGTCGCGGGCCCCGGTGCGACTACTTCTTCTTGCTCGACCGGTCCGAAGCGTGACCGCGGTAAGTGCGCGTCAGGGCGAACTCACCAAGCTTGTGCCCGACCATGTTCTCGGTGATGTAGATCGGGATGAACTTGTTGCCGTTGTGAATCGCGATCGTGTGGCCAACGAACTCGGGCACGATCACCGAGCGCCGCGTCCAGGTCCGCACGACCTTCTTCTCCCGCGTCTTGTTCAGCTCCTCGATCCGCTTCATCAGAGCCTGCTCGACGAAGGGCCCCTTCTTCAACGAACGCGCCATCGATGAATCCCCCCCGTCCTACTTCGTCGTCCGTCGCCGGACGATCCACTTGTTCGACGGCTTCTTCCGGCTGCGAGTCTTGTACCCCTTGGTCGGCTTGCCCCACGGCGTGCAGGGGTGCCGTCCGCCCGAGGAGCGGCCCTCGCCGCCGCCCATCGGGTGATCGATCGGGTTCATCGCCACGCCGCGCGTGTGCGGGCGGCGGCCGAGCCAGCGCTTGGCTCCCGCCTTGCCCTTGACGACGTTCTCGTGATCGAGATTGCCGACCTGCCCGATCGTGCAGTAGCACTCGAGGCTGAACATGCGCACCTCGCCCGAGGGCAGCTTGACGTGCGCGTGCTTGCCTTCCTTCGCCATGACCTGGCACGTCGCTCCGGCGGAGCGGGCGACCTGCGCCCCCTTGCCCGGCACGAGCTCGAGATTATGAACGCCGGTGCCGAGCGGCACGCCGCTCAGCGGCATGCAGTTGCCCGTGCGCACTTCGGCCGCCGGGCCCGACATCAGCGTGTCGCCCACGCTGACGCCGTTGGGCGCCAGGATGTAGCGCTTCTCCCCGTCGGCATAGACGAGCAGCGCGATCCGCGACGAGCGGTTCGGGTCGTACTCGATCGCGCGCACCCGGGCCGGGATGCCGTGCTTGCGGCGCCGGAAATCGATCATCCGGTAGCGCCGTTTGTGCCCGCCGCCGCGATGCCAGGCCGTCACGCGCCCGCGGTTGTTGCGCCCGCCGGACTTCTTCAGCCTGCGCAGCAGCGCCTTCTCAGGCTTCTTCTTGGTCAGCTCCGAGAAGTCAGCCACAGTCATATAGCGGAGGCTGGGCGTCGTCGGCTTGAACTTCTTCAATGCCATGCTTGCTGCTCCTTCCGGGGCCCTCTATCTCCGAGCGTGCCGGCCCGCCATGCCGGCTCGCCTCCCCGTGCGATTAGACCTCGTCGAAGACCTCAATCGTTTGACCCGGCTTGAGGGTCACGATCGCCTTCTTCCAATCCGAGCGATGACCCTCGTAGCGCCCAAAGCGCTTCAGCTTGCCGCGCATCGTCATCGTCCGCACCTGGGTCGCGTCGACGCCGAAGACGACCTTGATCGCGTGCGCGATCTGCAGCTTGTTCGCGTCCGGGTGAACATCGAAGAGGTAGCGGTTGCCCGTCTTCCCCTGCTCCCGGATGATGGCGCCCTTCTCGGTGATCAGCGCGCGCCGGATGATCTGTTGGGGTGTGAGATGCATCAGCCCCAGACCTCCTCGATTTTGGCGACCGCCGCCTCCATGAGCAGCAGGCGATCGACATGCAGGACTTCATAGGCGTTGAGCAGACGCGCCTCGAGCGTGCGCACCGTCGGAATGTTGCGCGCCGCCCGGGCGAGATCCGCATCGTGCTCGGCCGTCACCAGCAGGCAGCGTTCGCTCCCCAGCGCCAGGCTCTTGAGCACTGCGGCCACCTCGCGCGTGCGCGCCTCGGCGAGCTGGAAGTCGGCGACGACCGTCACTTCGTCCGCCAGCGCCTTCTCCGAGAGCGCCGAGCGCAGCGCCAGGTGGCGAATCTTCTTCGGCAGCGCCGTGTAGTAGCTGCGCGGCTTGGGGCCGAAGGCGCGCGCGCCGCCGACCCAGAGCGTCGAGCGGATCGTGCCGACGCGAGCGCGGCCGGTGCCCTTCTGGCGCCACGGCTTGCGTCCGCCGCCGCGCACCTCGCCCCGGCCCTTGACGCGCGCCGTGCCCTGGCGCTGGTTGGCCAAATAGGCGCGCACCGCTTCCCACATGACGTGCGAGTTCGGCTCGATCCCGAACAGGGTGTCGGAGAGCTGAACCTCGCCCTTCGCCTCACCGGTGTGTGTAAACAGCTTCGCGGCCGGCATGATTACCCCTTTACCGTCTTCTTCGTCTTGCGGACCATGACGAGCGAATTGCGCGCGCCGGGAACCGCCCCGCGCACCAGCATCAGATGCCGCTCGGGATCGATCTTGACGACCTTCAGATTCCGAGCCGTGCGGCGCGTGTCGCCCATCTGACCCGGCAGCTTCTTGCCCGGCGTAACGCGCGACGGCGACGCGCTGGCCCCGATCGAGCCCGGCACATCGTGCGTCTTGTTGCCGTGCGTCTCGCGCCCGCCGTGGAATCCGTGGCGGCGCACGACGCCCTGGAAGCCGCGCCCCTTCATCCGACCGGTCACATCGACCCGGTCGCCCGCATCGAAGAAAGTCACGTCGAGCACGTGGCCCGTTTCGTAGTCCTCGCTCGTGCGGAACTCGCGCAGCACGCGAAATGGCTCGGCCTGGCCCTTCTCCAGATGGCCCCGTTCGGGCTTGTTCAGCTTGCGCGGCTCGACCTTGTCGTAGCCGAGCTGAATCGCCCGATAGCCATCCCGCTCGTCGGTCCTGACCTGCACGATCGGGCAGGGGCCCAACGTCAGCACGGTCACCGGCACGACACGCCCGTCTTCTTCGAAGATCTGCGTCATCCCGATCTTGCGCCCAATCAACCCAGCCATTTCTCGCTCCGTTGTCCCGCGGGCCCTCGTTCCGCGGCGCCCCCGGCGCCGGGAATGGAACCCGGAAGCGCTCCTAGAGGAGCTTGATCTCGATATCGACGCCCGCCGGCAGCTCCAGCTTCATCGGCGCGTCGATCGCCTGCGGCGTCGACTGACTGATGTCGATCAGGCGTTTGTGCACCCGGACCTCGAACTGCTCGCGCGACTTCTTGTCGACATGCGGCGAGCGCAGCACGGTGTAGATCGAGCGTCGCGTCGGCAGCGGCACCGGCCCCGAGGTCATCGCCCCGGTGCGCCGCGCGGTGTTGACGATCTCGCCGGCCGACTTGTCGAGCACGTTGTGATCGAACGACTTCAGCTTGATTCGAATTCTCTGTCCGGGCACGCGCCTTCCTCCCGCTCCAGCAATCCCCGCGATCGGCGCGCCGCGCGCGCCGATCCGGCAGGCAGGACCTACTCGATGATCTCGGTCACCACGCCGGCGCCGACGGTGCGGCCGCCCTCGCGAATCGCGAACCGCAGCTCCTTCTCCATCGCGATCGGCGTGTGCAACTCCGCTTCCATCTGCACGTTGTCGCCCGGCATCACCATCTCGCGACCCTCGGGCAACTTGATCGATCCCGTCACGTCCGTCGTGCGGAAATAAAACTGAGGACGATACCCCGTGAAGAACGGCGTGTGACGCCCGCCCTCCTCCTTGCTCAGCACGTACACCTCAGCCTTGAACTTCTTGTGCGGCGTGATCGACTTCGGCGCCGCCAACACCATCCCGCGCTCCAGATCCGACTTCTCCACACCCCGCAACAACACCCCAATGTTGTCGCCCGCCTGACCCGAATCCAACAGCTTGCGGAACATCTCAACGCCGGTGACCACCACCTCGCGCGTCTCGCGAATCCCCACGCGCTCCACCTTGTCGCCCACGTTCACGACCCCGCGCTCCACGCGGCCCGTCCCCACCGTGCCGCGACCCGTGATCGAGAACACATCCTCCACCGGCATCAAGAACGGCTTGTCCGTCGCGCGCTCCGGCGTCGGAATGAAATCATCCACCGCATCCATCAGCTCCTGGATGCACTTCGTCGAATCCGCGTCCTCCGGGTCCTCCATCGCCTTCAAAGCGCTGCCCCGGATCACCGGCGTATCGTCGCCAGGGAACTCGTACTTCGTCAGAAGCTCCCGAACCTCCAACTCCACCAGGTCCAACAGCTCCGGGTCGTCGACCATGTCCACCTTGTTCAAAAACACCACGATCGACGGCACGCTCACCTGACGCGCCAACAACACGTGCTCTCGCGTCTGGGGCATCGGACCGTCGTCGGCGCCCACCACCAGGATCGTGCCGTCCATCTGCGCCGCACCCGTCACCATGTTCTTCACGTAGTCGGCGTGGCCCGGGCAGTCCACGTGCGCGTAGTGACGCTTATCCGTCTCGTACTCCACGTGCGCCGTGTTGATCGTCACCCCGCGCTCCTTCTCCTCAGGAGCGTTGTCGATCGAATCAAACGTCCGCACCTCCGCCTTACCCTGCTTCGACAGGTACAG
>Ga0180436_10001786_pt1 | contig 20810 bp, 13 predicted proteins | sample SS_ome_2_FD_132434 | JGI IMG/M metagenome (GOLD analysis project Ga0180436, IMG submission 132434) | Hypersaline lake sediment archaeal communities from the Salton Sea, California, USA - SS_3_S_2 metaG | ecosystem: Environmental > Aquatic > Non-marine Saline and Alkaline > Hypersaline >...
TTATACTCAAAATTACATTAAATAACTGCAATATAAATTATTGCTAATAAGCTATTAATCAACCTAATTATGTTGCCTTGATCAATTGACCTGGATCAACAATTTCACTTCAGCATGAGCCTAGTATCCATATGAGGGTAGCGGGTTCTTTATGTCCCGCGTAATTTCAATTTTTACCGGTTTTCTATACCGGTTTCGACGGAATGGGAGATATGATTATGGACATATGGCGATTTTTAAATTTCTCAAAAATACTGGGGATAGTGACGGCCTTGGTGCTATTGCTTCCAGCCATGACTTTACAGGCAGGTGAATACACCAGTGGTTGGGCCGTATTCTCTGAAGACGATATTCAGGGTGGTTTTAATGATGACCGTTGGTCGACCAATAAAGAGGTTCTTTGCGGTCACGATGATAGTACAGGTGCCGCGGTCACTTGTCCGGGTGGCGGACCACAGCCCTACGATGTAACAAAACCAGGAACAGCAAGACTTTATCCCATTGACAGTGCGTTTGGCTTTAACGTCCTGGATTTTGTGGGTGCGACACAAAAAGTACTGGGTGACGGCGTATGGGGCGAAGGCTGGGCTGGTAATTACACTCCTGATGCAAGTTGCTCTGGTTCAAGTGCCAAACTTGGTACAGACCATTTGGGTCAAGAGGTAACCGAGTGTACTGATACAGCTGAATGGCCTTTGGTAACCGGTGGCTTAATGATCAGCAGCACCCCAACCCCAGCATTTAAAACACCCGCTGGATTGGGAACATGGTGTGCAGGCCTGGGTGGCGCCACTGTGAAATGTGATTCAGAGCATTTTACGGTGATGGAGCATGTTTTGACCTGCCATGAAACTGTCCCTTATTTGTATGCCGATGGATCAGCTCCAGATGGCGTACAGGGAGATCTGGGTGACGGCGTCGACTGCTCACAGACAAAACTTGATAATGAGTTATTTCACATCGAAGGAGGCGTTATTCAACTTGATGAGCCTCTTGTGCCTGGAGCAGACGGTTCTCCAAATTTAGAACCAAACGAACTCACTACCCGGGACGATATCGCAGCTAGTGTCGACTATTCAATGACCAAGAAAGATGATGGCAAGCCATTGTACCGTTGGGGTAATGTAATGAAGCGCCCAACAGATGTGCGTGTCTACAAATCAATTCCTTTGCCAGCTGCATGGAAAAACGGTGAGGTCTACAACGTAACCAAAGCCGAGCTGAAGATCAGGCACTGGATTAGCAATAGTCCAAATGACCAGGTTCGAGCCGAGGATATGGAAAACGAAGGTGCCTCTGGCGTTCCTCCAGAATATACAGTAGTTGGTGACGACTGGTATGCTGCAAATAATTGCTATGAAAGCGACGGTGATCCTATCGTGGCCGGAACCACTCTGTATAAGGATCATAGTCAGACTTATTACGATCCCAACTCTGCGGATAATCCCGGTGTTTCGGGCAATCCTATTGCGTTTTCAGAGGATCTTGTCGAAGGCTTTACCAATGCATGGTACACATCCCTTGATCGTGAGCCATTTGAATGGTGGTATGTAAACGATGATAATGGTAGATATAGAAGCTTCCTCAGTTCTGAGCAGGCAGAGGCCAGTGGAGAAAATCTGACACTGCAATCCGGACCACGCTGGCGTTTAAAAGCGCCCAAGTTTGGGCAGGATAATCCCGGTGTCGAAATTGGTGTGGATAATACAGACGTTGTCCCAAGCGGTGTTCCAGGTTGTCAGGAACAACCACTCCAGTCCAAGGATAAAAAATACAGTCGTGGTGATCTGACTACCACTGTTCTTAACTTGCTTGACTGGGATCCTGTAGACGGCCCTGATCCATTAGCGACTACAGCTGGTTGGATTGATGCCAGAGCAAATGTCAATGCCATACTGGGTGATGGTGATGGCGGCGAGATCCCAGAAACCGAAGCAACTGGTATTTCTGTCAACGGTGCGCCACTGACTGAAGACTTCGACCTGGTTGTATACGTTAAAGGTGACCAGAAGGAAACCGTGATCTACGATGTTCAGCTTCATGTTGAGTGGGATGATACTCCTGTTGCTACTGTTTCAACTATTGAGGGGGTCGGAGACTTTAATCCAGTTTCCACGGATGACCTATTGTTACGTAGTGGTACAGCACTCTCCTTCATGGAAGCAAATGGTGCAACCAATTCAATCAGAACACTGGACTTGAATTGGACTGTTGAGGGTGTTGGTGATTTCAACGGTGATAACTCTGCAGATGTGCTCGTTCGAGATGGCACAAATGTTTCTTATGTTAATGCAGACGGTTCTCCTGCTTTCATTAGAACTCTTGGTACAAATTGGGAAATAGTAGGAGTGGGTGACTTTGATGGTGACAGTGCTTCCGACGTGTTGGTTCGTGATGGTACAACAGTCTCTTACTTTACTGCTGGCAATGTAAGTACGTACATTAGATCATTGGGCGCAGATTGGAGTATTGTGGCTGTAGGAAACTTTACTGGCGATGCTGCTTCGGAAATTATGGTTCGAAATGGTACTAAAATAGCCTATTTTACTACTGCTAACGTGACTACTTTTGTGCGATCACTTGATCTAGACTGGAGTATCGAAGGTGTAGGTAATTTTGACGGGCTTACTACCGATGATGTACTGGTACGCAATGGTGCCAATGTTTCGTATTTTGATGCTACTGGTGCCGCGTCTTGGATAGCTAACCTTGATGCCGAATGGGTAATTGAAGGTGTTGGTAATTTAGGTGGTGATGCTGTTTCGGAAATTGTGATTCGAAATGGTGCTGGAATTGGCGCTGAAGTTGAGTATATGGATGTAAATGGTGCGACTACTTCCATAACAAGCTCATTATAATAATTTAGGAAAACGATAAACTGAGATGCAACAAGGAATATTTCCTTGTTGCATTTTTTTGTATCTGGCTTGAAAAGAGTAGTCTGCGGCTATAATAATATCAGGATGATCTAGGCCAGAGTAAACTTCGGGTATTCCTGATTGAGCTCGCTTATTACCGCTAAAATTTTTTGGCTATCGCTTGCATCTTTAGATAAGATATTTCACGGTTTTATTAATTTGAAGGTTGAGTTGGCCAAAACGGTGGCTTCAGTTTTGAGTATGTTTCGGATCTTTTTGGTTATTTTTGTTGCAGTTTTTTTATCTGGTTGTGAATCTATGCGGTTGTCGCAGGTATTCAGTCTCCCTGCTATTGATCAGGCAACTGATAAATCAGTGGGATTAGACCAGGAAACAAGCCAATTGTTAACGGATCAACTTAATGAGTTTATTTCGACTGCAAAAAAAGGTGAAATTGCCAGGATCGAGCAAAGTCCCTGGGCAAAAAATCACGATATCATGGCTCTAGAGTTTTACCATTCTGCCGGCGGCAGCAAATGCCGAGTATTACGTTTGCTACATGGTCGTAAAGATTTGCCAGATAAACAATACGTTTGTGCTCAGCGATTTGGTAACTGGATACCTATACGCTGTATCACCAAGTAAATCATATAAGTAGGATATCTATGGTAAATATCAACTTCCGGATTAAGATACTTAAATTAGGTTGAGAATGATGACCGTGAATAAAGTTAATAATAAAGTTATCTGGTTAATGATGGCAGTTTTCTGTTGTTCGCTGTTTTCGGCATCAGCTTTTTCTTTGGGAATTCAAGGTGGTGATATCCCAAGTTCTCAGCAAGCGCAATGGATACCTGATACCTTGGAACCAACATCTAATACCAACTGGAAGACAGGTACTTACGGACCAAAGTTACAAAAGATTGAAACTGAAGAGATTCAACCTTTTGGAGCACACCTGTTTCGTGGGGGCTTTCGTGGTGTACGAGCCGATGGTTTAAATTCTATGTATAAAATCATGCCTGGCGACCAGATTACGTTACGTTTATGGGGGGCGGTTGAGGTTGATCGGATAATGCCTGTTGATTCACATGGCAATGTTTTTATTCCATCAGTTGGACCGATCAAGGTTCAAGGTCTTCCTTATAACCTTCTTGACTCGACTGTGCGTAAAGCTGTTAAGACTATTTACCCGGAAAATGTGAACGTCTATACCAATTTACAGGGGGTCCAGCCCGTGGCTGTTTTCGTCACAGGTTTTGCGAAGAATCCCGGTCGTTATGCTGGAACACCAAATGATTCAGTGCTTTATTTCATTGACCAGGCTGCCGGCATTGATGCTGATCTAGGTAGTTATCGGAAGATAAGTATATTGCGTAATAGCAAGGTTATTGCTCGCATTGATTTATACGACTTTCTCATCAATGGCAACATTAGTCGGCCAGCATTTCGTGATGGCGATACTATTTTAGTCGAAGCACGTGGGCCTGTTGTTACCGTAATAGGTGAAGTTCCACGTCCACAACGTTATGAATTACTTGAAAAAGAACTAAATGGAGCTTCGTTACTGGAGTTGACGCCTTTACAATCTGATGTGTCCCATATTCTTCAGCGCGGAGGCAGGCCTGATGGTCCAATCTCAATTTATCATGAGCTGAAAGATTTTAATGATGTTGAGCTGGTTGATGGCGATGAGCTTTCGTATACTGCTGATCAGAGAGATGAAACTATTGTGGTCCAGCTTGAAGGGAGCTTTTATGGGGCTTCTCGCTATGTTTTGTCAAAAGATGCACGTCTGCATGAATTGCTTGATATTATCTCGGTGCCAGAAAAACTGACGGATACCGGCAGTATTTCGATACGTCGTCTGAGTGTAGCAGAGCGCCAGAAACAGAATCTCGAAGAAAGTTTACGTCGCCTTGAAACAACTTATCTGGGTGCTCCATCTGCCACCAAGGAAGGCGCGGAAATAAGGGTGCGTGAAGCTAAACTCATTCATTCTTTTGTTCAACGTGCGTCAGAAATAGAGCCAACCGGAAGAGTTGTGGTCGCTGAAAATGATGTCATCTATGATATTCGTTTACATGATGGTGACATAATCACCATACCCGAAAAATCAGACTCCATTCTTCTTGATGGGGAGGTGCTCATGCCGCAATCCATGGTGTTCAAGCCAGAAATGGTTGTCATGGATTATATCAATAGAGCGGGTGGGTTCACGAATCATGCTGATGAAGAGCGTATTCTAGTAGTCCGAAAAAGTGGAGACGTTCGCGAGGCATCGGATGTAACATTAAAGCCTGGTGATGAAATATTGGTTTTACCTGAAGTGCCAACTAATAATCTTTCTCTTGCGACCAGTATTAGTCAAATACTCTATCAAATTGCCATTGCTACCAAAGTAGTTATGGACTTGTGACTTAACTCCCCCCTGTTGTTGATCCATTCTCATGTCTTCGCCTTCATCTTTAAAAGTGAATAGAAGAACTCCATGGCAGGTTACAAAAAGTGTATGGTGGGCACTTTTTATTCGTGAAGCGCTTTCAAGAACGATGTCTGACAGGTTGGGATGGTTTTGGTTGTTTGCGCAACCTATTCTGATTGTTATCGTAATGGTCCAGATAAGAACCATAATTTTAGGTAGATCTTTAAACATCTCAGGAGGAGAATTCATCCCCTGGTTGATCTTTGGATTGCTGGGTTTTCAGATGTTTAGAGAGACCCTGTTGCGATCGATGTTTGCTGTACAAACGAATCGACAGCTTTTTGCCTATCGACAAGTAAAGCCCATAGATCCTGTGATGGTACGCTGCTATATAGAGGGATTACTCAATACCTTTATTTTACTGTTGTTCATTATGGCTAGTTTTTTATTAGATTTTTCATTAATGCCAGATGATCCGGTTGGGGGACTCTTTATCTGGTTTTCTCTCTGGGCTATGGCTGTTGGTGCTGGTCTTGTCGTTTCTGTGTTAGTTATTTTGATTCCAGAAACCGAAAAAATTATGCCTGTTATCATGTTGCCGTTGTTGTTGGTATCTGGCGTAATTTTTCCATTAAATTTTCTACCACCTTTATACCAGGAATACCTGCTTTTAAACCCTATAGTACATGGCTTGGAGCTTTTAAGATTTTATTTCTTTGCTAATTATCAGCCGGTGGCAGGGGTAGATGTCAGATACCTCTGGATGTGGTCGTTTTCCCTGCTTGCGTTGGGGTTGATGTTGCATTTACGTTTTCACCAGAGGATGAAAGTACTGTGATAAAGATTGAGCATCTCTACAAACGATATCACGAACATCAACTTAGTGATTGGGTGCTTAAAGATATTAATCTTGAAATTCCTACTAATGTCAGTGTGGGTTTGTTGGGAAGAAATGGCGCTGGAAAATCCACACTTTTACGATTGATTGGCGAAATGGATATGCCAGACCGGGGGACAATAACCAGTGATTGCCGTATCTCCTGGCCAATCGGTTTAAATGGTGGATTTCAATCGATGATGACAGGTAGGCAAAATGTTAAATTTGTTGCCAGAGTACATGGCTACCAGGATAGTATTGATGAACTGGTAGCAAAAGTTGAAGCTTTTGCTGAAATTGGAGGTTTTTTTGATGAACCTTTAAGGACTTACTCAAGTGGCATGCGTGCCAGATTAGCATTTGGCTTATCATTGGCTATTGATTTTGATGTCTATCTATCCGACGAAGCTACTGCTGTTGGAGACAGGGAGTTCAAGAAAAAAGCGTCGAAAGCATTTAAAGATAGAGTTGGTCAATCCAGTCTTATCATTGTGGCGCATGCAGAAGATATTCTCAAAGAGCTGTGCCAGGCAGGAATCTGGTTAAAAGATGGGAATGCTATCTGGTTTGATGATATCAATGAGGCAATATCAGCCTACCATAATAATTAACTATACTAGTAGTAACTATGTAGGTATTGTTTGAAAAATGAAAATTAAAGGACTCACGATCAAATCATTGATTTTCAGGAATCCGTTATGGTCTCTCTGTGTTTCTTCTATCTTCATGGTTAGTATTTATTGGGGGTTTCTGGCAAGTGATCGCTATGTATCAGTAAGTAACGTCGTCTTGGCAAGTCCTCAAATTGCAGCTCCTACCCTGGATTTTAATTCTTTACTCGCAGGCTCAACATCCAATACAGCTGACATGCTATTGCTTCGTGATTATCTATTATCTGTAGATATGCTCAAAAAGGTTGATGAAGAACTTGGTTTTAGAAGCCATTATTCTAATACTGATATAGATTTTTTTTCTCGTCTATATGATAGGGAAACTTACCTGGAAGAGGTGCACGAATACTATTTAAAAAGAGTTTCCATTGTGCTTGACGACTATGCACAGGTTTTGCGTATTAAAGTCAGTGCGTTTTCTCCAAAAATGGCAAGAGATATTACAACCTTTTTGTTAGAAAAAGGTGAACAACATATGAACCTGATGGGGCAGCGCCTTGCAGAAGAGCAAGTAAGCTTCCTGGAAAAGCAGGTTAACGAACAAAACGAGCGATTTGCTGCAACACGCCAAGAGCTACTTAATTATCAAAATAAACAAGGATTAGTTTCCCCTGCTGGTACTGTTGAGAGTATCAATGCTGTAGTTGCTGCTCTCGAGGCTCAGCTCACCGATCTAAAAGCCAAACGATCTACATTAATTAGTTTTCAAAGTAACACTTCACCAGAGGTTGTCCGCATTAACACGGAAATTAACTCGCTACAAGAACAAATCGAAATAGAGAAATCCAGAATGGCCCAACAGTCAGGTGATGCGCTAAATACCGTTTCATCTGAATATCAAACATTGGAACTAAAAGTACAATTTGCCCAGGAGAGTTATTCTGGTGCCTTGGCAGCACTGGAAAATACACGCATAGAAGCAGCCAGGAAACTTAAACAGGTTTCGGTATTGCAAACACCAACTTTACCTGAGTACCCAGTAGAGCCGGAAAGATTGCATAATTCCTTGATGTTTGCAGTAGTTGCCATTTTTATGGCATTGATTACTCATATGCTAATCCTGATTATCAAAGAGCATCGGGACTGAGGGACTGGTTTTTCTGTATGCTTTCTTATGCAAACTCATTAGAGTCTGAAAATTATGGATTGACTGCCGCTGTACCCCTGCCGTTTCAACTGCCAACCTCATTGTATGGGGCAATGCTTGCAATATGGCATTCCAGGGAAGATTTACAGAAACAGTATCCCTTGCATAAAGGTAAGCTTAGACATTACATTCGCTTTTTGGCTTGGTGTGCAACTTATGGAAGGAAGCGTTACAAGATTTTGCTTTCTATTCCTGCCTGGGACATAGAACTGCAAAAGCCAATTCAGATGCCAATGATTCGCAAAGCTCTTTGGTCAGATGGATTTTCGGTTGCCCAGTTTTTATTTGGAATAGCATCTTCTCATTTTTCTATTACCCCGGTTTTAAAATATGCTGGCCTGAGGAAACGGATTGCTATCAATTACTGGAAGGTAGGACGTCATAAATACAATCTGCCTATTGCAGATTATTGGCAATTAGCTGATTTGAAAAAGAAATTTAATTCTTATGATAATTTTTTGGGTGAGCTGGGTCTAAAAAATAATACAGATGAAACGCGATATCTGGCCGATATTAAACAGTTCTTCGAAAGCAAGGAAACTGGATTTGATTCTGAACAACAAAGATACGTTTTATTATCTGATGATCTTTGTAAAAGCAATATCCGTATAGCTACTCCTGTGCTGAAATTGGCCTGGTTGACAGGATGGCTGCGTTCGAAACCCTCTCATCTCGCCAAAGCTGACATCACTCAAAAGATTCCCTCAATAAAACGGGAAAATATTTCGATTAAGTACCGTTTTGGTGTGAATCTGTACGGCTATGCACAGGGTGAACTGGGCATAGGCGAAGATGTACGTTTGGTTGCCAAGTCATTAGAGTCTCAGGGAATTCCTTTTTGCATTATCAATATTAAACCAGGCAAAAATGTGTCACAAATGGATAGCAGTGTAGATCACTGGATAGTTGATAAACCAAGATATGCGATAAATATTTTTTGTACAACGGGTATGGAACAGGTTACTTATGCTTGTTTGTTTGGAATGGATCATTATGTAGGACGCTACAATATTGGCTATTGGCCATGGGAATTGCCTGAATGGCCAACTAGTTGTGGACATGCCTATGATATTGTCGATGAAATCTGGGGAATCAGTCATTACACTGCGAATGCATATCGGAAGGCTTCATGCCCGGTGTATGCAATGTCTCTACCGGTGACTATTGATAATGTAGCTTTATTAGGGCGAAAAGAGTTTAAACTTCCTGAAGATGATTACCTGTTTGTTTTTTCATTTGATTTTAATTCAACGTTAATTAGAAAAAATCCCGAAGGCGTGATCAGGGCTTTTATCAAAGCTTTTCCTCAAGGCAAGTGTAATGACAGTGTGGGGCTGGTCATTAAAATCAGCCATTCACCGAAGGTTAATTTAAAATGGCGTCAAATCAAACGCTTAATTGATTCGGACAAGCGTGTTTACCTGATTGCAGAGACACTTCGTCGTCCTGAAGTATTGGCATTGTATAAATGTTGTGATTGCTTTGTGTCATTACATCGTGCCGAAGGTTTTGGTAGAGGACTTGCTGAGGCTTTATTGCTTGACTTACAGGTAATAGCGACGGGTTTTTCAGGCAATCTGGACTTTTGTCGGGAAGAACGCGTTGGTCTTGTTCAGTATCAAGCTAGAAAAGTTTTGAAAAATCAGTATTTTAATTCAGATGGTCTTTGGTGGGCAGAACCCAATATCGAGCATGCAGCAGAATTGATGCGAGAAATTTATAATAACCCAAAGCCCCTCCAACCAAAAACCCATGATTTCTCACCTGAAACCTCGGGAAAGCTTTACGCGGAAAGGCTGAATGAAATTAAAAAACAGCTTAAAATTTAATCGAAATAATTTTTCTTCCTAATCATTATGTAGAAAGGCAGATAAGGGATGCGTAATTCAACGGAGAATCGATCCATTTCAGATATTAAGAAAAAGTTATTCATAATAGCCTGCCATAATAGCGGATGTGAATATTCGGTAAGAACATTGACAGATCAAGGCTGTATATATGAATCAGATCCAATAAAAAGAATAGATGCGTTAATCGCTCAAAATCCTGATGCAAATTATTTACTGCTGTATAACAATGCAGCGACTGCGCTTGCCTATGCTTTAAAAGCTGGTGAGAATCGAGATGAATTTCTCAATCGCTGGATTGAAACAAACAGAAAACTAATCCAATTTTCCAGAGAATTTCGCTCGTCTGCCATCTTGGAAAATGCGCAGATGTTAATAGAAAATGAAAAAGCTCTTTGCAAAGTGGTAGAGCTTCTGGGGTACGATATTTCCAATCTACCAGTTAGTCCTAGTTCATTTAAGATTAATCAACCTGAACTGTTAGTGGCTCAATACCTAATTAGAAATAATCTTGCGGTGAAAAAACTTAATGAGGAACTAGAAGCAAGTTCTATCCCTTTGGGTAATTTTGATCAGCAAGAGCTAATTGATGATCAGCAGCTGTTTCTGGAGTTTTATGATCTACAGAAAACAATTGAAGCAAATGAATTCAAAATCAAGGAACTGAATGATTTGGTTGAATCTGCTAATTCAGAAATTGGATTATTAAAAAAACAATTGAAGGAACAGAACGCTCTAATCAAAGATATTCCCGCGAAAGAAAAAAAAGCTCAGGAAACTGGGCAAGAAAATGAACTTTTACTGCTACAACTTCACCAGGTTCAGGAAAAGTTAGAACACTACTATTTAAAATACAGCGAAGTATCCAAACAAAAAAAACAAACGAGACCAACTTCCTGTCCTGAAAAACAAAGTGATAAGGGGTTTAAACAACCGGGCTTATTTTCAAGCTATTTTTCAGGTAAAAAACGTGAAAAAACTGAAATGAAGCAGGCTGAAATTTTACGTACTTCTGGTGATTTCGATTCGGAATGGTATCTAACTGTATATCAAGATGTGGCTGAGGCTGGAGTCGACCCAATATTGCATTATCTAAGGTTTGGGGCAGATGAAGGGCGAAACCCATCCCCAAATTTTAGTACATGCGATTATTTATCCACTTACGTAGATGTGGCAGATCAGGGTATGAATCCTTTATACCACTATGTGCTGTTTGGTAGGGAAGAAGGTCGGGATCCTCTGGGTAATGATTTAGTGTTATGAAGCCTTGTATATCAATAGTGATGCCTTCTTTCAATCAGTGTAAGTTTATTGGAGAAGCCATAGAAAGTATATTGTGCCAAAGTGTAAAGGATCCTATCGAGTTGGTTATTATGGATGGCTGTTCCACTGATGGAACTTTGAAGCTATTGGATAAGATAAAAAGATCATATCCAAATACATTGTTTTACTACTCAGAACGGGATTCAGGTCCAGCAAATGCGGTTAATAAGGCAATATTAAAAACCAGAGGAGATATTGTTGGTTGGCTGAATGCTGATGATGTCTATATGCCGGGCACGCTGAGCACTGTATATAAAGCATTTTCAGATAATCCAGACTGGAAAGTGCTCTACGGACATGGACAACATATCAACGAAGAGGGAGACCCACTGGACTATTATCCAACAAAAGAGCCGTACACAAATATAAAAGAGTTTGCAAATGGTTGTTTTATTTGCCAGCCAACTGTGTTTTTTAAAAGAGACTTGATTGAAAAAGCTGGACAAATGGATGAGTCTTTAAAGACTGCCTTTGATTATGATTGGTGGATAAGAATATTTTCAGACTTTCAGAAGAGTATTGGCTTCATTAATCAACTTGTTGCGTGTTCGCGACTTCATCAGAATAACATAACTTTCGGGCAAAGAGAGAGGGTCATAAAAGAGTCTATGCAGGTTATTTATAAATATTTTGATAATGCACCAATTCATTGGTTTACATCGTATGCAAACGAAAAAATAGCCCAGATCACAAATGAAGACGAAGTAAAAGCAATTTATGATCAACTTTTTCGGTTGTCATCAGAAATCTCTCCTTTTTTAAGCATGAAGGAAAAATATAAACTGAATAAAATGCTTACTGATGGAAGCTATTCTATGACAAATTTAAAAAGCTCATTAGAAAAGCCCCACTTTTCAGTGTTGACTTCATGGTTGAAAAAATGGATTGTCATTTTGACAATGACCTCAAAACAGAGGCGACATTATAAACTTATTAAGTCATCTGTGCATTTTGATGAAAATTGGTATCGATGTACTTATAAAGAAGTAGAAAGGTCAAGGATGGATCCTGTAATCCATTATGTTTTATTCGGATCTAAGGAAGGGCGTAAACCTGCATCGGATTTCGATGTATATCGCTATTTATCAGAACATAATGATTTAACAAGAAATCAAACTGATCCCTTTATTCATTTCATTCAGAATAGTAATTAAATATTAATTGACCATGTTCGCTTCAATGAAAAAAATAGGAAACCCAGGTGTCATCCTTCATATTGGGGCCGGAAGAGGTTCCGATCTAAAACAATATTTAACGCTAGACCCAAAATGCATCGTATTTGTTGAGGCTGATCTGGAATTTGCTAAGTTATTAACTGATTCGTATTCAAATATTCCGCAATTAAGTGTTGTTAATAAAGTAATAACGTCTCAAGGTGGTGAAGTATCATTCCATAAGTTCAATTTAAGTGATTATAATGGTATCTATCCGCCTGGAGATAAACTGTTTGAGTTGTACCCTGGTCTAAAGGAAAAAGAGTGTGTAAGACAAAGATCACAAAAGATAGTAGATTTTTTGGAGAGTTTAGGGAGTCTTTCTGATAAATCAAATTATCTTATTATCGATACTCCGGGTGAAGAAAGAGCGATAATAAATTCAATAGTCAATTCAAAACAAATCTATGAGTTCGAGTTTGTAGATATTTTTTGCACTAGAGAAGATTTTTTTAACACGGGCTCACATTTAAAAAGTATTAGTTCACTAATGTCTCACGCCTGTTATGAGTTGATTGGTCAAGCTAGTCCATATAACAATGATAGGCTCGTATTACATTTCAATAAGAATTCTCTTCAAATAGAATATCTTGATCTAAAGAATCGGTATCAGACTAAAAGTGATGAAAACTCCAAGTACAAACACAAAGTAACCCAACTTAAGGATCAATTGGATATTCTAAATATTGATAATGAGGCTACAAAAATTAAGCTGGAAAATTTTCAGAAAGAAAATTTAATCGCTAATAAGAAAATTAATGAGAACAACATCAAATTGGATTCTTTGAAAAAAGAAAAACATGATTTAGAAACGCAACTAGAAAAAGCAGAGAAAGAAATATTAATATTGAAGCAACAGATAAAGGAATTAAGTAACAAAAACTATGACTATGAAAGAAAGCTACCATTAATAAATAAAGAGTTTATAAAAGCAGAGGCTCAAATTGAGCTCATTAAAGATATAATGATTAGCAATAAAGCTTTTTAAATTAAACCGGATATTGAGTGCATATAGAAATAGTAGTTTCATTCACAGAGTTTTTCTTGCCAAAATAATTATTTATGTTATTTCGAATATAATTTAATTAACTTTTATTACAGATAAGATTGATTAAATCAGAAAAATGTCTATGGATTAGGTGACAAGATTAATTATCAAATCCCTAACTCAAAGGAAACCAATTTGTATGAGCTCAAAAAAAAAGAAGAAAAAGCGTAAGTCAAAAAAAAGGCAACAAGAAAAAGTCAATTTTTCGATTACTAATAAGGAATCCCACTCTACAGATGATGCATTAAAACAATTTTCTGAACCATCTTCTGAAAATCAGACCCCAGGCCATATGATTGAAGGTGTGTTCAAAAGAGTCGATTACGATGAAAATATATTCGACCGTTTGCGTACCCATTGGTTAATGGGAGACTGGGAGGAACTTGCTAAATTCGATATTGACACCTTGACTGAACATTCTGATAGAGCTCGACTTGCTTTACTCGTAGCTGCTGGCAACCTTCAGACCAATAATATCGACACCGCCCATAAAATTATTCAACTTTCTCGGAGATGGGGGGTAAGTGAATTACTGATCAGCCAAATTTTAATAGCTGGAGTGCACAATAGTTTAGGTCAGGTGGCATTATTATTAGGAAATGAAATAAAGGGATTGGATCATTTTGAAAAATCTATCTCTATGGGTACGCTAGGAAGTAATGTCAGCTTATTATCCCAGGCAAGGGTAGCAAATCAACTTGCGCAAATGGGAAGCCTTAATATCGATGATGTTAAACAGGCTGTGCGTCGATCTTATTTTCCAGATGTTATTAAACATGAATCCAGTAAAGAATCTTTTCCTCAATACGAATTATTCTCTCGACTTACAGATATTGGTGAGAGGCTTTTTGATGATACTTTAACACTGGACATAGATGCTGAACTTAAATTCGATGTTCAGGACCCATTTCTACCGGGCAAGATAGCACTAGCCCTTGCATATCTTGTTACACAGCATAAACCCTCTGATGCAGTAACCGTCAAGCGATGTAATCAGTTCGCTGTAATGTCTCATCAATTAATTAACCATCAGGTGGATACCTGGGGTATCTATTTTTACTTGTTAGCATTGAAAATGCTTCAGCAGTCCGGATTATTGGAAGCCTGTGTTAGTGATGATGATTTTAGAATGCTTAAAAAGGAGCTTGACTGGAGGAGTTTTGTCTACCAATCGAATTATCGGCTCCATAAAAACAAACCTAATAATTATTATGGAGTCGCTTATGGCATTGCGTCTATCCGGTCATATCTAGGGTGGGATGAAGATGCTCACTGTCAACACTTACTTGGTAAGATGGTCGATCATTATCGTAAGTGCTCAGGCCGTTTTGGGTTTGCAGACGAAACAAATGGTGCAGGGCGCTATGATCGCTATAGTTTTTTACTAATAGCAGAGATTGCTCATCACCTACGAGAAGCTGGTAAGAAACTATCTGCTGAAATGATGGAATGGCTCAGGCGATCTTGCGAGGTGGTGCTTAATAATCTCAACCAATCAGGCGATGGTTTTCCGTACGGACGGAGTATTGGGGCCTATGGTGATACTGCTTACATGGAAATTCTTTCGGCAGCTGCCTGGAATGGAGTGTTAAGCCTGTCTGAAGCCAAAGCAGCGCATGCTTTCTGCTGCAAGGCCACAAAAAAGTTCCTTAATTATTGGTGGGATGATAAAACCAGTTCTGTGAATCTTTGGCGAGAAGGTCGCCGAACTGACAAATACCGTGGAAAGCACCGTGCCCTAGGTGAATCTCTATCGTTAATACATCAGCATCTCTACGTTCATCAAATTTGGAATGCGCAAGGGTTTGATGTGCCGATAAGTAATGCAGAATTTCAGGCATGGATAGATCAGCGCCCTCACTATTTGCTAACACACTTTTCTGATTCTGAATATTCTTATGCATTAATGACTATCCGGGATGGAAAGCAAAGATTTAACCTTCCTCTTGTCAATGGAGATTCGTACCATAGTGATACCCCCTATTATCCAATTCCTTTTGCTCAACGGCTTATTCAGGGTGTAGCTGATGAGCATTTTCCACAACTTACTCCTCGAATTCAGCTAGTGGATGGGACTCTGCTTATGCCCCTCACTTGGTATAAAAATATTTCTTTTACTGAAAAAGATCATGAAGCAATACTTAGCTGGGAGCAGCCCGTACTAGATGAGTTGGGTGAAAAGTATCCACAACAAAACGATTGTCTATCAATAGAAACGAGCTACAAGTTTCAACCGGGATGTATCACGAGAATAGATAGGCTAAGGCCGAAAAAAACCTTGGCTGTTGAAAGTATAGTGATTGATTTTGCCTGCTTTTCAACTGAACCTAATATCAATGGGCTTGTTGTTAAGTATGAACAAGGAGAAATCTACGAATTATCAGGAAATGGTTTCGATGAAATTGAAACAATAAATATAGAAAACGACAGTTATGATACTAACGAGGGTAGTATGAGTTCGCTAGTAAGATTAATAGCTAAGCAGCGTAGTTTGACTTCAATGATCGAACATAGCCTGGTTATTAAATATCATAATTAATATTTAGGAAACTTGAAGAGAATTGCATGGCCAATTTGACTATAGCAAATAAATTATTTAGAAAGCACGACTTTGTTGGAGCAATTGAAGAGTATGAAAATCTTATTGCGGGAAATAAAGGATTTTATGTCTATCATGAAAATCTCGGTCTAGCTAGAAAAGAGATGCATCAATATGCAGAAAGTCTGAAAGACTTTTCCAGTGCACTTAAATTGGATGCCGAAGCAGTACGTTCATATTATGAATTAGCAAAATATAGACCAATGGTTGATAGGGATCATCAACCAATGCTGAGTATTATCGTACCTGTATATAATACGCAAAAATACCTAACCCAATGTTTGAGCAGTATCCTGAATCAGGCTTTCCAAGATTTCGAGCTAATTGTTATAAATGATGGCTCTACTGATAGCTCATTGAAAATAATTAAGGAATTTCAGTCAAAGGATGACCGGATAGTTCTTATAGATAACAAGTTACCCAGTGGTAATCCTGGTACACCGCGCAACCAGGGAATCGAAATTGCCAAAGGTCGTTACCTTGGATTTGTTGATAGTGATGACTGGGTGGCTCCAGACTTCTTTGAAACTTTAGTCAAAACTGCACAAATAAATTATGCAGATATTGTCTTTTCTGGTGGGTTTACAAATGTCCATGATAGAGAAGTAAATGTAAGGCGGTATGTAAAAACATCATTTAATGACAAGAATAGCGGTCTTTATAAATATCATGAAAGTTTCATGATTTGGGATAAAATTTACAATGCGTCACTTATCAAGAATTTAAATATTCGTCTGGGAGAGACAAAAGCAGCTGTAGATGTGCCTTTCATCTTTAAATCCTACTATTATCTTAGGAATGCGGCATTTTGCGATAATCTGGTTGGTTATAATTATCGGCGTGAATCAGATAGTTCGGTAACTGTAAAGTACAGAAAATCTTCTAATTGTAATTTTGAACTTGTTGCTTATGAATTAGTTAATGATTGGGCAGATAAATATGTAACATCGAGTCATTACAAGAATATTATTGAATTCAGAAAGGTAAATAGCTATCTATATACCCTGAGTGTAATAGCCCCAAATCTGTTTGATGGTTTTTTTGATAAGGTAAAAGAACAGTTCCACACTATTGACCGAAAAATTATTGCTAACCTCGCAAACCAAACAAATAAGATGCACGTACTTAAAAAGTTCGATGCTGTGCTGGGTGAGGAGGGGAAAAATCATAAATTATTTCTCAATAAGGCTCCGGCAAAACGTACTGCTGAATCCGTAGCTGATCCAGGATTTCAAAAAAAATTATCATCATTCTCGTTTTATATTGAAGGTCCTCGTAAAGGTATTCTTTTTTTTCCAGATTGGTCACATGCCAATCCATATCAAAAACTTTTATACGCATCACTTTCAGAGCGTTTCAAGATAAAGATTAAAGGTTATAAGTACCAGCTATTTAACAAGGAAATATTGGAAGCCTGTAAGGATGAATTTGATGTAATACATATACATTGGCTTCATACCTTTATGGATATTTCGAAAGACTCTGGCGCGGATCATTTTTTGGATACCCTTGCTTTCGCTAAGCAATTGGGTTTTAGGGTAGTTTATACAGCGCATAATATTATTTCTCATGATAGCGAACATTATGAGCGTGAGTTGCTTTTTCGTAAGAAAGCCCAGGCTTTTTTTGACTACGTTTTAGTACATGGCGAATATGCAAAAATGCGTATTGTCGATGAAATTGGAGTGTACCCAGGCAAAGTCTATGTTGTTCCGCATGGCTCTTATGAAGGATACTATTCTAATTACGTTACACGAAGAGCTGCAAGGGAAGGCTTTGACATCAATGACTCAGAGTTCGTGTTTTTATTTTTTGGGAATATTAAAGGTTACAAGGGGATAGATGAATTACTAAAATCCTACGCGATAGTTCGTAGCAGCTTTCCACATGTTCGTCTAATCATTGCAGGCAGAATATTTGACTCTGACAATGAAGCCTTAGTAAAGGAAGCTTGCGATAAGGACATGACAATTATCTACAACCCAGGCTTTGTAGAAGAAAATGATGTGCAAAAATACTTCAATGCGAGTGATATCACGATCTTGCCTTATAAACGAATTTTGACATCAGGTGCAGCAATACTAAGTTTTTCATTTCACACGCCAGTTATTGCACCAAATTCCGGTTTGTTGCCAGAAATTATACACGATGGCAAACAAGGCTATCTCTACAATAGTTATCAGAAAATGACTCAGTTGATGACGCATTGTGCTTCCTCATTCACAAATGCTGAGTGGGGCAAGATAAATTTAGGATTTGATTTTTCAGAGTTAAACCGAAATCTTAAATGGGGAAAAATTGCAGCTTTATCTCCTTTTAATGAGTTATTTAATAGCGATGAGTCTCTGGGGGAAATCGTTAATAAACACAAAAAATACAATTATGCAATTATTCGAATTCTTGGTAATGACCTTCCTTTTCGTCATGATCCTGATCAAACCCTAAGAAATCTAAGCTTTACTTTGGAAAATGAAACAAATTTTAAGAATGCTTGTAAACTATGGATCTTGAATCACATTATTGATAAGGACAAAAAAGCAAAATTGATAGCTCTTCTAAAGAAGCATCAACAACATTTTATCGATATTCCTTATCATGCTTCAAAATTAGTGAAAATACCTTTCTGTTTCGATGATCTTCCGATTGAAAATTATAAATTAACAACAGAATATGATTCTCTTGATGCTCGTAGTAAGGTGATAGCAGATACAGCAATACTTAAGCACAAAAACAATTACATTATGAACAATAATGGAGCTCGAAACCGAGCTTTAATTGAAGGCAAGAAGATCGCTGAATGGGTGTTTCCTTGGGATGGTAATTGCTTTATAACTGATGACTCATGGCTAAGTATCACTTCAATGCTCGAGTCTCGTCCTGATTTGAAGTATCACATTGTTCCGATGGATCGAGTACTTGATAACAATGTATTGCTATCTGAAAATTATCAACCTAATCCGAAAGAAGAACCCCAAATCATTTTCAGACATGATGCTTCGCTTTTTTTTGATGAGTCTTTGATGTATGGATTAAAACCCAAGGTCGACTTGCTTAAGCGTCTTGGAGTGCCTGGTATTTGGGACGACTGGAAAAATCTATATCCCTGGAAACGTCATCAAATTGTATACAAACCCGGTGCTTTCGCATATTCCTGGGCAGGTTGGGTTGCCAGGTTGTTTTCGGGAAATCAGGGGCAGGAAGTCAGTGCTCTTGATAGGGCTATAAATCGAGAAAAGGGGATTGTATCTTTTATTAGTGACCAAGATCGCAAAGCATTATTTAATGGATTCAACAAAGATAGTCTTTGTTTTTATTGTGAAGATATACTAATTTTACTCCGAGGAGATGTAGAAAATGACGAAGTTAATATTTTTTCAAGGTCTTTAAAACAATTAAAAAATAATGTGGGCGATTACCTTAATAATCCGCTATATACAGTAACGAATAAAACCACTCTTCCGCCAAGTGGTAATTCTAAAGACTATTGGCACCCAGCGCCTTATTCTTGGCCAAATCCAAATACGATTGATGGCCTTCCCTATATTTACAAGGATGGTGAACGGGTTCCAGGTACAAGAATGTACGAACCCGACAGTGTCAAATATGATCGTACTTCAATTCAAAGATTATTTGACGAAACCACTAGTCTTGCACTTTATGGATATATTTTTCAAAATGATGCGTATATAGATAAAGCTTACCGTCTAATCAAGACATGGTTTTTGGCTGATGAAACTTCCATGAACCCTCATTTGACGTATTCACAAGTCGTATTGGGTAAAAACGATAATAAAGGAACCCCATCTGGTCTAATTGAAACCAAAGATTTTTACTATTTCCTAGACGCTTTACGAATAGTTAAGCGTTCAGCGTATTGGTCAATCGTTGACGACAAAAAAATGGATAATTGGTGCAGACAATTTTTAAATTGGTTAAAAGAAAGTGACCAGGGTAAAGCTGAGTGTCGAGCCAGCAACAATCATGGTGTCGCATATGATTTGCAAACATATGCTCTATCTGCATTTCTTGGCGATACTGATGAGATGTACGATATTATTATCAGAGCCCTTAGTCGTCTTAAATCCCATGTAGAAGAAGATGGAACTCAACATCATGAAATGAAAAGAACTACGACAGCTCATTACACTGCATTTAACCTGCATCTTTGGTTGAATCTTCATCAGATGCTGAAACGTACGTCAAAAATTGATTTGGTAAACTATGAGCATTTCTATAATAAAACTAAAAAAAGTCCTATAAAATTAGCTGCTAGTTGGGTTTTAAGCTATTCCAATATGAATTGGCCATTTAAGCAAATAGACGAGTTTGATAAAGAACGTTATGAACACATTTATCATTGTATAGCTCCATTTTCACCATCAATACGAAAGAAATACAAGAGCGATATACCATCTTTAGAAAACAGTAAGGCTGTATTTTTTCCGCATGATGGAATTGCACCTTACTGGTTATTTGGGATACAAAGAACTGACTTGAAATAGGTCCTAATTTTGTAATTTAGTCTAATCTGCCGTAAGCGTCCGGGCATTACACCTTCTCAGGCTGCCAGTTATGTGGCAGCAGTTCATTGATAGCACTGGCCTTCTGAGTTGGCAAACGATCCATCACATCTTTCAGATAAGCATAAGGATCAAGCCCATTCATTTTGGCTGACTGGATCGGTAATCCCCCCATTTTTAACCAAAGTTATCAGTAGAGGTTAAGCTGCCATTGCCAGTTTCTGCATTGGCGTTATCCCACCCAGTGCCATGTTGGGTCTTTCATTATTGTAAGACCATAA
>Ga0180436_10001787_pt1 | contig 20808 bp, 20 predicted proteins | sample SS_ome_2_FD_132434 | JGI IMG/M metagenome (GOLD analysis project Ga0180436, IMG submission 132434) | Hypersaline lake sediment archaeal communities from the Salton Sea, California, USA - SS_3_S_2 metaG | ecosystem: Environmental > Aquatic > Non-marine Saline and Alkaline > Hypersaline >...
AAATTGGAGTGGTAGTTCAGTTGGTTAGAATACCGGCCTGTCACGCCGGGGGTCGCGGGTTCGAGTCCCGTCCACTCCGCCATCTCTGAAGAGGGGTATCATTCGATACCCCTTTTTTTTTAGCTTATTGGATACAGAGTGTAACGACTATGTTGATGACGATAAGAGACAAGGCACAAGGCTGGATAGCCTGGGCGATTGTTATTTTGATTTCCATTCCTTTCGCATTATGGGGTATTCAGGAATACCTTGGTGTTGGCAGTGAACCTCTGATTGCCAAGGTCAATGACCGCGAGATTACCGAACGAGAAGTCGAGTCTGCGGCGTTTCGTTTAAGAAACAATATTCGTCAGCAACTGGGTGGCCAGTACAACGCCGACATGTTCCCCGAATCAGAACTACGCAAGCAGGTATTGGAGAGTATGATTCGGGATACCCTTATCCAGGATGCAGCAAACGATCTCGGTATGAGAGCTGGAGACGCCATGGTCAGACAGACCATTGCTTCAGTACCTGCATTCCAGGTTGGTGGTCAGTTTAACCAGGAGGCTTATAGCCGCGCCGTACAGTTGCAGGGTACTTCGGAAAAGGGTTTTGAAGAGCAGATTAGAAACTCACTGGTTTCACAACAACTGGAAAGATCCATTCAGGGATCATCATTCGTTACCGAGTCATTCGCTGAACAGGCTGCCAAACTGAGCAACCAGAAACGAGACATTGCTTATGTGATGTTGTCCGCACAACAGGTTGAAGCGCCAGCCATTCCTGATGAAGCAGCCATCAATGCTTACTATGATAAAAACCGTATCAACTTCATGTCGAAAGAACGTGTGAAGCTTGATTACCTGCTGTTAAACCTGGATACCATCAGTGAAACACTGACTGCCAGCGATGAGGAACTGCGTGGTTACTATGATCAGCATACAGCAGAGTTTGTCGTACCGGACAAAAAACGCCTCAGCCATATTCTTTTTGAAATACCAGAAGAGGCAACTGCAGAGCAGGAAGCCGAGCTGACAGCCAAAGCCGAAGATATGCGTCGACGCCTGCTTCAGGGTGAGGCATTTGATGAACTGGCAAAATCATCTTCCGATGATATCGCTTCGGCTAATACTGGTGGTGATATTGGTTTTCTGGAGCCAGGATTGTTTGACCCTGTTTTTGAAACAGCGGCAGGCAAACTGGCTCTTGATGAAATTTCTGAGCCGGTAAGAACCCGCTTTGGATTACACCTCATCAAAGTCACCGAACTCAAGAAAGGTTCCGGTGAAGATTTCGAGGCCGTAAAAGCACAGGTGAAAGAGCAGTACCTCAAGACTGAAGCAGAGCAGATGTTTTATGATTATGCAGAACGTCTGGGTAATCTCTCTTATGAGACGCCGGATTCACTGGTACCTGCTTCAGAAGACCTGAATCTGCCGATTAAGCAGTCTGGGTGGGTAACCCGTGCAGGCGGTGAGGGTGTATTGTCTTCTCCCAAGGTTACGGGCGCTGCTTTCTCTGAAGAGGCTATTTCTCAGGGATATAACAGTGAAACACTGGAGCTCTCTCCAACTGAAATACTTGTTCTCAGGGTAACCGAGCATGAAGAATCTAATGCAAGGCCACTCGAAGAAGTGAGGGATGAGATTATTGCACAGCTTCAACGTGAAGCTTCATCTGCTGCTATAGAAGCCCTGGCTGATGCCATGATGGAAGATTTACACGCTGGAAAATCCCTGGAGGACGTTGCCGCTCCCCAGCAACTCAGCATAATCACCAAGGATGAAATGGGCAGGATTGGATCCAATACACCTCAGCCTGTGGTTGAAGCCGCTTTCAAAATGCCGTTGCCCGAACCAGGCAAAAACACTTTTGCCAAGGCAAACGTGGCTGACGAAGTTGCCGTGATAGCTTTAAAAAGTGTAGAACAGGGTGATGCAGGTGGTCAGCTCCAACAACTGACCTCGTTGTTATCCGATCAACAGGGTAGTGAGGAATTCAGACTCTACATAGAGACACTGCGTGAGAAGGCCGATATTGAGTATTTCAAACAGTTGTAATCTATACTTAATAACTGTTGCTGAAAAACAGGAAAATACTCACCATGGCAAGAAAAACAAAAAATACTTTTGGTACTGATGAAATCCTACTGATTCTTTGCAAGTCGGTCACCAAGGTTCTATCCGGAGCGACAGGTAGCTCGGTTAAATATTCACCGGTGGTACAACGTATCAATAAAACCAGTCTTAAACCTGATATCGGTTGTTTTGTATTATTTGATGGTGTGTTTTCCGGCATTGTCATTATGAATTTCTCAGCAGCTTCAGCCATGGAACTTTATGGTAGCTACATGCGGCATATGGGCATGCCTGAAGAGGAGATTGCCACGCTGCACACTTCAGATGAAGTAGGTAACACACTTGGTGAATTGACTAACCAGATTGTTGGTGAATTTACTGCCGCTATTGAGCATGAGCTGTATATCTCGGTTAATCAGAGCCAGCCAAAAATGCTGGCAATTAACCGCGAAGTAGCGCTCTCCATCAATGCCAATCTAGATAATCCCCAGGCACGTAAAGTCGCTTTTCAGACTGTGGGTCATAATCCTTTCTTTATTGAAATGGCCATGGATAAAACCACCTTTGTCCAGCTTGAGGACTTTGACAAGGGCAAGCGTCCGGATGCCGATGCCATTATTGAAGAAGAAGCTAACAGAACCACTGAAGCGGCTACCAATGCTGCTGAGGACAGTGCCGACGATTTACTCGATAGCCTGGGTATTTAGATAAAATCCAGCACTTCCTGTTCAATATTTTCTTTGTCGATTACTGTCTTTTGAGCGATATCTTTTTCAAACAGCGCGCTTATGCGAGCAGGAATAGGCAGATTCGCTTCACGTGAGATGGATTTGAGTGCATCGATATCATGCGTATCCGTTTCCCCGGTCAATGCATTGGCAATAGTTGGAGAAAACTTGGTCCATTCTGCGGTTGAGTAAACCACGGTTTTAAGTGCTTCACTACGACAATTGTCATAGGCCCTCAAGCAGGTTGCCGTATGAGGATCCATCAGGTAACCGTTTTTAAAGGTGGTCTGGATGTATTGTTTACCTTGCAGATCATTGCAGTAGTCAGCTGCAAAAAACTCCTGCAGCCTTGACAGTTCCTCAGCATGCAACTGGTAATGTTTTTCTTCATCCAGTTGCTGCATCAGTTGACGGGTTCTCTGGTAGCCAAACAGATCAAACAGGATACGTTCCACATTGGAAGACTTGAGGATATCCATGGCAGGAGAGGTGGTTGCAATCACTGATCTGGAACGCAGGTCATAGCTGCCTTCATTGATGAAGTCCGTTAATACATTGTTTTTATTCGAGGCAATCAAAATCTTTTTGACGGGTAATCCCATTTTTAAAGCGTAGTATCCGCCCAGGGCATTGCCGAAGTTGCCGCTGGGGACATTCAGGTAGATTTTTTCACCCATTGAAATGGCTTGCTGGCGCAACAGTTCCAGATAACTGTGAATATGATAGATGATCTGGAAAATGATACGTCCAAAATTAACCGAGTTGGCGGCGGACAGAAAAGTGTGCTTTTCATTCAGGCGGTTTTTGAAGTTGTCAGAGGCCAGCAGGGTTTTCAGTGCAGACTGTGCATCATCAAAGTCGCCATGAATGCCGATCACTTTGAGGTTTTCGGCATCTTCAGTCACCATTTGCAAGCGTTGCACATCAGAGGTGCCGCCGTCAGGATACAGACAGGCGACTTTTACCTTGGCTTTGTTCTTAAATGTTTCCAGTGCCGCTGGTCCAGTATCACCGCTGGTAGCGGCTAGCACCAGGTAGTTTTCATTACGTTTTTGAGCAAGGTCTGAAAGGATGACGCCAAAGGGTTGTAATGCCATATCCTTAAAGGCGCGAGTAGGACCATGGTAGAGCTCGCTGACATAGAGATCTTCTTCAACTTTGACAACCGGGACAGGGTTTTGTGGATCATCGAAAGCGTCATACAGCTCCAGGGCCTTATCGATCACTGCTTCTTCAATATCTATTTCAAAACGCGTCAGAACAGCTTTGGCCAGCTGCTTATAACCGGAGTTAAGATGCTCAGCAAGAAATGCTTCACCCAGATCGGGTAGCTTTTCAGGTGAATAAATGCCGCCAAAAGAACACAAAGGGCTGAGTATTGCTTCGGAGAAGCTGACTTTTACGGGATGAGAGCCATCATTGCCGCGGGTTTCGATAAAATTCATAGTCATGGTTTGGATGTCAATTAACCTGATAAATTGGCGTGCATTCTAACATAGTGTGACTAAAATAGGCGTTACAAGCGTTTACAGTTAAAATGTTGGTAAATACCTGTTTATAAAACTGAAATGACGAACCCTAATGACAATCAGGAAGTTTCAGCGCGCTCCAAATCAGACTGGATGGCCTGTCACGAATGTGATGCGCTGCATGAAGTGATAGAGCTTCCGGTCAATGGTAAAGCAGAGTGCTCCCAATGTGGTTCGGAACTCTATCGCCAGGTTAACCATAGCCTGGACAAAGTGCTGGTATTTTCGCTTACCGCGTTATTGCTATTTGTCCTGTCGCATCTATTCCCGTTTCTTTCCATGAAAATGGGAGAGCGTATTGAAGAAAATATACTCATTTCAGCTACCCTGGAATTGTTCAACCAGGGTTTTCCTGAACTTGCTGTGCTGGTCTTTCTCACCAGCATCCTGTTTCCTTTCCTTGTGATTGCCGGACTGTTGTATGTGGTGTTGCCGCTGACTTTTGACAGGCACTATAACTCGACGTTTACGGTATTTCGCTGGGTAAAAAAGCTGTTCCCATGGAGCCTGGTCGGTGTATTCATGCTGGGCGTACTGGTTGCTATCGTTAAGCTGATGGACCTGGCAACTGTGATTCCAGGACCTTCTCTGTTTTTTATGGCAGGTCTGCTGCTGAGCATGGTGGCTGCACAGGTCAGCCTCGATGAACGACTGATCTGGCAGCGGGTTTTGGAGCATTCGAAAGTTAAAGGCGAAGAACATCATCCCATGAAACATGGCCTGATCAGTTGTAATAGCTGTCAGCTGGTACTTCACGATGTATCATTTTCGCATTGCCCACGTTGCGGGGGAAAACTCCACTATAGGAAAACTGACAGTATCAGCCGAACCTGGGCTTTGCTGTTTACCGCAGCTTTGCTGTATATACCGGCCAATGTTTATCCAATTATGACGGTCACCCAGTTTGGCCGCGGTAATCCCGATACCATCATGAGTGGCGTGGTTCATTTGATCGAGGCGCAGCTCTGGGGGCTGGCTTTACTGGTGTTCTTTGCCAGTATCATGGTGCCAGTGCTCAAGTTGCTGATCATGGCCTATCTGTTGATATCAATTCAGTTCAAGTCCTGCTGGCGTCCCAAGGACAGAACTCTGTTGTTCAGGATTACCGAGGTTGTTGGTGCCTGGTCGATGATTGATATCTTTCTGATCGGCATTTTGATTTCACTGGTTAAACTGGATGCTTTTGCCACGATTGAGGCCGGGCCTGGTGCGACATTCTTTGCTGGAGTGGTCGTGATAACATTAATTGCAGCGCGCAGCTTTGATTCACGCCTGATCTGGGATAATTGCCGAACACAACATGAATGAAAACGCTCCTCAACCGTTACAACCCAGTGTAAAAAGACACAGTGGAATTTCCATTATCTGGCTGGTACCTGTTATCACGCTGGTGATTGGCGTCTGGCTGGTGGTAAAAACTGTCAATGAACAGGGGCCTGTCATTACCATTAGCTTTAATACCGCTGAAGGTGTTGAGGCGGGAAAAACCAAGGTCAAGTATAAAAGTGTTGATATTGGCGTGGTGCAGGCGATCAGCTTTTCTGATGACTTGAAAACGGTTCTAGTGACCGTGCAGATTGATAAACAGTCATCAGCCTTTCTTAAGCGCGGCACCAATTTCTGGGTCGTCAGGCCACGTTTAAGTCTCAGAGGTGCATCTGGTCTGGGTACCCTGGTCTCGGGAGCCTACATTGAAATTGAACCCGGTGATGGCATTGAGCAGTCCCATTTTGTCGGGCTTGAAGAACCTCCGGTCGTCAAGGCAGATGAAGCTGGCAAGGAGATTGTACTGCAAGCAGAGAAACTGGGATCCATTGATATCGGCTCGCCCATATACTACCGGGGTATCCAGGCAGGTGAAATACAGGGCTATGAACTGGGTAATGACCGGCGCAGTGTATTCATACACGCTTTCATAAAGTCCCCGTTTGATGAACTGGTAAAAGGCAATAGTCGTTTCTGGAATGTCAGCGGTGTGGATATCAGCATGAGCTCGGAAGGTTTCAATATGCGTACCGAATCTCTGCAGTCGATGCTGCTGGGAGGAGTTGCTTTTGATACGCCGCAGACCATTGAGGATTCAACTGAAAATATCGAGGAACTGGTTTTTACCCTGCATGAAACGTTTGAATCGATTGAAGAACAGACGTTTTCTCAGAAAATAAATTTTGTCATGTTCTTTGAAGGATCGGTCAGAGGGCTGAATATCGGGGCACCGGTTGAATTCAAGGGTATCAAGGTTGGACGAGTCGTTGATATCAGACTGGAGTTTGATCCAGGTGACAGCACATTCCGTATTCCGGTATTAGTGGAAATTGAACCCGAGCGCGTTATCAGTAAGGGAGAAACCCAGTCGCCATATGACACCCTGAAAACCCTGGTTGACCAGGGGCTGCGCGCCAGGTTGCAAACCGGCAGCCTGTTAACAGGGCAACTGTTTGTGGAACTGGATATGCACCCTGATACACGCGTTAGACTGGTCAGTGGGCAGGATCAGATTCCGGAATTACCGACCATTCCTGCTGAACTTGAACAGATTACCAGTTCTATCAAGGGTGTTCTTGCCAAGCTCGATAAACTTAAACTGGTTGAGATTGGCGATGAATTACACGGAACCCTGCAAGGCCTTAACAAGGTAGTCAACAACCCGGATATTGCTGTTACAGTAACTGAGCTAAAAGAATCCCTGATTGTTTTCAAGTCCACTTTGAAGACCCTGGATATGCAAAATGTCAATGCAACGCTGGAAACCGGCAGGCAGACCCTTACGAGTTTACAATCCACACTCGCCTTGATGGATAACCTGTTACGTTCTGACTCTCCGATGCAGTTCCGCTTTATCCGCATGGCAGACGAAATGGCCGAAGCGGCAAGGGCTTTACAAGGCTTTCTGGAACTCCTTGAAGAAGACCCTCAATCACTGATTTTTGGTAAAGGCAATGAAGAATAGAACCATTCAGATTCAGTTACTGATACTGCCACTGTTGCTCGTGCTGTCAGGCTGTTTATCGAATACCTCGAAACCGGCCAGTTTCTATGTGTTGAATGCCGATATGAGCCAGACTCCGGTGAATACAAATAAAGAAAAAGCGCCGGCTGTTGAAATTGCCGCCCTGCAGATACCGCCCTACCTCGATCGTAAACAGATCGTGATTCGCCACAGCGAAAACCGCCTGCATTTTTCGGAACAACACCGATGGGGCGGCAAGCTAAGAAAAAACCTGTCGCGGGTATTGGTCAAAAACCTTTCGCATCTGTTGCAGTCGAGTCGTATAGCTGCGATACCCCACAGTTTGCCTATCAATCCGCAATACCAGCTGGAAGTCACTATCTTACAGTTTGAACGCAACCCTGAAGGTCGCATAGCATTGTCTGCCCAGTGGCGTCTCGTCAATTCCAGAGACATGCGTTTGATCGCTTCCGGTGCCGAAGATGTCGAGAGTGAGGAACAGGTTTCTGCCGATGATTATCAATCCATCGTTTCTGCCATGAGTCATACGTTTGCACGGTTTAACAGGACGCTGGCAATGACTATTGTAGCGGATGCCAAGTAGTCTGAAATTACTGTATTTCTTTTTGCTGGGCAGCCTGGCTGCATCAGTAACGGCTGTAGAGCCTGACGCTCAGAGCATCATGAAGCAGGTCCTTGGGCAAGAGGGGCAATATCCCTACATCTATGAGGAGCAGTCAATGATCCTCATCGACAAGGCAGGTAATCGTGATGTGAGAAATACGCGTCGGTATATCCGTGTTGATGCGTCCGGCAAAGTCAATGTGCTGCTGGTATTCGATTCTCCGGAAGAAGTGAGGGGTGTTGCCTTGCTGGCTAGCCGGCACAACGATGATGCCATACAGGCAGGCATTTATCTGCCAGCTTTCGAGGATCGTATGATATCCAGCGAAGGTGAAAGCAGCAGTGATCGTTTTCTGGGCACCGATTTTTCAGTGTTTGATCTAAAGCCGGAGAGATACGATGATTTTACCTATACAAGGCTGGAAGACGAGGTTATTGATAAAGTCAGTTATTACAGCATTGAAGCAAGGCCGATTGACAACACGATACTTAAACAGAGCGGTTATGCAAAGCGCATTCATACCATCAGCAAGGAAGATCTGCTGATCTTCAGAACCCGCTATTTCAATCGACACGGGCGGCATATCAAGACATTGACCCAGCATGAGTTCAAACAGTACGGCAACGCATTCTGGAAACCCGATATGATATTGATGGACAACCTGGCTGAACAACATAAAACCCTGATTAAAACCAGGGAGCGTATTTTTTCTCCGGACTATGTACCACCAAAGATGTTTAGCCGGCAGTGGTTATTCAACCATAACCATATGGCTTCTACTGTTCAGCATATCTTCGATAATACCTTGACTCCTGACAAACCTGTACAGGCCAATGATGACTGAACAAAAACAACCATCGCATAGCAGTCCAGGCGCCATATTTTCAAGTATCTTTGACTTTACCCTGCGTCATCAGACACTGGTGCTACTTTTGTTATTTCTGGTAACAGTGATCAGTCTTTCCGGCTTGCAGCGGCTAGAAATCGATACGGGTTTTCAAAGCCTGATTCCCGAATATGACAAAGGCAAGCAGGTATACAAAAGGGTTTCAAGTGAGTTTGGTTCAGATAACAAGAACCTGGTCTATGTCAGTGATGATGCTCTATGGACGACAGACAAGCTTGGTGCCTTTGAAAGCCTGCATCAAGACCTGGAGAGGCTGGAATTTGTCAAACGCGTTGAGAGTATCGTTAATTTACGCAGCGTTCGTGGTAATGAGAGTGCGATTAAAACCATTGACCTCATGCCGCAAGTCCCGGATACCGCAGAACAGATTGAAGAAATCAAAAACCAGGCCTTGTATAACCCGTTAATCAGGGGGCAATTTGTTTCGGAGCAGGGCAATGCCATGACCTTGCTGGTCACTTTCCGTGACAATGATGAAGGCGTTGAATACAACTACAGTGCTGCACTGGATAAAGTGCTGGAGAACTATCAAACGTCATTTGATTACCTGTTTCAGTTGGGATCATCAAGGATTAATGCAGAACTAAAGTCCAGCCTGTTTGAGGATCTAGTGTTGCTGGGTCCGTTATCCATACTGATTCTGATTGTGACGCTGCTGGTGTTTGTGCGTAGTTTCAGCATGGGACTGGTTCCTCTGATTACATCCGGGCTAAGTCTGTTGTGGGCACTGGGTTTTATGGGATGGTTCAATATCCCGATCAACATTCTCACAGCCATGCTGCCTTCACTGATTATCGTCATTGGCTCAACCGAAGATACACACCTGATGGTTTCCTATTTTCACGGCCTGGAAAACAAAGCTGAGCATCGACGCCAGTTTGCCGTGCACTTTATGTTGAAAAATGTCGGTGTGCCGATGTTGCTTACTATACTGACAACCAGTCTCGGTTTTGCCAGTAACATTTTCAGCAGTATCGGCTTGATCCAGCACTTTGCTATTGCTTCAACCGTGGCCATTATTTCTAACGGTATCATTACCTTGTTACTGGTGCCTTTGCTGTTAAGAAACATGGGGCCGAAAACCAGCATTTTCAGTCGGCATAAAAAGAAACTTTACGGTGTTCCCGCGTTTGTTTACCGCTTGTTTCATGCAGGCAACAAACATTATTCAAAAACTATCCTGGTCACGACGACGGTGTTATGTGTGTTTTTCGCCTGGCAGGCAGCCAACCTGTTTGTCACTAATGACCCGTTGTCCTATTTCAGGGCAGACCGACAGTTAATCAAGGATGTGCATGCCCTGCATAAAGACCTGTCGGGGATGAAAACCTTTTTTATCACGCTGGAAAGTGATCAGGACAAGGCGTTCCAGCACCCAGATAATATCAACCGCCTGGTGGAAATTCAGGAGTTTCTCGAGAAGCAGGGAATTTTTGATCGCAGTATTTCCCTGGCAGATCATCTGTCGCTGATCAACCAGGAATTTCATGCTGGCAACAGCAATGCCTGGAGGGTGCCGCGCAGCAGGGAACAGGTAGCCCAGTTCCTGTTGTTTTTTCATCGTCATGACCTTGAAAGTTATGTCAGCCATGACTATCAACGTGCCAATATTATCGTGCGCCACAATGTGACCGACTCAAGAACCCTCAACAAGCATATTGCGGAACTTGAACAGGTAGTTGCCGGTATAGCCAGTGTTGATATGAGAGGCTTCGTCACGGGTGAAAACCTGATGGTTAACCGCGCGGCCGAGTCACTGATGACCGCCCAGGTAAAATCTCTGGGAATTCTGCTGCTGGTTATTTTTCTGTTAATGTCAACCATGTTCACCTCTTTCAAGGGTGGTTTTATTGCGATCATACCCAGCATGATTCCGATCATACTGATGTTTGGTGTCATGGGCTTGCTGGGCATCTCTTTAAACCCTGGAACGGCAATGGTGGCCGTGATTGCTATTGGTATTGCTGTCGATGGAACCATTCACCTGTTTTCGCGATATAACGATTTATGTCGAAAAACCAGTGATAATGAACAGGCAGTACGCGAAACCGTACAACATGAAGCCATGCCTATAGTAGCGACCAGTCTGTCTCTGGCGGTGGGTTTTGGTGTGTTGCTGTTTTCCAACTTTACCGTTGTTGCCCAGTTTGGGGCCATGTCAGCGATGACCATGTTGTTTGCCGTGTATGCCAACCTGCTGATTACGCCTATCATCATGTCCCGCGTTCGTCTGGTAGGACTGTATGAAATCCTGGTCATGCGCATGCAAAAAGACCTGCTTAAAAAGAGCCCTTTATTCGTGGGGATGAGCAGTTACCAGATACGCAAGGCTATTCTGATCTCCGAGTACCAGAACTATTTTGACAATGACCTGATTATCAGGGAAGGGGCTGTTGAAAGAAGTATGTACCTGTTGCTGGCCGGTAAAGTGGCGGTAGAACGGCATGGTCATCATATTACCGATCTGAAGGTGGGGGATGTATTTGGGGAAATTGGTTTTGTAAAAGAAACCCTGCGAACAGCAGACGTACGTGCCATAGGCGATGTGCAGGTACTGCGTTTTGATTTTGAACGCTTACAGAAAGACCTGAAATACTTCCCGAATATCGTTGCCAACCTCAATTTTAATATCAGTTGCATACTGGGCGAGCGTCTCGCTGAAGTGATTGAACGAAGCGAAGAATAATTTGCCTGATATCTTTATGCACCTAATTTACGCACACTTGTCACCTTTTTGTCATAGCTCTGCACAATAATAGTGCCCAAATTGGCTATCTAAAGCCGAATTCTTGCCATTTAGCGCATGGCATGAGAGTTGAATGTAAAAACTCATTAATTGTTGAGTGATGATATGAAAGGGCACGCATTATGTCTTTTGTTTGCGAAGTTCCGCGCAAGCCAGTCGTTCTGGTAATCCTTGACGGGGTTGGAATCAATCCCTGCAAGACGAATAATGGTTTCAGTGAAGCAAATACGCCAAAGCTGGATGCCTGCTTCAATCGTTATCCGCATACCACACTAAATGCTTCCGGTTATGCTGTTGGTTTGCCTGATGGACAGATGGGCAATTCTGAAGTGGGTCATTTAACGCTTGGCGCAGGTACCATTATCCGCCAGGACAGCGTGTGTATCTCTGATGCTATTAACAACGGAGAGTTTTTCTCCAATTCGGCATTTGTTGAAGCGGTTCATCGGGCGAAACTCAAACAACGACCTTTACATTTACTGGGGCTGGTATCTGATGGAGGAGTGCATAGTCATATTGACCACCTCATGGCATTGATAAAAATCTGCAGGCAGGCAGCTGTTTCTCCCCTGCTGCACATGATCACCGATGGACGTGATACCTTGCCATCTTCAGCGCTAAACTATCTTCCAGAACTGGAAACCGAACTGCACCAGGCTGGGGGAGCCATTGCGAGTATCATGGGGCGTTATTATGCAATGGACCGTGATAAACGCTGGGAACGTACTGAAATTGCCTGGCGTGCCCTGACGCTGGCCAATGGTGAATCAGGCAAGTGTGCCGAGAGCGCAATACGTAGTGCTTACCATGCAGGTGATAGCGATGAATTTATCAGGCCGATCCTGTTACCTCCCTTCGAACCAATCAGGGAAAATGATGAGGTGATCTTTTTTAACTTCAGAAAAGACCGCCCCAGACAACTGGTGTCGGCGCTGGCTGATGAGGCTTTTGCAGGCTTTGATCGTGGTGAGGTCGGACTTGCCAGTATGACCTGCATGATGCCTTACGAGAGTAGTTATCCCTATCCTTGTGCTTTCACGCCTGAACAGCCCGAGAAAACGCTGGCTGAGGTCATCAGTGAAGCTGGTCTTGAACAGCTGCATTGTGCAGAAACAGAAAAATATGCGCATGTCACATATTTTTTCAATGGCGGTCATGCAGGGCAATACGAAGGAGAACAGCAAATATTAGTTGCTTCCCCGAAGGTGGCAACTTATGACCTAAAGCCTTCGATGAGTGCGCAGGAAGTAGCCGATACCGTAGTGGAAGCGCTCAACCATAAAGAGTTCGCATTTATCGTGGTGAATTTTGCTAATGGTGACATGGTAGGGCACACGGCCAAAAAGCATGCCATTCTGGAAGCGGTGGAAACGCTCGACTCTGAAGTATCGCGCGTCATAAATGCTGCTGAAAACAATGGTTATTCGGTCATAGTGACGGCTGACCACGGCAACTGTGAAGAGATTATTGATCCATTTACCGGTGAACCCAATACGCAGCATACGACTTACCCGGTTCCCTGTCTGATTGTTGATGAAGAAAACTGGCAGCTATCCTCTGCAGGGGGATTATCCAATGTCGCTCCGACAATACTTGAATTGATGGGTCTTCCCATTCCCGCAGAAATGAGCGCTGCTTCTCTATTGTTGCGCAAATTGCCGGGTGAGAGACGCAAAGACTTTTATCAGCCCGATACTTTACTTGGCGTGGCATGAATATCTTCACATACGGCACGCTGATGTTCAGCCCGGTATGGGATACGGTGGTGAAAGCGAACTATCGGGCATCCTCTGCTGTTTTGAGGGGGTATAAACGCAGAAAAATCATCAATGACAATTATCCGGTTGCATTTGAAGCAGATGCTGAGGATTTTATCAACGGGATCGTTTATTATGATGTTGAGCCGGCAGACATCAATCGGCTTGATGAATTTGAAGGCTCATATTACAGGCGCACATTGATCAACGCAGAATTAAGTGAGCATAGACCGATTGAAGCTGATGTCTATATTATCAAGCCGCGCTACCGGCATCTGATCTCGTCACAGGAATGGAATCCGGATGATTTTCAGCAGCGTTGTCTTTCTGAATTTATGTCTGCTTACGAGGGATTTTAGACAGGTTACAAATGCAGCATGAGTGTTGTTGACGATAAATCAATTTTTATAGCCATGAAGCAGGATGGGCCTTTAGCGGTAAAGGACAGTCTGAATTTTGGCAACCAGGTTAACCATCATGCCCGTCACTGGGTGCGGACTTTCTGTCATGATTCTGTTACGGTAACCAAGTATCGTGCCGTGCGATCACAGATATTTGATCTGCTTCAGGTCAATCGTTTTAGCCAGATTCCGGCGCTGATCTCCAATGGTTCCCTGAAACACAAGTGCAGTGAACGAGCTTATTCGTTGCTGGGAAACCTTTATGGCATTCAGGGAGAGTTATCTGAAGTTAAAAACCGCATTCGTGAATACGCACGCAGTGCCGATGAAGTGATCACTTATCTGCAGAACAAGGTACTTGCGGACTATCATTCCAATATTGAAATCAGTAACGAGATAGAGACGACACAGGATCCCGTAGAACTGTTACTGATTATCTTCAACGATCAATATCATCGCAAAACCCGTTTCGAAGCCAAGCGTAAACTTGTATTGATGGGACTGGCCGGTTCCATTGACCAGCGGGAGCGTGAAACAGCAATCGAAAATAAGTTTTCAAACTTTTTAAGTTTTCTTAACCGATATGTATGGAGTCCCAAACTAAAAATTGGCGAGTTACAAATAACCTACCTGCGCAGTACGCATAACAGGAATGACTATGCCTGTGAAAAAGTGGACGTCATTGAAGAAGGCAGTGAATTACTGAGCCACTCACTTGGTGACAGGGAAAAACTTACCATGATAAAACGTCGACTGTTTGAGTTTGAAGGCAAGGAAGTACCTATTTATGTCACGGTAAGGAAAAAAGATTCGGCCGCAAAAATTCTCAAGTTATTACGCAAGAATGAAAAAAATCCAGCCGTGGCTGTGGATGATGAGCTCGGACTGATGGCAGTGCTTGACTCCATTGCAGATGTAAAACGTTTTGTGCGGCACCTGACCAAGGCTGCTGTCCATGGTAACTCGATGATGGTGCTTGAGGATATCAGTGATACGCTCACCGGTGGTTATTATCATGCAACTTCAGTCGGCAGCAGCAATCAGACGCCCATGCTGAAATTTTTTGCGCGCCTTGGTGGTATGCGCGTAGAGTTCATCATTCATACCAATGAGACATACCTCAACTATCGTTACCAGCGCGGTATTGCCCACGATGAGTATGAGGTCAGAAGGCTTTTTGATTCAGGCGTAGCTGAATTTCTTTTTCCGGGAGATATTTATCACCTGGATATGGAATCGATCAGGGAGAAGCAGCTGGACAAATTCCGGGTTTCAATAGAATCCTGATCAGGTAGACTGCATCCTGCTAGCATAAATATTATCTTAGGAAGCAGAAATTGAAGTATGTCGAAGTGATCGCTGATTCTGGTAGTGCTGACACCATTTTGGCTATTTCAGAAAAAGTAAAAGCCCAGGATTTTCGCTTGGGTCTTCCAGGTGAAGACGGCCTGCAACAAATGCGAATGCTGGTCAGTGATAACGCACTTCAGAAAACGCTTGATACCCTGCAACATGTTTTAGGCGCACAGCCCAGCGCCCGCATCGTAGTTTTACCAGTCGAGGCGTATCTGCCAAAACCGGAAAAGGACCAGAACCAGAAAGAAGCTTCCAGTGCCATAGCCCGCGAGTCTCTTTATGAGGAAGTGGTCAAAGGTGCGCGTATCGACTTCAATTTCTTTCTGTTAGTCATACTCTCTACCGTGGTGGCCAGCATCGGTCTTATTGAAGACAATATTGCTGTGGTCATTGGGGCAATGGTGATTGCCCCATTGCTAGGGCCCAATCTGGCACTCAGTCTTGGTACGGCTCTGGGTGATGCAGAGCTGATGAGTAAATCAATCAGGACGCTTGGTCTGGGTATTTTTATCGCCATTGGCATATCAGTGAATATTGGGTGGTTCTGGCCTGGCGAGCTGTCCAGTAATGAACTGATGGCACGTACTGAAGCGAATCTTGATTCTATTGCGCTGGCGCTTGCTTCTGGCGCTGCGGCCACACTTTCTCTCACTACCGGTTTATCGAGTGTTCTGGTCGGTGTCATGGTAGCGGTTGCCTTACTTCCTCCATCCGTTACCCTGGGAATCATGTTGGGAAAAGGGGAAATACAACTAGCTGTTGGAGCTGGTTTGTTGCTGGCTATAAACATTGTATGCGTCAATCTTGCCAGTAAACTGGTATTTATTGTTAAGGGTTTTCAACCCCGTACCTGGCTGGAGAAGGAAAGGGCAAAATCTGCCATGTGGCGTTACCTGATCGGTTGGATTGTTACCTTGATGGCGTTGTTATTTTTTATCTATTTACGTAAGTCCTAACAGCGCTCTGTGCAGCTAAAACCATTAAGACTTATACCAGGAAGGTATAAGTCTTTTTAAAAAAAATTTAACCTTTAAGGCTGATAATTAAGTTATTGGCTTTTGCCCTTATTGGCAGGTGCTCTTCGCTGCATACTTCTATTATCGTAATAATATTCTCCCTGTCTGTTTTGCGGATAATAGTTTCTGTCTGAGCCGTAGCCACCTTCTCGTCCCTTGATAGTGCCCCCGCTGATACGCTGGCCCTGCCCTTGCTGTTGTCTGTAGTCACCACTGCGTCCCTGGTTATAGCCACTTCTGGGGCCTAAACCCTGGCGTTGGCTGTAGTTTCCGCCGCGTCCCTGGCCATAGCCGCCACTGAAGCCCTGATCCTGCCATTGGCCAAAACCGCCTCCCGATCTCTGATCCCGCCATTGACCATCATTTCCACCATGTCTTCGACCATAACCATAACGGTTACGATGTCTGTATTGGTTTTGGAAATTATTGGTATTTCCAGCATCTTGTCTCTGCATTGGGCGAGTCATCGTTTCATTCAGTTCATTGCCGACTGGCAAAGTATCTTCAGCTTTTACAGCATTTAACGGTATGAGCAGGGCTGTCATCAGCCCAATTGTCACTACTTTAACTTTCTTCATTGAAATCTCTCCTAAAATTAATGTCCTTTGCCGCCACCGCGTTGACCACCCAAGGCACCTTTGCTACCAGCTGGGGTGCCGCTGCCGGCTTTTTTGGTGCCTTGTTCATGCTGATACATCTTTTTGTACTGATTTTGATGGCGGTTCTGCATTTGCTCCTGTGCCTTTTCTTCCTGTGACATCTGGTTCTGCTTTTGCTGCAGGTTTTCCATCAAGCGCTGTTCCATCTGGGCTTCATCTGCCATGGCTAATCCAGACGCGGAAAATACAGCAATAAAGCCCACTATCAATGTTTTCATATGTTTCATTTGTTTTATTCTCCTGGTAGACAACTATCCTGAAATTTAAGATGGATCAACGATCAAAATAAACTCCACCTTTCTACCTCTAAATATAAATGAGGCTGTCAAAAATGCGGTTACAAGGTGTTACCAATCTTTTGGGGTTTAGAAACATATCGCCTTACGGGTCAACGTAATACTTAGGTGCAGACTTTAACTGGCAATATTGTATATTTAACTTTAGAAATATCTCATAAGATTATGAAAAATATAAAATAAATAATAATCACTAGGCCAATACTGAAAAGAGCTTTAATCTTTCAGCCAGTTCTCAAATTCCAAGGCAATTTCCTGCCATTTGTCGGACCACCCCTGTCTCAGTTCATCAACGCTTGGTACTGAAATACCACAAACGGTATTGTCGAACTGCTTCTCAGGGTTAAATTCTATTTCCAGCTCATGTAGATCTTTCATGGTCGAACAGGCCGCATGGACTTCATAGATGGCTGAACCGACGATTGCGGCTGCTCCCAGAAATGGAACGGCTTCCGCGGGCATTTCAGCAATTGTTGTTGTGGCAAGTGTTTTTGTTCTTCTCTGAATAGATTTAACGACCTTGCTGACTTTGGTCTTGATTTTGGTATTTTTATCCCTCAACGCCGTATTCTTACTCACGAGATTTTTATTTTTACTGGTGAGCTTTGCGATCTTTTTTTGGCTGGCCTTGTTTTTATTGGAATAACTGTTAGCTACCCATTCCGTAGGTACCATTCGTGCCAACCCGGCATACAAGAGGTCAAAAAAAGCAGAACTGACCAGGGTGGCAATGTTGATAGAAACCAGCATTATGATTGCGAAGATCAGCGTTAATGTGGAAATTGAAAATGATGTTATTTTGGAAAAAAGGGTGAAGTAGATTTTTTTCATCTCAATAACCTTATTTGAAATCTTCTGCCTGTGGATATTATGGCTGGAAGATAATTAATTATCTCCAATCCTAATATGAAGCTAATCAATGGATACTTTTCCGCGCAATTTTTTGGTCTTTCCGCGCTGGGTTTTGCTGTCCATACGTTTCTGCTGAGAAGCTTTTGTTGGCTTGGTAGGCCGGCGTTTCTTTCTGACTACTGCAACACTTCGAATCAGTTCCTGCAATCGAGTCAATGCGTCCTCACGATTTTTTTCCTGCGTGCGATATCGTTGTGCCTTGATGATAATGACACCGTCTGTAGAAATACGTTTGTCCTTGAGGCTCAATAAACGAGTCTTGTAAAAAGCAGGCAGGGTAGAAGCATTGATATCAAATCGCAGATGTATGGCAGTGGAAACTTTATTGACATTCTGACCACCAGCCCCCTGGGCGCGGATGGCGCTGAGTTCAATTTCGTCTTCAGGAATCGCTGTGTTGCTTGATATTTTTAACATTTGGATAATTTGTGCCAGCTACTGGCATTCATCCTGGTTTGGCCTGTTCGTGAATCGATCTGTTGATGACTTGAAGGTATCGGTTTTCTTGAGAGTTTTTTGTTGGTTGTTCCACTCATCGAGTGCTTCCCGGTAGATATCCCAAACGCAGGGTTCGCATCCATTTTCGCAACATTCGTTGGGCGCTGGTGGTTGAGGTTTGTCCAGAGGTTTAATCACTGCGATTGCAGACCTGTCTTGATAGTCAGTTTGAAAAAAACATATTCCCATATTTATGAATTGTAAAGGTTGTTTTGCCAGGCACACCTTGTTTCGAACTAATTTGAGCGCATAGGTAAAAAAAGCGGACTTATCAGGGAAATACCCATGAAAACAACGCAATAAAAAGTGCAATATAGTATGGAGATACAGTATGCGGTTGAAATATTTGACCAAGAGTTAGTTATAAATCTGAAATTGATAAGGATATTGCCCAAACTCTCGGTTCATCTTTGAGCCTCGCATTGCGGAGTTATTTTTTGAGGAAATTAAATGTATAAAATTTGATACCCTCTTCGATTTCCAAAATAGGAACGAAACTATGGACAATGAAAAATCTGGTTCTGAACAGCAAGGCGATGAAAATTCTGCTGACATCAAAAACAATTCGAGAATCAAGTCTGCACTAGCCGAGGTAATAACTTACGGGTTGGTTTTTGGCTGGATTCCACCTGTCTCCGTTTATTTAGTCTGGGACAATATTGACATTATTACTTCGATACTGATTATCTTCGTGTTCTATCTCTTCTGGTGGAAAATGTGGCGCCCTGATTGGCTTGAATTGCTCGATGCCATTAGGGAGAAGAATGAGGGAAAGTAAAACTCAAATATCCGGGGCTGATGCAACCAGCGGTTGAGACCGCAGCAAAAGCGGACTTGCAAGTTTGCTTGAGATCTCTTGATATAAGACATTAAACTAAAGAGAAGTTTTTCCTAATAACAAAACTGGAGAGTACCATGTTCGTAAGCGACATCATGACCCGAAATCCGAGAACTGTAACACCTGATACCCAGCTAGAAGAGGTAGCCTCAATTATGTGTCTGTACCGAATCCCTGCGCTGCCAGTGGTCGACGAGGAAGGCAAGTTGGTGGGCAACATCTCGGAGATGGACCTGCTGAAGAATCTGTTACCGACTATGGAAGACATCATAGCTGGAGAGGCAGTCATGGAGATCCAACGTATGATGCCGAACTATTCGTCTTCAATGGGCAAACGTGTTGAGGACATGATGGTTAAAAACCCGATTTCAGTGACACCAGACATGCATGTACTCAAGGCAACAGCCATGATGACCAGCCATCGCTTTCGTCGTATCCCGGTTACCGATGCTGATGGCAAACTTGTTGGAGTCATGAGCCTTGGGGACATGCATAAAGGTATATTCCACCGCCATGTTTCCTGGAATGCCTGATTTTTGCTAAGGATATATCGGCGAAGGAGTAGAAATGAGTATAACCGACTGGTTTGAAAAGCACGTTTTCTACGAGGACACTGTTTTCTTTACCGGGCTATTATCAGCTCTCTCCCAATCCAATAAAGTCAACAAATGAATCAGCAATTTAACGTTCTCGGTCAGCCTTTACAAACGTGTTCACTTTCTCCTAAAACCGGCTTCTATCGTGATGGCAACTGTCACACTGGGGATAACGACCACGGTTCTCACACGGTATGCGCTATTGTTACGGATGAATTCCTGGAGTTTTCCAAGGAAAAGGGAAATGATTTATCCACTCCGGTTCCCCAGTTTGATTTTCCCGGACTAAAAGCTGGTGATAAATGGTGTGTTTGTGCTCTGCGCTGGAAAGAAGCCTATGAAGGCGGTGCCGCCCCCCAGGTTTCATTGGCTGCTACACATCAAAATGTTCTTAAATACATAGAGATGGATGTATTGCTGCAGTTTGCAGTTGACTTACCACAAAACGCCTAAGAAGCAGCAAGCGCATTATACTCACAATTCTGCCTGCTGCTTTATTTGGCGACGTTTCCTACAAAGATACTGGTAATTAGGTTAAGGTCAATTCTGCAATATCCAAAATAACTCATTGAGCAGTTGTAAGATGAAGATAATGAATATAAAGCTAATACTGTTGATGGTGTTGATACCTCTAAACGCTAATTCACAAATAGACATTGTGGACTTCTGCAAGATGCGAGCAGAGTCAGATGCACGCTACATTGCTTATCGGCAACAGGGCCTAAGCAAAGCAAGACTGATGGAGTTAGAAAACGACAGAATTGACTATATCGCAAAACAAAATAATGCCGGGCCTGATTTCACTGATCAATACAAGCGATTTGTTGAATCTGACATATCTGCTGCATATGACATTTCAGTAGGTGCTACACAAGAAGAGAAACTGCAGACAGCTAAAGAATATTTGAAGAGTAGAATGGCAGAATGTATCAGA
>Ga0180436_10001789_pt1 | contig 20807 bp, 18 predicted proteins | sample SS_ome_2_FD_132434 | JGI IMG/M metagenome (GOLD analysis project Ga0180436, IMG submission 132434) | Hypersaline lake sediment archaeal communities from the Salton Sea, California, USA - SS_3_S_2 metaG | ecosystem: Environmental > Aquatic > Non-marine Saline and Alkaline > Hypersaline >...
CGAAGACCCGGACGCGCCCGGCCTGCCCGGCTTCGCTGCCGCCGACGTGACCACGGGCGCCCATGCCGCCTTCGCCACGCTGGCCGCCGTGATGCAGGCGCGGAGAACCGGCAAGGGACAACACGTCGACGTGGCGATGACCGATTGTTCGCTCGTCCTTCTGGCCAATCTCATCGCCCGCCACGAAGACCTGTCGGACCTCCCGCCGCGCGACACGAGGCGGGCAGACATGGGGCTCTGGCAATGCGCGGACGGCGCATGGCTGGTCACAACCGACATGGAGCCGCGCTACTGGGTGGCATTCTGCACCGCCATGGGAAAGCCGGAATACGCCACCTGGCAGATGGACGAAGGCCGCCGCGCAGAGATTCGCGCCGGGCTTCAGGCGATCTTCGCGACGCAGCCCCGTGCGCACTGGCTGAAGCTTCTTGAGGCCGCAGGCACCCAGTTCGCCCCGGTCAACTCACTTGCCGAAGCATTGCAGGAGCCGCATTTGCGCGCGCGTGGCATGGCGATTGCACTAGATGCGCCGGGGGGCACCCTGACGCAGGCCGGCCCGCCCGTTCGGCTGGGGCCCTTCGCACCACCTGACCCGGCAGTGCTGCCGGGAACCCATACCGGCGAGGTCCTGCGCGATCTCGGCCTTTCGGAGACGGAAATAACCGCGCTGGCGCCCGCGCCCGTGCGACAGACCGGGCCATCAACCCCGGCACCCAACTGACCAACATCAAGGGAGGACAAAACCATGCTCAGAACTACGGTAATTGCCACGCTCTGTCTCACCGCGCTGCCCGCCTGGGCTGCCGATTTCAACCTGACCTACGCCTCGCCCTACACCGAGACGCACCCCTATGGTGCGGCCGACGCCGAGTGGATCGCCCGGATCGAAGAACAGTCCGGCGGACGGGTGGACATCACGCCCTTCTGGGGGGGTGCCCTCGTCTCCTCGCGCGAGGGGGTGGACGAACTCGCGGCCGGCGTGGCCGACATCTCCTATATCGCGCCGATCTATGCCCGTTCGGGTTACGACATGAACCGGCTCGTGCCGGGGATGTTCTATGGCTACACCGACCCCGAAAAGGTGCTGGAGGTCTATATGGACCTTGTCGAGGATTTCCCGGTCTTCGGCGAGGAGCTGAACGGCGTGCATGTCGTCGGTTACAACGTCGGCAGTCCGATGCATCTGCTGCTGCGCAACAAGCCGGTCGAGACGCTGGATGATCTCAAGGGCCTGCGCATCCGCTCGGCGGTGGATTTCATCGGCCCGCTCGCTGCCTTCGGTGCCGAAGGCGTGACCATGCCGATGACCGAGACCTATCCCTCGTTGGAAAAGGGTGTCGTCGATGGTGTGATCGCGCCTTACGAGGCGCTGAAATCGCTGAGCTTTGCGGAAGTGGTGAAATATTATTCCGAGCTGCCGCATTCCCGCGGGGCCTATCCGTCGCGCGCGGTCAACGGCGATGTCTGGGCCAGGCTTCCCGACGACATCCGTCAGATCTTCGACGACAACGCCGAATGGCTGAGCCTGCGGACGCTGGAGCTGGCCCAGGAGGCCGAGGATGCCGGCCGCGAATACGGCGTGGAAAACGGTGTGCAGTTCAACACCGTCGCACCCGCGGTGGTGGCGGAATATTCCGAAACCTTCGCGCCCGCGATCCGCACCGTCGCCGAACAGCTCGACGCGATGGGCAAGCCAGGCACCGAGGTGCTCGAAGCGATCCGCGCGGCTTACGACGAGTAAGCGGTCAAGGGGGGGGGCGCAAGGCTCGCGCCTCCCCGCTGGCGGAAAGGAGAAGCCATGCGGCCGGTCGAAATACTTCTGGGCGTGATCGTGCGCGGAGCGGCGGTTCTTGGCGTTCTGTCATTGATGGCGCTGATGGCGCTCACCGTCGTGACGGTGACGTTTCGCGCGCTCGGAATCGCCTTTCCCGGCACCTATGTTCTGGCCGAACTGCTGTTGATCCCCACCGTGTCCTGTGCGCTGGTCTTCGCCGCTTGGCAAGACGCTCATACCAGGGTGGAACTTCTGGTGCAGCGTTTCAGCCGGAGGCTTTCAGGCATCTCGCAGGGGCTCACGCTGCTGGCTGGCACGGTGTTCTGGTGCTTTGTGCTTTATGCCGGGATAGAGGAGGCGCTGCGCCGCGGCAGACAGGGCGAGGTAACGCCGTTGCTCGAAATCCCGGTCGCCCCTTTCCGATGGTTGATGGTCACGGCGATCGCGGTGCTGATCGCTGTCTGCGTTCTTGCAGCGACCCGGCTCATCGCCGGATGGGAGGCTCGGAAATGACACCGGTTCTGGCTGGCGTAATCGGCATCACGGCAATGTTCGGCCTGATCGCCTTCGGCATGCCCATCGGCTTTGCCATGGGGCTCGTCGGGGTGATCGGCTTCGGATTGCTGATCAGCTTTCACGCCGCCGTCATCAAGGTTGGGGTGATCGCCTTCGACCTCGCCACCAACTATGCCATCGGCACGGTGCCGCTGTTTTTGTTCATGGCGCATCTGCTTTTCGCCTCGGGCATCGGAAAGGACCTTTACGATTTCGCCGCACGGATGCTTGGGCACCGGCGCGGCGGGCTCGCCATGGCAACGGTGGGCGCCTCGGCCGGCTTTGCCTCGGTCAATGCCTCGTCGCTCGCGACCACGGCGACAATGGGCCTCGTCTCGCTCCCGGAGATGCGCCGCCACGGCTATTCGCTATCGCTGGCCTCGGGGTCAGTCGCGGCCGGGGGCACCATCGGCAGCCTGATCCCGCCCTCGGGAATGTTCATCATCTACGGCATCCTGACCGAGACCTCGATCGGCGACATGTTTGCCGCAGGCATCATTCCGGGCATCCTGCTCGCCCTCTTCTACATGACAGTGATCGCCTTGCGCTGCCGGATCAACCCCGCGCTCGGGCCGGCCGGCCCCCGTTACGACTGGCGCGCGCGCTGGAACGGCTTCCTGCGCACCGGAGATGTGATCCTGCTCTTCACCTTCGTGATGGGCGGTATTCTCTGGGGCTGGTTCACGCCAACCGAGGCAGGGGCGATGGGCGCTTTCGGGGCATTGATCATATCGGGGCTTCGCGGCAAGCTCAGCCTGACCGCCTTGCGCACCGCCGCCTACGACACGCTGCGCACAACGGGGATGATCTTCGGCATCCTTTTCGGTGCGCTGGTGTTCAACGCCTTTGTCACCGTCACGACGATCCCGCTCAACCTGGTCAACTGGGTGAGCGCCGCCGACCTGCCTCCGCTGGCGGTGCTCCTGATCATCCTCGCACTCTACCTGTTTCTCGGAATGATCCTCGATGCCTCGGCCATGATGACCCTGACCGTGCCGCTGTTCTTTCCGCTGGTCACCGGGCTTGGCTACGACGCTGTGCTCTTCGGCGTGCTGGTGGTGCGGATGACCGAAATCGCCCTGATCACGCCACCGGTGGGCATGAACGTCTATGTTCTGAGTGGTGTTGCCCGCGATATTCCGCTTACCACGATCTTCCGGGGGACAGCACCGTTCGTGCTTGCCGACATTCTGCATGTCGCCCTGTTGCTTGCGGTCCCCGCGCTTGTCCTCTGGCTTCCGTCTTTGTGACACCTCTGCGGCGAACACGAGCAGGATCACTGAGTCACGATTTATCGCATTCAGGAAATCACCGATGTCACGCCGCCAACAAACCCCGCTCGTGCCTCTCGGCAACCGAGACATCCTTGTCCGCCCAACTCACCCCCTGCGAAGTTCGTGACAGCCCTGACCATGTCAAAAAACCCGCGACATGCTCGTGCCAGCCAGACCATGAGCGATCCGACCGTCGCGGCGGGCGTTGGCTCTTGTGTTTGCATCGAGGTACTTGTCGCCACGAGCTCACTGCGAACCTGCGGAAGGTCACAGGCTTCCCCTGCCCTTCGTGTGGAATGCGACGGCTGAAGTGGAATTCCCGCTCATAAATGAAGCCAAACGTGCCCGACATGGTTTGCAGTTCCTTGCGGGTGTAAAAAGCTGAATACATACAATTGTGTATGCTGAATGAATGGTGCCGGGGGCGGAATCGAACCACCGACACGAGGGTTTTCAATCCAGCCGGGGCGCAAGCCGCATGAATGAACGTTCGACTTGCGACAACGCTGAAGAAATACAGGCAGGGTCGACTTCATGATCGTTGCGCCGCTTGAGCGCCTGAAGGACCTCCGAACAACCTGATGCGGTGTCGGCGTCCATGGTGCCCATGGGAGGTCCTCAAGTGGCCAATCGCGCGGCTCAGGCCTTCAGGCGATCAGCGTGCCAGGCGATGTGGTCGGGCATGAAGGTCGAGATGAAGAAATAGGAGTGGTCGTAGCCGTCGTGCATCCTCAGAGTCAGGTGGATACCCGTCCCTTCACAGGCCCTCTCGAGCAAATGCGGGCGGAGCTGTTCATCGAGGAAACCGTCAGCGGTTCCCTGATCGACAAGAAGTTCCGGCACACGGGCACCGGCATCGATCAGGGCACAGGCATCATGGTCGCGCCACTTCGCGCGGTCGGGCCCGAGGTAACCGGCAAGTGCTTTTTCCCCCCAAGGCACCGAACTGGGAGCCACGATCGGCGCGAAGGCCGAAGTCGCGCGATATCGGCCCGGATTGCGCAGCGAAATCGTGAGCGCACCGTGGCCTCCCATGGAATGACCCATGATCGACTGGCGCGTAAGGTCGACCGGGAAATGCGCGGCGATGAGGCCGGGCAACTCTTCCTCAAGGTAGCTGCGCATCCGGTAATGCCGGTCGAAGGGCGGCTCCGTCGCATCAAGATAGAACCCGGCCCCGAGGCCGAAATCATAGGCGCCTTCGGGGTCATCAGGCACGTCCGCGCCCCGTGGGCTGGTGTCGGGCGCGACGAAGATCAGCCCGTGCGCGGCGCAGGCGGCGCGGAACTCGCCCTTTTCGGTGACATTGGCCTGGGTGCAGGTGAGGCCGGAGAGATACCAGACCACCGGCAGCGTTTCGCCCGGCCCATGTTCGGGCACGAAGACGGAGAATTCCATCGGCGTTCCCGTGGCGGCGGAGGCGTGACGAAAGACGCCCTGCACCCCGCCATGCGCCTTCGCGGTCGAGACCGTTTCCAACGTCATCAGAACACAACCACGGAGCGGATCGACTTGCCCTCGTGCATGAGGTCGAAGCCCTTGTTGATCTCTTCGAGCGAGAGCACATGGGTGATCATCGGGTCGATCTCGATCTTGCCGTTCATATACCAATCAACGATCTTCGGCACGTCGGTGCGGCCTTTCGCGCCGCCGAAGGCCGTGCCTTTCCAGACCCGTCCGGTGACGAGCTGGAACGGGCGGGTGGAAATCTCCTTGCCCGCCTCGGCCACGCCGATCACGGTGGAAACACCCCAGCCGCGGTGGCAGGCCTCCAGCGCGGTGCGCATCACGTCGGTGTTGCCGGTGCAGTCGAAGGTGTAATCCGCGCCGCCATCCGTCAACTCCACGAGATGCGCGACGATATCGCCCTCGACCTTCGCGGGATTGACGAAATGGGTCATGCCGAAGCGTTCGCCCCAGGCCTTCTTGTCGTCGTTGATATCGACGCCGATGATCTTGTCGGCCCCGACCATGCGCGCGCCCTGGATCACGTTGAGGCCGATGCCGCCGAGGCCGAACACGATGACGTTTGCGCCCGGCTCCACCTTGGCGGTGTGGATCACGGCCCCGACCCCGGTGGTCACGCCGCAGCCGATGTAGCAGGCCTTGTCGAAGGGGGCATCCTCGCGGATCTTCGCCACCGCGATCTCGGGCAGCACGGTGAAGTTCGAGAAGGTCGAGCAGCCCATGTAGTGATAGATCGTCTCGCCCTTGTAGGAAAAGCGCGAGGTGCCATCGGGCATCACGCCCTTGCCCTGGGTGGCGCGGATCGAGGTGCAGAGGTTGGTTTTGCCCGAGGTGCAGCTTTTGCACTCGCGGCATTCCGGCGTGTAGAGCGGGATGACGTGATCGCCGGGCCTGACGCTTTTCACCCCGGGGCCGACCTCGCGCACGATGCCCGCGCCTTCATGGCCGAGCACGCTGGGGAAAATGCCCTCGCTGTCGAAGCCGTCGAGCGTATAGGCATCGGTGTGGCAAATGCCGGTGGCCATGATTTCCACCAGCACCTCGCCCTCCTTCGGGCCTTCGAGATCAAGCTCGACGATTTCGAGCGGTTGCTTCGGCGCAAAGGCCACGGCGGCACGGGTTTTCATGATGTTTCTCCCTGATGATCGCTGGCGGCAAGGCCCGGATGGCCCGCCGGAAAGATGCAAGTTCGCCCGGCGCTTGCGTTGCGCGGGGCCGCGGTTGTGCGCGCCGGATGCGGTGGCCCGGCCCCCGCGCTCAGGCGCCGGGGTCGACCAGCACCTTGCACTGGGTGGTGCGCTGCCGCAATGCCTCGAAAGCGTCGGGCATGTTCAGAAGCGGCACGTTGTCGGAAATCAGGTTCTGCGGGGCATAGGTGCCCCCGTCCAGCGCCCGGATCGCCATTTCGAACTCCGGCATGGTGAAGAACACCGACATCACGATCTCCACTTCCTTCGAGATCGCGCGGAAGCTGTTCATGTGATCGGGCGCGGTGCAAAGACCCAGCACGACAACCTTGCCGCGCGGCGCGACGAGATCGACGCAATGGTCGATCAGGCCCGGTTTGCCCACGCATTCGAACACGATCTCGGGCGCGGCGGCGCCGCAATGCTCGGCCACGCGGGCCGCCATTTCGGGCCCCGACAGCACGAACCCCGTCGCGCCGAGATCCATCGCGCGGTCGCGCTGGTGCTCGTGGATATCGGCCACCACCACATGCGCCGCCCCCATGCGCCGCGCCCAGAAGGCCACCGCAAGGCCGATGGCGCCCGCGCCCACCACGAGCACGCTCGCGCCGGGCGTCATCCGGGCGCGCATGATGCCGTGCAGCGCCACGCCCAGCGGTTCGGCAAGCGCGCCGTCGGCGGCGGAAATGCCCCAAGGCAGCTTGCGGCACTGAAGCTCGTCGAGGGCGGCATATTCGGCGTAACCGCCGCCGATCAGCTCGAATTTCTCGCACCACGCCGGTTCGCCGCGCCGGCAGGCGGCGCAGGTGCCGCAGCCCCGGAGCGGCGCGGCCGAGACATGATCACCCGGTTTGAGATGGGTCACCCCTGCGCCTACGTCGATCACCTCGCCGGAGAACTCGTGGCCGATGACCTCGCCGCCCTGAAGGCCGAAGGTCGGGTCTTCGGTCATGTGCAGGTCGGAGCCGCAGATGCCGCAACGGCAGACCTTGAGCAGCACCTGCCCCGGCCCCGCCTCGGGGGTTTCGACCTCACCCACCCGCAGCGGCTGCCCGAGCGCATCGAAGATCGCAGCTTTCATGGTCAATCCTCCACGATGAGTTTGCGGCGGACCGGGAACCACGGGTGATCCCCGAGTTTCTGAAGCAGCCCCCAGACCCCGCCGCGCGCAAAGAGCGCGATCACGAGGGTGAGCACGCCGAGCACGATCAGGTAGGACGTGCCGTATTCGCCAAAGAGCCGGTCGGCGAAGAAGAAGATCAGCGCGCCGATGATCGCCCCCTCGATCGCCCCGATCCCGCCGACCATCACGATGAAGATCGCCATCGAGGCCCAGAACGGATCGAACCCGGCGCCCGGCGTGATCCGAAGCTGCGCCATATAGTAGATCGCGCCGGCGAAACCGGTGCCGACAGCCGCCGCCACGAAGATGAAGAAGCGCAGTTTGCCGACATTCACCCCCTGGCTCGCCGCCGCCACCGGGTTGTCGCGCATGGCGGTGAGCGCGAGCCCGTGGCGGGAACGCAGCAGCCAGTAGCTTCCGCCGATGGTGACGAGCAGCAGGATGGCGCAGAGGATCACGAATCCGACCTCGCGCTGGTGCTGGGTGTATTGCGTCATGACCCGTAAGGTCAGCCCCGCCCCGGCGTTCACATAGTCGATGTTCGAGGTCGCAAGGCGCACCGCTTCGGCCACGACCCAGGTGCCGATGGCGAAATAGGGGCCGTCCAGTCGTCGCAGGAGGAAGTAGGTGGGAACGGCGAGAATGGCGGGGGCGACGAGCGCCAGAGGCACGGCGATGAACGGGTTCACGCCGAAATTCTGCGCCAGAACGAAGAGCGTGTAGCCCGCCACGCCGATGAAGGCCTGCTGGCCGACCGAAACGAGCCCCGCGTAACCGGCGAGCAGGTTCCACATCTGGGCGATCGCGATATAGCAGCTCAGCTCGATCGCCCAGCGGATCTTGCCCGACGAGGCCCACCAGGGCATGGTCACCAGCGCGATCAGAACCAGCACCCCCAGGGTCATCGCGATACGGCTTGAGTTCGTTTGCCGCTGCACGCGCATGTGTTTGATTTCCGTTGTCATTTTCCGCCCTCTACCGCTTGCGCGCCATGATGCCTTCGGGGCGCAACACCAGCACCGCGAGAAACACGAGATGTCCGAACAGGATGCCAAGGCCGGGGTCGATCCGGAGCCCGATGGCCTGCGCGATACCCAGAACCATGGCGCCGAGGAAGGCGCCCCAGATCGAGCCCATGCCGCCGATAATGACCGCCTCGAAGGCGTAGATCAGCTGCGCCGGGCCGTCCGACGGCGAGACTGTCGCCCTCAGCGCCGCGAAGATCGCCGCGAGGCCAAGGATCCCCACCGCGATGGCGGTGGCGGTGGCGTAGATGCGCTTGGGGTCCACGCCGGTCATCGCCGCGGCCTCGGTATCGGCCGCCGCGGCGCGCAGGCCCCGGCCGAACCGAGAGAAGCGCAGAACCGCATCGAGCCCGATGGTGAGAACCAGGGCACAGATGAGCACGATCACCGGCAGAAGCCCGACGTAGATCGGCCCGATCTGGAAACTCGCGCTGGCGATGCCGGAATTGGGCAGGCTTCGGGTATCGGCCGACCAGATTTCGAGCATCAGGTTCTGAAGCGCGATCGAGAGACCGAAAGTCGCGATCAGGGAGGGCAGCGGATCGGCGCCGACGACACGGTTGAGGATGAACTTCTGCAGCGTCCACCCCGCCGCGACTGCGATCGGCACGATCACCACGACCAGCCCCAGGTTGCCCAGCGGCAAGACTCCGGCCAGCGAGACCGCGATCAGCGACAAAAGGATCATCAGATCGCCATGGGCGATGTTCACGATCCGCATGACGCCGAACATGAGCGCCATGCCCAGCGCGTATTGCGCATACATGCCTCCCAGAAGCACGCCTTGAATGATTGCATCAAGCCACTGCATTGGTCGCTCCGAAATAGGCCGCGGCGATATCGTCGCGGGAAATGTCTTCCGATTTGCCCGTCAGGGTGATCCGGCCTTCGAGCATGCAATAGAGCCGGTTCGAGGCCTCGCGCGCGAGGCTCACATCCTGCTCGACGAGCACGATGGAGGTGCCCGCCGCGCTGATCTCCGGCAGAACCGCGTAGATTTCGCGGATCACCTTGGGCGCGAGGCCGAGGCTGATCTCGTCGCACAGGAGCACCTTGGGCTGGCACAGGAGGGCGCGGGCGATGGCGACCATCTGCTGCTGGCCGCCCGAGAGATCTTCGATCGGCTGGCGGCGCTTTTCCTTCAGGATCGGGAAAAGCTCGAAGAGGTGCTCGCGCGTCCATAGCCCCTCCGCCTCGGACACGCGGGCGTGGTCGATCGCCACGCGCATGTTTTCCTCCACGCTCATGCCCACGAACAACCGCCGCCCCTCGGGCACCATGGCGAGGCCGCGCTGCACCATCCTGTGTGCCGGCGTGCCGCCGACCGCGTCGCCTTCGTAGCGCACCATGTCCCTGGCGACCGGCAGCAAGCCGAAGACCGACTTGAGGAAGGTGGATTTGCCCGCCCCGTTCGCCCCGATGAGCGAGATGACCTCGCCATGCATGAGGTGCAGGTCGATCCCGAACAGGGCCTGGAAATCGCCGTAGCCCCCGGTGAGCCCGTGAGTTGAAAGAATGGGTGTTTCGGTCATGCTTCGATCCCCATGTAGACGCGCCGCACCTCGGCATCCTGCATGACGGCATCGGGCGTGCCCTCGGCGATCTTGACGCCGAAATTGAGCACGATGATCCGGTCCGCCACCGCCATGAGCGCGTGCAGCACATGTTCGATCCAGATGATGGTCACGCCCCGGTCGCGCACCCGCCGCACGAGGCCGACGAGTTCCTCGCCCTCGGCCTCCGTCAGCCCGCCCGCGATTTCGTCGAGCAGAAGCAGCTTGGGCCTGCCCGCCAGCGCCCGCGCCAGTTCAAGCCGTTTGCGGTCCAGCAGCGTGAGCCCCCCGGCCTTCTTGTTGGCGCGCGTCAGTAGCCCGCAATCGCGCAAAACCTCGGCGCAATAGGCGCTCGCCTCGGCCTCGCCCATCTTCGCGCTCATCATCGCCGGCACCATCAGGTTTTCGAACGCCGTCATGTCGCCGAAGGGCTGCGGCACCTGGTAGGTGCGCCCGATCCCCCGCTGGCAGCGTTTGAAAGGCGGTTCGGCGGAGAGCAGGGAGCCATCGAGCGACAGCTCCCCCCCGTTTGCGGCAAGGTCACCGCTGATCAGGTTGAACAGCGTGGTCTTGCCCGCGCCATTCGGACCGAGCACGCCCAGAACCTCGCCCTGAGCCACGTCGAAAGTCACGTCGTCCACCACGGTCACCGCGCCGAAACGCTTGGTGAGGCCGCGGGCCGACAAGAGCACCTGATCAGCCATGGTTTCCCCTTACGACCAGTCGAGCGGATTCATCTCGGCTTCCGGTGCGAGCACGTCCGGATACAGAGAACTGTCCACGATCTTGAGATCGAAGGGCCAGTCTTCGCCCTCGACCCATTGCCCGCCGAAGATTGGCGTCTTGCACACGTTCGTGTGCGGGCCGTCGCCGAAACGGATGTTGCCCACCAGCGTGTCGAGGTTGGTGGCCGCGAGCGCATCGCGGTTGGCGGCACGGTCGAGCGGATCGACCGAACGCTTGAGCGTGTCGAGCACAACCTCCCAGAGCGCATGGGAATAGCCGAGCGGCTGGGTCCACTGCTTGCCGGTTTCCTGCTCCCAGATGTCGGCCAGTTCGCGGCTGGTCTGGCCGGTGAGCGAGGAGGTGTAGGGGAACGCCGGCGTCCACCACACTTCCGACGACATGCCCGCGCCGAGATCGCCCATTGCCTCGATCCCGGAGGGGAACAGCAGCGCCGCGGCCACGGTCACCACCTTCGGCTTGTAGTTCTGCTGGTTGCACTGGGTGATGAAGGTCTTGAGATCGGCGACATAGGTGATACCGCCGACGATTTCGCAATCGTTGGCCTTGAACTGCGAGATCTGGGCCGAGAAATCATTGGTGCGCGGCTCGAACATCGACGGCGCGATGGCCTCGAAACCCGCGGCCCGCACCGCCGGCGGCAGGCCGTAATCCTCGTTGCCCCAGGTTTCGCCATCGGCGTTGCGCGGGAACAGCATGCCCACCTTGCCGTTGGTCTCGATCGACTTCCACATGCCGGTGAAGGTGCCGAGCACGTCCTCGAGGCCCCAGAAGAAATGATAGGTCCAGTCGAAGGGGTTTTCCTCCCCGCCGCGGGGCATGACGAAGGCCTGCCAGGGCGAGTTCGACGAGATGCAGGGCACGCCGTAAAGCTCGCACTGATCCGCCGTCGGGTTGTTGATGTCGGTGGTGGAGGCGGGCAGCATCAGCGCGATCTCATCGTTGAGGATGAGGTTGCCGGCCAGTTCCGTCGCCCGGTTGGGGTTGGACTGGGCGTCGCGCAGAAGGATCTCGATGTTGTAAACCTCGCCATTGATCTCGAGCCCGTCCTTGACCAGATCCATGATCTTGTTGGTGGTGTACTCGTCGGTTTCGCCGAACAGCGAAAGCGGGCCCGTCATCGGGCTGATCACGCCGATCTTGATCGTTTTGGCGTTCTGCGCCCTGGCCGCGTGCGGCAGGGCGATGGTGGCGGCGGTCACCGCCCCGAGGCCCTTGAGCAGCGAGCGCCGGTCGATATGGTCATGCGGATTGATCTTGAGTGTCATGTTTCGTCCTCCCTGGATGAACCATGCGACGGGGTCTCCTGCCCCGAGGCATGGCGTTTGTTCAGTTGGCGACACCACGCCGCCACACCGAAATTCAATCGAATTCCTGCGCCGGTCGCAGGATCAGCCCGCCATCGATCACCATCTGCGCCCCGGTCACATAGGCCGAGGCCGGTGAGGCGAGGTAGAGGGCGAGCGGCTTGATCTCGTCGGTCTCCGCGACGCGGCCGAGACAGGACCAGCGCACGAAGGCCTCGCGGTCTTCGGGATTGGCCATGCGCCCCCCGGCGATATTGGTGATGAACGGGCCGGGGCAGATCGCGTTCACCCGGATCCGGTAGCGCCCCAGTTCCATCGCCAGTTGCTTCACGAGATGGCTGACGCCCGCTTTCGCCGGCATGTAGGGCGTGCCCACGATGCCATCGACATAGAACGCCGCGATCGAAGAGGTGGCGATGATCGCGCCGCCCCTGCCCTGCTGTTTCATGTGCCGGGCCGCGAGCTTCATGGTGTTGTAGATCGCGGTGAGGTTCACGCCGATGACCTTGTCCCAATGGGCGTCGTCCAGCGCGTCGATCTGGCCTTCGGGGTTGCGCCGACCCTCGGGGGTGAGAAACCCTGGGCCCGCGTCGATCCCGGCGTTGGCGAAGACCACGTCGATCCCGCCCTGCCGCTCGGCGACCTCGTCGAAAATCCGCGCCATGGCGTGCCGGTCGGTCACATCGACAACCGCACCGGCCACGGCACCCCGCACGCCGCTTTCACGGATCTCGGCCACGGTTTTGTCGAGCTGATCGCCGTTGATGTCGGCAAGCGTCACGTTGGCGCCCTGTGCCGCCATGATCTCGGCATAGGCCCGGCCAAGGCCATAGGCGGCGCCGGTCACGAAAACGGACTTTCCGGCCACGTTGAACATCGTCTCAAGCGACATGCGCTGCTTCCTTTCCGATCCTGTCGACGCGGCTCAGATGAACATGTCCTTGTTGATCGGCAGGTTGTTGGCCTCGCAGTAGCTCACGTAGTGGTCGATGAACCAGAAGACATCGGCGGTGAAATCGTAGTTTGCCTCGTCATCGAAGAACTCGATCGCACCGTTCAGCCAGAACAGCGCCTTCATGCCGTTCGGATCGTCGGAGTAAAGCGTGTGCGCGGTGCCGGGCAGTTCGTAGACGAAATCGCCGGGACGGGCGACCCAGTCGTATTCGTAGTAGCCCCACGAGCCTTCGAGCGTGACCGCCGAAACGACGCCGCGGTGCTTGTGGGTGCCGATGCGCCCGCCGCCCTTGACCCAGAGGATGTTCGCCGCCGCGTTCTGCCGGATGTCGAAGGCCAGATGCTTGATCGCGGCGGCGTCACCGAAGGGCACCCAGGGGTTGGATTCATCGTCACCGGGGATGAAGGCGCCTTCCTTGCCGAAGCGATTGATCATCGCCTCATGCGGCTCGGCGGGCAGTTTCGTAATCAGTTTCTGCTTGGTCATTTGGTCCTCCCTGAACCCGGTTTTCTTCGGTGGACCCAAGCAAGCGTCGGGGTGCGACAACTTGTCAAAGCTCCTTTTTAATGCCGCGCCGCAGCGAAACCCCATGGCCTCGGCTTTTCGTTTTCAAGAACGCGTTTCCAGTCACATATTCACATTGCATAATGCGAATCAGGCCGTTTTTTCTGCAACGCAGCTTAATTATTTGATGAATTCCATTCCCGATATGATTAAATGCAGGGATGAAAATCAGCCCCGACGAGCAGAATCTTCTCCAACGCGGTGGACGCCCCACCCTTGCCGATCTTCTCGACAAGATGTCGTTCAGCCCCACGCGCGGCGCGATCGACCTGAACGGCGCGCGGATGGTCCTGTCGCGCGCGACCTTCGGCGCCGATCTTCAGGATGAGCTGGTGCGGCGCTTCGGCCAGCACGAGGCAATGGTGCTGCTGCTCAGGCTCGGCTACCGCAACGGGCGGGAGGATGCCGAGTTCATCCGGCGTGCCTGGCCCAACCTCGACGTGGGCGATGCCTTCACGGCGGGCACGCGCCTGCACATGGTCACCGGCACCGTGCGGGTGGAAACGCTGCACAACGATTTCGACTTCAAGAACGACAGGTTCTCCGGCGATTTCCTGTGGCACCAGTCAGTGGAGGCCACCGAGTATCAGCGCCGCCACGGCCGCGCGACAACCCCGGTTTGCTGGGCCCAGACCGGCTATGCCGCCGGCTATGCCAGCGTGTTCTTCCGCAAGCTCGTGCTCTACAAGGAGGTGAGTTGCGCGGCGATGGGCGACAAGTCCTGCCGGGTGGTGGGAAAGACAGTGGACGAATGGGGCAAGGACGACCCCTTCGTGCGCCTGTTTCTTGACGAAGTTCTCGCAACGCGGGCCGAGATGCCGTTGCGCGCCAAGTCTAGCGGCGTGACGCGCGGCCGTGACAACGCGGGCGTTCTGGAGGATATGATTGTCGCCCCGGTGCGGCGCGAGATCGACCGCCTCGCCATGGCCGGGCTGAGCACAATGATCACCGGCCCGGAAGGATCGGGCCGCTTCGAGGCGGCCGCCACGCTCCATGCAAGGCGGTTTCCCTCCGGCCAGTTGCACCGCGTGCACGCCGCCTCCGCCTCGCTTCCACCGCTCATCGAAAACCTACGCAAGACCCTCGCCCAGAAGGGCGGGCGCGAACAGACCCTGGTGATCGAGGCCTTCGAACAGCTGCCGAAAGACCTGGAGCTCGACCTCATCGACCTTGTGCGCACCGGAACCGGAGCAAAAGAGAACTTCCTGCTCGTCGGCATCTCGCAACTGTCTCTCGACGAGCTATGCCACGATTGCCCCCTCGGGGCCGAACTCCTGCACAGCCTTTCGGTCCTCCCGATATCCATGCCCCCCCTCGCCGCCCGAAGCGACGACATTTCCCTGTTTGCGGATATCTACCTGTCGCATCTGTCGGCACGGCAATCCGGCTTTGCCGGCCACCTGACACCGGAAGCGCGCGCAATGATCCGGGCGCAGCCCTGGCCGGACAACCTTCCGCAACTGCGAAGCGCGGTCATGCGGGCGGCGATCCTTGCGGAAGACCCTTCCGCGATCGGGGGCGAGGATATGTCCCGGGCCATGGAGGAGGTGACGAAACGGTGCGACGGGCCATCTTCCGGGCCGCGCGGGGGAACCGCCGAGGCGGGCGTGATCGCGCCGGTCTGGCGGGCCATCGCGCCATTGCTGGACACGGGGTATTCGATCGACGAGGTTCTCGCCGCCCTCGAAGACCACGCCCTTGCCGAGGCACAAGGCAACATATCGGCCGCGTCCCGCCGTCTTGGATTGAGCCGGGCGAAACTGGACTATCGCCTCAAGGCGAGAGGCTGACATCAAGCCACCAACAGGTCCCGCTCGTGCTTCTCGACCAACATCGGCTTGAACACGCGGTTGCAGACGTTCGAGTAGTTTTGCACCTTACCGCATCGGAAACACCATGCTGTCCTTCACGGTGCCGTAGGCGAAGCTCGTGTCGATCGACCCGATGCCGCCAACGCGCTGCAGTCGTGCGCGGATGAACTGCTCGTAGTCATCCAGCGACTCGACGGCGACGCGAAGCTGGTAGTCGGTCTGGCCGGTCATCATATGGCATTCCAGCACCTCGTCCATCCGGCCGACCTCGCGCTCGAAGGTCTGGACGGTGGCTTCGTCATGGCGCTCGAGCCGGATGCGGACGAAAACCGTGATGGGCAGGCCGTAGGCGCGGGCGTCCACCCGCGCCGCATAGCCGAGGATGACGCCCTTTTTCTCAAGGTTGCGCAATCGGCGCAGGCAGGGAGAAGGCGAGAGATTGACTGCCGCCGCCAGATCCTGGTTCGACATGCGCCCATCGCGTTGCAGGGCCCGGATGATCTGGCGGTCCTTGTCGTCCATTCTGACCTCGATTTGGCAGCATATGCCAATTTGATCGCAGATCAGGGTCACAAACGCAATCCGTAGGCGCCAATCTCGCGATAACCTGCCACAAACAGGAGATCGTAGATGACTCAATCCCAAGGCTTCGCAACCCGCGCCATTCACCTCGGCTACGACCCGATCGACCACGAGGGCGCCCTCACGCCTCCCCTGCACCTGACCTCGACTTTCGCCTTCGAGTCGGCCGAGGCAGGGGCCGAGATCTTTGCCGGGGAGCGAGCGGGCCATGTCTATTCTCGGATCTCGAACCCTACGCTCGACCTGCTCGAACGCCGCGTCGCCGATCTGGAAGGGGCCGAGGCAGGGCTGGGGCTGGCCTCGGGCATGGGGGCGATCACCGCCGTGCTCTGGACGGTGCTGGCGCCGGGTGATGAGGTGATCGTCGACAAGACGCTCTACGGCTGCACCTTCGCCTTCATGCACCACGGGCTGCGCAAGTTCGGCATCACCGTCACCCATGTCGACCTGACCGATCCGGCCAACCTGGCGGCCGCCATGACCGACCGCACCCGCGTGGTCTATTTCGAGACGCCCGCCAATCCCAACATGCGCCTGGTGGATATCGAGGCGGTCGCCGCAATTGCCCATGCGGGCGGCGCGCAGGTGGTCGTCGACAACACCTACGCAACCCCGTATCTGACCCGGCCCATTGCGCTCGGAGCCGATCTTGTGCTGCATTCGGCGACCAAATACCTGGGCGGACATGGAGATCTGGTTGCCGGTGTCGTGGTCGGCCGAGCCGACGCGATCACCGAGATCCGTCTTGTCGGCATGAAGGACATGACCGGAGCGGTGATGGCCCCTTTCAACGCCATGCTGATCCTGCGCGGCCTGAAAACCCTAAGTCTTCGGATGGAGCGGCATTGCGCCAGCGCGCAGGCGGTGGCCGCGTGGCTGGAGCATCACCCAGAGGTCGCCACGGTGCATTATCCGGGGCTGGAAAGCTTCGATCAGCGCGCGCTGGCCCGCCGCCAGATGGCGCTGCCGGGCGCGATGATCGCCTTCGAGCTGAAAGGTGGGCTGGAGGCTGGACGACGCATGATGAACAGGCTTCGGCTCATCGCCCGTGCCGTGTCGCTTGGCGATGCCGAAACCCTGATTCAGCACCCAGCTTCGATGACGCATTCCACCTATACGCCCGAGGAACGCGCCGCCCATGGTATTGCCGACGGGTTGATCCGGCTGTCGGTGGGGTTGGAGGATGTGGCCGACATCCTCGACGATCTGGATGGTGCGCTGGCACCCGCAAGCGCTATGGATAACGCCTGAGACCTGCGAGGTTACGATGAACGCCGACGCACACCACCTGAAAACCATTGAGCAGCGGTTGTTGTGGCTGTCGCACTGGATGATCCACCACGCAAACCACATCCGCCCCAAGGTGGATGACATCAAGACAGGGGGGCACCAGGCGTCCTCGGCGTCGATGGTGTCGATCATGACAGCACTCTACTTCTCGGCGCTGCGCCCCGAAGACAGGGTGGCGGTGAAGCCTCATGCATCGCCGGTCTTTCACGCCATGCAATATCTCATGGGCAATCAGACCCGCGCCCGGATGGAGGCGTTCCGGGGCTTCGGCGGGGTGCAGAGCTACCCGAGCCGGACCAAGGACGTGGACGACGTGGATTTCTCCACCGGCTCGGTCGGTCTTGGCGTGGCGATCACATCTTTCGCCTCGCTGGTGCAGGACTACGTCGCGGCCAAGGACTGGGGCGCGGGGCTGCCCATGGGGCGCATGGTGGCGCTGGTAGGCGATGCGGAGCTGGACGAAGGCAATATCTACGAGGCGTTGCAGGAGGGCTGGAAGAACGATCTGCGCAATTGCTGGTGGATCATCGACTACAACCGCCAGTCGCTTGACGGGATCGTGCGCGAAGGGCTGTTCGGCCGGGTCGAGAAGATCTTCGATGCCTTCGGCTGGGACGTGGTGCGGGTGAAATATGGCGCGCTGCAACGCGCGGCTTTCGAGGAACCGGGCGGGGATGCCTTGCGCGACTGGATCGACCGTTGCCCGAACGCGGAGTATTCGGCCCTGACCTACAGGGGCGGCGCGGTCTGGAGGCAGCGGCTGATGGACGATCTGGGCGACCAGGGCGACGTGACCGCGCTGATCGACCGGCGCTCGGACGCTGAGCTGGCCGCTCTGATGGAGAACCTCGGCGGCAACTGCGTGCAGACCATGGCCGAGACCTTCGCCGCCGTCGATCACGACCGGCCGACCTGTTTCCTCGCCTACACCATCAAGGGCTGGGGCACCCCCATCGCGGGGCACAAGGACAACCACGGCGGGCTTATGACAAAGGCCCAGATGGCCGAGTGGCAGCAGCACATGGGTGTGCCCGAAGGGCAGGAATGGGAGCCCTTCGCCGGGGTCGCGGACCCGGACGCCCTGCGCGCCTTCCTCGACCGCGTGCCCTTCTTTGCCAAGGGGACGCGCCGCCATTCCGACGACAAGGTTGCTGCGCCCCAGATCTCCGTTGCGACCGACCGCGAGATCTCGACCCAGATCGCCTTCGGCAAGATCCTCGACGACCTCGCGAAGGGTGACAGCGTGTTCGCGGACCGGATCGTGACGATGTCGCCGGACGTGACCGGCACCACCTCTCTCGGCCCCTGGGTCAACCGGCGCAAGCTCTTCGCGCGAACAGCCCATAAGGACGCCTTCATCGAGCACCGCATTCCCTCGACCGCGAAATGGGAGTTCACGCCGCAGGGCCAGCACATCGAACTCGGCATCGCCGAGATGAACCTGTTCCTGCTGCTCGGCGCCGCCGGCCTGTCGCACAGCCTGTTCGGCAAGCGGCTGATCCCCATCGGCACGGTCTACGATCCCTTCGTCCATCGCGGCCTCGATGCGCTGAACTATGCCTGCTACCAGGACGCGCGCTTCCTCATCGTCGGCACGCCCTCGGGCGTGACGCTCGCGCCCGAGGGCGGTGCGCATCAGTCCATCGGGACACCGCTCACCGGTATGGCGCAAGACGGGCTTGCCAGTTTCGAACCGGCTTTCGCCGACGAACTGGCCGTGATCATGGAATGGGCCTTCGACTACCTGCAGCGGGATGGCGAGGGCGACCCGGACGAGCGCACCTGGCTGCGCGATGAGACGGGCGGCTCGGTCTATCTGCGGCTGACCACGAAACCGCTGGAACAGCCGGGCAAGCGTCACGACGACGCCTTCCGGCAGGGCGCAATCGACGGCGCCTACTGGCTGCGTCCGCCGGGCCCCAACTGCGAGGTGGTGATCGCCTATCAGGGCGCCGTGGCCGACGAGGCCATCGCGGCGGCGGGCATGATCGGCAGCGTGCGGCGCGACATAGGCGTGCTGGCCGTGACCTCGGCCGACCGGCTGAACGCAGGCTGGACGGCGGCGCAGCGCGAACGCGCGCGGGGCAATCCGGCGTCGGTGAGCCATGTCGAGCGGTTGCTTGGGACGTTACCTCGACATTGCACTCTGGTCACGGTGGTCGACGGCCACCCGGCCACGCTGAGCTGGCTCGGATCGGTCGCGGGGCATCGCGTCATTGCCCACGGTGTTGAGCATTTCGGACAGACGGGGACGATCGGCGACCTCTACCGGCATTTCCGCATCGACCGCGACGCGCTGGTGGCCTCCGTGAACGGGCTGACGAGCGGCGCCCGGTTTGGGTGACCTGCGTGTCCAGAATATCAAACATGACCCAACGCTCGTAGCTGATTGGTTCGTATTGACTTGAGCTGGTCAGGAGATTTGACACTCGCTCCCGCCCAATCTGGAGCGTGGTCGACATCCAGCAGCGGGCAGGCTGAGGTGATCCCCAAGTCGCAGGGGCAGAAGACAAGGCCGCGCTCTAAGATGCTCTCGATGCGATCACCGATGCCTGGATCGGCTGAGGGTGTGAGGATGCCGGCTTGGGGCGGGGCGGTGGAGTTGGGATGATGTTCGCAATGGCGGCGTGAATTCCTGACGACCATCACGGCCCGGTATGACTGTTCAAGCGCGGGCCCAAGAATGACCAGTCCCAGCCCTTTTGCCGCCAGTCGTTGTCCTGCGCGCCCTTTCAGGTACAACCACCAAAAAGGGCGGGTAGCCGACTCTCTTCTTCTTCGACAACGACAAGCGCTCGCGTCAACCCGCACCTGACGACAACGCCCTTACCGCAAGGTCTTTGATCCGCTCGATGTAGTCGTCTTGTGACCAGCCAACCTGGCGCGTGAGTTGCTCCCAGTTGCGAACCGACAACAACGTCCAAAGAAGGTCCGCTGCCGCATCAGTCGTGAGGTCCGGGCGCAGCGTGCCGTCGGCCGCAAGCGCTTGCACGGCAGCTTCGCAACCGTGGCGAACCGCCTGCATCCGGTCCTCCCACGCCTGCCGGGCCTCTTCGTCGTCATCCTGCATCGCCATCAGCGCCCGGCCGACGCCGTAGATCTCGGGGATGTAGCCCCCCCAGGCCTCGATGAACAATTCCAGACGTTTACGTCCCGATGTGGCGGAACGGCTGGCGGCCAGGCGGGCGTCGACATCTTTCTCCTCGTCGATGTGGCGCGTGGTGGCCACCAACAACTCGGCGCGCGACGGAAAATGCAGATAGACGGCTTGCCGGCTCACTCCGGCCGCCTTTGCGATGTCGGACATCCGCACTTTGCTGCCCCCGGTTTCGAGCAATTTCCAGGCGGCGTTGAGAATGCGGGTTCGGGTGTTCGGATTCATACTTGACATGATGTAAAGTTATCGCCTATTGACGCGATGTCAAGTTTACACTGTGTCAAGTTCAGCTCAATTCATCGAAAGGTGATCGTCTTGAAAGTCATCGTCATCGGAGCCACCGGCAGCATCGGCCGGGCCACGGTTCAAGATTTGCTCACGGACGGACACACCGTCACCGCCTTCGCCCGCAACCCGACGCGACTGGGGATCGACCATC
>Ga0180436_10001790_pt1 | contig 20792 bp, 19 predicted proteins | sample SS_ome_2_FD_132434 | JGI IMG/M metagenome (GOLD analysis project Ga0180436, IMG submission 132434) | Hypersaline lake sediment archaeal communities from the Salton Sea, California, USA - SS_3_S_2 metaG | ecosystem: Environmental > Aquatic > Non-marine Saline and Alkaline > Hypersaline >...
GTGGTGGTTACATAGTCCTTGGGCTTATTCAGCAGGAGGTACACTTTCCGTTCATTTCTCAAGCGTTCTCCATTGTACCTCACATCGTCGCTTTGGCTAACCTTGGTTCCCATCTGGGTGACCACGGTGCCGTTGACAGAAACCAGACCAGCCGCGATCAGATCATCTGCCTCACGCCTGGAACAGATTCCCGATGCGGCAATATATTTATTCAGCCTGACCAGCCCCTCTGAGCCAAGGCCCTTGGCAGAATGAGCTTTAACTTTTCCTGACTTAGCTTTACCTGAGCCTGGGTGAGTTTTTCCAGAGCCTGGCTTAGCCTTGCTTTTACCAGTCCGGGCCCCGCTTTTCCGCTCCGGGCCTTTGGATATAGATTCTTCTTCTTTGTTAGTATTATCCCTTTTCACCGGCGATGCACTGGAAAAGGATAAATCTCCCCCCGACAGGCGGGATCCTGAACGTTGATTTCCCGCTTTCGGCGGACTACTTTTTTTGCCTTTATTTTGTGGTCCTGTTTTGCTCAAATGCCTGATTATTAAAGAGTGTTAAAGGGTACAAAGATACAGCTATTTAGGCAACATTCTTGGAATAATAATTTTAACTTTGGTAGCGATTTAGAAATCAGCTATTTCAAGCCATATTAAAGCAAAAGTTATGAGTTTAGTTATCTCAATATCAGGTATCAGGGGCACCATCGGGGGCAGGCCCGCTGAAGGTTTGACACCCATCGATACTGTGCAGTTCGCATCCTCCTATGCGTCCTGGTTGATTCAGGAATCGGGTAAGGAGCAGCCGGCAGTTGCACTGGGCAGGGATGCACGTATTTCAGGTCCCATGGTAGAGCAGCTGGTATCGGCCACTCTGAGCGCCATGGGAGTTCATGTATACCTGCTGGGACTGGCTACGACACCCACTGTAGAGATGGCTGTAACAGAGATGGGGGCTGATGGAGGTATCGTGTTGACTGCCAGTCATAATCCTGCGCAGTGGAATGCCCTGAAATTGCTCAATGGAAGGGGAGAATTCCTTTCTGCTGAAGACGGAGAAGCCATACTGCGTAAGGCCAGGAGCAATGATTATAGTTATGCAGACGTAAAAAAGCTGGGGGAGATTAAACCTCTGGAAGGAATGGATGTCAAACACATCGATCAGGTACTGGATCTGGACCTGGTGGATAAGGATAAGATAAGAAAGAAAAAATTTAAGGTGGTCATCGATTGCGTAAACTCGGTAGGAGGAATTGTTTTGCCTCAGCTGCTTCAAAAACTGGGAGTGGAAGATGTGGTAGAGCTTTACTGCGAACCCACAGGCGAATTCCCGCATAATCCTGAACCACTGCCCGAGCACCTTACAGAGATTTCTGAACTTATGGTGAGAGAAAAGGCAGATGTGGGTTTTGTGGTTGATCCGGATGTGGACCGCCTGGCCATTGTGTGTGAGGATGGTTCCATGTTTGGCGAAGAATATACCCTGGTAGCCATTTCAGATTACATACTCTCAAGAACTCCGGGTAATACAGCTTCCAATTTAAGCTCTACCCGGGCTTTAAGAGATGTAACCGAAGGGCATGGTCAGTCCTATTTCCCTGCAGCAGTGGGTGAGGTAAATGTGGTAAACGCCATGAAGGAAAATGATTGCGTGATAGGAGGAGAAGGTAACGGGGGAGTTATTTATCCCGAATTGCACTATGGTCGTGATGCTCTGGTAGGCATCGCCCTCTTCCTTACTCATCTGGCCGAAAGCAACATGGATTGCAGTGTACTCAGGAAATGCTATCCAGACTATTTTATTTCCAAAAACAAAATTACCCTGGAAGCAGGAGTTGAGGCTGATACCCTTCTGGAAAAATTCGCCGAGGCTTATGCCAAATATGAGGTTAACAGGGTAGACGGAGTTAAGGTGGATATGCCGGAAGGTTGGGTCCATTTGCGTAAATCCAATACAGAACCCATTATCAGATTATACGCCGAAGCGGGAAGCAGCGAAGAAGCTGAACGCATTGCCGGTGAGGCTAAACAAAGCATTCAGAAACTGGTTACATAGATAGATTACTGCTTTATATATAGAATACTGGTCACATAGAAAGATTATTAGAACAAGATGAAAAAGAGAACCTTATTAGCCATAATTATTCCCTCAGTGCTGATCATTGCACTGGTACTGTATTCCGTGCTTTCCGGCAAGGAAAAAGAGGTGGTACTGGAAACTGAAGTGCTGCAGGGGAAGTTTGAAATCTCGGTGATGGTCACCGGAGAGCTTCAGGCCATACGTGAGACAGAGATTCAGGCTCCTTCTCAGCTACGAAGCAGGAACCTGAGAATCCGCAGTGTGAAGATCCAGGATCTGATTCCTGAAGGTACCGTGGTAGATTCAGGCCAGTGGGTAGCCACCCTGGACCGCTCTGAGGCGGACAATTCCCTGAAGGATATAATGGATAACCTGGAGCAGAAGGAGTCCGAATATATGCGGACCAAGCTTGATACCACCATGTCGCTAAGGGAACTTCGCGATCAGCTGATCAACCTGGAGTTTGCCATGGAAGAAGCTGAGATCACCCTGGAGCAATCCAAGTTTGAACCCCCGGCCACCATTCGTCAGGCCGAAATTGAGCTGGAGAAGGCAACCCGGGCTTACGAGCAGGCCGAAAAGAATTACGGACTGAAAGTGCAACAGGCCAGGGCTGAGATGCGAGAGGCTGAGATCAATATGGCCCGCGATCAACGGAGCAAGCAGGAGATGGAAGCCGTGCTTCAGAAGTTTGATGTTTTTGCACCGGCTTCTGGCATGGTGATCTACAAAAAAGACTGGAGCGGGCAGAAAAGAACCGCTGGATCTGAGATCAATACCTGGGACCTGGCAGTTGCAACACTACCCGATCTGAGTACCATGATCTCCATGACCTATGTGAATGAAATTGATATAAGTAAGCTGAAAAAGGGACAGCCCGTAAATATTGGGGTGGATGCTTTTCCAGAGAAGAAGTTTACCGGGGAAGTTACCGAAGTGGCCAACATTGGTCAGCAGCTGCCCAATACGGATGCCAAGGTATTTGAGGTCAAAATTGAATTAAATGAAAGAGATACCATCCTGAGGCCCTCCATGACCACCAGCAATCAGGTGGTTACCCAGGTGCTTGACAGCGTGTTATATGTACCGCTGGAAGCAGTACATGCCAACGACAGTCTGACCTATGTTTACCGAAGGTCGGGAAAGAAGCAGGTGGTGGTACTAGGAGAATCCAATGAAAACCACATTGTGGTGGAAATGGGACTAAATAAGGGGGACAAGCTTTACCTTTCCCTACCTGAAAATGCGGATAATTTTGCCTATACAGGCCTGGAACTGAAGGAAGAGATAGAGAAGCGAAAGGCTGAAGAGGAACAAAAGAGGATTGAGCAGCAACAGCAGATGAACCAACCTAGGAGCCCCAGAAATTTCAGGGGAGGACAGCCAAACAGGAGCAGGGGGTAAGAGGATGGGACGCTATTTGCATGACATAATCATTGCCATTGAGTCGATCATGGCAAACCAGATGCGGAGTATCCTGACCGCACTGGGGATTATTTTCGGTGTGGCAGCAGTTATTACTATGCTGGCCATAGGAAAAGGAGCTCAGCAGGAAATCCTGGAACAGATAAAGATGGTTGGTGTTAACAACATCATTGTTACCCCCATCATTGAAGCTGCCAATGGGGAGAACGGAGAAGAGGCTGCAGGTGAAACCCAGAAGAAGAAATTTTCTCCAGGTCTTACCCTGGAAGATGTGGAGTCCATAAAAAAAGTGGTGCCCACAGTCAATCAGGCATCACCCGAGATCACCCTAAACTCTTTTGTGGTAAAAGACGGGAAGAGGGCCAGTGCCAAGCTCCTGGGAGTTTCCAATTCCTACTTTGATATATTCAATCTCCCCCTGGAGGAGGGTAGTTTCTTTATTCCTTACCAGGAGGACAATGGAATTCCGGTTTGTGTGATCGGAGCCAATATCAAGAACAAATTCTTCAGCAAGGAAAACGCCATTGGAAAATACATCAAATTTGACATGGTTTGGCTTAAGGTAGTTGGGGTGCTGGAGAAGAACGATGTAAACCTTACCCGCTTTGAGAATATTGGGGTAAATGTGATGAACGATAACATTTATGTGCCGGTGAAAACCATGCTCATGCGTTATCAGAACAGGGCACTGGTGGGGACCAGGATCAAGGGAGCCGAAGGCAGGGTTTTTGGTCGTGGAATGGCCATAAGTTTTGGCTCGGCCAGTGGCGGTAATGAATCCAACAACTACAATCAATTGGACCGCATCATTGTCCAGGTAAACGAATCCACCGAATTAAATCCTTCCACAGACCTCCTTGCCAGGCTGCTTATGCGAAGGCACGAAGATGTGAAAGACTTTGAGATTACCGTGCCCGAATTGCTCCTGAAACAGGAACAGCGAACCAAGGATATTTTTAATATCGTTCTGGGTGCCATTGCCAGCATCTCATTGCTGGTTGGTGGTATCGGCATCATGAATATCATGTTTGCTTCAGTAATGGAGCGTATCAAGGAGATCGGAACCCGACTGGCCATTGGTGCGCAGAAAAGGGACATTGTCGTACAGTTTCTGGCGGAGGCTGTACTGATATCAGTCATTGGAGGAGTTATCGGGGTAATCATTGGAATCACCGCTTCGTGGCTGATCACCAAGTTTGCCGACATCCTCACCCTGGTTACTCCAATCAGCGTGATTATCTCCTTTGCCGTATCGGCATCCGTTGGAGTTATCTTTGGTTACTCACCAGCCAAAAGGGCTTCTGAAAGGGATCCTATAGAATCATTAAGGTATGAATAATATGTTTCGATTTATATTAATTTGCACGGGCCTGACACTGGGAATCCTATCGTCCGCCCAGACGGAGTCTCAAGTTGAGATAGTGGAACTCACACTTCCAGAAGTCATTGATGTGGCGCATGAGCAATCCCTTATGTCATTGATGTCGAGGCACAGGTTTCGCAGCAGCTACTGGGAGTTTAGAGCCCACAAGGCCAGCACCAGACCCGGTTTGACCCTGGAAGGGACTTTGCCCTCTCTGACCAATGCCACCGAAAGTGTGATACAGCCCGATGGAACTGAGGAGTTTGTGGAACGTTCCTTTATGAGGACCTCCCTGGATATGCAGCTGAACCAAAATATTTGGCTCACCGGCGGACGGGTGTTTGTATCTCCCGAAATTCAGCGAAATGATAATTTCGGACTGGAGCCCCCCAGCAATTATCTCTCTTACCCCATCACCATTGGATTCATGCAACCCATTAACGGCTACAATGAGTTTAAATGGGACCGGAAGATTGAACCTATGAAGTATGAGGCGGCCAAACTAACCTATATAAATACCATGGAGCGTGTGAGCCAGCAGTCCGTCAGGTACTTCTTTGACCTGGCCCTTGCCCAGATCAACCTGGAGATTGCAGAGAAGAACCTGGCCAATTCAGACACCCTTTACCAGATTGCTCAGGGTCGATACCAGCTGGGGACCATTGCAGAGAACGAGCTTCTGCAACTGGAGCTTAGCCGCCTGAATTCGGAAACACAATATAATGAGGCAACCATTGATCTGGAATTACGGAAGTCGAGGCTTCGCTCCTTTCTGGGTTTTAACGAAAGGGTAAGCCTGAAGCTGATCCTTCCCAACGAGGTTCCGGAAATTACCCTGGATTATAACAGGACGCTTAACGAAGCCAGAGAAAATAATCCGGAGATTCTTACGATGGAGCAGCAACTGCTGGAGGCCGAGCGGGAAGTGGCCGAGGCCCGGTCGCAAAAGGGGATCCGGGGCGATCTCTTTGCTCAGTTCGGACTTAGCGGGGTGGATGAAGATATCAGGAATTCCTATACGAACCTGGCCAGGCAGCAGCGGGTTGAAGTGGGGGTCACGGTTCCCATCCTTGACTGGGGCCTTGGAAAAGGGAGATTCCGCATGGCCCAGTCGGCCGAAGAGGTGGTTAAAATGGACGTTAGCCAGTCCATGCTCGATTTCGATGAGAATATTTTCCTCCAGGTGATGCAGTTCAACCTGCAGGATGATCAGGTAGCCATTGCGGCCAAAGCGGATACCATTGCCGATCTTCGATACGAAGTAACCAAACAGCGGTTCTTGATCGGGAAGATCGATGTACTTGATCTAAATGTTGCCCTGGAGGAAAAAGATGTGGCCCGGAGGAGTTATGTTGAATCCATGAGAAATTATTGGGACTACTATTATGACCTGAGGGGGCTTACCCTTTACGATTGGGAGAAGGATATCAAGCTCACCGAGGATTTCGACGATTTGTTGGAGCAGTAGATCAGCTCCTGAAAACCATGCTATACTGGTGGATATGATTCAGGATGGCCCTGTCGTCCTGGGATAGCTGCATGCCCCTTCGTTCCAACACCAGCTTGGCAGTTTCCAGGGCCTTATCCAGTTTATATTCTGAAAAACCTTCTGCACCACCCCAGCTGAAGGAAGGGATGAAGGTGGGAGGAAAGCCCGGACCAAAAATATTGGCCGATACTCCGATCACGGTGCCCGTATTGAACATGGTATTAATTCCGCATTTGGAATGATCGCCCATGATAAGGCCGCAGAATTGACGTCCGGTCCCCACGAACTTTCTGGCCGGGTAGTTCCAGATTTTCACTTCACCGTAGTTGTTCTTCAGGTTGGAGTTGTTGGTGTCGGCTCCCAGGTTGCACCATTCTCCCAGGACCGAATTTCCCAGGAAACCATCGTGGCCCTTGTTGGAATTGGCCTGCAATACCGAATTGTTAATCTCACCTCCTGCCCGGCAAAAGGGGCCGAGGGTAGTGGGACCATATATCTTTGCGCCCATTTTCACCACTGCTCCCTCACAAAGGGCAAAGGGACCACGAATCATGCAGCCTTCCATGATCTCGCTGTCCTTTCCCAGGTAGATCGGTCCTCGTGAGGCATTCAAAGTAAAATATCCTCCCTGAAATCCAGGTTCCACAAAGACATTCTCAGGTTTGTCCACCTGAACTGTCTCGCTAAGCATCTGACTGGTTCTGCCCTTTGTGAGTCGTTGAAAGTCGGCCTCAATTTCCTGACCATTCAGGGTGAATATCTTCCATGGTCTGTCGACCAGTGAAAGATCCCCTTCATATTCCAAGCCATTCTTTATCCAGGACCTGGAATCGAATTCTTCAGCAATTCTCCCGGAAGCTCGGACCGCAAGCAATGTTCCTTCGTGTATCAGTGCCTGTTCGTTATCCAGCTTTTCGATGGCACTTACGATGTTTGTGTCAGGCAGAAGTGCTCCATTAATCAACAGATTGTCCTCGCCCAAAAGACAGGGAAATTTCCCTCTGAGGTAGTCTACAGTGAGGGGTGAAGAAGCTAGCCCAAGTTCCTGTTCCCATTTTTCAGAGATTTTGAGAATTCCCACCCTGAGATCTGAAACAGGCCGTGTAAATGTCAGTGGTAAAAGGCTATCTCTGCTATTATCGTCGAAAAGAATCAACTGCATCTTTTTTATTTAAATGTAAAGAAAAGCCCGGATACAAAAAAAGCCGACCCTTTCAGGTCGGCTTTCAGTCAGGGTTATAAATCCTGCTATTTTTTCTTCTTGTCCAGGTGTGTCTTGTAACGGTTCATGAACTTATCCACACGACCGGCGGTATCGACCAGTTTCATCTTACCGGTGTAGAAGGGATGAGATGTACTGGAAATTTCCAGTTTAATCAGTGGATATTCAACCCCATCTTCCAGTTTTATTGTCTCTTTCGATGCAGCCGTTGATTTGGTGACGAAAGTGAAATCATTGGACATGTCCTTGAATGCGACCAGCCGGTAATCTTTTGGATGTATGTCTTTTTTCATTGCCTTATTGTTTTCAGTAATAAACGCTTTTCTCAAAACGGAATGCAAAGATAGGAATGTTTGTTACAACTTCAAAATATTTTCCGGAAGTTTTGCCTCATCCACAGCTTCTTCCATAAACCTTTGATAGGGCTTATTTGGATCAAAAAGATAGCGATAGGTATGATAAGTTTTGGTGTGGTAAGCACCCGTTGCCTGATAGAGAGAAATCATCTTGGGATTGAAGTCCCCAACCCAGGAAAGTTCGAATTGCTTGTAATGAGGTTTATGATCCATTACCTTTCTTAACTGGTAAAAGATGCCTGATTCCACGCCTGAATTCTGGTATTTTGGCACTACACCGGCAGCGGTTCCCCGGGCCCGGGTCATGGTGTTTTTCCTCTTGTAGTTGAGGAACCTGATTTTATTGATCAGATGCAGTTTCCCATTCAAATGCCTGAAAATCTGATTGGCGTCGGGCAAAAACATAAAAAAGGAGATGGGTTCGTTGTTGTAGTAGGCAAACCAGATCAGTTCAGGATCCATGATCATTTTGATCTTTCGCATCTCATCGTAAAGCGATGCCGGATCCATGGGAGTATAATCCTCTCGGAGTGAGGCCCAGGCCTGGTCATAAATGGATGCAGTATCCTCTACAAACTTGGCGGCATGCTTCATCTCAAAATGCCTGTAGGAATAACCTTCCCTGTTGTTGATCCATTCAGCAATTTTCCAGAATCGTTCAGGGAAGGGTTTTTCCAGATCCAGGTGAAAGCCCAATTGTCTGTAGTATAGCTTAAAACCATAATCCTCGAACAAGGTCCGGTAATAGGGCAGGTTATAATTCATGCCAATGGCCGGAGGTACGAAGCCCTGTACGAGGCAGCCCCAGTTGGTATCATTTTCACCGAAATTTATGGGACCATCCATGGCTTCATAGCCCCTGTCATTCAGCCATTGTTTGGCTGTATCGAAAAGCAAAAAGGCCACCCCCTGATCATCGACGGACTCAAAAAATCCGCACCCACCGCTCTTTATCTGGTCGGCCTCATCCTTATCCGTATCGTAAAAGGCGGCAATCCGGCCAAGGCACTCCCCTTTTTCATCCAAGGCAATCCATCTGACTGCGTCGCCATGGGTAAAATAGGGATTTACCTTTCGGTTGAAGGCCTTTTGAATCTCACGATCAAAGGCCATTACGTGATTGGGATCGTTTCGGTAAAGCTTCCTGGGAAAATCAAGAAAGGATCTTTCAAGTTTTTTGGAATCTACCGGCAGGATACGTATCATGGCTAAAGGTTGAACCAATCGCTCATCATATTATCTTCTATGCAATGCTCTTGCTGGCTTTGATGAACAAACTCATTTCTTTTTGAAAGATAGACGTAATCCTCCGCCCATTCTCTAAAGTTCAAAGTGATTTCTTTCACCGCACTGAGTATAGTAAGGACCTCTTCATCTGTTGTGGTTGGATGAAGTGACCATCTGACCCAGCCTGGTTTGTCTGAGAGATCGCCGTGACTGATCTTTTCTGTGATCTCCCTTGATTTATCGTAGGTCACTTCCAGCAGAAAGTGTCCATAGGTACCTGCGCAGGCACAACCTCCGCGGGTTTGAATTCCATAACGATCGTTAAGTAACTTAACAAACAGGCTGAAATGTATATCTGGATGATAGAATGAAATCACCCCAAGACGATCTTCCACATTGTTAGCCAGGATCTCAATTCCTTCGATGTTTCTTAATCCGGGCAGCGCAATCCGGAGAAGCTCTTCTTCCCGTTGCATGATCTTCTCGACCCCCATTTTTTCTTTAAGTTCCATGGCAAGGGCTGCTTTGATGGATTGAAGAAATCCGGGTGTTCCGCCATCTTCGCGCACCTCAATGTCATCCACATACTGATACCGACCCCAGGGATTGGTCCAGTCCACGGTGCCTCCTCCGGGATTGTCCGGCGCTTCTGCATTATACATATCCTTATCGAATATCAGTACTCCTGATGATCCGGGCCCCCCTAGAAATTTGTGGGGCGAGAAAAAAATGGCATCCAGTTTCTCCATGGGATCCTCGGGGTGCATATTGATATCCATGTAAGGAGCATTAGCTGCAAAATCTATAAAAACCATTCCCCCATATTCGTGCACCAGTTTGGCCATCCGGTGATATGGAGTCTTTATTCCTGTAACATTGGAGCAGGATGTAAATGATCCTATCTTGAATTTACGATCCTTGTACTTTTCCAGTTTTGCCCGCAAATCATCCAGGTCCACTCTCAGGTTTTCATCGGGCTCGATCATTACTACCTCCGCAATGGTTTCAAACCAGGAAGTGTGGTTCGAGTGGTGCTCCATATGTGTAATGAAGACCACAGGCCGGTCTGCCGGCTCCAGGTTTTCCCCCTTATCACCTCCGCTGCCCTTCAGGCTAAGCATCCGCATCAATTTATTTATCACTGCGGTCATTCCATAACCCTGAGTAAGAATCACATCGTTGGGGCCTGCGTTCACATGTTCCTTTATCAACACGTGTGAACGTTTATAAGCTTTCGTCATCAGTGTCCCAGTCAGGGTTGATTCGGAATGAGTATTGGCCACGAAAGGACCTATTTGGCATTTAATCTTTTCCTCAATGGGTTTGTACAATCTTCCACTGGCAATCCAGTCGGCATAAATGATTTTTTTCTTCCCATAAGGGGATTCAAAGGTGGTATCGATCCCCACTATGTCTTCACGGAAAGACTTAAAATAATTCTCCAGTGTGCTCATTTAATATATTTGCAGCTTTGTGGTTATACAGGCTTAGTCCCTTCCTGAGAACCTGGCCAGCAATCTCAAAAATTCAATGTAAAGCCAGATCAGGGTGACCATCAAACCAAAGGCACCGTACCATTCCATGAATTTGGGAGCCCCCATCTTGGCGCCTTTTTCAATGAAATCAAAGTCCAGAATCAGGTTCAATGCAGCAATTACGATAATTACCAGGTTAATCACGATTCCCAGGGGTCCGGCCGAATGCATGAATCCCATGGGCATGCCGAAGAGACTCATGATCCAGCTTATCAGGTAGGCAAAAAACACTGCTCCCGTAGCCATCATCACACCTCTGCGGAACCTGGGCGTAGCCCTGATTCGTCCTGAGCGGTATAAAAACAACATGGTAAATAATGTTCCTATGGTCAATAGTACTGCCTGGAAAGCAATACCCGGGTACCTGGCATTCACAATGGCACTGATTGCACCCAGGAAAAGTCCTTCCAGTATGGCGTAAATAGGAGCCGTAATGCCTGAAGACTGAGGCCTGAAAATGGTAATCAGGGCCATGATAAATCCACCGATTGCACCTGCAATGGCAAAGGTTCCTGCCCTTCCGGGATCGGCTCCCATAACCATGTTCCAAGTATATGCCGCAGCACCGATGACCAGCAGTAACATCAGCCCCACTTTATTAATGGTCCCATTTACAGTCATAACACTGCTGCCTGCAGTAGTGGTACCAACTTTCTCAAATATCTTTCCTGTCATCGCTGGATTGGATGACCTCATTGCTCTCATCTTTCTGAATTTTGGGTCAAATATAGATCATTTTTCAAGACTGAAAGGGTCAAAACACATGCCATAGAATAGCAGTATTAAAAACCTGACAGAATTGCAGTATAATTTCTATTTTTGATTATGATTCGGGCCCTGCGCAATATCTGGAAGAATGAGTTTTTCAAAAATGTGGCCACACTGATCTCCGGAACAAGCTTTGCACAGGCTTTCTCAGTAATTATATACCTGGTCCTCAGTCGAATTTATACGGAGGAGGATTTTGGGGTGTTCGGACTTTATATGAACATCCTGAATATTGTGATCATCTTTTCTACGGCCCGCTACGATCAGGCCATTCTACTGCCTAAAAGCAACAAGGAGTCTTTAAACCTGGTTGGATTGTCGGGACTGATCAGTGTATTTGTAAGCCTGGTCTTGTTGCTTATTGTTGTAGCATTCAACCAGACTCTTTGCCAATGGCTGGGGAGCGAGGACATCTCCACCTGGCTCTATTTTATCCCCCTGTCCACCCTGCTGGTAGCCTGGTTCACCATTTTGAAAAACTTTGCCAACCGGGAAAAGAAATTCAAATTAATTGCTGGAGCAAATATTGGTCAGAGCATAGGCAACTCATTGACCAAACTGGGATTAGGCTTCCTGCTTGCGGGTGCGGCCGGACTGATTGTGGGTTCCATGAGCGGACAGCTGCTGGGCTTCCTGGTCTTTTTCATTTTTCTACTTCCAGAGCTGAGAAAGGGAATAAGCAGCATGAGTTTTTCTGAAATGAGGAGGCTGGGAAAGAATTATAGCCTGTTTCCCAAGTTCAACATGTGGCAAGCCCTGATCAATAACCTTTCTGCAGCCTTTCCGGTTTTCATTTTCAGCTCCTTCTTCTCCACAAGCATAGCAGGCATTTATACCTTCGGATTTATGATTGTACACCGGCCCATCCATTTGCTGGTGAATGCTTTCTACCAGGTAATATTCCAGAGATTCGTGGAGAAGAGTCACAGAAAGGAGCTAATCTTGCCCGAATTGTATCTCTTTATCAAGAGGGCTGTGCAAATTATGTTGATCCCCTTTATACTGATGGGTATTTTTGCGCCACAGATATTCGGCTTTATGTTTGGGGACAACTGGACAGAAGCCGGCCTCTATGCCCGTTATCTGCTACCCTGGATTTTTATGATGGGCCTGACCATGCCTCTTGCTTTCTTGCCCGATATGTACCGCAAGCAAAAGAAAGCGCTGGTAATTGATGGGATTAGGCTGATTTTCAGGCTCCTGGGTCTTATTATTGGAGTTTCGCAAAACAATGTTTACCTGGCACTGGCCCTCTACAGCGGAGCCAGTACCATCTTCATTGGGGTTAACCTGATCTGGTATGTACAACTGGCAAAAACCCTTCCTCCTGCGGATCCGGGAGAAGAGGAAAAAGTTGAGCTTTAAATCCCGCTCGCGCAGTACCCGCAGCTCTGCTGCAGGGTAAGCGAGCACAAATAAAATATACAATGGATCGAAGATTCCCAGAAGCTGAGCTTCTAGGGGTTTCAATTAAAAAAATTTTATAAATTTGCAGTCCCAAACGGTGGATGTAGCTCAGCTGGTTAGAGTGCTGGATTGTGGTTCCAGAGGTCGCCGGTTCGAACCCGGTCTTCCACCCGACAACAAAACCGTCTTGCTAAAGCAGGGCGGTTTTGTTTATATAAAGAAATCAATGGAGAATATATATAAGGCATTCAGAGTGCCTTCTCCAATAATTATTCCCACAGCGCATTTCCAGTATGCGATATTGAGTGTGCTGCTTACATAGATGATCAGGTCGGTTGGTACCACCGGGAAAAAACTCCAGCCGGCGATAATGGGCAACTCTTTTTTACGCAGGGCTTTTTTGACTTTTTCAATCTGCACAGGATATTTCGATTCCAGCCAGACATCCAATCTGAGATACTGTGTGAAGTAGTAAACCACCAGAGAGGATGTGATAATCCCTACCAGGTTGATGATGTATGCTTCCATGGGAGGAAACAAAAGAACACCAGCCACGGCAAAGGGTGTAGAAGGAATAAAAGTGAGCCCGATAAAGGTGAGAATAATCAGGTACAGGCTGACTACAAGGGCTTTATGATCGTCCACGTAGTTTTTCAGGAAGGTGATATCAAAAAAATCCCGATTGATAAAATAGAGGATGAGAGTCACAAGAATAACTGTCAACCAGATGAATAAAGATTTACGTCTGACCTGCATCCTGTGCTTCATCCCCTAAAAGTAATATTATAGATCGACTAGAAGTGGATATTGATTGAAAAGACGCCCAGTGGCCCCAGACTCACGGAGCTGCCTTTCTCGGTGCTTTGAGAAGAGCTTGTCGAGTTATAGGATTCTTCAACAGTTTGATGGGAGTACCCAATATTAAGATAGGTTTCTGTTGACAGAGAAATGGAATTTGATATAAAAACTGTCAAGCCCAGGAAGGGTCTAATACTATATGTATTTCTGATCGTTTCACGAAGGCGGTAATAATCCGTAATATTATCTACATCCTCAGTCTTATTTCTGTAGAAGCCTGCTGTCAGATCCGTTCCATACTGAAGCTGAAGGCGATTGAAGTTCTGATGCCATTCATAGCCAATCCGTGGAGTGAGGCTCAAATAATTGAAGGTGCTCGAACTTATGTTCGTATTTTCATAATCAGTTTTATAGTCCCTAAGCCCAAAGCTGGTTCCAAAGCGCCAGGCTCCCTTATTAGTCATTCGTTTATAGCCAATGCCAAAATCGGAGACATTGCTCAGTTCAAATGCATTGAAGAAGCCAATATTTATTTCATTTTTTTTGTCTGAAAAGGATTCAGAGCTTTGAGAATTCGCAGGGAAGAATAATGCAATGGCAATAGCCACCAGTAAAAAATGTTTCATGGGTGCAAAGTTTGAGGGTTAATGAAAAAAACTGGTGATTGAAGTTCAATGATTGTGCCAAAAAAAAACCACCAGGCTAATGCATGGTGGCTTTAAATAGGATTAGAACAAATTACTTCGCAAAAGCCTGATTGGCTATGTAATCGTAATCGGCCTGTATGTTGCTGAAAGGATCATCTTCACGCTCATCTTCCACGAAATAATATTCCACTGAATCTTTCCTTCCGGCTTCGAACAGGCTGGCGAAATCAATAATTCCTTCTCCCACAGTGGTACCCTCCAGTTCCGGAGTGGCATCTTTCACATGGAAGATCTGAATTCTACCGGGATATTTCTTTAGAAGATTGGCCGCATCGTAGCCTCCTTTGGTGGCCCAGAACAGGTCAATCTCAAAGTGGACCAGATCTGCATCGGTCGATTCAATAAGCAGTTCCTGAGGAATGATGCCATCCAGTTTTTCAAATTCAAATGCATGGTTGTGATAGCCAAATTTTATACCGGCCTTCTTACACATCTCACCTATTTTATTGTAGTCTTCAGCCACATTTTTCCAACCATCGGCTGTGGATCTTGCCTGATCGGGTGTATAAGGAATGATCAGATATTCAATGCCTGTTTCGGCAGCAGCATCGACCATTTTTTGAGCCTTATCGGATGTGGTATAAGAGCAGTGGGTGGCCTTAAATTCCATTCCAAGGTCCTTTATTACCTGAGTATAATGGGAAGGAGTGATCTTGCCCAAAAATTTGCCATCGGTGCCAAGGCCATAACCTTCAATGTGTTTGTAGCCTACATCAGCCACCACTTTCATAGTGCCTTCGTAATCTTCACTTAACTGATTTCTCACTGAATAGACCTGAAGTCCTGGTTTCATGCCTGATTTTGAGAGATTGCAGGAAGGCAGCAAAAGTGCTCCTGCTGTCAGCACGGAGCTTGTTTTAATAAAGTCGCGTCGGGTTGTATTCATCTTAATGTATGTTTTAGGAGCCTAAATGTAATGAATCTATCTCATTTGACGGCAAAAGAGTATCAATCTGTTACCTGTACCAAAAATGACTTTTGCGCTGAGAATTGCCTGGAAGCAACTGAATGCTCTGGTTATTAGTATTAAAAAGGGCCACATCTGTCAAAATGGAAGCCGGTCCTGAGAATAAATACACACATTTTACTAAATTTGCTAGCAAAGCCACACCTGTCTTATCGCTGACATGGAAAAATTCAGTGATCAACATATCATCGATAGCATCCGCAAGCGGGACGATCGTGCATTTAAATATTTGCAGGTCAAGTTCCAGGATAGCATACGTCTGATGGTTACTGAACTGGGTGGTTCCCCGGAAGATGCCAAAGATGTATTCAGTGAAGGTTTGATTGCTCTGATTCACCTGGTAGATCGCAAAGATTTCGTGTTGACCTGCAAATTGGGGACTCTTGTTTATGCCCTCTGTAAAAAAACCTGGATGCAACATCTGGAGAAACAGGTGGCAGTGAAGAATTACCATGTGAGGAAACTGGAAAGTACACCAGACTGGGATTTTACGGAGGAGAGCGATAAGCAGTTATACCAGGATATATTCTGGGAAAGCTTTACGCAATTGGAAAAGGTGTGCCAGGAAATACTGGAAGGATATCTGAAAGAGGTCTCACCTAAAGATATCGCAGAGAAGCTGGGATACAGCTATGGCTACATCCGAAAGAGGAAAAGCATGTGTCACAGTTTCCTGATGAAGATGATAGAAAATCACCCTGTTTTTAAGAAGATAAAACAGACCGAACTAACGCTCGATATGGATTAAGCTACTTGGAAGAAATGGGAAAAGAAACAGGCATAAATAAGAAATTGGCGGATTATATCTACAACGATCTAAGTACCGAGGAGGTTGTAGAAATGGAACGGGATTTATCCAAAGATTCCCAGCTGGCCGATTCCTATCGTCTGAATCTTGAGGTGAAGGAATATCTGCAAGCCAAGCTGCAGCTGGAAGATATGATTTCAGATCCTCAGCTGGAGGAAGCTGAGCGACTGGCAGATCTCGCCTTTTCCACGGAATCCACAGAGACCATGACCAAGGAGCCTAGGGCCAAAGAGCCAAAAAAGGGTCGTACCCTGAGGCTTACCATGATTACAGCTCTTGCAGCAAGTATTGCTTTGATCCTTGCTTTCGGGATCCTGCCAAATCAGCTGAACGAAGATCGCTTATTTGACAGATTCTACCAACCTATGGCAGCTTCTGATTTTACGCAACGAGGCACCGAACAGATATATCGGGAGCTTGCCATTGGAATCAACCATTACATGGATGGAAACTACCAACAATCCATTGACCAGCTTGAAAAGCACGGATCCAATCCGATCATAATTTCGGATGTTCAATTCTTCAGTGCACTATCATATCTGGGCCTTGAAGAGTATAACTCAGCACAAAGCCTTTTTGAAACCTTGTCTGAGGGCGAAAATAAATATCAGGCCGAATCTCTATGGTATCATGGCCTTTCCTGCATAAAAGCCGGCGATTATGAAAAAGCAGCTATGCTTTTCGGACAACTGGAAAAATACGATGGTTTGTATCAAAAGGATTCTCAGGTCCTTCGCAGGAAACTCCGGCGTTTAACTCCATAAAAGAGAAGTAAGACTATCAGTATGGATCCCAGACCCAGGGAAGCCTTTCTTTGTGCATGCAATGGAGAGGTGTTTCCTGTAATCTGCAGGGCAGCCCAGTAATAGGGATGTGTGTAGAAAGGCGGTTGCTCAGTTATATACTGTTTCTTCACCCGGGATAGGGCAGTACTTTTGGAATGCCCTTTTTTAATTTCACTATAAAAGCCTACCATAATTTCCCTGCTTTTCACATCTTCTACGGGCCAGAGCGAGTGCACCACCGAGCTGGCTCCTGCCTGTAAAAAGCTTCGCGAAAGACTCATGACCCCTTCTCCCTCGTGAAGCTCCCCTCCAGCTGTTTCACAACTACTCAGGACCACCATGGGTGAAGAGACGCTAAGGGCATTTATCTCATAATCATGCATCTGATTAGAAAGAAGGGGGTCCTGAATGGAATCTAAGATGAAATAGGGCGACTTTCCTGTATTATCTGCTGCCAGGGAATGCATGGCCAGGTGTAGGATGGTTTTTTCTTCCAGTATATCCATGAGCTGCTGTTTGCTCAGATCTTTATTTATTTGCCGGCCTTTTGTTATTTCGAAAATATCCTGTACTTCTTCCTCAGCACCTTTTAGTCTGTCTAAGGTATTGTCCTGGGCAGTCGCATATCCGGGTATCCAGGCAGTAAGTTCCGGGAAACGCCAGAACCGTGAGGGTTTGTGAGCGATCAGTTGGGAATTGTAGACATAGGATATGTTGTATTGGTGCAGGAGATATTTAACACCTGCATAATTGGCAATGGATTCGGTTTCTAACTTGGTGATCAATGCATCAAAGGGAATATAATTCAACTCGTCATCGGGGACTATGATCAGGTTTCTCTCATTAAGAGCGGGTTCCAGGTCCTGGATCAGATCCTGGTACAAAGCGAAAAGTGCCTGCTTCAAGCTATCGAATCGTTCGGGCGTCTCTTCATAGGGTACAAAATCATGCAGGTTATCAGTCAGGATTTGCAGATTCTCCTGGAACGAGCTGTCCAGATCGGACCGAAAAACCTGGCAGTCTGTTTTCGAAACTACAAAGGTGTAAAGCTGCCTGTTCTCAAGGGATTGTGAGCCTGCAAGGAAATACTCCACGATCGTTTCATTTCGCCTCAGGCTTTTTCGTATCTGCTTCAAAGTAAAGTCTGTGCGGGTCGATTCGAACTGACTTATATTAGGTAAATCATTTCGAAGCTCCCCCATGCGTTTATTAAAGGAATCACGGGTTTGGTAAAACTGGTCCTGCAACTGGGCGATGTATAGGGAGTCTGGATTCATCTCCAGGAAAGAGGTACGTAGCAGGTTTGACAGATGATCCATTTCACTCTTGAGATCCGTGGTAGAAATAGCCAGAGGATCAGACAAGCCCTCCAGATACAGCCACTCTTTTTTATCCATTTCAAAAATCAACTCACCGGATTTTCCTCTGGCAGCCATTATAAAAGCTTCTTCTATGTACTTCTGCTTGCCGGTCAGATGGAACATATCCAGATTGAGCTGAATTCCGCTTTCAAAAAGATCTTTCTGTTTCGAATTCAGATCGATACGGCTTTCTGAAGAAAGGAAAGAATTTCGTATCTGAGACAGAAGATCTACAGCTTGCTGATTGGTGGACAGGGCAGCTTCCAGGTATTTGTTTTTTTCTAATTCCGCCTTGACCTGGCTGGAAGCCATCCTGAGGATTTGGGTTTTATTGTCCAGAATTTTCATAAAGGTTAGTTCATGGCTGGAGCTTCCAAGGGCAGGATTAACCTGAAAGTCTGTACTCATGAATCCTTCCGAAATGGATTGAAATGCCAGCTGAATGTAGTCCAGAGCATCTTCCCAGTCTTCCTGTTCCAGGCAATGTGAAGCTATGGAGTTATAGCAGTCTGCAGTCAGCGGATGGACATAGCCATAATTCTGCTGGTAGTTATCAAGGGCCATTCCCAGGTATTCCATGCCCTGATCGGCCTGTCCTCTTTCGGCCAGTAATAATCCGAAATGGAGATATATATTGGCAAGCTCGTAGTAGCTTTCATCGTATTCTGAGATCCAGCGCTCTATGCTTTTTTGGAAATAATGCCTGCTCTGTTGATAGTCGTTAAGCCTCTTATAGGTTCGACCCAGGTTAAAATATACGCTACCCTGGTACTTATGATCATGTTTGTCTTTGATTTTTTCACTTTCCTTCAGATCGTCCAATGCTTCGAAATATCGACCCATATTGTAATAGGTAATACCCCTGTTAAGAAAAAGCATGGACTGCTTTCTATACGACATTGCATCCCAATCATCGACTGTGTTCAGCAGGCGAAATGCCTCATTATGGTAAAAGAGAGTATTGCTAAAATCGCCCAGAGCATTATGGTACAGGGCTTTGTTGATATGAAGGCTGATCCTGAGCTGAAGATTCCTGGCATTTGCAGCGGGCATCAGGTTTTCAGCCATCCGGTATTGCAATATGGAATTCTCGAGACGGCCTGTTTCATAATATGCATAACCCAGATCATTTCTGATTAAGGCTATATGATAATCCGACAAGGGATAGCCCTCACTCAGGATACCACTTAAAAGAATTGCCGAGTTTTGAAAATCGCCAGCAGCACTTGCTTTTCGGGCCTCAAGGAAGTAGTATTCGGCAGAATCAGCGGGATTTTGTCCAAAAGTAGTACTTAAGGCAGCAAGGCCTAGCAAGAAATATAGGAATAGCTTTCTCAAAACAAACAGGTTTCACTTTGAAGTAAATTTATTACAAAAATACTCCCGATGAAAGAGAAAGCTACTTTCGTCAATAATGTGAGGGCAACTTGGCTAATCCCAGGGATCACCAATGGCACCTTGTGATCCGTCACCGTCACCACCGTGCAGGTAATTCAGTTTTTTGCGGTTGATTTTGTCGTTTTCGAACTTCTTCTCCATTTCGTTTTTTGTCATCTTTTTCATGATTCCGTGTTTTTTGGGTTTAATTACTGTTTAATAAGAATGGCTCTTGATTTGTTACCCCGTTTCAGGCAAAAAAATGAAAAAAAACAGGTGGCTGAGCTCGGGGAGGCCGGCTTAGAACCTATTAGGAGCATTGTTTCAGCCACCTGTCGACGGGGATTCCAAATCATAGTATGTTTTTGTCAGGGCTATAAGTACTTACTGGTTGGAGATTTTCAAGTTTGTCCTGGTCTCCTTCTCCGATTGGTTCCTGGGCCTCGATGGTCCAGCCAAATCTCGAGTCTGTCCGGCCATATTTTGACCACATCATAATTCGTCCGTTATGATCCCAGCGTAACACATGTGGCGAATAGTCCGGATTGATCCGGCCTTTTTTCCAAACAGCCTCTTTCACCTCTTTATCCCAGCATATTTCTTTTAGCTCCATGGTCTCTGTCGTTTCATCCTTGTGTATCATTGTGAGGGCTTTTGGCTCCAGGCTTTCTCAAGTAGGTCGTTCTTGAATCTTTTTACTTCCGGAGTGATCCATACATCGCTGGTCATATAGATTAAAAAATCCTTGTCATCCTGGGAAAGAAAGACCATCTTCTTCTCACCGCTCGCATCTTGTAGAGTTTTCATAAGCATCAGTTTTTGTACACACAATATCATAAGTCACATGAAATCAATCCCTTTATGGGAAGCTTCATGTGCTAATAAGTGTTAAGCTGCTGTTTAATCAGAAAGGCTTTAGAATTGTTACCCCGATTTCTAAACTTTTTTAAAAAAACTTTCAAAAAGCCTTAAAAAGGGGTAAAAAAAGCTTCGATTGGAACCGATTAATGTGAAATAATCTTATATATAAGAAGCATATATATAATAATGTTATATATTTGTCGTTATGATAGCAAAGGATTTGTTAAAAGGTACCTTGAGAACCATTGTTTTAAAGTTGTTGGCCGACA
>Ga0180436_10001795_pt1 | contig 20780 bp, 14 predicted proteins | sample SS_ome_2_FD_132434 | JGI IMG/M metagenome (GOLD analysis project Ga0180436, IMG submission 132434) | Hypersaline lake sediment archaeal communities from the Salton Sea, California, USA - SS_3_S_2 metaG | ecosystem: Environmental > Aquatic > Non-marine Saline and Alkaline > Hypersaline >...
TACCGTAACCATCATTGTTATAGATTAGGTTCGGCTGGGAGGAACTGCCGTTGACAGAAATCGTTCCGGCGCTATCCCACCAATTGCCCTCCAGATGTACACCGGTAGAATTGTTTCCGATGGCCTGTACGTAGTAAACCGAAATATTTCCGGATGAGCGGACAAAGAGACCTCTGCCGTCATTGTCGTTGAATGTGTTGTAAAGGCCCTTCTTGGATTTAATGCTCACAGCGCCTGTGCCGACACATTCAAATCCGTTCTGCAAACAATTATCGAGATAAACACCAGTTGCGCCGTTATTATTGGCATTGACGGCATAGAGAGTGATGTTCTTGTGGCTGTAAACCACTAGGCCGTCATAGGTTCCCCCATCCCAGTCGTTGTTGTTGAAATTGCCGTATTTCACGGAGACGGTGCCCGGTCTATAGGTAATGCCGATGATTACACCGCCATCATCGTTGTCGTTGGCGTCCACATAGTCCAGCTTAACGCTTCCAAGTGAATCGATCTCCAGCCCGTACCCGATCGCAGACCGGGAAAACTCGCCATATTTGATCTTTACCGACCGCACGACAGTTCCGCCATCGCTGTTGCTGATGTATGTGGAGATCTGATTTTCATTGGCTTCCACTTTGGTCAGACTGACGTTGCCCATCACATCCATGTAGAGCCCGCGGCGTGTGTTTTCGTTGAACTGGTTGATGAATCCCTTGCTGCTGCTGATGGTAACGCCTCCGCTGGTTCCAGCGAGGGTGTAGAAATATGCCCCGTCATATGTCCCTGCAGAGCCGTTTCTGTTGGCGATGATGTTAGTTGCCTTGATCGATCCCAGCGAGTACGCCCGCAGGCCGTAATTTCTGTTGTCGCTTGCCTCAGCATACTTGACCGTGATTCCATAGGAGCGGGAAGCGTTGTCGTTATCCAGGTCAATGCCGGTCCAATCATTCTCATTAGCCACCAGATATTCGACAGTTATGCTGCCGTTGGCGTCAAATTCAACCCCATTTTCCCCGTTATCAATCGCTGTGTTGTTGTAGGTAAAGTAGTCGGTTGACTTGATCTTTTTCTTGAGAGAGATGCTGCCGCTGCCGCCCGTGTTGTATGCGGAAACCCCATGCCCGCCATTTTCATCCGCATTGATATTGGTGAGCGAGATCGTTCTGCCTGAAATGACGGTCAGGCCGTGGCTGGTGTTGCGGCTGAATTCATTCGCACCGTAGATTCCCGCCGAACTAGAGCTTGTGATAGTAATCCCAGCAGCCCCTGCGCATCCGCCCGCATCCTGGCAGTTGTCTAAGTATGCGCCCCAGCGCCCATTATCGTTTGCCTTAATGGAAGACAGATAGATAGTACCAATTGTAGCAATGTGAAGTCCATCGCCGCCCTGGTTATCGTTGAAGCTGGAATCATAGATCTTCACACTGCCTTTGCTGGTAGGTTCGTAAATATACAGGCCATGTTCAGTATTATCGACCAGGTGCATGCTCTTAATGGTTATATTGCCAAATGTTCCCAACCGAATGACAGAGTAACCGATGGTTGTGTTATTTCCATTTCCATACACATTGGACATCGTTATGGTTGCAGATTTCGTAGTTTGTGCATTAAGGCCTTCGCCATTATTTCCGTTCAGAGTCAAATTTTTAACGGTCAATTTGGAAAAATTTGTATTGACATTTATTCCTGCCAAATTATTTCTGCTGGCAGAAACGTTATCGAACGTGATGTTTCCAAGTGTTTCGATTTCAAGGCCGCTTGAGAATTGGCTGTCGTCAAAATAAGCGTTCTTGATCGTGACGTTATACACCAGAGCATCATCGTCGTTGCTGATGAATGCGCCGCCGGTGTCGTTGTTCTGGGATTTCACCCCGTCGACGGTCACATGGCCCTTAACATGGTGAATGTTAAGCCCTTTATCAGATGAACCGGTCACCACTACATCTTCAACTGTCACATTCCCGTTGATATGGTGCAACCACACCTCATCTGAAAGACTAAAGCCTGCAAATGTGAATCCATCATCCAGATACTGGACGGTCACACCACTTGTCAGGGATGTCACATCTGATCCGTCTTCGCCGATGACGCCGTTGATCTGATTGATGTAAGTTTTTCCGTTGCCATCCAAGGAGAAACCCTGGAAGCTGCCCGATTCCACGTAAATCTTCCGGTCGGATGGCAGTGTTCCATTAGTTTCGATGTAGTCAATCGCAGCCTGAATTGGGTTAGGACACGGAGTCACGGCAGGACCTGGATCACAATCTGCAGTCGTGAAACTATAAACCGTTGTCCCGATCTTGAAGTACGGATCGGGCGCGACCAGCGCTTCCGCTGTTTCTTCGCTGGCCATATCGAGCGCTTCCCCGTCCGGCAAGGCTAGTTCCAGGCCGTTCTCCGAAAGCTCCTGGGCCACATTAACGGCCTCAACTATTTCTTCTTCCTGAGGCACCGGTTCTTCGGCTTTTCCAGCCGGTGATTCTTGCGCTGCTTCCTCTGGCTGTGCTTCTTCTGCGGATGTTTCTTCCGGCGATTGATCGCTGGCAGGTTGCTCGGCTTCAGCTTCTGCCGCTTCCGCTTCTGGTTCTTCAGGAGCCGCATCCGCAGGCGCTTCTTCCGCATCCGCAGGCGCTTCTTCCGCATCCGCAGGCGCTTCTTCCGCCTCCGCTGGCGCTTCGGCCGGCGGTTCAACGGGCGCTTCTGCAGGCGCGTCCTCGGCTGGCGCCGGTTCTTCCGATGGCGCTTCGCCTTCGGCGAAGACTGGCGTCGTCAGCATAAGCGCCAATAGCAGCACTGAAGAAATTAATAGCATCGATCGTTTAGTACGCATGTTTTCCTCCTAAAAATCTGAATGGACTTTAAATACAAATAGCGTTTAAATGAAATAGAAATGGACTCCCCCAATGGCGGCTGTGTACCGTTCAAGGTTCTCTCTCTTTTTATTTCCCTGCTAAATCAAAAAACCCTTCCCGATTTGTAATTTTATTATAGTGAAATTTTCCGAGATTTCAACCGAAGTTAACCAATTGTTAAATAAAAAAACCAGGGAGCCATTTGGCTCCCTCGTTACATGCAATTTGTGTTTTTTACGCATGAGTTGATAATTCTTACGGAAAAATACCCTGCTCGTTGAGCGCTTCCAGGCAGGGCGTAAATCCCGGGTGGTAGCTGAGGCAGTTGAGCAGGTCGTTCACACCGGCGTCCTGATTGCCGATGGCGATCTTGGCTTTGCCGCGCCAGTAGTAGCTCTCCTCCAACGCGGGCTCGTCGTCACGCACCATTTCGATCGAATTTTCCGTGGCCAGTTTGATCACGTCTGTGTAGCGGCCGGTGTAGTAGTAGGCGAAGAACGGTCCGGTCTGGTACCACAGGATGCGGTAGGGGCGGGCGCCGATGTCTTCTGGCAGGTCGTCATACAGGGCGAAGGCCTGGTCATACGCGGTCGCCGCGCCCTCGTAATCCTTTAGGTTGACCAGGTTTGTGCCGTAATTGAAGTAGGCAAAGAAGCGGTTAAGGCCGTCCAGGGGATAGATCTCTTCCTGGGCCATCTTGAGGGCGTTGCGGTAATTCTGGTTGACGTCCGCGTCCGATCCGAGCAGGTTGAGAACGTCATTCTCCTCGTTTTCCGGGTAGATGACAATGTAGGTGTAGTTGAATGAGCGCCATTCATCGATCAGGGCGTCATAGGGCTGTTCATAATCCGCGTGGATGTACGAATCCTGGGCGATGAAATATCCCTCGCGGTCGTTGTATCCGTTCAGCATCTGATAGTGGCCCATCCAGGTCATGTGGTAGTGGATGTCGCGGAACTGCGGGCCTTTCTCGACCACGACCGGATAGCCGTTGGCGATCAGCCGCTTGATCGCTTCCATCGTACCGCCCACGCGCACCAGCGCGTCCAGCCCCGGCTCCTGGCTGGCATATTGCGCCATCTCGTAGGGCATGACGTTCTTATCGAGCGCGTACGGTTTCAGGGCGCGGGCAACGTCGTCCGGGTCGCCATCCCAGCCCCAGTATGAAAGCAGCATGGCGATGTTGGCCGGTCCGCAGAAATTCCAGCGGTTGTGCTGGGTGAAATACTCGCCGGGAACCAACCGGAAGGATTCTGGATTGGGCGGGAAGGTGGGGGTCGGTTTGGCAGGCGCTGTATCCGCTTGCGGTGAATCCTCTTCCGCCGGATCGCTGACTTCAGTATGGCTGTCCACGTTTGGGCTGGGGAGTACATCCGGATCAGGCGTCACGGCAGGAGCGGAAGAAAACGAGACTTCTTCCGGCGGGTTGAGCCACACGCGAGCACGGATTATCCACTGGTTGAGATGCCAGCCGGCCTTTTCCTGGAAAGTGGGGTTGAGGATCAGGGTATAAAAAACGGCGGCAATGACAACAGCCAGGACCGCGATCGCGATCAAGGTGCGTTTTTGCATGCGGCGATTATAACACTTTTATTGGGGTAATAGGACAAAATAAGTCCAATTTACTTTTTGCGGGCGGTGAGGACCAGATTGGGGCTTTTTTGCGGATCAAACGCTTCCTGGGCCAGCCTGCTGTAGCAGGTAACTTCGCCAAAACCGGCCTGCCCGGCTAGACTGACAAGCATTTCCTGGCTGATAGGCTGCAGTCGGGTCACGGATATATGGGCCTGCCATTCTTCGCTGCCTTCCCTGGTTAAACGGACGATATTGAAAGTGATCAATCCGTCCTGGTCAAAATCGTAGAAGCGCAGGAAGAGCCACTCCCGATCGCCATCGCGGTGGGACTGTGTACCCAGCCAGCGTTGTTTTTCGGCCATGACGGCGTCAAAATTGCGGTTCTGGATGACCAGCAGTCCGCCCGGCGTCAGGCAGGATGCCATATCTTTCAGTGCGTCGAGGACGGCGGTCGGTGTCAGCAGGTGCGGCAGGGAATTGCCGAGGCATAGGACGGCGTCGAAAGGCAAGAGGCGGGAGTCTTTGAATGCCGGCTGCAGGCCGCCAAATCCCGCGCTGTAGAAATAAGGATGGACGCCGGCTGACTGCGCGTTTGCTTCCGCCTGTTTGATCATCTGCGGGCTGATGTCCGCGCCGCCGGCCCGGTACCCCTCTTTGGCGAGCGCGATGGCGTGCATCCCCGTGCCGCAGGCGGCATCCAGAACGCGGACGGTGTGGTCGCTGGATTTGGATAGTATTTCCAGCTGGTCCTTCAGAAAAGGCAGTTCCTGCTCGAGGCGGGCATCCCAATTTACAAAGCGGTCGTAATCCGCGCTAAAGTCGTCATAGTCCTGTTTGGCCATGCGCTGATTGTACCTGCTTACGAGAAAAAGGATTAGACGCGGTTTTGTTCCAGGCGCGCAAGCGCGTCGTCAAGGATGACGGCCAGCTGTGGGACGGAATAGCGGGAGAGGAAGCCGCCGGCATCCCAGCGGCCGGTCACAGAGCAGATCCACATGATTAACGCATCGGTTTCATCAACCCCCAGTTTCCGGTTCAGCGCCATGGCGCGCTCCCAGTTGCCCTCCATGTTGGTCTCGATCGGGTAATTGTACCCGATGCGGACACCGAGAATCTTTCCCCCTGCAGAAACGTAACAATATTGGTGCATAGTGCCTCCTTATAAGAAATTGGTTGTTAAGACGTGTGACGAGACGGAATGTAATTCACTGGAATGCGGGTGGCGGGTCCACCCGGGCGTTGTTCCCCTACATATTTAATTGTACCGGGGTGCCGCCTAAATGGCAATAAATTCTAATCTCGGTTTAAAGGTTGGGTTAATGTTAAGTTAATTTTCTCGAAAATCTATAAATTCTTTTGTATAAAATCAATCGATTTTGTATATTGGAAATAATAAACCCAACTGTAAATCAGCGTGGTTAATGGAAAAATGCGTTCCTAACCGATAAGAAACACGAAATGCAGCATCTTCCCCAGACAGGTCAGGCCAATGCTATTGATCTATCGCTGTCGCGGAAAATATCAGAGTCGCGAGCACGACTGCGGCAAAGAGGAACGAGACCCGCAGGGAGGCCAGTTCGGCGATAGATCCGATGATGGGCGGGCCGGCCAGGAAACCGATGTAGCCGATGGTAGCCACGCCAGCGATGCCCTCGCCTGGCTTGATGCCCGGTTTGTTCCCGGCAGCGCTGAAAACAAGCGGGACGATGTTTGCCAGGCCTGCGCCGGTCAGGGCGAACCCAAGGATGGCCAGCGCTGGCGCCTTGGTCAGTGCGGCGAGGATAAATCCCAATGACGACAGGACTCCACCCAGGCGGATGATCCTTTTCGCGGGCATGACAGCAGCCAGCCGGTCACCTGCCAGCCGTCCGGCCGTCATCGTCAGGGAAAAGGCCGCGTACCCGAGCGCCGCAACAGACGCGTTGGCGTCCAGCATACCGGTCAGGTAGACCGCGCTCCAGTCCGAGGAGGTGCCCTCGCCGATCGAAGAGGTGAGCACGATCATGCCCAGGAGCCACAGGGCTTGGGCAGGCAGGCGAATGGGCGATCCATCTTGTCGTTCCGCATTGGTTTCTGTAGGAAGCAGGTCCTTCCCAAAGAAAAAGATCGCGGTCGCTGAAAGCAAACCGGCGGTCAGGAAATGGATAAAGGGTGTAAATTGCGCAACCGCCGCCATACCTGAGGCGATCAACGCGCCGACGAACCCGCCTACGCTGTAGGCCGCATGAAAGGAGGACATCATCGGGACGCCCGCTGCGCGTTCGACCAGAACCGCCTGCTCGTTCATGGACACGTCCATTGTGCTGATGCACGCGCCGAAGATGAACAGCAGCATGAACAGGACCAATGGATGGGGCGCGATCGCAAGAAGAGGCATGACCGCGCTGGCGATGCTGGCGCACACGAGTACAACTTTACGGCTGCCCAGCCGGGCGATCAACCCGCTGGCGAAAAAGAGCGCTGAAACGAGGCCGCTGGTCAGCCCGACCAGCACCAGCCCCAGCGCGCCTTCGCTCAATGCTAGTTTTGCCTGGATCGCCGGGATGCGCGATACCCAGGTAGCGATAAAGACACCGTTGACAAGGAAAGCGATCAGCACAGCAATGCGCGCTTTATTCTTCAATAATTCTTTCAGCATCGGTTTTCCTATTGGAGCATAGTCTCCAGGAACAGTGCGCCGTATTTGGGCTGGTCAACGGAAAGGCAGACCGTCATCTGGTTGACGTGCGTGTCCTGCAGAAATTCGCGGTTCCAGCGCCGGTCAAAGACGGTCATCCCGCGCGTGTGCTGCCCGAAGGTTTCCACCTGGGCCTGATATTTCTCAAACTGCGCGATGGATGGGTCAAGAAAGACGGCGATGGTGAGCAGGTCGGGCGGGGAAACGGCGCCTTCACCCATGGCATATTTGCGGCGCGATCCGGCCGCCATTTCAAGCGAACGGGCGATCAATTTAGCTGCCATTGCGCACCAGGGTTGGTCGGTTTTGCTCTTGATCTCTTGGATCTGCTCCTTGTTGATTTGTCCGCCGTGCCAGAGCGGGTCCAGCGGCACGAGGATTTTGGGTACGTCCGTTTCAAACACGATTACCGCCGCTTCCGGGTCGGCAAAGATGTTGAACTCTGCCGCCGGTGTTGTGTTGCCGAAGTCGAGCGCGCCGGCCATCATCGTCAGTGATTTGACCTTCTCCAGGATGCGCGGCTCTTCGCGGATCGCCAGTGCCGGGTTGGTGAGCGGGCCGAGCGTGATCCACTCGATCGGCTCGGGTGCGTCCATCAGCATCCGGATGGTGAAAGCGACTGCGTTCTCATCAGCTGCCTGGATGGCGGGCGCCGGGAAATCGAGGTTGCCCAGGCCGTCCTTGCCGTGGATCTCCGGCGCGTTCTGGGATTTTTCCGGGATGAGAGGCAGTTTGGCGCCTCCGTACACAGGCACAGATTTTCCGGAATGCTCCACGACCTTGAGGGTGTTGATAAGCACTTTATCGAGGGTGACATTTCCGTTCACGCAGGTGATGCCGAGAATTTCCAGGTCAGGCGAGCGCAGCGCGAGCAGCAGGGCAAGCGCGTCATCCATACCGGTATCGCAGTCGATGATCACTTTTCGGGGCATAAGGATTCCTTATACAGATTCACAGAAAGGAATTTTGCCACAGTTTTGTATTTTCCGTTGGCAGATGGCGTGCCTTAATCAACCAGCCCGTAGCGCAGGGCGATGACGGCGGCCTGGGTGCGGTCTTCAACATCCAGTTTGGCCAGTATGGCGCTGACATAATTGCGCACCGTGCCTTCGGAAAGGAACAGGCGCTCGGCGATGTCCGCGTTGGTCATCCCGCGCGCGATGGCTTTGAGCACTTCCCGTTCACGATCGGTGAGGTCCTGCCCGAGATTGGAATCTGCCGGCAGAGCCTGACGCGAAAGCTGGCTGAAAAGTTTGCCGGCCACCTTGGAATCCAGCGGCGTTTGCCCGTTGTGTACTTCTTGGATGGCGCTGATCAGTTTCTCCCGTGATGTGTCTTTGAGCAGGTACCCGTCCGCGCCGTTGCGGATCGCGTCAAAGAGCCAGGCGTCAGCGTCATAGGTTGTGAGAACGAGCACTTTCGTCTCTGGGAATTTCTCCTTGATAGCTTTGGTTGCATGGATGCCGTTCATAACCGGCATCTTGAGATCCATCAGGACGACGTCCGGACTGTGTTTCTCCGTCAGGTCAAGCGCGTCCATACCGTGATTGCCGATACCGACCACCTGCAGACCATCGGCCGTGCTCAGGATGGCGTTCAATCCCTGGCAGACGACTTCCTGGTCGTCGCAGATGATCACATTAATCATCATCCCTCTTCAGGGTGGCGTTTAAGGTGGTTCCTTTGTCCGGCTGGCTGGATATGGAAAACTCACCGCCGAGCATTTCCACTCTCTCGCGCATGCCGCGCAGGCCGAGATTCTCGTCAGCGACCGCATCCGGGTTGAATCCCGCGCCGTCATCTTTAATTCGCAGTGAAATCCTCGCGTCTTTACCGGCCATCATAACGGACACTTTCTCCGCGCCCGCGTGGCGGACGATGTTCTCCAGCGCTTCCTGTGTCGTGCGGTACAGGCAGTGGCCGATGTCTTCAGGAAGGACGTCCAGCTTTTCATCCAGGTCAAGATGGATCTCAAACCCGGCCCGTTCCGCCGCTGACTCACCCAGGTTGCGGATGGACTGAACCAGACCGAAGGTTTCCAGATCGGATGCGCGCAGGTCAAACAGCGTCCGTCGTGTTTCCTTCAGCCCGCTGCGGGTGTTTGCGATCGATTCTTCGAGCATATCCCGGGCTTTTTCGGTGTCGCGGTCAAACAGCGCTTTGGTGGCTTCCAGCTGGACGGACACACTGCTGAGTGTATGGGCGAGCGTGTCATGCAGTTCGCGTGCCAGCCGGTTGCGCTCCTGGGTTTGCGCCAGCTTCTCGCTGGTGCGGGCGTAATCGCGCAGCTTCCGGTTGGCCTTGACGAGCTGCGCCTGCTGCTCGCGTTGGACGGTGACCAGCCGGTTTTCGATCCAACCGACGAAACCAAAAGCAAGACTGCGAATAATATCGCTGAAAAAATTCATGATCGTGAAGAAAGGATCGTGGACCTGACCGGGAAAGAAAAGAAGAATCCCTTCAGCCGCCACGATCATCACGCAATACAGAACCACTTCCCGCATGGTAAATTGCCAGGCGATGAAGACGAGCGGGATGATGAGAAAAAACACCATACCCCATTCCCAACGGAAAGTACTTAACTTAGGGACTAAATCCCTTGGACCGATTTTCTTAAGACCTGGTTCAAATGAACTGGGGAGAATCTGCCTGGAAAGAATGGTCACCAGCGCCAGAGAAAAAAGGATGATCAATAGCATTCGTTTAGTGATGCTGTTTTGAACTTTTCTTACCGAAAGGAGGACAAAAGAACCTATCACAACGATAAGCGGGATTAAAGATAGCGGGTCAAAAGATGGTAGTTTGCCGCCAAAATAAGAATAGAGGTGGAGGGAAAAAACGCTCTGCCCAATGAAAATCATCTGGATGACCATTGACCAGCGGAGAATGTTTATTACACGGGGGTCAACCTTTTCATTTGCCATGCCCTGATATTAGCATGGATCATTCTTTACACTCCTATGACTGGAGTCATATACAGCCATGACCCGAATACCAATAAGATCTGACTGGAACCACAGGTAATTTTTCCAATAAATCCATATCATAAGAAGTTAAAAAGACTTTTTACCTATTAGGAGCAGGCGTGAAAATTGAAAAATTAAAAACAAGAATTGTTGAATTTTATAAAACCCAGAAGAAATGGGTGTTGATCGGGGGAGGAATACTGTCGGTTCTCATTCTTGCGGCAGTATTGATCAATCCGGGAAATGGAAATGCCGAAAATGGTACTACTGCATATGTGGAAGTTACGACTGGACCGATCTCAGAAAGCATTGATGTGGTCGGTTCCCTCAAGGCAGTTCCGTCCATAACACTTACCTGGGAATCTGACGGGATCGTAAGCCCGTTTGACCTGGAAGTGGGAGATAGGGTCGAAAAGGATGCGGTTCTATTATCACTCGAAGCCAGTTCCTTGTCGGCTGAAATTTTACAAGCCCAGGCGAGTTTGCTGGAAGCGGAGATTGAACTGGAGAATTTGAAAGTGTCCAACACAGACCTGCATACCGCCGCGCAGACACTGGCAGATCTGGAATATGCTTTGATTGATTATGAGAACGACCGGGATTATTGGAACTATAAAGGAACGTCCTGGGATTCTATTGAACAGTCGCGAACTGATTATTACGCAAAATTACAGATTCAGTGGGAAAAAGAAAGAGCGTATGACGCGCTTTTAGATCTTGAACCGGATGATCCAGAACGATTGGAAGCATACGCGGAGATGAGTGAAGCGATCCTTGAAGCGGATAAATATCTCCACTATCTCAGCAATAAACTGGGAGTTTATTATGACCACGCGGTCGAAACTGATTTCATCGAATACGATCAAGCGTTGGGGGACGTAGAGCAGGCCCGCAATGAATACAACCGCTATCTGGACCAGAGTGAAGAAATTGCGGCAGCTGAAGCCAATGTACAGGCGCTGCAGAATACAGTTGATATGGGACAAATCGTAGCACCATTCGAAGGTACCGTAACAGATATTGATGCAGTTAGCGGTGAATTAATCGCAGCTGGTGAGACAGCCGTTCGTATTGACAACCTTGAAACACTGATGGTGGATATTTATGTTTCGGAAGTCGATATTAACAAAATAAAACCCGGCCAACGCGCACTGCTGACGTTCGACGCTCTGCCAGATCAGGAATATGCTGGAGTCGTGGAGTCAATTTCATCCGCTGGCAGCAGCGATAGCGGTGTTGTTGAATTTAGAGTGAGTGTTGTTGTTAAAGACGCTGATGAAGCGGTCAGACCAGGATTTACCACAGTGGTGAGTATCATTACAAGTGAAATTGAAAATGCTTTACTCGTTCCCTCGCAGGCAATCCAAACTCAAAATGGGGAAGCGGTTGTAATGCTTGTGAATGGTGATGGAAAGATCTCGGCAGTAGCCGTGGAACTGGGAGTGGCCTCTGATATATACACACAAGTCATTGGCGGTGAACTGGTAAATGGAGATCAATTAGCAATTTCCCTTTCGAATACTGCAGATGGCGATGAATTTGATCCCAGCATGATGGGTCAGATGAAAAAAATCAACGGAGGCGGAAAGCGCCCTTAGATTATCAGGATATGACTATGACCAAGAAAAACAAAAATGTTGTTGAGGCAGCTGACCTGTATAAGACCTATCAGATGGGGTCTGTAGATGTACACGCGCTGCGCGGTATGTCTCTAAAGATTAAAAAAGGCGAGGTGGTGGCCATCATGGGACCATCCGGTTCTGGAAAATCAACACTGATGAATATACTCGGTTGCCTGGATAAACCGACCAGCGGTAAATATCTTCTCAACGCGCAAAATGTCGCGGATATGGACAGTAATCATCTGGCCGATATCCGCAACCGTGAGGTGGGGTTTGTTTTCCAATCCTACAACCTGCTTTCCCGTTCTTCCGCCTTGACGAACGTGATGATGCCGCTGCGTTATCGCAGGGACGAAGGACAGAATGGACATAAAGCGCTCGCGGAAGACCTTTTGGAGCGGGTTGGGCTAGGCGACCGTATGGCCCATAAGCCAACGGAAATGTCAGGCGGGCAGCAGCAGCGGGTGGCTATCGCTAGAGCGCTGGTGAATTCCCCCGCGATCGTACTGGCTGATGAACCAACGGGAAACCTGGATTCAAAATCAGGGGATGAGATTATGGAGCTACTGCTTGGGCTGAACAAAGAAAAAGACGTAACGCTGATTATCGTCACCCATGATCCGGAAGTAGCGGCGCTGACAGAACGCACCATCCACCTATTTGACGGCAGGGTAAAAGATGAATAATAGCTGGAGTTTTCTTAGAGAGGCGATTGAAAGCCTTAACGCTAATAAATTACGGACTGGATTGACCATGCTCGGTATCGTGATCGGAGTGGCGGCGGTCATATCCATGTTATCCATTGGCGCAGGGGCTGAATCTTCAATCACTGACACAATCGAAGGTATGGGCACAAACCTGTTATTTGTGATACCCGATGGCGATGTCACCAATCCGGAGCCGCTGACCCTCTCTGACGCCGAAGCTATCCTTAAATCCGATAGCGCTGAAAACGTAATGGCGGTCGCGCCGGTAGTATCTACAAATAAAGAAGTGTCCTACAGCGGTGCCAGTATATCCGCATCCATCACCGGATTAACGCCCGAATACACGTTTGTCCGCAATGAGAATACGGAAGCGGGACGGTTTATTTCGCAGGCCGATGTGGATAACCGCTCCACCATAACCGTCATTGGCACCGATATTGTAGATGAACTATTTGACGGTTCTAACACGGAAGCGTTGGGAAGCAAAATACGGATCGGCAATAATCTCTATCAGGTTGTGGGTATATTGGAGTCGTCCGGCGGAACCGCGATGGGCTCTTCGGACAATCAGGTGTATGTGCCGATCACCACAGCGCAAACTCGGTTGATCTCGCGGGACGGCCCGCAGGATGAAGTTGATGTGATCAATGTCAGCGCAGCAAGTTCTGACACGATGGAAGCAGCATCATCTGAGGTTACCAACATTCTCAAATCACGGCACGGTATCCGAGGGGATGAGGAAAATGATTTTGATGTTCTTTCGCAGGAAGCATTTACGGAAGCCGCGTCATCCATCACAGGTGTCTTCACCATATTCCTTGGAGGCATCGCGGGTATTTCGTTGCTGGTGGGCGGCATTGGCATTATGAATATCATGCTGGTGTCCGTGATCGAGCGTACGAAGGAAATAGGTCTGCGGAAAGCAGTGGGCGCCAGAGATATGGACATCATGCTGCAGTTTGTGGTGGAGTCGCTGCTGATCGGTTTAGTTGGCGGCCTGGTTGGCGTCCTGTTCGGATGGGGAATATCATCCGTGATTGGCAATGTCGCCGCGGCCAGCGGAACACCGATGAATACAACCATGACCATTGAATCAGTTTTATTGGCGGTTATTTTTTCGGTTGTTGTTGGGCTGGTGTTTGGCATTTACCCCGCCAACCGGGCGGCAAAACTGGAACCCGTGGAAGCGCTGCGGACAGAATAAGGAATTGAAAAAATGAATATTGGAAAGATGAAAGAGACTTTAATAAATTTCTACCACAGTCGAAAAAAACTGATTTGGATGGGCAGTGGGTTGCTTATAGTGAGCATCATCACACTGGCTATTATTTTTCCCAGGAATGGATCTACCGATGAGAATATTGCTTATACGGAAGTGTTACGCGGGTCGATTACCGAAAGTATTGACGAGGTAGGTCACGTTAGCGCCCAGCCATCGGCAGCTCTTCAGTGGAAGGCAGACGGGGTTGTGGGCAGCTATTCAATTCAAGTGGGCGACACCGTTGAAAAGAGCGAAGTGTTGATGGAATTGGAGCTTTCTTCCTGGCCGAATGAATCGCTGGAAGCCAAATCAGATCTGCTCTCCGCAGAACTTGAATTGGAAAATTTAATCAACTCTGATTCTGATGTGCAAACAGCCCTTCAGGCAGTAACAGATGCAGAATGGGTTGTCAGAGATAAAAAAGAAATGGTTGATTTTTGGAATTTTGGCGGTTCTCCCGACTACCGAATCAATGCGGTCAGAGCGAATTATCTTGAGGCTGAACAGAAATTTTGGATCGCTGAAGATACATACAACGACCTTCGTTTGAAACTAGATCGAGATGATCCTCTTCTGGAGGAGGCGTTTGAAACGCTGCAGGCGGCAGACCTTGAACAAGACAGCCTGCTGCGCGCCTTGAACCAGATCCTGGGCCGTTCTTATGACCAAACTGTTGAAGCAGATTTCATTGAATATGATATTGCAAAAGCAGAATTGGAACTCGCCCGCGCGGAATACAACCGGTTGGTTGATAAAAGCCAAGAGATTGCAGCAGTGCAGGCAAACGTGCAGGCATTGAAAAATATCATCAATAAGGCACGCATCATCGCGCCGTTTGATGGAACAGTGACGGAAATTGCTTATCTGCCAGGTGAAACGGTTGAAAGCGGGACAATGGCGGTGCAGGTTGATGATCTGGAAAACCTTGCAGTTGTTGTGGATGTTTCAGAGATCGATATTGGCCGAGTCGCGGTTGGTCAGGCGGCAATCATAATCTTTGATGCCCTGCCTTATGCGGAGTATCAAGGGTCTGTAGAAAAGATTGCCTCAGCAGGCACAGAAGATAATAGCCGCACGGTAGCATTTAACGTGACGGTATCCATTGAAGACGCGGATGAAAACGTAAAACCTGGATTCACTGCCGATGTTCAGATCATCACCAGCCAGTCGGAAGATTCTCTGCTGGTTCCTTCGCAAGCCATCCTAGGAAATGTCGGGCGTGAATTGGTCTTGGTCGCAGATACTGCTGGCAATCCCTATCCGGTGATGGTGGAAACAGGGGCCAGTTCCGATACTATGACGGAGATTCTCAGCGGGGAATTGGAAGAGGGAGACCGGTTGATCATGACTACAAGTTCAGAAACCGGTGTAATTAGGGGCGGTGGCTTTGGCCTGATGGGTGGGGTTGGCCGGGCTGCTGGAGGCGGCGGAAGGCCGTTGGAAAATAATCAGTAATCAATAATGAAAGGAAAAAATTATGAACAAGACAGTTAAGACAATTGCCTGGATCTGCCTGGTGTTGGGAGTGATGGGGTTGGCCGCGGATGCATTTGCCCTGGTGCGCGGGCGCATGATCGCCAATGAAGTGCAGGCGGCCATCGAGGCGGGTGAACTGCCGGTCGGGCGATTTCCTTTCGGCGGAAAAGCCGCTGGTGGGGACTTTGATAAGGAAGCATGGGAGGAATTGCGGGAGGAGGGCGGCGGCGGGAGCCCCGGCAAACGAGGTGGTTCTGGCCTCCGCCGGCCGGGAATGGGACCAAAAGCGGGTGGTTTTGGCGCAGGTAGGCGTATATCATCACACAGTCGGCCCCTGTTCTGGATGGCGCTCGGTCCGGTGCTTGTGGCGGTCGGGGCAGTCATCCTGATCGTCAACCGCGAACCCAAAAAGCAGGCTGCGGATGGAAAAAAGGCCAAAAAATAACACATAAGTTCCTGGATTACCCTCCAATAAGCGCCTGCAAATGCAGGCGTGTATTACATAATAAGGAAATGTGGGTGATTTCGGGGTAAAACGCCCACATATATGCCTTGAAATCCCCTCTGAATAATGCTAATATTATTGTGCATCTTAACATTTAAAGACACGATAAAGGCAAACCCGGTGAAAGCCGGGGACGCAAAGCCATGGGTCTACCTCTGGATACAGATATGACTGCCAGGCCGCCGAAGCTTTTTGTTTTAACCCGATCAGCGGCCCGCAGCGGCCGTTTTTTGTTTCCCGCAATTTATCGTGCAGGAGTGCGCCGGGTATGCCCGTGGGAAGCGGGCAGCCGTGGATGGACGAAAGGAAGATGATGATGGCGAGGATAAACGCGAAGGGACTGGTGTTCTCACCGGAAATGGCGGTTGTGTTGCCATTTAAGTATTTAAACATGGTCACCCATCTTGAATTGTCCTGCGGTGAGCCCGATGAAAGTGAAAACAATCCGTATTATGCGGTTACTGAAAAAATTCCTGCGGAACAGGAAAGGGAGCAGAAGAATGGTTAGAGAGAGAGATCTGAGAAAACAAATAATCTGGACAGCGGGATGCGTTTTGCTTTGCTTGCTGCTGATAACCAGCCCGGCACTGGCGGAGAGCGAGTTGCCTCCGGAACCAGCCCCCGAAGCGGACACGGCGGTTCCGCCAGCTGAATCGGAAGACGGGTCAACCCCTGCAGGGGAGCATACTGTAGATGAGGTGGATGCGCCGCCGGTGGATGACGCTGATGCGGGGTCAACTGAAACCGATGGAGAACCAGCTGATTCGGAAAATCCTGAGGAAGAAGCGGCAGTTTCTTCGGAAGAAGGGCCTTCTGCCGAATCCGAAAATGAAGTTTCGCTTCCAGAGCCCGATCCGGGTGATGATCCTCCGCAAACCGAGACTGACGAAAACACGGAAGAAGGCGCGGAAGATGCTGTGGAACCTGCCCCGGAAACCGCAGAAGTCGTTGAAGCGCTCGCGGAGGAAGAGCTTACGCTCGCGGACAGTGAGGGAGAAGCGCTTGATCTGGCCGCTGAGGACAGCGCCAGTTCAATCAGCGGAGCGGACCCGTATTTCTATGTCGGCTCAACCATGTACCAGTTTTTCCCGGATGGCATGGCCTGCCCGCCGGGAACCGAAGGTGTCACCTGCTGGGTGAGCGCCCCATTGGCTAACCCGATCCAGGATGCGATCGATTACATCAACGCGAACGGCACGGTACCCTCCAACCGCATGATCTATGTGGAATCCGGCACGTATACCGGCGATGTCACCCTGGATACCAGCACAGATATTTTTTCCGCGATGATCAACGGGCTCATCGGGGCTGGGTCATCCACAACAACCATCGCCGGAAATGTGACCATTCACCAGAACGCGGGCGGATTTACCCTGTCAGGATTCACCATTGAAGGTGGACTCTCCATTACTGAAAGCGTCGGCACTCTAACGCTGGAAGACCTGGATGTTAGCGGTTCGGACATGGATGGCATCTACGTTCATAATCAGTCTGGCAATGTGAACGTCACTAATTCCAAATCCAGCGGAAATGATGCCTATGGTGCTTATATCTACCATGAAGAGACCAAAGGATCGGTGACGATCACCAATTCCGAATTTAATGACAATGGCTCCACACTGAATGATTTTTATGATGTTGGTTTGTACATCGAAACATCCGGAAAAGTGACACTGGAAGGCGTTTCGGCCAGCGGCAACCTTGGACGCGGGATTGAGATATTTGATTTCTCCGCACTGACCATTAACTACGCGGCCGCAAATTACAATCACGAACCCTATTTTGTGGATGGCAAAGGCGAAGGTATTTACGCGTTTACAGACAACACCGCGACCGTCAAACTGGAAAATATTCAGGCCAATTACAACGCCGATGACGGCATCTATATCAGCACAAACGGAAACGTAACCGCGGAAAATATTGAAGCACAGTTCAATACCATCCGCACAGGATCAATCTCAGTCCTGGAAATGGTCGGCGAATACTTATCGGCGGATGTGGAATATGACGAATGGCGGTTTGAGGGCATAAACGGCCAGGATGTGACGGTGACCTTGGAAACGTTTGGCGGCCCGCTTGATTTTGACCCACTCGTGCGGCTGTATGACAGCAGTTACACACTTCTTGGAGAGGACGACAACTCGATGGGAGATGAAGAAAATTGGAATGCCACTCTGGATTACACTCTTCCCGCGGATGGTACCTACTATGTGCGCGTATACCGGGCGAATGGTACGGCCAGTTCTCGCTATGAAATGGGGATCAATTACAACAATACCTTCGAGAATTATTATGAGCTTGGGGGCAGCGGATTCTCCTTCAGGACCTGGGATGGAAAAGGCAAGATTAAGATCCAGAACAGTTTCTTCAATGAGAATGCCGATGACGGACTGAATATTAGCAGCCGTAATTCGGTGACGATATCCACCATCACCTCAACTAATAACGGCTATGACGGGATATATGTGAATAAATCCGGCGGTGATTGGGACTGCCCCGAGGGCGGCGGCGCGTGCACCCTTTTAGGATACAGCGGAGCAGGAACCGTAACGATCACGAGTCCGAAATCCACTGGATGGCTGACCGCCAACTCCGTATCCGGGAATGGTGGCGCCGGGATCTATGTCTTTTCCCGCGGAAATGTGAGTGTTTACAATGTTGATGCGTTTTCCAATGGCAGCGGCGGGTTGAACCTTAACACCTGCCTCGGCGATTACTACACAGGTTTCTGCCAGGGCAGCGGCAATATCAGCGTCGGTGTGTCCATACCCAACTGGGTCAATTATGTTGGTGAAAACAGCGGAATCGGCATCAAAATTGATTCTGCAGGGAGTGTATCCCTGAGCAGCACCCAGGCCAATTACAACGGCATGAAAGGTGTGCATGTGGATGCGCTCAGCACAATTGCGTTGAAAGATATGGAGGTCTTCCACAACTACGACACCGGCGCGTTTTTATCCACGCTGGCATCACTGCGCGCGCGCAATGTAACGGTTACCGACAGCACCTTCCATAATAATGACGGCACCGGATTGATCATCAGAACGCAGGGAAACATTAATCTAAAGGGTGTCAGCGCGGATGACAACCTTTCGCCGATTTCCGGAACGCTCGACAGCGTTCCCATATCGGTCTACGACCAGATCTATTACGGGAATACGACCGAAATCTATTATTTCTATGGATACGGAGGCATGTGGCTCGATATTCTGCTGGAAAGCGATGATTTTGACGCATTCCTTGAATTGAAAAACAACGTTGGAGAACATATCATATTAAACGATAACAGCGGCGGAGGGACAGACGCACGCATCATTTACGCTCTCCCCTATACTGGTTGGTTCCAGATTGAGGTTTCTTACGTCGGCACGGAAGAATTTGGGGACTACATTCTTTCGGTCAATGACGCGGATCACACGGTCAAAATGTATCCTGGCTCTGGCGTTGAACTCGACACCACCTACGGTAGCGGCGATATAAAGGTTTACTCAACCAAATCCACGCCGGCGTTGACCTTCCACGACAACGACAACTACGGTTTTTATGCGGTTTCGAACGGGAAGGTGTCTCTTGATGGCGTCAGCGCCAACAAGAATTACCGCAGCGGCCTGCATATAGAAGCGCTTAAGAATGTGGAAGTAAAAGACAAATCGAAATATCCGACTGCCGCATTTAATGAGAACGGCCGTTACGGCATTTATGTGCACACACTCGGTTCAATCACGCTCTATAGCGTTTCGGCCAGCGATAACATCATCAATGGCGCGGACCTGGAAAATTGTGCCTATGACCTTGACCTGCTGGAATGCACAGGGAACGGAAACATCACGGTCAGCATGCGTAAGCACAACCTGGCTGAATTTTCAAACAATGGCGGGTATGGCATCAAAGCCGAAGCATCGCGTAATATCAGCATCTACAATGCGAGCGCGGATGAAAACGGCCTGTCCGGGCTCTTCCTTCAAAACTTTCTCGGCACAGGCAAGATTTATATCCAGAACAAGAATAAAGTGCCTGACAGCACATTTAATGAAAACGGCGGATATGGCATCCTGGCCAAATCCGACAATTACATAAAATTACATAATGTCAGCGCGAGCAGCAACCTTTACAGCGGGGCTTACCTCGACAACTGCCGTGAGAGTTTTGGGTTGTGCTTCGGTAATGGCGCTATTTCAATTACCTCAAACAAAAACGTCCTCTCCGCCTTTGATAATAATGAGGAACACGGCATCCTCGCTTACTCAATAAATAGTCTGGTGCTCACGAATATCACGGCCAACAGCAACGGATTGAGCGGTACGTATCTGATGAATAATTATGAAAGCTCGCGCGGGATCGTTAAGATCAAATCATCAGGGTCTGTGATAAATCAATTCAACGATAACGGCAGCGCGGAGGACTATGAAGGCAGCGCGCCAGATTACCGCGTCGGGCTGTACATTGAAACGCGCGGAAGGTATCGATCAGTTCATTGGAAGCATCCCGTACTATGGACGGCGGCATGAGCGCCAGCTGGTATGGTTCGCCTTTCGGCGGATCCGGAATGCTGGTGAGCAACGACAATGGATTGGATGAGAACGCTTTGAGTGTCAGTTACGGCACTTTCACGGACAATGCCATGTATGGCATGCGCCTGCTTTCGTACGGCGCGATCACATTGAAAAATATAGACGCCAGCGGTAACGGCTTTTTCGGTGCGCAGGTTGCCAACGATTGCGCGGAATGTACGGACGGGGTTACCCTCACCTCAACCCGAAAAGGCTGGAACACATTCAGCAACAATAACGGCGGCGGGATACAGATTGATACCAATGGCAAAGTGATCGTCTCAGATGTAAGCGCGGACAATAACAGTCTGCTCACCGGCGTTTTCTACAGCGGTGGCTTGGGCACAGCATCCGTGGGTGATTACTACAATGACGCGCTGGGCGCGGATGTGTGGGCGTTCTACGCCATAGCTGGCGTTCCCCTCACAATCCAGCTTGACAGCGTTTGGTCCCCCTCCGGAGAGGTGTTCGATCCATATCTTGAATTGTTTGATGATGAGGAATTCCTGGTTGCCTCGGATGATAATTCTGGCGGCGTGCTGGATGCGGAAATCAGCTTCCTCCCGACCGAAGATGGCTGGTACTATCTGCA